>Ga0193738_1001322_pt1 | contig 10161 bp, 14 predicted proteins | sample L2a1metaG_FD_144927 | JGI IMG/M metagenome (GOLD analysis project Ga0193738, IMG submission 144927) | Soil microbial communities from a riparian zone of the East river system, Colorado, United States - L2a1 | ecosystem: Environmental > Terrestrial > Soil > Riparian zone | place: USA: East River...
GAGTTCCGCTCGGTCTCCGACTTCGAGGTCCGCTGGGCGGACCGCACGATCGAGCTCGTCGCGATGCCCTACAACCAGGACGCCGCCGTGATGGTCCACGGCCGGCCCGTCATCGAGTCCTGCGCGCCCGGCTCGTTCGATGGCGTCGAACGCCGAGCGAACCGCGTCAAGGTCAACCGCGACCACGACCTCGAGCGCACGGTCGGCCGCGCCGTCGCGCTGCACCCGTCACGCACCGAAGGCCTCGTCGCGGAGCTGCGGATCGCCAAGACACCGCTCGGCGACGAGACCCTCGCGCTCGCCGACGAGCAGTCGCTCGAGGCCTCGGTCGGGTTCGCGGTGATGCCCGGCGGAGAGCGCTGGCTCGAGCAGCGCTCCCGGCGCCGGGTCACGAAAGCGTTCCTCGATCACGTCGCGATGGTCCCCGAGGGCGCCTACGAAGGACGGATCCTCTCGGTGCGCGCCGCCGACCTCGGGCCCGCCGGAGCGCCGGCCGGCACACCGAACCTGGACGAGATCCGCGCCTGGATGGCGACCAGCCGTTGACAGCACGTCACACGGCGCGCGTACGCTTCCGACACAAGTAGCGCACGACGCCACTACCAGCCGTTGATGACCGCAGGGCGGGCCGGCTGTAGCGGGTGACCGAAGGCCCTACGTGAGAGCACACCGTTCCACGTCAGGAGAACCACCGTCATGCCCGCAACCGATTCAATGATTGCCCGCCTCGAGGCCGAGATGGAAGAGCGCAACACCTTCATCGAGGTCCTCGTCGGGAACGCGGAGCAGGCCTCCCGCGATCTGAACCCGTCCGAGATGGAGCAGATCGCCGGCGCCCGCGGTCGGATCGGCGAGCTCGCCGGCCAGCTGAACCCGCTGCGCGAGACCAGCCGGCTGTCGATCGAGTCGCGCCGGCGCGCCACGGAGCTGGACAACGAGCTGCAGGGACAACGGCACCGCAACGGCATGGGGCCCGTCGAGTACCGCTCGGCCGGCGCCTACATCGCCGACCTGTACTTCGGGCAGCTCGGCGACCGGGAGGCCGCAGCCCGGACGGAGGTCTACAACCGCGCCGCCGCCCATCAGACCACCGCCGACAATCCCGGGCTGATCCCCGAGACGATCGTCGCGCCGCTGGTCAACTTCATCTCCGTGGCCCGGCCGCTGACCGGCACGCTCGGCCCGACCGACCTGTCCGGCGGAGCCTGGTCGTTCGCACGGGTGACGCAGCACACGCTCGTCGCGAAGCAGGCCGGTGAGAAAACCGAGCTCGCCTCCCGCAAGATGCTGATCACCAAGACGCCGCTCGGCGCGGACACGTTCGGCGGTTACGTCAACGTCTCCAAGCAGGACATCAACCGGACGTCGCCGGCGATCCTGGACATGGTCATCAACGACCTCGCCCAGCAGTACGCGATCGAGACCGAGGAAGAAGTCGGGCTCGTGCTGACCACCGCCGCGACCGCCGGCCCGGTGCTCCCGACCGGAGCGAACACGCCAGCCCAGATCGCCGCCGCGATCTGGGGAGCAGCCGGTTCGGTGTTCGCCGCCACGAAGGGACAGGGCCGCACGGTCGTCGCGGTCTCGCCTGACATGCTCGGCGCGATCGGTCCGATCTTCCCGCCGATCAACCCGACGAACACCTGGTCGACCGGGTTCCAGGCGACCGACCTCGGGCAGGGCGACACCGGGTCGATCGCCGGGCTGAACGTGATCATGTCGGCCGGGCTCGCCGCCGGCACGATCCTCGTCTACTCGACCGCCGCCGCACGAGCTTTCGAGTACGTCTACGGCAACCTGCAGGTCGTCGAACCATCGGTCTGGGGAGTCCAGGTCGGCTACGCCGGCGACTTCGATGTCGTCGTGATCGAGCCGACCGGCGTGATCAAGATCACCAAGACACCATGAGCGGGACCTACTGGTCGCAACCGAACCAGCAGGTGGTTCGGGACGGAGACCCGGTGTGCGCCGGAGGCATGGAGCCGGAGGCCGACGACGCCGACGCGTTCGACCCGGGCGCGCACACGGTCCCCGAGGTCGAGGCCTACCTCGACGAGCACCCGGACGAGCGCGACGCCGTGCTCGAGGCCGAGCGCGCCGGGAAGAGCCGCACGACACTCGTCAACCGCTACAGCAGCGAGGGCGACGCAGAGGACGACTGATGGCCTACGCGACGCCCGAGCAGCTGGCCGAGGCGCTGCGGATCAAGGTCACGCCGGCGAACACGGTCCTGCTCGAGGACTGCCTCGAGGCCGCAGCGGAAGAGATCGACCACGAGCTCGACCGGCTCGAGCCGCTCCCGGACCCGCCGCCGGCGATGGTCGTGCGCACGAACGTCAACCGGGCCGTCGAGTGGTTCAAGGCTGCGGACGCCGGCACCGGCATGATCGGGAGCGACCAGACCGGCGAGCTCACGATCCCGCACGACGGGTTCGGCCGGTACGCGATCACGCTCCGCCCGCTCAAGGAAAGGTTCGGAGTCGGATGACGGCGCTGCTCGACGCCCGCGCCAAGCTGGCAGCCGCGCTCGCGCCGGTCGACGACACCGACCCGGCCGTGCTCGTCGACCTCGTCGACTCGATCGAGCCGCCGGCGCTGATGATCGGCTGGGGCGAACCGTGGCTCACACCCGACACGTCCTGCCTGCGCACCGGGCGCCTCGTGATCACCGCGGTCGCCGGCCGGCTCGTCCCCGGCGCAGGGATCGAGATGCTCGAGCAGCTCGTCACCTACACGCTCGGCCGGCTCACCGAGGCCGGCGCCGGCGCCTGGCCGCTCGACCCGGCGACCGGGATCTCCGGGCCCCGAGTGTTCACCGTCGGCGGGATCCAGTACCTGGCCTGCCGCATCACCGTCCGCACACCCGTCACAACCTGAAAGAGAGCACACGATGCCAGAACTGCAGCCGCTCATCCTGATCAACCCGGTGCTCACGATCGACGGAGTCCCGCTCGAGTGCCTGATGAGCCACATCGAGATCACCCCGGAGACCACGACGATCGAGATCAAGACGTCGTGCGGGACCCGTGAGTATCCGGGCTCGGTGAAGTGGACGCTCAAGGCGTCGCTCTACCACAGCCATGATCCGGCCGGCACGAACGAGACGCTGACCGCCGCGGTCGAAGGTGGGGTCCCGGTCCCGTTCACCGTGAAACCGTCGTCCGATCCGGTCTCGGCGACCAACCCGGAGTACTCGGGGGACCTGATCCCGCAGCCGTTCACACCGCTCGCCGGCGACGTCGGCGACGCCTCGAGCTTCGACCTCGAGTGGTCGATCTCCGGCTGGGGGACGACACCGACGACGAGCATCACGCCCGCCGCCGCCGACACCGCAGCACGCCGCGCCGACAAGGCCGACAAGGCGAAGGTCGATGCCTGATCAGGACGTGACCGTCGAGGTGATCGGTGGCGCCGAGGCGATGGCCGACCTGCGCCGCTGGGCCGACCAGCTCGGCCCGGCCGTCGCCGCGAAGGGCCAGACGCTCGGCGAGCAGCTCGCCGGACGCGTCCGCGGCAAGGTCCCGGTCCTCACCGGCGCGCTCGCCGACACCGCCGAGTCGACCGCGACACCGGAAGGGTTCACGCTCCAGCTCGGCGGAGACCTGCCCTACGCCGGCTGGATCGAGTTCGGCGGGTCACGGGGCCGGCCCTACGTCTCGGAGGGCCGCTACCTGTACCCGACCGCGCAGGAAGGGGAGCCGGAGTTCCTGAGCCTGGCCGACGACACCGCGGACGGGAGGTTCTCATGGTCGACACCCTCAGCAGCGTGAACACGAACGGCGACACGCTCACGCCGGCGGTCCCGCGCCGCCCGCTCGAGCTCCCCGAGACCGTCACGGTCTCGATCGCCGAGATGCAGCAGTTCCCGTCGCCCGGCACGCAGCGCGCCTTGAAGGCCGAGACCGGCGTCGACTACCTGGCGATGGTCGGCCCGAACGGCGACTCCGCCGACCGCACCCAAACCCAGATCTGGGTCCACCTCCGCAAGACCATCCCCGGGCTGCGATGGGAGGACTGCGCCGAGATCGCATTGCGGATCGCCGACGCCGACGCAGCAGCGGTGGACCCTACGGTCCTGGCCGGCTCCGTGCTCTCGCCGGCTTCTGCAGATTCTGGCGACTGAGCCCGGACCAGGTCTACGCCATGGACGACGACACCTACCGCGCCTTCGTCGCCTACATGCGCGACGAGATCCGCGCCCGAGAGCGGGCAGCACGCAAGCGGAAGGGCTGACCGATGGCCTCCGGCCCGTCGATCGTCGTCGAGTTCCTCGCCAAGACCTCCGGCCTCACCACCGAGGTCGACAAGGCCGCGGGCACCGCCGGCAACAAGATGGCGGAGTTCGGGAAGAAAGCCGCGCTCGCCGTTGGTGGCGCGTTCGCGGTCAAGGCCGTCGTCGACTTCGGCCAGGCCGCGGTCGAGGCCGCAGCCGCCGACGAGGAAGCGCAGCGCAAACTCGCCACGACCTTGAAGAACGTCACCGGCGCGACGGACGATCAGGTCGCCGCGATGGAGGACTACATCGACAAGTCGTCGAAGGCGTTCGCGATCACCGACGACGAGCTGCGCCCGGCAATGGACCGGCTCGTCCGCGGGTTCGGTAACACCGAGGACGCACAAGCGGCGATGAACGTCGCGATGGATGTCGCCGCCGGCACCGGGAAGGACCTGTCGACCGTCACCGACGCGATGGCGAAAGCCGCCGACGGTCAGACCGGAGCGCTGAAACGGCTCGGGATCGAGACGGAGAACGCCGACGGGTCGGCGAAGTCGCTCGACCAAATGATGGCCGAGATGGCCAAGACGTTCGAAGGGCAGGCTGCGGGCGCCGCCGACTCGACCGCCGGGAAGATGCAGAAAGCCCAGATCGCGATGGCCGAGATGCAGGAGACCATCGGGGCGCTGCTGCTCCCGGTGCTCGGCGCGCTGGCGACGATCCTGACCGAGACCGTGCTCCCGGCGGTCGAAGGAGTGTTCAACTGGATCAGCGACAACAAGGAAATTGCGCTGGTGGTGCTCGGCGGGATCGCCGGCGCGTTCGTCGCGATCGGGATCAGCGCGATCGCCGCCGCGATCCCGGTGGGTGTCACGTTCACCGCATGGGCCGCGGGCGCCGCCGCGGCCGCGCTGGCGACGGCGCTCGCCGCCGCACCGTTCGTGCTGATCGGAGCAGCGGTCGCCGGGCTCGTGATCCTGATCGTGAAGAACTGGGACACGATCAAGGAAGCGACCACGACCGCGTTCAACGCGGTCAAGGACGCGATCATGACGGCCTTCAACTGGGTCAAGGACAACTGGCCGTTGCTGCTCGCGATCATCACCGGGCCGATCGGGCTCGCCGTCCTCGCGGTCGTCAAGAACTGGGACTCGATCAAGGCCGCAGCGAAGGCGGTCTGGGACTGGCTCCAAAACACGTGGGACCAGGTGACCGCGTTCATCACCGCGCCGGTCACCGCCGCGATCGCCGCCGTCGAGACCGCCTGGGCCGCGATCAAGCGCGCCGCGAACACCGTCTGGATCTGGCTCGACAACGTCTGGTCCGACGTGACCGGGTTCATCACCGCGCCGGTCGAGGACACCCTGACCGCGGTCGAGGCCGTCTGGACCGGCATCAAGTCCGCCGCCAAGACGGTCTGGGACTGGTTCAAAAACACGTGGGACGACGTCACCGGGTTCATCACCGAGCCGATCGACAAGGTCGTCGGGATCATCGAAGGGGTCATCGGAGGAATCAAGACCGCGATCTCCAACGTCGTGAACGCGATCAAGGGACCGATCAACGCCGTGATCCGCGCCTGGAACGGGCTCGAGTTCAAGATCCCGTCGATCAGCATCCCGGAGGTCAAGATCCCCGGCATCGGCTCGATCGGCGGAGGTTCGATCGGCGGGCAGACGATCGGGTTCCCGAACCTCCCGCTGCTCGCCGGCGGTGGAGTGCTGACCAGCCCGACCATGTTCATCGGCGGAGAGGCCGGCACCGAGATCGTCGCACCGGAGGCGATGCTGCGGGCGATCATCGCCGAGGAATCGCACGGCGGGAACTACACGCTGAACATCTACCCGCGCCGCGCCGACGCCGCCGACATCGCGTACGGGTTCCGCCGGCTCGAGCTGATGGCAGGCGTGCGATGACCGACCCGTGGGTGCCCGACACCGACTGCGAGACGCACGAGTGGCGCAACCCGCTCGGCGAGACGATCCGGTTCGTGACCCGCACCGAGGCCGAGCAGCGCATGATGCCACCCGTCACGATCCACACCGTGCGCGTCCCGCAAGCGCAGGGAGGCCGGTTCCGCCACGCCCGCCACGAGGAACGGTTCCTCACGCTCCCGGTGGTCCTGCCCGGCCCGACCGCCGGCCGGACGGAGCTGCGCCGCTGGGCGAAGGCGCTCGACCCGCTGAAAGGCGAGGGCACGATCACGGTCGTCCAGGGCGACTACCCGGGCCGGCAGCTCGTCTGCGCCTACGAGGCCGGCCTCGAATCGTTCGCGGAGGAATACCCGCTGCTCGGCCTGACCACGCTGATGTTCCGAGCCGCCGACCCGTACTGGCAGGACTCGATCGAGTCACAAGTCCTCGCCCAGCCCGACGAGGGGATCATCACCTGGTTCCCGTTCCTCCCGCTCGAGCTCGGCGCCTCCGACGTCTTCTCCGGCACGGCGATCGAGAACACCGGCGACGTCGACGCCTGGCCGATCGTGACCGTGACCGGGCCCGGGCTCGACGTCACCGTCGCCAACCGGACGACGGGACAGTCGTGGCAGATCCTCGGCGAGATGGTCGCCGGCGAGACGCTCGTCGTCGACCACCGGCCCGGCCACAAGACGGTCCGGCTCAACGGCGCGACCGCGTTCGGAGAGCTGACCGACACGTCATCGCTGTGGCCGCTCGTGCCAGGCGGGAACCACGTCGAGATCGTGCTCGGCGCGGTCACGGAGGGCAGCTCGGTCCTGTTCACCTGGCGCAACCGATGGTTGGCCGCATGAGCACCTGGGCGCTGTTCGTCACCGACCGGGTCGGAGTCCGCCAGGCGGTCGTCGACACCTACGAGTCGGCCGAGGTCATGGCACGAGCCAATGACGTCTCGACCTGGACGGTCACGCTCCCGACCGACACCGAGGCCGGCCGGGTCCTGGTCGCCGACTCGATGGCACGGGTCGAGTTCGTGGTCCACGGGCCGACCGGCACCGTGCAGGTGTGGCGGTCGGGCCCGGTCGCCCACCTCGAGCGGACGGTCGACGACGAGGACACGCTCACCGTCTCCGGAGTCGACGACACGGTCTGGCTCGCCCGCCGGCTCGCCCACCCGGAGCCGATGACGCCGGGCCCGCCGTACGCGACGCACGCCTACAACGTGAACACCGGCGACGTCGCCGCGGTGCTCGCCGAGCTCGCCCGGATCAACGCCGGCCCGAACGCCGTCCCAGCGCGCCGAGTGCCCGGGCTCACCGTCCCGGTCCCGACCGCCGCCGGTCCGATCATCACGGTCTCGGCCCGCTGGCAGAACCTGCTCACGCTGATGCAGGACACCGCCCGCCCGCACGGGATCCTGTTCGACGTCGTCGACCTGACGTTCCGCGCCTACCCGGCGGTCAACCGCGGAGCGATCTTCTCCGAGGGGCTGGAGACCCTCGCCGGCTACGTCGTCACGGCGGAGGCGCCGACCGCGAACAAGATCGTCGTCGCCGGCGGAGGCCAGGGCACGGCACGGATCATCCGCGAGTCGACCGACGCGATCTCGATCGGGACATGGGGCCTCGCCGAGTCGTTCGAGGACCGGCGCGACACGACCGACCTCGCCGAGCTCGACAAGGCCGGAGCCGAAGGGCTCGCCGCCGGCGTGCTCCCGGTCACCGTCGTGTTCAACCCCATCGACACCGACGCCCAAGCGTTCGGACGGGACTGGCTGCTCGGCGACATCGTCACGGTCAAGGCCGGCGGGCTGACCGTCATCGATCAGATCCGGGAGGTCCACGTCACGCTCGACGGCGACGGCGCCACAGTGATCCCATCGGTCGGCAAACCTGCAGGAGACCTCGCTCTGTTCCGATCGCTCGCCGGGCTCGACCGTCGAGTCCGCCAGCTCGAAAGGATCTGACATGGTCGCAATGAACGTATGGCCGACAGACGGAGGCGACGGCGCGGTCGCGACCGAGGCGCGGTGGCGGGCGATGGCCCGAGCATGGGCAGCGAGCGGAGTGATCTCCGGCTCTGGTGGCGGAGGCGAGTTCGGCTGCTCCGCGTTCACCGGCGCCTACGCAACGATCAACGCCGGCGCCGCCTGGGTCGACGGTCACTACTGCGAGCTGCTCTCCGCGACCTCGATCCCCACCACGGCGAACGGGCTGATCGTCGTCCGGGTCACGCCGGCGACGAACACGGCCGAGATCGTGTTCCGCGACGGAGCGACACAATGCCAGCAGACACCGACCGGCATCTACGAGATCCCCATCCTCAAGGTCAGCGCCGGCGCCAACCAGGACGCCCGAGCGATCGTCCTCCCGACCGGAGGGGTTCGGTTCACGAACCTCGCTGCCCGCGACGCCTGGACCGCCGCACAAGCCGCGACGATCCCGACCGGACTGCAAGGGTTCGTCACGGGCCTGGGGCAATACGACTGGCACGGCGCGGCGTGGTGGCTGGCCGTCTTCGACGCGGCGTACGGGATCGCCGCTCGAATGAGCACCACCGCCGCGGACGGCAACATCGGCATGACCGAGCTCCCGCTCTGCGGAGGCGCAGTCGACTTCGCCTACACCGCGAGCGCGCCGAGCCGGTGGGTCCGAGTCGGCGTGTACCTCGTCGCCAAGACCGCCGCCGGATCAATCGACGAGGTCTACCAATGCAAAGTGAACGTCAAGCTCGACGGCGCACTGATCTGGACGTTCCGCATGGCCACGCACTACCAAGCGCAGGACTACAGCCTGGTGATGCCACCGACGATCTTCGCACCCGGACCGCACAACATCACGTTCACCGCGAACGCGATGCAAGTCAACACGCTGTTCCAGTACACGCTCGGCCTGACCTCCTGGCTCGAGGACCTCGGGTCGGCATGACCGCACAATCAAGGGAGACGAGATGAGCTACAGCACGATCCACCGCAACGCCAACGACACCGCGTTCCAGAACCGCGTCACCGCCGCCTGCGCGCAGGAGAACGTCGAAGGCGACCCGGCGAACGCCGCCTACCTGATGCGCTGGGACATCGCGACGGAGTCCGACGTCGAGGCCGCATACGCGTCGGCGATCGCCGCAGAGAACCCGGACCCGGGAGGCGACGAGAGCGTGATCACCGATCAGATGATCCTGTCGAAGGTCCAAGCGTTCCTCCCAGCCGGCGCCGCCACGAGCTCGAGCCGGACGAAGGCGAAGGCCAAGAGCTGATGATCGGCGACGCCGACCCGGAGGACGCCTACGACACCGGCGACCCGCTCGCGGACCGGCTGACCCTGCTCGTCGCGATCGTGCGCGAGATCCGCCACGAGCTCGACACCGACCGCCAGGCCCGCCGGCGCGACGACCTGCTGCGCGTCATCGACAACCTGTTCGTCGAGCTCGCCGGCGCACGCCAGCAGCTCGAGGCGCTCCGAGCGGAGCTCAAGGCGATCTGATGGGCTCCCGCTACCTGACCGACCTCGCCGACGTCGCCCGCCGCACCGGCTACCCGGTGATCGAGGTCGACGGCTGGGAAACGAGAGGCCGCTCGAGCGGAGGGTTCGACCCGGGCCGACCGTCACACGTCATGGCGCACCACACCGCCTCCGGCCCGAGCTCGGACGGCTGGCCCGACGTCGAGTACATGACCTGGCACGCCGACGCCGCACCGCTCTGCCAGCTGTACATCAGCCGGGTCCCGGAGATCTTCGTCTGCGCCGCCGGCGCGACGAACACGAACGGGTCCGGGATCGACCCGTGCGGGCTCGCCGACGACGACACGATGAACACCCATGCGATCGGGATCGAGGCCGCGAACAACGGAGTCGGCGAACCCTGGCCCGAGGCGCAGCAGGACTGCTACGTCCGCCTCTGCGCCGAGCTGACCGCCGCCTACGAGATCGGCACCGAGCAGATCCACGGCCACGCCGAGTACGCACCGTCCCGCAAGATCGACCCGGCCGGCGAGTCCCGCTGGGCCGACAACGCTGACATCTGGGCGAT
>Ga0193738_1001323_pt1 | contig 10158 bp, 3 predicted proteins | sample L2a1metaG_FD_144927 | JGI IMG/M metagenome (GOLD analysis project Ga0193738, IMG submission 144927) | Soil microbial communities from a riparian zone of the East river system, Colorado, United States - L2a1 | ecosystem: Environmental > Terrestrial > Soil > Riparian zone | place: USA: East River...
CGAGAAACTTAAGCAGGAGTCTGAACACATCACCGAGAAAGGTGAAGAGGGCTGGTTGTACTTCGCATGTAAGCGAGTTCAGCACGGCACCAACTACCTGCTCGGAACGACCACCATGTCGGGCCAGATTCTCAAAGACTCCTACAAGAAGATGGGGCGTCCAATTGACGTGGCCCCTAAGGAATGCCAGCTGCTTCAGCAATTGTACTTGTCCAGGTACTACGGAGTCAACTACTGGCAGAACAAGGTCAAACACGAGATCATGAAGAACGGCTGCCTGGAATGTGCATCAGGCCACATCCGTCGATTCTTCGGAAGGACTACCGATCATGAAACTTACCGCAAAGCTACTGCGCAAAACCCGCAGGCTAATACGACGTATGCTACGAACATGGCTATTCTTCGTCTATGGGAAGACCGGGAGAATAAGTGGGGTCATTGGACACGGGTATCGCCTAATGACGAGATGGAGCAGAGTCTCTGCGAGGAAGCGCATACTCACCCTGCCAACGAGTTGGTCGTTGAGCCGCTACACCAGATTCATGATGCTGCACTCGGGCAGTTCCTTATTCAGCACGCACTCTGGGCGTGTAAGAAAATCAAGCAATGGTTCGACAACAAAATCACAGTAGCCGGCACTACGTTTGTCATCCCGTATGATGGCAAGTACGGAATGAGCTGGAAAGATTCAGACATGAAATTCAAAATCTAACTATATGGTCTTAACCTTCGACACAGAAACCACCGGCAAGATCGACTGGCAAGCGGACTTCCGTGCGCCTCACCAGCCCCACATCTGCCAGCTCGGCGCAATGTTCGCTTCTCCTGAAGGCGAGCTTAAAGCGCACCTGAGTCTCTTGATTCAGCCCAACGGCTGGACCATTCCTGCGGAAGCAACCGCCATTCACGGTATCACGACCGATCAGTGCATGCAGTACGGAGTCCCGATCATGACAGCAATGTCTGCGCTCTACAACTGGGCACGCCTCTCGACCTGGATCGTCGGCCACAACGTCGCCTTCGACATTCGCATGGTTGAATGTGAACTGGCTCGCTTGAACAAACCAGTCCTCTGGGAGTTCAAAGAATCCCACTTCTGCACCATGCACAACATGACCTCGGTCTGCAAACTCCCGAAGCCCAGTGGAACCAAAGGCTACAAGTTCCCGAAGCTTGCAGAAGCCTACAAGCACGCGTTCGGGGCCGAGCACGACAAGCAACACGATGCGTTCGGCGACGTCCAAGCCACCGCGAAGCTCTTCTTCTGGATGCGTGCCCAGGGTCTGGTTCATCCCAAACTTCCCAAGCAATGAAACCGATGAAGGGCCACCCGTTCAAACGGGACAAGCAGACTTTCCCCTGCTTGGTACAACCTAAGCTCAACGGTATCCGCGCCCTCTGGGACGGGTACCAGTTGTACTCCAACGACGAGCAGGTGTGGTTCAGCACCCGCTTACCATACCTCTTCAACGTCCTTCGTACGTGGTTTCAAGGGCAGCCTCTTGACGGAGAGCTCTACTGTCATGGCATGCCCTTGCAAGAGATCAACAGGCGAGTGGCGGTCATGTCCAAAACCGCCCACAGAGACCACATGTCGATCAGTTACCACGTGTTCGACATTCCAATTCACATGCCACAGCATCGTCGATTGGATGAACTCACCTCACTAGAACGTGGACCCGCTATCAGGGTGGTCGAGTCATACTGCGCCAGTGATCTCGAGTACCTGGACATGGCCCACAAATACTTCCGCGGACAAGGGTACGAAGGTTCCATGGTTCGCGACTACTACGCAAACTATGGCTTCAAAGAAGTCTGCTCGAATAAAGAAAATCGATGGGGCTGTCTCCGTAAAAGGAAGGACTGGCTCGACGTTGTGGCTGTGTGCATCGGAATCACTGAAGGCGAAGGTAAATACACAGGGATGGTTGGAGCTCTTCAGCTACAACTCCAGAACGGTGTACAGTTTAACGCGTCGGCAGGTCTTAGCGATGCTGAGAGACTCGAGTATTTCCTTAACCCTCCAATTGGCAAGTCGGTTGCGGTTGACTTTGAAGAACTCTCTGCTGACGGAGTTCCGATGCGTTTTAAGAAGGTCCAAGTCAAGGATTGGGCGTAAACAATAACCAATAATGTTCTTCGAAAACTACGACATCTACGCTTCCGAAAACGAGGCTCCGCCTATTTACCACAGGTGGGCCGCCTTGTCTGTGATGGCGTGCTTAGTATCTCGCCGGGTCTGGATTGACCAGGGAATCTTCACCATCTTCCCAAACCTGTACATCATCTTCGTAGGACAACCCGGCAACGGCAAATCCACCGCGATGCGTATCGGCCGCAAGATGGTTCTAGACATGGGTGACATACCAGTCGCCCCTGCCTCAATCACGAAAGAAATGATTACCAAAACCATGGGAGGTGAGGAAGCTTCGCTGAAACAAACCTTCATGTGGAATGACAAAGCCTTCAACTACACCCCTTTCAACTTCTTCGCCAACGAACTGACTGACCTCCTCGGCCCAACTCCAGGTCCAATCATCACCTTCTTCACTTCCATTTACGACGAGGAAGTTCACATCGTCTCAACCAAACGAGCCGGCATCGACAACATCGAAGGGCCCTGTGTCAACCTCCTCGGTTGCATGACCCCTGATGTTACCACACAGCTCCTCAAACAAAACATCATTTCAGGTGGCTTCAATCGACGGTGCGTATTCGTGAACGCACCAAAGCGCGGAAAGGGTAAACCTCGCCCCAAAGTCACCGACGCCATGCGGGACGCCTACGACAACTGTCTTAAGTGGGGCAAGACCCTTAAGAAGGTAAGTGGCCAGTTCACCTGGACCACAGAGGCCGAAGAATTCTTCGATGCCTGGTACGAAGAGAAGGACAAAATGCTCTCAACGCATAGTGACATTGTCACCCTTGGTTACTACACGACCAAGGACGTGATGCTGCTCAAAATCGCCATGCTGATTGCACTGTCCGACTCCACCGACTTAGTGCTTCGCAAGACTCACCTCGAACGAGGTCTCGAAATGCTCGAATTCACCGAGCGCTACCTCTCACGAGTTTTCACCGGCACTGGCCGCAACGAGCTGGTCGACATGAAGACCAAACTCCTCACCATGTTGGAGTCCCGCTATCCCACCGCAATGATGCGGAAGCAAATCGAAGCCGACCTGTACGATCTGGGCACTTCAGACGAAATCGCCGAAGTGCTCAAGCACATGGAAATTGCAGGCCTCATCAAAAAAGGAGCAACACCCCAAGGTTGGGGAACAATCGAACTCGTAAGGAAACCAAAATGAACATCGCTCTCATACTCGACCCCAAGCAACGTCTCGTAAAAGCCGCTAACGAGGAATCGGAAGTGCTCTTCCGCCACGTTAACGGCCATCACGAATACGTCACAAAAGACTACTACAACAGAGTGGTCGCACCGCTGATTCGCGCTCACGGGTGGCTCGTCCACCTCAGAGTCATCGAGTTCCAGTCGCTCCCGACATCAACTGGAAATAGTCCTGTTCGTCTCCACCCAACTGAGCCTCTGCCATTGCTCTCGCTCGAGCAGTTGAAAGGCCGGGCTGTTGTCGTTGCAGTTGATCAATCGCATCGGCCACCTGGAACTTCCGCTCCGTGTACCCAGGCACGCCCAGTTGGTTCCTCATCTGCTGTCGCCACATCAGTTTCTGGACCTTGGACGGAACCTGTGGAAGCGACGCCTGCTGTCGTGCGTCAAAATCCTGACTCCCGCCCAGCGTAACCATATCCCGTGGATCACGTCCGAACAGCGTCTGTTCAGCTTGATCCATCCCACTTTCCAGGATATCCAGTGGATCAACCAATCCTTGTCCCTGCCGGAAAGCGGCACCCACGAGCGTCCTTGCTCGTTCAACATCGCCCTCGACTAGGGCCTTGCCGACCTGAATGGCCGTGGCTTTGTTGGTCTTGGTCGAAGCGTCGTTGGCTCGGCGGGCGACCTGTGCAACGTCCTGGTTCTGGACCACTTCGCGTGGCTTGAAGCCCATCACACTGGCGAGTTTGTTCGACCAAGTTTGTGAGGATTGACTAAGCGCTGCTCCACTGGAGTCAGTCAATACACCGCCTGTGCTGAGTAGTGCAGCGGATTGACCGATCAACGGGGGCAGCGCTTTCTTGTAGGCTTCGGTCCAGTCTCCGGAGATTGCTAGTTTCATGCCGTCGAACCAGTTCTTGCCCATGCCGACAACTGGACCTGCGAGTTTGTCAAGCTCGAAGCCGTTGTAGTTGTTGAAGCCTAACAGGCCACCTGGAGCAACTCGCTGGCTGATATCCAATGGAACACCGAATGCGTGGGCGATCCCGTGATTGGAGATATCGGCTAGGAATTCACCGTTCTCGCCACCCCAGTCTCGCATCAGTGCAGCAATCGAGTCTCGAATAGAAACCCCAGATACCTGCTCCTGGAGCTTGTCTCCAACAGCGAGCATTGGAATCCCCGCCACACCCGCAAGTGCGACGAAAGTCACGAGAGCTTGGCCTAGTGCCACTTGAGCTGATTGCCGTTCCGCTGCGGGTAAGTTTTTGTAGGCACTCGTGAACGCCTTGCGGTATTGGCGGATGGTATTGGAGTAGACCGTGAAGTTGTAGCTCTGGAGGGAGTACAGCATCTGGGACGTCGTGCGTGCGACTGGATCGGACGAGCCGAACAGTGCAGTTGGACGATTAACTCGACCGAGGGTGTTGTTGACCAGGCTAGCAATACGTGCGGTTTCTTGGTAAACCTGGGCATACTGGGCCTTGTCCAGTTTTTCGGTTTTGGGATAGAGCTTGGACTTGGTGTGATTCCACGCGGCGATGAGGGAGATTGTCTCGTTGAGTTTGACGCCAGCTTGGTAGGGTCTGGCTGCGAGCTTGGTCACGTGAGCGAGTGGACTCTTGTACCAGTGCGCGTTCACGTCGATCATGGCGTCCACGTCGCTGAGTTCACTCAGCAAACCCATGCCACGCTTCCCGCTCATTTCTGCATCTTGCAGCATTTGGCGAATCTGTGGGTCAATGGCAGCGCCAAGTTCCAGGTCGGTTGCGGTTTTAAGCGCATCCTTGACCAGCTTGTAACCACCCACCAAACCTGCACCTTCTTCAGTGAGCTTTGGTGCGAGGGACGTCAGCCAACCGAACTGCTCAACCATAATGTTGGACAGGTTCATTGGGACGAAGTTGAGGAATCCGAGCATCGAGAACCGACGCCCGGTTTCGGTGTCGGGGACACGGTAGTTCACCAGCGATTCCTCAAGGCGATCCGTCATGGGACGAGTGCCGTCGTTGTACACCTTCGGGTCTTTCTTGAGCAGGGCGATGTACGAGTCGCTGTATTTGCGACCGAACACACGGCCTAAATTGCGAATCGACTGTTCCTGCTGGTCGACCATGTTCATGGACTCACGCCCCAATTTGAAGTGGCGAGTGATGTTCAGGGAACCGTATTGCTTGGAAGACTCGTACTCCTTCAGGGCGTTCACGATCTGGATTCCACCAGCCATGCGCTTGACTTCGTCTTCTGCGAGTCCCAGGCTAGTCAAGTCTTCATTCAGTCTCGCAACTGCCTTGGACTCTTCCAGCTCGACGTGGCTGAACGCGTTGTCACCGATGGTGACTTTACGGCCTGCGTTTGCCCAGGTGTCACGTGGAGCTTTGTCGATGAACTCGACCTCCTTGTTACCAGCGTGGGCTTTCATAAACTGCTTGGCTTCGTCCGCAGAGTCGAAGTCATACAAGCCAGTTTCGTTGGTCTTCTTGAGCAAGATGGACACGTGATACTGCTTCATACGACGTTCGGACACGAAGTATGGAGAGCTCTTCATTGTGGTGTACATCTTTTCCAGGTGCTGTGCCTGACTGGTGAAGAGCCTGGTCAGAACCTCGGTCGTAGGTGCATCGGCACCCATGGACATGAGGGTCGTCATGAGTGCGGTAGGGTCGCCTTCTGCTGCAACCTTGGACAGGTCGTAGAGTCTCGACGCGAAGGCTTTGGCAGTCTGCGCATCTGGATCAATCAGCTTGCGGGAGATTAAGATGTTACCGAAGACGTGTTCACGCGTGGACCGCATCGTCTTGTAGAAATCCTCCGCGGCGAATTGCTCGAGTTTCTGCATTCTCGCGATCATGTCCAATACGGTTGTCTTGGACTCCGCTGGAATCTTGTCATACAGCTCCTGGGCACCCTTGTCCTTGGCTACAAGGAGGTCGAAGATAGTCTGTCTCTGGAAGTTTGCATAGCGGATCAAGTCGCTCGAAGCGCTCACCAACGCAGGGTCATTGAGAACCTTCGCGAACGAAGAATTCTTCGGGTCGATCTTCACGTTCGTGTCCATCACGTCGGGATCGACGGCGAACTTGATCATGTTGATCTGTGTGGAGATTTTCTTCTCGTAGCTGGACTCAGCCACCGGAATGGACGCCAAATCGCGCATGTGGATATCTGCATCCGCAATGTTCTGCGGAAGCATAATCTTGTTCACATAGGTATCCTTATGCTCGACCGACAAGTCCGGCGCAATTGTCATCCAGTCTTGAATGTACTTCGAATCAGGTGCTTGCTGCTCGGCGTAGAGGATGTCACCGGACTCTGCGAACATTTGACGGATGTTGTCCGGAATGTTCTTGTAGATGTTCGAGAAATCCTGGACAACCTTGTGATGTTTGTTAACCTGAGAAATCAACTTGCCAAGCTCTCTCGTGTAGCCCTTCAAAGAGTCCGTCGCGATGTGCACATCCAGCATTGAGAAGTTTGAATTGCGCTCATACGCCCCAGCCTCAGCCACCGAGCCGAACATGTCGCGAACTGCTCGCATACCTGACCGGATCATGTTCATCACATGGACCGGAAGGTAGCTAATCAGTTCACCGAACGTGCGAGGCTTAATGATCGCCGCAGTCTGTCCGATGGCCAGGAAGTTCGCGATGACTTCCCGTGGCTCACTGGCTCGAGACGTCAGCGCTTTCAACACAGCGTCCGACTTCAAGTTCTCAGGCATCATCAGGTGATACGCTTCCTTGATTGCAGCGATTCGCCCGGACTCAGGCATGCTGGTCAGCACCTTCTCCATGTTGGCGAATGGGCCAGCCAACTCCTGTGGGAGCAGACCCTCTGCATACAAGTTCGTAACGTGGTGACCTGCTTCGTGCGTTCCGACTGCGAACATCAGCCGTGGATCATAGTTGGCCGTGTCGAGAATCTTCAGCGCAATCGCCTTCGGGCCGTCTTTGATGTTCAGCGCCACCCCTGCTTCCATGGAATTGGCACGAGTCTTGAGTTCCTTCCAGACGAGAGGACTCAAGTTGCCATACACCGAAGCGAGCTTGTCAATCCCTTGAGCGAACAATCCAGCGTGCTCAGAACTGTACCCTTTCTCCGTCATCAGCTTGTGATACAACAAGCTCGCAGGATGTGTAGTCACTCCAGGAGACGGAGCAGTGGTCAGCGGTGCACGAAGAATTTCATTGGGGCTGTGCTGGAACACCAGCATCTTTTCCAGTGGCAAATGCCCCGCAGCGTCCACAAGAGGTGGATTACTGCGACGCTCTTCCGCACTCATCATATACCGCCTGTCCGTATCGCGCGCAACCACCTCCCCATACGTTGCCCAGTAGAGGTCGAAGTTATCGTATGACGTGAGTCTCTGAAGCTGGCTCAACATAGCATCCAGCTCAGACATAGGCAGCTTCATCAGTGCCTGGACGGTCTCTTTATACGGCTCAACGGACCTCGAAAGATGGTTTCCAATGTCCTCCGCCTTGACGCTGAAGTCCTTCATTGCAGAGGCTTCAAGAACCACATCCCGGAGCTGAGACCATGATTGCTTGAAGTCAGCAAACATCTCAGGGTTCGCTCCCCAAGGCAACGAGGACTTGCTCCAAATTGAATGCTGCAGCTCGTGAAGCAAGACCCTCTGGAAAGTATCCTCCCAGAAGTCTCGACCAAGCTTACCGTCTTTAGTGGCTGCGTTGACGTAGATTTGCTTGTTTCGAATATCAACATACCCTCCCAGCGTAGGGTCATCCTTGATCAATCGCACGCTGTAGTTGGCCAGGTCAGGGAACGCTTTATACAGCTCCGTGTGTTCCAGTATTTCATCCACCGGAATGATCCACCCATCCTTCAGCATCTTGGCTCCACTGCCCTTCATGTTCGTGGACCAGAAGCTGTCGTCGATCTCGTAAACCAACCTGCCAGTCCCCGGGTCGATATGGAACCCAGTTTCTTGGCGAAGCTGCTCGTTGGCTGCGATCATCAAATCGTTCAGAGGCCGATCCAGTTCCAGGCCCAACTCCTTAGCGCGTTTAATCGCGTTCACAGACCGTGCCAGCGCATCTTTGTCCTGCGTATGCGACACCGGAATGTACATCATGTCCGCCTGCAGCGTCACGTAGTTCTCAGGTGGCCCACTCTCTTCCTTCGCCACCTTGAAGCCCTTTGCAGTCTCAGCATCCACAGCGTCCAGGGCCTGTCCACCCACCGTGCGTGTCTTGCCAACCTTCGCAATGTACCACTTGTTGTCCCCGGTTCTGTGCACAGGCGTATACCGGAAGTCGTTCTCATTCTCCTTATGAATCGTTGCCAAGAACGCCTCCGCAGTATCCTTGTCCTTGAACAGAACAACCTTGTTTTTGGGGCTCTGACTGAACTCCCCGTTCTCGCGGTACGGAATCTTAGGACCAGCCTCTTTCGGGACTGCGTTATCCGTAAACGACACCTTCTGCTTTGCGAACTGTTCAAAGTTCTCCGGCGACAGGTCAGTAATCGTATCGTCGACCAGGAACTTGTGCAGTGCCCCAGTCAACTGATCACCGTGGTTTTTATAATACCCCGTGTACAGCTGCAAGAAGTGATCCATCAGTGCGCGAGCTTCCTTATTACCAGCCTCGGACGCCTTGTTCAATTCCCTCACCGCGTCCATTTCGTTCTGGACCTTAACTCGCTTAGTCTCCTCGGACTTAGGTGCAGTCTTCTCCTTATAATCCTTATCCAGCTTCTTCTGCTGCTTGTCATACACCTCGCGAGTGCGCGTCAAACGAGTGCCCAGCCCTTGGTGGCCACCTTCTTTGGTCTTCAACCAGTCTGCATACGTATCCGCAAACCGACCCACAAGAGCGTCATTATCCCCATACTTCAGCAACGCATCTCCAAGGATTCTGTGCTCGTTCTGCAACTCCCCTTTGAACTGTGCTTTCTGTTCAGGTGTCGCCTCGAGCTTGTCAATCTCGATCTCCTTGACCTTCATGCCCTGAGTGAACCGATCGTACATCTTCCGGGCGCTCTCTGTGACCGTATCCGGCACAGGTTTCGCCACGATCGAGTGTTCCAGCTGCATCTTCTCACTGTTCAGCTTCCTCGCAATCGCCTCGGTCATGTTCTCACCCTTCTGCAACTCGATCTCGATCTTGGCAACGCGCACGTTGTCATTATCCAGCTCGACCTTATTGCGTCCAGCGACCCCATTAACCGTAGCCGCGACCGAACCTGCCGTCTCGCCATCGACAACAGCAGGCACAGTTCTAAGCTCCTGCACAGACGCTTGCTTGCTCTGTTCAGTCACAGCCACTTCAGTCTTCGCCGCAGGAATGCGAATCGGTTTTGGTTCAGGCCCTTTTGTGGCTTGAACGGGAGCTGCACCGGGTTTGGGTTTGACCCAGGACTTCTTGTCGGGGCTTTCGACGTAGCCTTCGGGCTGGTCTCCCCAGGACTTTAAGACCGGGCGGTTTCCTTTGACCGCCAGATCGTACGCTTGCTGGTTCGCTTTCGATACAGCCGCGGCGGGCGGTTTCGATACCGCAGCTTTCGGGGCTTCGGCAGGGACTTCGACTTTCGCGATTCCATAGACGGCAGGTTTGATGGTAGGGTTGGTCTGCGTCCAAACGGTGAATGCCTTGGATTTTGGTGGTCCGCCTTTCTTGACGAGTTCCTTGCGCGGACGTTTCGCAGGGGCCTCGAATGTAGTTCCTTTGGGGAATGATGGGAGCCGTGGTCCTTCGTCTTTTGGAAGGAAGCGGTTCGGGTCTGTCCAGACTGTGAACGCTTGGGATTTCCACGAGGCGACTCGCTTGTCCAGCGTGGCCTTTTCCTTGGCTGCTTGGCGTTCCATGGCAGCCTGGAACTCTCGAGTCTGGAGATAG
>Ga0193738_1001324_pt1 | contig 10154 bp, 8 predicted proteins | sample L2a1metaG_FD_144927 | JGI IMG/M metagenome (GOLD analysis project Ga0193738, IMG submission 144927) | Soil microbial communities from a riparian zone of the East river system, Colorado, United States - L2a1 | ecosystem: Environmental > Terrestrial > Soil > Riparian zone | place: USA: East River...
GTGCGGAAATGGCGTCCCCAGCGGGATTCGAACCCGCGTTTTAGCCTTGAAAGGGCCACGTCCTGGGCCTCTGGACGATGGGGACGTTCTGAGGCGTGCTGCGAACTACCGATGATACCACGGGCGATGTCGGGCGAGGCTCCGCTCGGGACGCCAACAGCCGTCGCCCGCATCGAGTTGACGGCTCTTGTCGCGTTACACTCCCGTCTCCCGCAGCGACAGAATAGTTACGGAAGTGCCGCTTGAATGCGCATTCCTCCAGCGAAACCGGCTGGCACGGTTGGTGCTCGGACCGGCACGCTCATGCCGTTCCGCCCGCAGGTCATCGTCGCGACGCCGAACGTGGACGAGGGTGCGGCGCTCTCGGCGTGGCTCGACGCCGAGGCCTACGAGCCGATCTCGAAGCCGACCTTGAAGAGCGCCAGCGACGCCGTCGCGTCGCGGCCCTTTGATCTGGCCGTCGTCGACGCGGGCTTCCTGTTGAACGGCGGCCTGCGCCCGTTCGGCCTCGCGCGCTTTCGCGAAACGCCGGTGATCGTGCTCGGCGATGCCGCCGACAGCACCGCCTGCGCGCCGCTCGGAATGCAGATCATGTTTCTCGAGCGGCCGATCGATCGCGCGACCTTCATCTGCATCGTGACGATGGCGCTCATGGAGGCGCGCGCGGACCGGCGCTCGCCGCGGCGCACGATCCCGCCGTTCGAAGCCACGGTCAACGGCCTGAAGTCCTACATCATCGACGTCAGCCGTGAGGGCGTTCGTCTCGAGATGCCGCGCGACCGCCGCATGGTCACTCCGCAGTTCGCGCTGCGCGTCCCCCTGATTGGCGTCGGCGTGTCGGTCCAGCGCGTGTGGGTGCGGGTTCCGCGTCCGGACGAGAACGTCGGCGTCATGTGGTGCGGAGGCCGGTTGAGCAAGAACACCGTGCTCGCCGACCAGGCCTGGCGCCGGTTCATCGACACGCTTTCCTCCGTGGCGCCGCGCGTCTAGCGCGCCGGTTCTCGCCGGTTCGCCATCCTGACAGCCGTTCGTGCCAGGCTCCATGTCGCATACAGCAGCAGCACGTTCCTCAACACCAGGACGAGCGTCCGTCCGAGATCCAGGCCACTGTCGAACGTCGGACTCGGAAAGAACGCGGGCACGAGGAAGGTGCTGAGGAAGATGCACCAGAGCGCGGCCGCGGCGATGCCGGTGTCCGGCCGGCGACGCGCGAGCAGCGCCAGGGCCGCCAGCGGCGCGAGCCAGAGATGGAACTGCGGGCTGAGGACGAGGCTGAACGCCACGAACGTCGCGACCGGCAAGAGCACCAGGGTGGCCGTGACGGAGAGAGACGCCGCACCGGCATCCGCTGAAATGTTGGATTTCCGGCGCCAGGCGGCCCACGTTGCGAGGGCGACGCTCGCCACCGTCGCGATCGCCCACACGATCCGCGCGGGCACGAGAAGCCGTTCCGCGACAGGGCCGCTGACTTCAAACCAGCGGTTCGCGTGTTCCCACGTCGCGGGCAACCCGGCGAAGTGAAAGAGCCACAGCACCGAGGCCCATAGCGATTCGGCTTCGAAGCCACGGTTGGCATGAACCGTCCCGAATGTCCACCACGGCATTGACCAGGCCAGGACAAGCAGCGGCAGCAGCCCGGCGATCATCCCGATCGCGAACTGCCGGCCCTCGCGCGGGCTCCGGCGCCAGGCCACGACGGCCAGGACGGGGACGAAGACGGCGGGGTAGACCTTTGTCCCGACGGCCACTGCCGCGACCACGCCGGCGACGCCGGCCCAACCCGTCGAAACTGCAATGACGGCGGCAACCGACAGCGCCGCGGGGATCACGTCATAGCGCTGGAGGAGGATATGGCCGAGCGCGGCCGTCGCCAGTGTGTACATGACGAACGGCAGCACGTCGGGCGGACGATGCCGGTCGCGAAAGCCGGTCCAGAGGAGCGCGGCCTTGATCAGCGCGTCGAGGCAGAGGATGAGCCCACCGAAGGCCAGTCGGAACTGGCCGACGTCGTCCGACAGCATCGTCGGTCCCGCAAACCACGCAAGGACATAGGGCGGGTACTCGAATGGGACGTCAATGTAGACCCGCTGGCCGTCGAAGAGGGCGTTCATCAACACCATGTACTGCTCGAGCTCGCGGGACGTCCGTCCACGGAACAGCCTGGTCAGGAACGGAAGGGTCCCGATCGACCAGAGCGTCACGCCGAACAGGAGTCGACCCAGACCCGATCCCATGTCCCCCCTAGAGGCCAACAGGAGCCGGCGAGCGCGCGGCATCGAGACGCGCGCGAACCAGCACCGCGATGTCCTCGATCTGGATGCTCTTCAGGCACTGGTTGTCGTTGCAGGGCGATAACCGCTGGTTGAGCGGGCCGATGCACGGGCTGCAGGTGTATCCGGTGTGGACCACGTCCGAGTTTGTCGTGAGCGGCCGATAGCGGTCGGGAATCTCGGGTCCAAAAATCACGATCTCGTGGATTCGTGTCAATGCCGCGAAGTGCGCGGGACCCGAGTCGTTCGTGACCATCACGTGGGCGAGATCGAACAGATGCAGCAGCTCCGTCATCGTCGTCTGGCCCGTGAGGTCCAGCGCGCGGGGGGACCCGAGCCGCGCGCACATGTATTGCGCGTCGGGCTTTTCGCCGGCGACCCCTGTGATCAGCACAAAGACCTCGGGATCCTGCAGCAGCCGGCCGGCCAGCTCGGTGAACGACTCGAGCGGCCAGCGCCGCATCGGAAACTTGTCGCTGGCGTTGGGATTGATCACGACCAGCTTGCGGGCCGGTCCGATGTCGGCGTTGAGCGCGCGAAGCTTCCGCCAGATCGCGGCGGCCGCGTTCTCGTCGGTCGAAATCTTCGGCACGTCGAGACAATCCATGGCCCGCGACCGTTTCACGCGAGGCACTTGATCGGGCGGCGCGTCGAGCGCGTGCACGAGATCGAGGAAGGTGTGCGCGGCATGGATGTGCCCGTTGTGGATCACCTTGTGGGTCAGCAGATCGCCGGTATACGCACCCTCCTGGTTGAACCGGTGGAACCCGACGCGCCGTTGCGCACCTGAGAGGTAGTTCAGGATGCTGCTGTAGCGAACAAACGCTTCCGTGTTGATCACGGTGTCGATTCGCCGCTGCCGGGCGCGCGAGAAGAACCGCAGCGTGTCGCGTACGAGGGACACGCCGGAGTCGGCGTCAATCGTGATGATGTTCTCGGACGGCACGACCCCGAGCATGTCGATGCTCGATCGAATCTGTTCGAAACAGAGAAAGTGCAGCGCGGCATCCGGATAGAGCTCGCGCGCCTTCTTGATCGCCGGATAGAGCACGACCATCGTTCCCATCTCGGCGAGCTGGATGAACAGGATGTTCCGTGGCCGGCCGGCCGGCGACCCGGCCAGTCCGAGCAGGCGTTGAACACGATAGACGATGGTGAGGAAGAAAGTGAGCGGGACACCGACCCAGTAGTCGATTGCCCGCATCAGGTCCGCAGTCACGGCAGTCTTGTCTCCGACAGCATCAACCTAGTCGTGCGCAGCGGGTGTCGCGCATCATCGAGCACTGTTGACCAACCAATTCTCCACAGATAGTGAACCAGGACCGCGAAGAGCAGCACCGTCACGATGTACAGCACCGTCCCGAGCTTGAACACCTGGGGATTCAGTGCGTAGAGCGCGAGCCCGATGGCGGCGGCGATGTTCCGCGGGCCGCGCTTGTCCGGCACCAGCAGCACGATCAGCAAGTGGCGGGCGACCCGCATCTTGATGCCGATGAACATCGCAAACGGCACGAGCGACCACCCGATTCGATCCTCCCGGTCGAATCCGAGTCGCGTCTGCACGTACCACAACACGATGGTGAAGGGCACGACCAGCACGACCGCTGCGATCGTGTCATAGACGTTGCCTTTGACCTGCTCGTGGAACGTGAAGATCGTCAGGTACTTATCCCAGATGAAGTAGGGGAGCACGAACCCCGCGACGAGGATCGCCGCGTACGCGATCGCCGTCCCGCGACGCATCGTCGGGATCTCCCGCACGTACGCCGCCGGCGAGAGCTTCATCGTCGTGGCGATCGCCATCAGGATGTGGCTCGAATCGCCCTTCGACCGAGCCGACCGCGCAATGACGAGCGCGATCATGACGACCACGAGCATCGCGAGGTACGAGTCGTCCTGCACGTAGACGAAGCGATGCCCGAAATACGCGAAGTTCAGATAGAGGAGCGGAAAGAGATACCACCGCGTCTTCAGGAAATACCAGAGGGACAACGCGAGGAACAGCGCGGCCAGCAGGACGACGATGCCGTAAAACTCGATTCCCGTCGCCGCTCCGACGGCATAGAGTCCCGCCGCCGTGAGCAACGCCGCCGGCGGATAGGGGGCGGACGCCTCCCTGGTCCAGGTCGCCTTCTCGAGCGGTGTCTGGTCGAGCCGCTCTTTCGTGTACATGTCCAGCGGATCGTTCAAGACGACCTTCGCGACGTACGAATTGCCAATGGTGTCGGTGCCGTAGGTGTCGTGCTGCTGAATGCTGCTGAGGAGCGGGAACCTGGCGTAGTCGAGGTATGGCCGCGGAACGCTCGGGATCGCGACGGCGATCATGTGCAGGATCGTGGCGGCGATCACGGTGTACTGGACGGGCCGGTTCACCCGTAGCAGGAATCTGTCGGCCGCCGCCGCTGTTTCGAGAAACGTCACCGAACCCGCAGTGTACCCGTTTCCGTCATTGGCACACGGCTGGCTCTCGGATTACCCGGGGCAGCGCAAGTGATTGAAGGCGCAGGGCAGGGGAACTTCCTGCCGGCCAGTTTCGCGATCGCGCTTGCAAATCCGCAATGGCTGACGAAGCAACGGTGGAGTCGGGCGAACCGCTCGGAACCGGCTGGCGCGCCGCCTCCTGGCTGGCGTTCGGGGCCGCATCCGTGCTCGCCTACGAAGTGCTGACCGCCGACTCGCGCGACATGATCCACGCCGCGATGCTCACCGGCGGGATCCTGCTGGCGATGCTCGGCGCCGTCCTCGGCCTCGTATTCTCAGTGTTCAGCATCGCGGCCTCGGAATCCAAGGAGGATCGCCGCCTGGTCGTCATCCTCCCAATTGTCGCCAACGCCGGCCTCCTGCTGCTCGTCGTCGCCACGGTCTTCGCTCCCTAGAACCTCAAGAACCTTGGACCCTGGAACCCCGTATAATATTGACAACGTATGTATAACCTCGGGGAATTCGAGCAACTCGTCCTGCTCGCCATCGTCCACCTCGGCGATAACACCTACGGCGTTCCCATCGTCGAAGAGATCGAACGGAGGACAGGCCGGGCGACGTCGCCCGCGGCGGTCTACGTCACGCTGCGACGGATGGAGCAGAAGGGCCTGGTCTCCTCGCAGATGAGCGAACCGACCCCCGAGCGGGGAGGGAAGGCGCGGCGTTGCGTGCGCGTGACCCGCACCGGGCTCAATGCGCTGCGCGGCGCGCGTGAAGCCATGGATCAGATGTGGAAGGGCGTCGATCCGAAGCTGCGGGGCATTCGATGAATCCGATCCGTCCTCCGAGGCTCGCGCGCTGGATCCTCGAGCGCGCCCTGCCGCGCGATGTCAGGGAGGATGTCGCCGGCGATCTGCAGGAAGGCTTCACCGACACGGCGAACACGCGCGGACCCGCGCAGGCACGACGGTGGTACTGGCGGCGCGCCGTCTCGTTCTCCGCGCGTTTCCTCGCCGAGCGTGCGCGTGACCTGAGTCCACGGCGACTGCTGTCAGCCTTCTCGTTGATGGACTTCAAGCTTGGGCTCCGGATGCTGGTCCGCTACCCTGGGCTGGCGCTCGTCGGCGTCTTCGGCATCGCGGTCGGCGTTGCCATCGCTGCCGGCGCCTATGGAATCCTCAACACCTTCACCAATCCCGCGATTCCACTGGACGAGGGGGCTCGCGTCGCCGCCATCCAGAACGTCAACGTCGAGCTGCGGCGGCCCGAGCGGCGTATCGGCCACGACTTGTCCGATTGGCGAGCGCAGGTGAAGTCCCTGGTGGATGTCGGCGGGTTCCGCCATACGGGGCGCAATCTCGTGGTGGCCGGCGTACAACCTGAAGTGCTCCGCATCGCCGAGATGAGCGCGTCCGGTTTCCGCATCGGCCGGACCGCGCCGATCCTCGGACGCTACCTGGTGGAAGACGACGAGCGGCCGGCGGCGCCGCCCGTGGTGGTCCTCGGTGAGGACCTGTGGCGCAATCGGTTTGGATCGGATCCACACATCGTCGGACGCGCGATCCATCTTGGTGCGGTTGCCCACACGGTCGTTGGCATCATGCCGGCGTCTTTCCGCTTCCCGGTGGACGACCGCGCGTGGATTCCGCTCAAGCTGGATCCGTCGCGTTACGACCGCGGCGCCGGTCCGGCGTTGCAGGCGTTCGGGCGCCTCGCCCCCGGCGCGACGTACGGGAGCGCGCAGGCGGAGCTCGCCGCGCTCGGGCAGCGGGCCGCGGTCGAGCATCCGAAAACCCACGCCCACCTGCGTCCATCGGTGCTGCCATACACCTTTCCGTTCTTCGACATCGACGATCCGCAGATGCTCTGGCTCGTCCGGCTGGTGCAATACCTCCTTGCCCTGCTGCTGGTGATCGTCTGCATCAATGTCGCGATCCTCGTGTACGCCAGGACGGCGACGCGCCACGCCGAGATCGCGGTGCGCGCGGCGCTGGGCGCGAGCCGCCGGCGCATCGTGGCGCAACTCTTCGTCGAGGCGCTGGTCCTGTCGGCGATCGCGTCGTTCGCGGGCGTGCTCCTCACATCGTTCGGCCTGTCGCAGGTGAACGGCGCGATGCGGGTCGCCTTCAGCGAGATGCTGCCGTTCTGGTGGACATTCAGCGTCTCGCCCGGCATGGTCGTGTACGTCGCCGTCCTGGCAGTGATTGCGGCCGCGATCATCGGCGCAGTTCCGGCGCTCAAAGCGACGGGCAAGCGGGTGCAGACCGGCTTGCAGGCGATCTCCGCCGGCGGCGGATCGGGCATGCAACTGGGCCGGACCTGGACGACGCTGATCGTGGTGCAGGTGGCGTTCGCGGTCGCGCTGCTGCCCGCCGCGGTCTATCACGCGTGGGACGCGATGCAGCTCGGCACACGGGACGCGGGATTTCCGGCGCAGGAGTACCTGATCGCGCAGGTCGCGATGGACCGCGTGCCGGCGGCCGGGGCCGCCGACCCGAGCGAAGCGGCCTACGCGGCTCGATACGGCGACCGCTACGTGGAACTGGTCCGGCGTCTGCAGCAGGAGCCCGCCGTCGCAGAGGTGACGTCCACGCTCGACACACCGGGCCAGGAGCCCAGTGTGTTCGTCGAAGTCGAAGGACGCGCGGTTCCCGACAAGCCAGCCGACTACAGCGTCGGCGCCGGTTCGCGCATGGGCTACCTCTCGCGTTTCACGCGAGTGGACGAAGACTTCTTCCGCGTGTTCCAGATGCCGCTGCTGACCGGCCGCGGTTTCGGGGCGGGAGACGCGGGAGCGTCGGCACATGCCGTCGTGGCGAACCGCACCTTCGTGGACTGGGTCCTCGGCGGCGGCGATGCCGTGGGCCGGCGCGTGCGGTTCGTCGGCCGCGGGGGCGACACGCGCGCCGATCAGATGGAATTGAACCGCTGGTACGAGATCGTCGGGGTCGTCCAGGACTTTCCCATCGCCGGGCCGGACGACAAGCGGCGCCGGCCGACGCTCTATGGCGCGGTCACGGCGGGACGGACGTATCCACTGATGCTTGTGATCCGTGTGCGGGGCTCTACGTCCGACGCCTTCGCGGGACGCGTGCGTGACGTCAGCGCCGGGCTCGATCCCAACCTGCAGCTGCGCGGCGTGTCCAGTCTCGACGCGATTCTGAGCAGAGATCAGGAGCTGCTGCGCCTGGTCGCGCTCGGGCTTGCGATCGTCACCGCGTGTGTCGTCGCCCTCTCGGCCGCGGGCATCTACGCGTTGATGTCGTTCACGGTCTCGCGCCGCCGGAAAGAGATCGGGATTCGGGCCGCCCTCGGCGCCGATCCTGCGCAGATCCTGAAGAGCATCTTCGCGCGCGCCGCCACGCAGCTGGCAATTGGCGCGGCCACCGGGATGGCGCTGGCGCTTCTCCTGGATCTCGCCATGGAAGGGGAGATGCTGAACGGCACCGCCGCCGTGGTCTTGCCGATCGTCGCGCTCATGATGATGCTGGTTGGCCTCGGCGCGGCGTTCATCCCCGCTCGTCGCGGCCTCGCGGTGCAGCCGACGGAAGCGCTGAGAGAGCCCTGAAAGTTACGACGACAGACAGCGAGCGGACTGACGGCAGCGAACGCTAGGCGTTACGATGTGCGGGTGAGATTTCTTACCCGCACATCATCCGTTCTCCTTCTCTGCCTCGCCGCCGGCTGCTCCGGAAAAGAAGCCCCCGCGCCGGCGGTCTCCACACCGTCGTCCGACGCGGCCTTCACCGCCGCGGCGGGGGAGTTCCTCGAGGACTTTTACCGGCGTCAGCCCACGCAGGCGACCTACCTCGGCATCCACAAATACGACGACAAGCTGGAAGACTTGTCCCAGGCGGCGATCAAGGACGCCGTGGCCGCGGCCCGCGGGTTCCGCGAACGAGTGGCCGCGTTCGATCCGTCGTCGCTCTCACCCGCCAACCAGCTCGATCGGGAGCAGGTGTTGCGGTCCATCGATTCGCGGGTCCTGTCGCTCGACGTCATCCGTCCGTGGGCGAAAGAGCCCGACACGTACAGCAGCGGCATCACCAATACCGCCTACCTGATGATCAAGCGCGCGTACGCGCCGCCAGGCGAACGGCTGCGGCTCCTGATCGCGCGCGAGAAGGCGATGCCGGCCGTGTTGCTCGAGGCGCGGAAGAATCTCGACAACCCGGCGAAGATCTCGACCGAGATCGCGATCGAGCAGCTCGATGGCAGCCAGGGCTTCTTCCGGACGGCCGTGGCCGAGGCGTTTCCAGAGGTCAAGGACAAGGCGTTGCTCGACGAGTTCAAGAAGGCGAACGACGGCGTCATCGCCGCGCTCGGCGACTACAAGAAATGGCTGCAGCGCGACCTGCTGAAACGGTCGAACGGCTCGTATGCGATCGGTGAGGAGACCTACCGGAAGAAGCTCGCCGCCGACGAGATGATCGATCTCCCGCTCGACGATTTGCTGGCGATCGCGGAGAAGGATCTGCGCAGGAATCAGACAGCGTTCGCCGAGACCGCGCTTCGGGTCGACCCGAAGCGCTCGCCGATGGAGGTCCTGGCGAAGGTCCAGGCGGATCATCCGCCCGCGGCGAAGCTGCTGTCGCTGACGCAGGCGGAGCTCGACGCCATCGGCAAGTTCATGACCGACCATCACATCGTCACGATCCCGAGGGCGGCGCCGGCGCGCGTACAGGAGACGCCGCCGTTTCTGCGTGCGACGACCACGGCGTCGATGGACATTCCCGGTCCGTTCGAGAAGGTCGCGACCGAGGCGTACTACAACATGACGCTGCCGGATCCGAAGTGGCCGGCGAAGGACGTCGAAGAGTTCATGACGCAGTGGTACTACGCGGCCATCACCAACGTGTCGGTGCACGAGGTCTGGCCGGGGCACTACCTCCAGTTCCTCTACGGCAAGGACTTTCCGTCCGACGTCCGCAAGGTGCTCGGGGCGCCGTCGAACTCCGAGGGCTGGGCGCATTACTGCGAGCAGATGGTGATCGACGAGGGCTTCCACGCCGACGACCCGCGCTACCGTCTCGCGCAGATCCAGGACGCGCTGTTACGCAACGCGCGCTTCATCGCCGGGATCCGAATGCACACGAAGGGCATGACCGTCGCCCAGGCGGAGGAGTTCTTCATCAAGGAGGGCTACCAGCCGCGGCCGGTGGCGCGGTCGGAGAGCAAACGTGGCACCTCTGACCCGACGTTCGGGTATTACACGATGGGGAAGCTGATGATCCTCAAGCTGCGCGACGACTACAAGGCGAAGCAGGGCGCGCAGTTCTCGCTCCAGTCGTTCCACGACACCTTCATTCGTCTGGGCCCGCTGCCGCTCGCGCTCGTACGCAAGGCGATGCTGGGCGACACCGGCGACCTGTTCGCGCGGTGATGGACCAGACACCCGCCCGGATCACCGTCACGCGCGGGCACGCGGACGACGTCAGGGACCGGCAGATCGTCGTCTCTGTA
>Ga0193738_1001325_pt1 | contig 10152 bp, 7 predicted proteins | sample L2a1metaG_FD_144927 | JGI IMG/M metagenome (GOLD analysis project Ga0193738, IMG submission 144927) | Soil microbial communities from a riparian zone of the East river system, Colorado, United States - L2a1 | ecosystem: Environmental > Terrestrial > Soil > Riparian zone | place: USA: East River...
AAGTGTGAATACTTACAGGGCACTCGTTTTCGATTGTGCAGCACCTGTGAACCTTGTTTCAGTTAAAGTTTACAGTAGTTCGAATGTCAATAAAACTATCGTGCTGGTAAGTAATGGGAATACTATTTATTCGACAGCAGTAAATATTCCGGCAGGTGAAAGTCGTGTTACCCTTAACTGGGCGTTACCAGTAGGAACAGATCTCGAATTGGGAAGCGATGATGGATCAGAGTTGTACAGGAATAACTCAGGTGCTAATCCGCCTTATAATTACGGCCCTGTATCTATTACCGGATCAACTGCAGGTACTGCAGGATATTACTACTTCTTCTATGATTGGGAAATCCAGGATGCACCATGCATTAGTGCACGTATTCCTGTAACTGCAACGATGACACCGGGCCCTACATCAGCCTTTTCTCAAATGATAACGGCCAACGTTGTTGACTTTACTGACAACTCTACCGGCAGTCCTATTACATACATGTGGGATTTTGGGGATGGCAATACTTCGGCAATTGCCAATCCTACGCATGTTTATGCAACCACGGGTCAGTTTGTTGCATGCCTCACAGTTATCAATGCTGCGGGATGTTCAAATACAACCTGCCATACAATCAACATTCTATCTGTTGGAATTGAAGAAGGAAGCATTGCGTCAATGATATCTGTTTATCCGAATCCGGTCACCAACATGCTTCATGTACGATTTAAAGATTTTATGTCGAAGAAAGAATGGACGTTGAAAATGACTGACCTTGTCGGCCAGGTTGTCGAAGAAAAAACAGTACGCCAGGTTGAATCAATGGAATGGAATTTAGGCGGCTTCGCTCCTGGAACCTACCTGCTTCAAATTCAAAATGACGAAGAGAAAATCGTTAGAAGAATTGTGAAACAATAATCTTATCCTGAAAAAAGAAAAACCTCCGCTGGAAACAGTGGAGGTTTTTTTATTTCATGTAGTTAGTCTTTTCTTATAAATTCATAATTCTGAGTCCCTTTGTCAAGGTCAGTGACCACAAGAATTTTATTATCCAGGTCAATTATTTGCCAGGTGAGGTTCATGAAATCATGTCCACCTGTGAATCCTTCGATCCTGACTTTTGCTTTTGTCAGAGAGCAATCAACAGAATAAGTTCCCTGGCTTGTGATGTTTTCATTATGCCGGATATAAATATTCCCATCTTTAAACTGCCAGGTAACCTGTGTTTCAGCAGGTGTAAATTGTTTTGTCCAGGTATAAGAAATCTGTTCGGAGATTTTGCTTTCCGACATCATTAACTCTTCTTTCTGGCAGCCGTTGGTGAATGGGATAATCAGCAACAGCAAAATGGGGATTTTTGCGTATTTGTTTTTCATGGTGTGACTATGTACATCCTTTTTTCAGAAAAGTTTTTTCAATCTTTGATATAAATTAAAAATCACCGGGCGTATCTTACAATTGAGATGCATCATATTCCTGCAGGAAAAAACAGAGAAGATTTTTCCAAAGAGAATGCGTTTAAAATTCACATGTACCAGAATGAATTTTCTGGAATTTGTCCCGGTTTTGAGAGTATACAAAAGGCCATGAGAAGTTTTTATTCGTAATTCCGCTTACTATAAAAAACTTTGTTAATTTCGTTCTTCAATTTAAAACAAATCAACATGAATAAATTTTACAAACTCATTACTACAACAATAGTCCTGTTTCTCTTCTGCACTTTTAATTCATCAGCGCAGCTAACTGTCGACAGTGCCTTTTCTCCGTCGCTTATGGTTCAGACATTACTTGGCGGAGGAATTAGTACTTCAAACATCACTTATACAGGAGATACCATTCATGCTTCCGGTTTTTTCGATGAGCCGAGCGGTGCATTTGGAATCGTGAGCGGTATCATGCTTACTTCCGGAACGGTTAATTTTGCTCCCGGACCAAACATAGTGAGTGGTGGATCGGTGGACAATTTGATGCCAGGAGACCAATTGCTCAACCAGTATACAAATGGAACTGACACCACCCAGGATGCAACCGTCCTGGAATTTGATACTTCTACTTCAGATTCAATTGAATTTCGATATGTTTTTTCATCAGAGGAATACAATGAATATGTAAACCTGGGATTCAGTGATCTGTTTGGATTTTTTATCAGCGGACCAGGAATTGTCGGCTCGCAAAATATTGCTCTCGTACCGAATTCAACTACGCCGGTATCAATCGACAACATCAATAATGGAAATTTCCCTCCAGGAACTGTATCAACAGGGCCATGCATGAACTGCCAATACTATGTTGACAACACAACGGGGACTGTGATGGAATACGATGGATATACAACTGTGCTGACAGCAACGGCAGGGGTGATTCCATGCGAAACATACCATTTGAAACTGGTGATCGCCGATGTGGGAGATGGTGTATTCGATTCAAACGTTTTCCTTGAAGGAGGCAGCTTCAAGTCAACCGGGTCTTTCCAGGTTGTGTATAACGGAGGAGATGCTCCCGGCTCGATTAATCTTTGTCCGAACACCTGCGCTACACTCACTGCTCCCTTTATGTACAATTATGCCTGGAATACGGGTGATACAACGCAATCCATCCAGGCTTGCGCTGCAGGTTTGTATTATGTATCCACAACGAATGGTACCTGCACTGCCTCTTCAACAGCGGTGAACGTGATTCCTGTTAGCGGTCCGCCTGCTGTTACGATTACTAATAACAATCACACATTATCGTCATCAGTAACAGATACTTCATTCACTTACCAGTGGTACCTCGGCGCAATCCCTTTTCCCGGCGCAATTACTCCAACACTTGACCTAACATCAAATGGCTGTTACTACCTGCTCATTACCGATGCCAATGGATGCACGAGCACAAGCGACACCATCTGCGACCAAAGCGTTGGCGTATCAGAATTGCAGTCAGGATATTTTACAGTTAAGCCAAATCCTTCTGATGGCAGCTTTATCCTTGAGATGCCTGCAATGAATACCGTCAGTGAAATCATCATTACTGATATTTCAGGAAAGCGTGTTTACAATTCGACGATGGAATCAAATGCCACAAGTAAGAATATGGATATAAAATCACTTGGCAGCGGAGTTTATTTTCTGCAGGTGAAATCAGAACGAAGCATTCATACTGAAAGAATTATTATCCGATAGAATGCAGGAACCGGAATCGGAGCCGCACTTTTGCGAAAAGGTGCGGCTTTTTTTTTAGCGCCACATCACAAGGATGAAACAGATGACGGCCTGCATCAGGAGAAATGCGCCGTTATTCAGCATCCAGAGGCTTTGACGTTGTCGGGCAAAAATAACCGACCAGCTGCTGAAAGTGAGGCCGAATCCTGCCCATAGTGCAAACGCAATTTTAATCGCCGACATCCTGCTTTGAATATCCAGCCTGTCTGCAATGAGGTACACAACAATTGCATTTATCAACGTTACAAAAAACCACATCGGAATCTGACGGAGCGGCTCAGGCTTCAGGTCTTCATCAGTCATTCCTGTATATTCTTTTACCAGCGCTTTCCATCGATTGCCGAACATAAAAGGTTGGTACCAGATAATGCCGGCAGCCAGAGCGGCGATGGTTGCAACGAAAATGTGCAGGAGATCTGTTTTGATACTCATAACACTGTTGGTTTTATGACTGTGCTTTCGAGTTATCCCTTTTACAAACGAGTTTTCGATTTCACCGGATAAATCCGGTTCATGTTTCGGAACTCATATGCAAGACGAATAAACTTATTTTAAGATGCTGATGCGCTTTACAAAAATATTTTTTTGATCCGAGGCCTGCAGGGTATAAATTCCTGCCGGAAGATCAGAAGTGGTAATGTTATATTTTTCCCCTGTCCTGACGAATGTAAAATTTTTATCCAAAACTTTTTTTCCATCCATGCTGTATAGCGAAACACTTACAGCTTCATTTTCTATCCCGTCAAACTTAATGTTGATTTCGGATCTTGAAGGATTCGGAAATACCATCATTCCTTCCTGCTCCATTGGAATTGATTGTTTGATTCCCAAGGCGACTGACATGTCGAGTGCGAACAAACCATATTGCATGTCAGAGATCAGTAACACGCCACTTGGCAGATCCGTATATGCCGCCCATGCACCGGCATAAGGAGCATCGTAGGTTGTATCGTTTTGCGGATGAGAATCAAAATATCCCGTCATGACAGGATTGTGCGGGTCGCTGATGTTGTAGATCCAGACACCATCATTGTATGCGGCGAGAATAAGGTAATCGCCGAACACATAAGGATTGTGTGGCGTGTTTGCATCATGGGTGGTAAACGTATCGATCACCGACGTGTTGGCTACATCAGTGATGTCAACAATTTGCACGGGCAAACCACCTGGAACTTCCTCAGTGACATACAATGTGCTGTGATCTTTTGAAATGTAACTGCTGTGGTTGTAATGATCCGGAGCGCCAAGAAGAGCACCCAGTTGAATGAACTGGTTATTCTGCTCATCGTATTTGAAAATAAATAATCCCTGGTAACCGCATGAAGCATATATGGTATCATGAATGACGAACATGTCGTGCACTGCGTCGATGAGTGGAAAATCATCGTTCAATGCACGCTTTAAAACAGGGTTCTCCGGATCGGCAAGAGAGTAAACAGCCATTGAATAATGTATTCCGCCCTGCAGCTTGACACTTGCCAGGTACCAGTTCATGCCTTCAATAAATTGTGTGTGGGCGCGGACAAAAATCGAGGAATCGTCATACACCATGTGAACAGAATCGGGAAGGTATCTCATGTCAACAATCTGTAAGCTATTCGGCGGCACATCGCTATCATCGCTGATGATGTACAGATAATTTTCATAGGTTTTGTATTCATGCCAGATACAATCGTTCTGCCGGTGAGGGATATAAGTATGCTGCACAAGGTTCGTAGGATTTGTTACATCAATGATATAAGAACCCGCCGTTGAACCGATGATGCCGTATTCATTACCTAAGGAATCCACGTATCCCCAGCAGCTTTGGTAACGGATTCCATAAACAGGCTCAGCCTGAACAGATGGATCATTGAAGCTGTCGAGCAGATTTATATTAAAGTTATCGAACTGGCCACGGGAAGTAAAACTGATGCAGGCAAGAAAAATCAGCGAAAGAAATATTTTCATTTTGTAATTTTCAGTAGAATGACGAAAGTAAAAAAATAGTTTTAATGGCCAAACCATTTAACCAGGTAAGAACCACCAGGACAAAAGGACCGCCAATTTGGGTTATATGAGTCTGTCATTATAATCAGCCGTTGGAGTAGGGGGAACTCACATTTGAGATTGCTTTCAATCAGCAGGAGAATCAGACTATTAAATCTTTAATAGCACGTAACGTTTATCATTTTTCTATAGTATAGGTTAGATTAAATGAAAAGTCTCGCGATAATTATTCTGTTTGTTCTGCATACGGCAATCATGCAGGCGCAGGTCCTTCGTGAAATCGGCGATTCGTTTAAGAAAAAACCGAAATTTTTTTTCAATTTCACTCAGTATAATTCCTTTATCAACAAACAATCAGCAAACATTTCAGGTTTAAAGGCCGGATTGGAATTCAACGAAAAGGTAAGACTGGGTTTAGGTTATGGCTGGCTTTATTCTGATATCGTTGACAGGATTATTATTGATAAGAATGACCTTTCCTACACAACAAATGGTCAACTGAAATTTAATTTCGTTAGCACATCATTTGAATATGAATTTTATAGCAATTATCCCTGGCATATTTCTGTGCCGCTCGTAGTAGGTGCAGGCGGTGCACACTATGAGTATGTGGACAGGCTTTCAAGAGAACGCACGAAAACAAAAAATTTTCCTGTGGTTCTGTTTGAGCCAACTGTAAATGCGCAATACAATATCATTGACTGGGTCGGAATTTCAGGTGGACTGGGATACCGTGTGGCCATGAATGCTTCAAGGGAGTTGAAGAACAATTTCAGCTCGCCGATTTATGTGATACAGCTTAAAATTTTCTTCGATGAGATTTACAGGGATTTGGTCGGCCCCGGCCGCGGCCCCAGCCCCAGCCCCCTAACCCCCGAAGGGGGAATATAGACGGCCCCCCAGCCCCCAAAGGGGGAGTAGCTGCAATGTTATAAGTAAGGATCAGTAAATCATTTCCTAAGCTCAACCTCAGTTTTGGACTGGTTAATAATTATACTTTTGCCGCCATAATTATTTAATCACTTAGTTACGTAGTTACGTAGTTACTTAGTTACCTAGTTACCTAGTTACCTAGTCACTTAGTCACCTTCTCACTTAATCACCCCAGAAATGAACATTCACGAATACCAGGGAAAATCCATTCTTAAAAGTTTCGGTGTTGCCATACAGGAAGGCCTTGTTGCCGAATCACCCGAGGTTGCAGTACGCGCCGCTAAAGAACTTCAGCAGCAAACAGGAACGAAGTGGTGGGTAGTGAAAGCCCAAATTCATGCAGGCGGCAGGGGAAAGGGCGGAGGTGTTAAACTTGCGAAGTCGCTGGATGAAGTATTGGAAAAATCAGAGAACATAATCGGTATGCAACTGGTGACGCCTCAAACCGGACCGCAGGGAAAACGTGTGAACAAGGTGCTCATTGCGCAAGATGTATATTACCCGGGAGCTTCGCCAACAAAAGAATATTACATGAGCGTGCTGCTGAACCGTGCCACTGGAAGGAACATCATTATGTATTCGACCGAAGGCGGAATGGATATCGAGCATGTAGCTGCGACAACTCCGGAAAAAATTTTCAAGGAAGAGATCGATCCGAAAATCGGACTGCAAAGTTTCCAGGCAAGGAAGATCGCTTTCAACCTCGGCCTGACAGGAAATGCTTTTAAGGAAATGTTGAAATTTGTGACAGCACTTTACAAAGCCTACGACAGCATCGATGCATCGCTTTTTGAAATCAATCCCGTTCTGAAAACCAGTGACGATAAAATTCTTGCAGTAGATGCAAAAGTAAACTTCGACGACAACGCTTTATTCCGTCATGCGGAATTTGCTGCCATGCGCGATACTACTGAAGAAGATCCGACTGAACTCGAAGCCAGTCACCACGACTTGAACTATGTGAAGCTGGAAGGCAATGTCGGCTGCATGGTAAATGGCGCCGGACTAGCAATGGCTACAATGGACATCATCAAAATCGCAGGTGGTGAGCCCGCTAACTTTCTTGATGTAGGCGGCACTGCAAATGCAGCGCGCGTTGAGCAGGCATTCAGGATCATTCTTAAAGATCCAAACGTAAAAGCGATCCTCGTAAATATTTTCGGCGGCATTGTACGCTGCGACCGTGTTGCCCAGGTCCGCCTGCAGGGAACAAATGCAGAAGAAGCCAAGAAAATTATTGATGCTTCCGGACTGAAAGTTTTTTCAGCGATTGAACTGAAGGAAGCAGCTGATCTTGTACAGCAAGTGGTTGGGAAAGTAACTAAGTGACTAGGTGACGAAGTGACTAAGTGACTAGGTGACTAAGTGACGAGGTGACGAAGTAGCAGCCAGTAATTAAGTTACTGAGTGACTATGCAACAGCCAATGGTTCGTAAACCAGAAATTAAGTCAAAAATCTAGAACGGTAAATCGTCTATTGCTTCACCGCCCTTGCCGAAAGTTTCCTGTACCGGCTCATAATTTTTTTCCTGGTTTCCTGTTGATGCTGTTGCACCCTTTTCAATTCTCCAGGCCTCGAGTGAATTAAAATATTTCACCTCTCCTTTCGGACTTGTCCATTCCCTTCCACGAAGGTTGAATGACACCGTCATCTCATCCCCGATATTGAAAGCATCCAGCAGCGCGCATTTGTCCTGCGTCAGCTGGAATGATATATACTGCGGATATTGTGATGAATCGTCAGTGAGTACAAATTCACGTTTGCGGAAACGGTCGTTGATGGCCTGTTCGCTTCCTTTTACCTGTAATGACATCTTGATTTTAAATTAGGTGGTGAAATTAAGTATTCGGTTTCACAATTTCGAATACCGGAGATTGAATTTCGAAAAAAATAAGAATGATAAAATCAGAATTTTTAAAACGGGATTATTTATCCGGATAAGGTTGCTATTGGATAATAAGCCTGTTTTGTAATTGATTCTTTTGGTCACTAATAACCATTGTATAAGCTCCCGGACTTAAATTTGTTTGAAAACTTTTTTCAGCGCCTGCAATTGTAGATTCATAAACACAATCTCCTATCATGTTGTAAATAGCAACGAGTTGCTTTGCTTAAGAAATGTTGCAGGCTTTTATTTCAATAATGATAATTCTGAAATTTTAAGATTCGGAATTCTCTTTCACATACTTCATCGCCGCATCCACCTGTTTCATCCACCAGCTCCCCCGCTCTCGCTCTCCCCCGCTCTCCCGCTCTCTCGCTCCCCTTGCGAGCGCAGCGAAGCAATCACCCTCTCCTACTTATAAATCGGCCCGTTGTTCGCTTTCTTGCGGTCAAAATCTCCCGCCTGCACAATAGTTATCTTCTCCGGTTTTATCCATTTCTCCATCGCTGCATTCACCTGGTCCACGGTAAGCGAAGCAATTTTTTTCTCGAAGTCTTCATTCCATTTCATGGTGCGGTTCAGAAAAAGATTTCCTGAAAGTTTCCCGGTAAGGTAACTATCCTGCGATCTGTTCACATTCTGTCCCTGTAAATATCCGCTGATTGCATTCTTCAATTCCTCTTCGGTAAATCCTTCCTTCACCACTTTGTCAAGCTCTTCTTTGTAAGCTGAAATTAGTTTGTCGGAATTATCAGGATTGTAAATGGCATAGGATCCAAAGGCGCCCGACTTATCCAAAGGGTCTGCCTGCAGCCAGCTTCCTACACCATAGCTGATGCCTTCTTTCTGCCTGATGCGTGTTGCAAGACGGGAATTCAAAAATCCTCCACCGATGATGTAGTTTCCCATTACCAAAGCAGCGTAATCAGGATTGTCGTCGCGCAACTCAAGATTGTATCCTGCCATCATCATCGCATTCGCTTTGTCAGGCGTATTTATTTTTTCTGTTTTCGCTTCAATGTCCCAGTATGGATCGACGGCATGCTCGTATTTATTAGTTGCGCGCCACAACTCAAGCATGGTTTTTAATTCCGCTATAACTGCAGCTTCGTCAAAATCACCAACAACGCCTACGGTTGCATTTTCGCTTTGATAGTAATCAGCATAGAATTTTTTTACGTCGTCAAGCTTCACGGCTTTGATTGCTTCGGTCTGTTCGTCGAAAGTCATTGTATACCTGAAATCAGATTTTTCGAATTTATTCAGCATGCGGTTAAGCGTTGTGCCTGCAATAGCCTGCGGTTCGCTTTTGTTTTGCTCAATGTCAGCAAGGTCTTCCTGTTTCATTTTTTCAAACTCCTCTGCAGGAAATACCGGCTGGTGCAAAATTTCATTCACGAGCTGCAGCACGGGCACAAGTTTATCTTTCATGGTTTCAATAGAAATCGAAACGCCCTGGCCGCCGCCGCTGACGCTGACCTTCGCCTTCAGCTTGTCCCATTCATCTGTGATCTGCTTGCGTGTATGGTTCTTCGTTCCCTTATCCAGCATGGCAGCGGTAAATGCGGCGATGGTTGCTTTGTTCTGAAGGGTGCTTTCAGTTCCGATGCGCAGCGTGATACTTACATTCACAGAATTGCCGCGGGTAGATTTTTTCAGCAACGAAACTTTTGCTCCGCCTTTTAGCGTTTCAGTTTTTGTGCGGCTGTCAATATTCGCAGGCGAAGGATCGAATGCTTCTGCAGCAGCCATCACCGCTTTCCCTTTATAATCTTTCACCAGCGACTGCACATCAGGGTTCGCAGGAATCGTTGCACGGTCAGGATTGGCATCAGGAATAAATGTACCCGTGGTGCGGTTGGAAGGTTTGTAGTAAAGTTTTGCAACCCTGTTCACGTCCTCGGCAGTTACCTTCTCGACATTGTCGCGGTACAGGAATACCAGGCGCCAGTCGCCCATAGCAATGAATTCGCTTAACGCCAATCCGACCCTGTCGCTCTTGTTGAACATGAGCTCCACATCGGTGAGCAGGCTTGTCTTTGCACGGTTGAGTTCCTCTTCTGTCACAGGCTGAAACTTCAGGCTGTCGAGCACATTCAGCATGGCGCTCTTTGCATCGTCAAGCGATTTCTCCTTGAGTACATCAGCAGAATAAACG
>Ga0193738_1001326_pt1 | contig 10152 bp, 13 predicted proteins | sample L2a1metaG_FD_144927 | JGI IMG/M metagenome (GOLD analysis project Ga0193738, IMG submission 144927) | Soil microbial communities from a riparian zone of the East river system, Colorado, United States - L2a1 | ecosystem: Environmental > Terrestrial > Soil > Riparian zone | place: USA: East River...
AGTAGGAGTTATGATACTGGGCGGTAAAAAAGAGCAGGAACATGCTGCAAAACATGGCGATGATGAAGGAGGCGGACTGATGGGAATTGTTATAGAAGTAATACTGGTAAGGATAATTGAAGTTCTATCTAATGTGATTAGTTATACGAGACTTGGAATTATGTTACTGGTACATGCTGCCTTATTGGTAACGGTTAACCAATCATATGAGAGTGGAGGCGGATTGGCTGTTTTGATCGGCGGTAATATAGGGATCATGCTTATTGAAGGATTAATTGTGTACATTCAAACAATCAGATTGCATCTTTATGAATGGTTCCCAAAATGGTATAGGGGAGCAGGAGTCGGATTTAAAAAACTAATTCCAGATATGTTGTATTCAAATCTTGTTTGGTCCGGCAAGCGAACTAAATAAAAAAACAATTTGCTTCATTGTGTTTTGGTCCTTTTTTTGACCTCAATGAAATACTCAGACTTTACAGTACCTTTTTTGTTTTTGGAATTAGATAATCCTATGTGATATTAACCAGTTTAGAAATTATTGTTTCTCCTGGAATCTTCTGTTCTACTCCAGATGCTATTGCTGACAAATTTCTGACCTCAATCATGATAAGTTTTAGAGCAGCAAGAACAATACCAACGCTAAACATTGTTCTAAAGGCTGATTGCGCCCTCTTTAATGCAATTTCTGCAAAACCCTTTTCAACTTGTAATACCGAGTCTATATCGCTTGTTTGATTTTGTGGAACAATGTCTTTATACACTGTGTTAGACAGCTCGCCAATCGCCTCTGATATTTTTTCAGTATTTATCATCTTTTGTATGGTCTCCTTAGTTACCTTGGAGGTAGTGGCTACAATTAGATTATTTATCTCATCCGGGGGCAGATTCCAGAATTTTCCTCGAAGTACAGCTAGTATATTATATGAATCAATATCAACAGATACAATGTTCTTTGCTTCCAGCGACTGTGATTCTGTATTCATTGCCTTACCTAAATCATGATAGAAAACGTGATCAAGATACACATCAAAAATTCTAACATCCCCCTTGTCCTTGAATATGGCAGCCGACTTAGTAACATCTTCGGCAAATTCGCTACCGGATAGTGAAGAAACAGCCTCATCCAAAGTCTTTGAAACCAACGCCTTAACTACAAGATCACGCCGACCTACTAATTCTTCTGCCCTCAAATTTATTTTGGGTAATAATTCGTCATAGGATTTACCAAGCGCCTTACCTTTCAAAATCATCTTCAAATTCCAAGTGATGTGTTTTACAAAGTATGCGCTAAGTATTCTAGCTCCCCCTGAAACGTTGACCATTTTTGCATGTATATTGACCAAATATTCTTTTAATGCATTTTCAATCTTATCCGCAGTATATGGCTTTGTGAGCTTGGCTAATGCATCAAGGTAAACGGTATTCTTCATTCTCGTTACTAGTTCATCCATGTCTCTTGCCTCTGTCAGCATTTGGAGTTCATTCTTTGTTAACATCCTTCCCTTTAGTCCATGAGACATTACAGTTCCGAAAATTTTACCCGGCATACTTACTTTGCTCAATGGCTATTGCACATCCTCTATCATTGGATTAATAACTCTGCATCAATTTTAATCTTGCCTGATGAGTTCAGTTTTATTTCTCCTGATACAAAATTCACCAAGCAGCCGAAGGGACTTATCTTGCGGGAATATTATCTAGTGGAAATGTATCTATTCATGGGATACTAATTCTTACTAACCACCAAAATAGAATTTCCTCAAATGCAAGGACCCTATAAGTGAGTAGGTTACCAATAATAGTAAAGTAAAAATTTCAGTCTCTTCACAGTATCTTGATTTTACCTAAAGTTTATCAAGACTAACTGTCAAAAAATGATGATATAGATTGCGATATTGCATGAGAAAATCCAAGAGTAATAAAATGAACCGTAAAACCTATGATTATGCCCATCATTAAGTTATCCGTATGCCAATAAATTCCTAAGAATATTCCCAAAGCAGGAACAGTAAATAGTAATGCAAGAATCACGCTTGTACTTACCATTTTTATCATGATGTCCGGTGTTACATTCTCTGTTTTCTGACAAGGAAATTGAAACTTTACAGTTGTATTTGACAATTGACAAAAAAATATCTTTACATGCCTGATTTATATATTCACACCATAAAAATTATGAAGAATAATCTTATTGGTTGAAGATTTTAATTGGATAAGACTTACAATATGAATTTTATAATGACAGAATAAACAAAAAGATTATAAAAAACATCAATGAATTCCACTTTACTCCTATGCGATAATCGAAAATAGTTTTTCATATGTCCATGTAGATATGTTAGCTTTAGGAAATATAGTGAAGATACGAGTTGAAGATTGGAAACTAGTCAACCATTAAAACTGTCTGCTATATTACAATGCTAGTTTTTTAGAGACTTTATATGCAAATCCCATGGCAACAAATAGAGTTATTATTCCAGCGGTTATCGTTATTATCAAATTTGTCTTGATAATATAATTAAATAAGACAGTACTGATTATAGCAGGGACTGCAATAATGATTGCAAGTAACGTTCCATTTAGAAAAATTTTTAGCATAGAAACTTTACCATCGTTCTCCTCAGAATTTGAATCCAACCTTACCTGTGGTAGTTTTAAATCATATAAAAATCCTTCACAGTTGATTCTTAACTCCCGACTAGAATTTCGTAGTTTTTTTATTATGTTTCGATCATTCAAATCTTAATTTGAAATTTCATTTACACTTATCGGTCAATAAAATTCAGTTATATTCAAATTACTGTTACGAGAATAACTACACTTGATGCGAGCGAAAGAAATTGCTCTTCAATTATGTACATGTACCTGGATAGAGATAATGACTTGTATTGGAGTAACATTGTATCTTCTCCATGATTCAGAGTATAATCTTGCATTAATTACTATTGCAGTTTTTTCACCACTAGTCGGTTTTCACTTTGCTATATCAAAAACTAGTAACGATGATTACTGTGCTACCTGTCGAGAATCAAATCAAGATTTGTTGAAATTTCACATACATAAAAATAATAAAAATCAATAATAATACGCTGGTGGAAGTCACCTAGAATATCAATTCATCGATACTCAATATTCTACCACAATATTTGCATTTCAGAATAATCTTTTCCTTATCGATGACTTCTATGACTGATTTAATATTCTCCCCGATAGTTACACACCTCAAATTAGGACACTTGAATATTCCTGTAATAAAATCTGGTAGTTGGATTTTTCTCTTTTCTGCCAGTTTGTAATCCTTAATGATGTTTATTGTGGCATGCGGTGCTATTAATGACAACTTGTTTGTTTCATCGGTTTCCAAATATCGATTTTCTACCTTGATAATATCCTTTTTATCAAATTTGTTACTTGGAACATTAAGAGCAACTGTTACGACATTTCCCTCCTTACCGGTGATATTTAGAGCCCTTAGAACTAAAAATGCCTTACCTGATTCTATATGATCTATTACCGAGCCATTTTTAATTCTCCTTACAATTAATTCAATCGAATTAGACAGATTCTTTACGCCCTTCCATTAGTATAATATCTATACTATAAAAATATGAGAGCTTGGCTCTTATGTAGAAAGTCTTACAAGAATGTATAAAAACTAGAAAGAAACATACTAAGTGATAATTCTTGTGTAAGAAATGTTACCCTTTAGAGAAATAGATCTCACATAATTAAATGATATTTTGCATCATCATCTTTTTGAATTCAATATCTGATAGATTCTTTTTTGCTTCCAATATCATCGCAACATCATTTCCAACGATATACCTTTGCTTTGGTTCATCAGTTTTCAAAACCTGCAATATCATTTTTGCAACCTCAGCTGGGGACGTAGCATGTTCTTGCATCATGTCAATATCTTTCTGGAGTTTATCCAAGGACCGCGAGTACGGTGAGCCGTTTTTAGCAGGTTGTTCTGATATAGTGCAATTATTGAAAAAATTTGTCTTTATCACTCCTGGCTCAATGATTACTACTTTTATCCCAAAAGGGGATAGCTCATATGTTAACGATTCGCTAAAACCTTCGATGGCAAATTTTGTGCTAACATAAGCTGAAATGCCAGGAAAACCTACCTGCCCCGCACCCGAGCTTATGTTAATAATTGTGCCACTTTTCTGTGATCGCATTATGGGAATAACCTTCTTAGTAATATTGAGAACACCAAAGAAATTAGTTTCAAATTGATTCCGTATCTCGTCCAAACTAAGATCCTCAAAGAAGCCCACCAGCCCATAACCTGCGTTGTTTATCAAGATGTCAATTCTCTTTGCTTCCTTCTTAACTTGACTAATTGCCCTTTCTATAGACGTCACATCATTTACATCAAGTTCTAGGACTTTTAGCGGAAGATTTTCTTCTTCGCTTGTCTTTAGAAGGGAATTTGATTTTTTCACATTCCGCATAGTTGCAATAGTATGATACCCATTTCTAGCGAGCATTAATGCAGTCTCGTATCCAATTCCGCTGGAACAACCTGTAATCAGTGCAACTTGGAGCATCATCATAATATTGTTTATTTTTTATATATATTTAGTTGCTAAAATTGGATTTGTTCTATTAATTCTTCTTATATATATGCCACCTTTGAGAGGGAATCACCTTATCGACAGTAGGGTTTATGAAAAACATTAATTTGTCGCAATACTTTTCGATTAGCTGAGCATTATGTACATCATAACTAACGATTTTTGTAGAGTTTCGATAGTCATTAGCAGCGGTCATTAATACTGGCCTACCAATGTGATGCCAACTCACAGTAAGAGATCACAGAAATAAAAGAAGAAATGTTATAGGGTCTTCAGTCGTTCTTCTAATTTGTACATGAGGCTGAGGTCTATGTCGGCGTAAGTTTTTTTACCCACTTCGAAGGGATCATCCATGTCTTTTATCAATAGCATCAAGCTAATCAGAATAAGTGAAATGACGTCCGTCATGATAATGCCATCTATAAAGCGATCAATATTCGTGAATAGTAACGTAAGTATCGCCGCAGCGACTGCTAATTGGGCAACATTATATGCCGCAGGAATAAATGTAGTTTCCTTTATCGTCTCAATACGATTTGAGATTCTATCAATATTGGCAAGCTCGTTCCTCAACCTTACGATAAATTGTGGAGCCGTTCCTTTGTGCGCGAGAGATACAATATTTCATCTAACTTATCCATTGCCAAATTTACATCCGTTTGTTTCCATACATTACTTTTAAAATTTGAATTTATTGTGGTCAGTAGTTTTCTTATTCTATCCCGCATAGTACTGATCTTCTCATTATCGGTGCTTGCCATCCTAACATCCTTATAGAGAATAAGAATGGAAGCGGCTAATTCGGATGGGATTTTTTCGCTTTCCTTATAATCAGAGAGCGTACCGGAAAGAATAATTGCAATAATAAAAATTACTCCACCTACAAACGCAGTTACAAGGGGACTAATAGCAACAAAGTCCAATTCCAAATAGTGAATTGCTGCTTTGGTGACAAGTAATACGGCAACAAATCCAAAAACTTTTATCAAAATCGTATGCCTTAGTAGCATCAATCTATTGACTTACCATCAGCTCTTTAACAGTGATGTTATAAATTTTTATTCGATTTGCTATTGCCGCTAGATGGTGTTCTGTATTCAAGTTAATTATTTCTGTAGAGGTGCACAGTAATTGTAGTGCGAAGATTATTTTTGCCGCAATTTTCACACCTTCCATAAAATTTTGTTGACATTTGTTTGAATCAAGGACTACATATTATAAAGCGCTTGACTGTTCAAACAAATTAAAATTTACAGGATTCGATAAATACTGAATATATTTAATATTTGTAATTACTAATAAAATATGCTGCCAGGTCTATTTCTATCTTGATAAGCTTCACAAGGCTTGGAATTCCAATAATAGCCACGTTGATAGTGGGTGGACTTATTAGTTTCATACTTGTCTTTAATTTCTATCCTGAAAAGCATGAAAACATCCAGGTGGATGGTAAATGCTTTGAATTAAAAGGAGCTGCACATAATACTTATAACCATCTTTTCGCGCAGAGTAGAAAAAATTATTTGGAGAACCTGACAAGTAAGATTACAGATCTCAATTCAATTATACCAGTAACATTTACCGGACAAAATTCTGAAATATACAAATTCATAGATAAACATGATATAGCAGTTACCTCCAAACAGAATGTAGTCTTTTACCCAAATATCAATGGAAGCGTTATAATAGGTAATATGCCTGGAACCATGCTTTCATCTATTATCAATGATCTCAGTATAAATGACTTTATGCCGTCGTCAAAGTCAATTCCAGGAAGTATTTCAATTATTCCGAATCCCCAATTGATGCAGCAGGATTTTGACAACGCTTCTTTATTACAGGATCAATTTGTGCAAAATGGACTGAGAACCATAGTTAAGAATTCAGATGACGCTACTGAGGCAGAGTGTCGATACCAACCCGACCATCCCGATAACAATTCTTAATGAGAATCTCTAAATCATGAAATTTGCTCGGCTTGAGAAATCAATTTTCCAATATCCTGCTTAGCAGAAAGAATTCCCAGCCACGCATCGTGCTCACGAATAATATCGGGCGAATTTGTAATGGTAAAATCAGAAGGAAGAATATCATCTAACTTCTCCCAATCAATCGTCATTGGAACATTTGCATCTGCGGTCGGTCGCAGAGAATAAACCGAGGCTATTGTTTTTCCCCTTGCATTTTGGTTGTAATCAAAGAATACTTTTCCCTTTCGCTTCGATGTGCTCCATTCAAGAGTTATTTTTTTGGGAAACTTGCTAGCCATTGTTTTTGCTATGGCTTCTGCAAAACTCTTAGTCTGATCGTAAGTATAGATATTTGAGACAGGAACATAAATATGAATACCTGACTTACCCGACGTTTTTCACGTAAGATTTAATTTTCAACTCCCAAATACATTTGCTACAATCACAAGGACTCTTACAAGGACATTCATCAGTGCAGGGACAAGAACAACAGCATGATTTCATTTCTTTAATATTGAAAATTATAAGCACATCATTCTTTTTTAATGTTCTCTGGTTTCTTTTCTAGAGCGCTTACCATTTTGTTATATCTGTATATTTTAATTGTTTTAGGAATTTGTTATCTTTTTCTTATCCACAGATAGTAAACATACCAAGGCCCAACAGCGATATTATCTGACACTCTAACTGATATTATAACCTCTTAAACGTAATCTAAATCCATCTAGCAAATCATCATATCTGGTTTGTTCTTTATCAAGTATTAATTCCTTGGCAAATGCAGTATGTAAGGATATTATGATTATGATATTAGGGAGTTAGAGATATGACTGGTACTTTACATGAAAAGACATGATGGATACAGAAAAGGCGTTCACAAATCCATAATGGTTAAACCTAATGGGCCAGAAATGGTTGATACTCGCCCACGAGAATGAATAAAGAATAGTTATGATTCACATATACAATATATTATAAAACAGTTAGAACTGGTGGGCAATGATCATGTATAGAACACGCCCACCAGGTAAGACGTTATTACGGGTTGACGTAATAATCAATATTCAACAAATTATAAAAAAGTTATGTCGAAGTTAGAAAAAACTGTAAACTATTTTCGCTCGTAATGGGCTGCTGGGTCCAATGATAAGTCCGATGATGAACAAGTATTTCCCACCAGTTTATATCAATCCTTTTGGATCAACAAAATATAGTAATCAATATAGTTAATTAATAGAACTGATGGGCCACCGCTTTGGAGAAGCAGGCCCACCAGGTATGTTCATATCCGGTATTACGGTTAATGGTAAAGATCACACACTGCAATAAAATATATAAAAGTTATCAGAGTATTCAGTTTAATACCTTGCAGTCAATCGGAAAATCAAAGAATACTTTTTTTACTCTCTAGGACTTCTTTCACTGGAGGAGTTAACACTATTTTAGTTCCTGGAATTTTTTGTAACTGTCTTTTTGCGTACAACTCTTCAACAACAGCATCCGTTTGTTTTTTGTCCAGCGCCAATTTTTGGCCAACCTCATAGCGATCAAATATTTTTAGGTCACCTTCTGACATTTCATATAATGTATCAATGAACTCTTCTGAAAGATCGAGATCTGACATGTAAAAAGGACATCAACAAATTATAAAAAAGTTAAAAACCGAATTTTATTAAACCGGTGGGGAATGAGCGCCCGTGCCCTCCCACCAGCCAAGACACATCTGTCGTTGAGATGTATATCAATACACTTAAAATAATTTAATGATTAAATTGATAGGCAATATATTACAACAGAAAAAAATGGAGTTATTTCACTTCATTTTTGGCTGTTGGGAGTCAATTGAAACCGCCAACAGCGAGTTGGAATTCAATTCTCCTAATTACTTATAGACTACAAATTATAAAAACAGTTAAACTGATGGCCCCATGATTGGCAGTGATAGATGCAGGCCCATCAGGATGAAAAAGTCCTCTAGGATTAGAGTTAGTTTATTATCATCAATAAATTATAAAAAAGTTATCAGAGAATTAGTTTAACAACCTTACAGTCTTATTTCCAGTAACGTAGTAGACCGTTAAATAGTATGTTAAGGATTGTATGTTATGTCTTATCTAAAAAGAAACTTCGTAGTCCTCTTTGCTTCTTTAGCATTGCTGTTAGGAGCAACAGCGGTAGTGAATCCAATTAGCATTGCTAATGCACAGGAAAACCAGACACAAGGAAATCAAACGAATCAGACCGCTGGACAAGTGGTCACCAAGATTGATGTTGATCCATTGATGAAAGCGTTAAAAGATAACTATCCTAAGGTAGGAGATGTGAAAGATCCTAAGGGCCTCGTCGACGCATTGAAGGATATCAAAGATCCTAAAGAAGTTGTGAGGAACATGGTCGCTGCAGGACTTTTGCATGATTTAGAAAAGTTCAAAGAAGTCCAGGATTCAGAATAAAATACTAACTTCATTCTTTTTTTTATTTGTAAGCCTAATCTTTGCTAAGATTAGAAGAATCTACCTAAGAAAAAAACGATTTTTTCCGTCCATACGGTTTTTGGTATTACAGTAAAATGTTTTATTCAATAAATTATAAAAAAGTTAAAACCTGATGGGGAGTTGGGGCGGGGCTAATCAGATTGTTTACTTCAAATACTTTCGTCGATTTCTTCTTCAATATTCTCCTCTCCCACCTCGTAGAGATCGCCTTCAAATTCCTTTTGTTCCTCTATGCCCTTGGAAGGAAGATCGGCCTCGCTAGCAGAATTACATACGGGACATTTGAATTCTGTTATCTGTCCTTCGAGATCTAAAGGGAATTCTTTTTTGAAAATCTCTTCGCATTTTGGACATGCTAAGGTTGCTTGAATGTTCTCGTTGCTGAACTTGTGTGACTGGTATAGGTAAAGGGTTTTTGTCATTCTTCTTATTTTAATGGACTTATTGCTTATAATGATTATAGGCTCCCGTATACTCACTGTAGTTCCTTTTCTTCCTCTCTTATTTCCCTTTCATCTTTCTTTCGGGACTCTTCAACTTTCTTACCTGCCTTTTTGACTCCCTTTTTTACCTTCTTGGATTTTTCTCCCATAGCATTTCATTCCGCAATATGTTATTTAACACTTCATCGCAAGAACTTTGGTATCTGAGTAAGGAACGAAAATCTGATGGGAGGTCTGTATTGGATACAACCATGCTAGTGAGCGCAAGTTGGTCATCCTTGTTCCTCTTTTCTGTTAATTAAAGTATTGTAGACTCATGAATCGATTGCAAAAATCTTCATCATGAACACGATTTATGCAATATTCATCTATTGTCGTGTTACCACTGCGAAAATCCGCTAAGGATTGATTCCAGAGTGCATCATAGTTCTCAATTTTATAGGATTCGTTAGCAACTTGAGTTTGCGTGTAAAGCAAAAAACCACTAAGACTATTGCCGCTATAATTAGAATTAATACTATGGGCCTGCTTGCGATTGTGCGAGCACGGGCAGTAGTCCTTCTAACTATATTTGGATCCATTGACATAAGAGAGACCAACAAAGATTAAGAATGTGATACCGTTTTAGGGCCTTAAGTCTGAGTAAAGGGAAAAT
>Ga0193738_1001327_pt1 | contig 10146 bp, 8 predicted proteins | sample L2a1metaG_FD_144927 | JGI IMG/M metagenome (GOLD analysis project Ga0193738, IMG submission 144927) | Soil microbial communities from a riparian zone of the East river system, Colorado, United States - L2a1 | ecosystem: Environmental > Terrestrial > Soil > Riparian zone | place: USA: East River...
CTATGATTGGAAATAAATCCCGGCAGATAAATATGACCAGAGGCAAAAAATTGATGGCTATCATATTTCGAAATGGCGTGACGATACTGCAATGTAAAATTATAACCGAGCCGCGGAAATATATGTTGCCTTGCAGCCTGTACCTGCTGGCTGTAATTAATAAAATGTGAGAGATAGCTAAAGTTGTTTTCAACAAAAAGGTCTTTATTAGGGCCTGTATTATTTTCAAACCGGAAAACATAGCTGCTTCCAAAATTCAAATTCCTGAAATTTCTTCCGCCGGATAGATCCAATGGAATATTTAAACCGATACGGGTATCCAATTGATCCCATTGGCGGATAAGACTATCTGATATACCTGTTCTTTTAAAAGTATATTCGGCTCCTGCTGACAGGTAAGGAAACCATGCACCATAAGTTGTGTTGAATCCAACAGCATTTGTATTTTCATTCTGGTTGTACAAATAGTAAAGTTCAGTTTGCAGCGTATTCAAAATATTCTGGCCATAAAGCGTATAAGTAAATATCGGGTCCTCGTAATAAGGCCGCCAGCTATGAAAATTTAAAAGCTTTGTACCTTTTTTGTATTTGCTTACTGAAAAATTTCTTGATACAATATCATTCAATCGCAAGTTGCTAAAATCATTCTCTTTAGCTACCTGGATCTTATTAGCTGGCAGTTCGAACGCCTTTGAATCGATCTCTTTCGATCCTGACGAACTCATTTCTTTTAACTGGTACCCGTCTGCTGTAAAGTTTGAATAAACAAGTTTATTATCAGAAGCATTCACAAAATAATTTCCCGTAATAGAGCTGCTAACCTGGAAGATCTTATTATCACTTAACTGCAACATAAAGATCTCATCATTGCCATTAAAAGATGCAGTAAAAAAAACTTTGCCATTTTGAACATTCGGAAATCCAATAACATGATGAGAAGGAGGCGTAAGTCTCATAATTGATCCGCTGATATCTGCACGAACAAGTGACATTTGTCCATTACGAAATCTTGCACAAACAACTATAGAACTATCATTAATAAACTTGGGATCAGTAAAGACATTTATTTCCGAAGACTCAATATTCTTTAATAAGCCACCCGTGATCGCATCCAGCACATGCAATTCACATTTTCCATCAGTTTTATAATTTACTGCCACTATTTTACTGCCATCATTACTAATATCCGGTGTAAAATATTTTGTTCTATGAGTGATCGTTTGCTGTTTGCCGCTTTTCACATCCAGTAACCTGATCTCTCCATAATTTCTCCAACCCCACCTGCTATCAGGCTTATAGGCAGAATAAACAATTTTTCCATTGCGATAACTAAACTGTTCATCCAGCGAAATATCTTTTACACGTAACACATGTTCCCCGGAATTATCTTTTATTACAAATGCAGCTCGTTTGCGATAACTACTTTTCAAATAAAGCAGGGAACCATTCTCTAATTGGTATGGAAAAAAATAATTTGTAACATAACTTGTTGTAGGCTTTGTAATTTTTTGTTCACCAGCTTCATTACTACTATTAAGCTTTTCTTGCGTCGCACTCGTGTGCTGCATATCGCTATTCAACTTATAGTGATCAAACGCTTGCTTTCTGAAAGTTTTATAATCAAGACCAGTATGTTTCTTTATAGCGTTTTGAAATGGATAGAATAATCCTTTAAAAGATGCAGCATCCCTGGTTACTTTTCCCCAAAAATCACTTCCATATTTTTCATAGCCATAATTCACCATCAAATAGCCAAGATGATAGTGGTTAGGCACATAATCTTTCAATGAACTATTCCGAAGCTTCATCCATGAATATTGTTTATTGTCTACCCAAAGCGATTTGTATTGATTCGTAAAAAAAGGAATTCGTCCTCTGCCCTGCTCAGTATGCACTGTCTCATTGTACACTGCATCTCCTTCATAAAACCAATCAGGCACTGCTGCATTAATAGCAAGCGCCAACCCATCTTCTCCAGCCAAATAATACATCAGTTTACTTAATCCAACTTTGAAGTTGCTGAACTGTTGCACATGCCGGTATTCGTGTAATGCAAGATCTTCTGCCCATGGAATGCTGCCAATATCAAAATTGTTGAACGATGGAGTTAAGAAAAATTCACTGCGATAAGGACCTAATCCAACATAGGCATTTGCGACCGTCGATTGATTCTGAAGAACGATATTTATTTTATTCACCTTATTGCCAAGTAAATTATTTTTTGCTGCAAGAAAATGAACGATTGATGAAACTCTTTGTGCAGCACTATCCATTCCTACCGGAAAAATGACCCTTGCAGTATCTGTACTGATCTGCTTCCATTTTATTGAAGGCGGGTTTCCCCCAAACTCCTGCGCATTAAGAAAAGAAAAACTTAGAATAAAAAATGTAAAACCAATAAGTCTTGGCATTTGTGCGGATTTAAAAAGGAAGTTACGGAACTAATAGTATTTATTGTTTTTATACACTCATTTTCAATTCATAAACAACAAGAAAGCCCGGTCACTGACCGGGCTTTAATAAAAATATTATTCACTAACTTAACCTTTCTTACCTTTTCCTTTGTTTCCACTATTTCCTTTCCCATTATACTTCGGATGACCTTTCACTACATAATACTTGGGATCATTACTGTTTCTTATTATTACCTGTCTGCCGTTGTTTCCTTTATACTTTGCATAGGTAACCTTATGTGTTGTATAATGCAAATATGGTCGTGGTTCATTGATCACCACTTTATATCCCGAATAAAGATTATATGTTCTGTACCGTGAAGGCAATGAAGTCGCGAATATCCATTTTCCATTACTTAGATAAACGAACTGGCGCCTCGGCACATAATAATATGTCTCGATATCAGGTAAGTAATAATAGTCTACATAATCATAACCTATCGGTCCCCATGTAGGCTGTGAACCAATATTAATGCTAACGCTGACTTGTGCGGTAGCAGGTTTGCTGATAATAGATCCTGTTGCTACTAATAAAATCAAAAAAAACTTTTTCATAATGATCTGATTTTTATACTCCTACTGGTTCAAAGTCAGTGCCATAATAAATAAAAATGTGGGTAAAATTTGTCTCAAAAGCTCTAAACAACTGATTCTCAAAAATGTTTTTTCCACTCAAAATGTGAAGTATAATTACCATTAAAGGCGTGTAAACAAACCTTTATCAGTTCTTTTATCCGAATGAAACAAATAAAGAATTTAACATCACTGAACTTTTTAGATTTGAGTTGAAGTAAAAAAATTGTTTATGAAAAAAAATATTTCAATCCTATCAATGCTGTTTTTTATCAGCATCACTTACTCACAAATTCCATTAACTGTAATACCCAGTGGTGGTAACAAAAAAGCGGTAGTTGGCGAACAAATTGGGTTAACCAAAGTCGTTATCAATTATGATCGTCCCGGTGTAAAAAGTCGTGAAGGAAAGATCTGGGGGCAACTTGTTCCCGTGGGCTATACTGACCAGGGCTTTGGAAACACCAAAGCTGCCCCATGGAGAGCCGGTTCCAATGAAAATACAACTATGGAATTTTCAACAGATGTAAAAATAGAAGGCAAGGATCTTCCCGCGGGTAAGTATGGATTTTTTATTGCATACGACCCGAATGAATGCACGTTGATCTTTTCAAAAAATTCAACATCATGGGGAAGTTATTATTATAATGATAAGGAAGATGCATTACGTATAAAAGTAAAACCTTTTGCATCGGACAAATTAGTTGAATGGTTGAAATACGAATTTCTGAATGAAACAGAAAATAGTGCGACTATCGCTTTATCATGGGAAAGACTGACGATACCATTTAAAATAGAAGTTGATTACGTAAAAGAACAGCTTGCATCATTCCGCAGAGAGTTACGAACAGAGAAAGGATTTATATGGCAAAGCTGGCAACAGGCAGCGCAATGGTGTCTTGATAGAAATGTAAATTTAGATGAAGCAAAATTATGGGCAGACTCGGCAAGCAGCGGAACATTTGGTGGCGATAAAAGTTTCCAGGCTGCGAGCACAAAAGCACAGATACTTGAAAAACTAGGCAAAAAAGATGAAGCGGCTGCAGTGATGAAAACTGCATTACCTAATGCTTCTATGACTGAGATCCATGGATATGGACGTTCATTATTAAATCAGAAAAAAACAAAAGAAGCATTGGAGGTTTTTAAAATGAACTATGATAAAAATCCTAACCAAATGACTACATTGGTTGGACTGGTACGTGGATATTCAGCCAATGGAGATTATAAAACTGCTCTGGATTATGCTAACAAAGCAATGGCAGTCACTGATACTCAAAATAAAACCAATATTCAAACAATGATCGATAAGCTGAAGGCGGGGAAGGATGTGAACTGAAGCAGATTTAAGTTTTGGTAGTAAGTTCTAAGTTGCTCAATAGTATTACCGGATGCACAAGTGAGCAATTTGCGTGGCGAAGCAGCAAATTGGAAACAACGGAAGCTTAATAGTAGTAATACAGACGGAAACAAAAAATAAATTCGTCTAAAAAGGCTTCGCCTTTGTATCACATCCCAATATTTCACAGAGTTTACTATCAAGGTCGGAGCCACGAAGGTTCCGGCCAATTATTTTTCCCTGCGGGTCGACTAAAATATTAAATGGAATTCCCTGCACACGGTAAAGTTTTGCGGCAGCATTGTTCCAAAATTGAAGATCGCTGACATGTGTCCAGGTAAGATTATCCTTATGTATAGCCGATATCCAATTATCTTTTTGTCCCGGACGATCTAAAGAAACGCCCAGCACTGTAAAATTTTTCTCTTTGAATTTATTGAAGCTGGCAACAACATTCGGATTTTCCATGCGGCAAGGGCCACACCAACTGGCCCAAAAATCCACCAACACATACTTACCCTTAAATGACGACAATGTTACCTGCGTACCCGATGTATCTGGCTGAGTGAAATCAATTGCATTCGTGCCAACTGCGCCGACTTTATTATAATCAATATAATTTTTTAAACTTATGCCTGTTGGTATGCTTCTTACAGCAGAATCCAAACGAAGAAATCTTTGTTCAAGTAACATAGGATCTTCATAAAACTGGGTAGTAACAAATAAAACAAATGGAGAAACAAAAGATGATAGATGCTGATTAATATAGACATCGATATTCTTTTGAATAGAATCCTGGATACCGTGATAGATCAGCATCATGCTATCCCGCTGCGGACCATAAGGAGTAGAATTGATGACCGGCACAATTGCTTGCAAACGAACCATGAAAGGATTAAACCCTTTTTGAAAATCCATAAAATCATTATGCGATTGTGAACCGTTCACTTTATAATTCGTCCTGATCGGTTTTATGCCTGTTATTGTAATAGCTCTATTCTCTACATAAATATATTGATCTTCATCCCCGGCGATTTTTAGCCAGCACAATGTTGGCTCCGTTAATTTTCCTTTTAAAGTGAACTTGCCTTTTATGATCCGGCCAGAAGCTAATTGAACACCGGTATTCTGATCTTCAAGTTTTACTTCGGTGCTATCATTAAAACCGACCATACTGCCTTTAATTGTAAAACTTGAATCGTTATCGGTATTAGCTAGCAGGTTAGTCTGTAAGAGGCCAAGAACAATGAATGTCAAAAGTGTTTTCATAATTTGAATATGCCGGTAAAAATAGTAAAAAAAATCCCGGGTAGGTAGTAGTTAAACCCTAATAGTCTCTAAAAATTTACGGGTAATGTCGGTTACATTACCGGTTTCTGCAAGGGCTTTTATATATGCGGTGCCAATGATCGCTCCATTGGCATTGTCACAGGCGGCTTTAAAGGTTGTTTTGTCCTTTATTCCAAAGCCCACAAGAACCTTATTTCCCAGGTTTAGGCTTTTTAGTTTCTGTAAATAACTCTTTACATCAGTCATGTTTTTGTCACTACCTGTAGTGGAGGAAGATGAAACAGCATACAAAAACCCGGTGCTTAATTTATCCAGTTTTTTTATTCTTTCTTCACTTGTTTCAGGAGTAACGAGGAAAACAAAATCAAGTCCATGTTTTTTTATGATAGCGCCGTATTCAGTTTCAAACTCATGCTCGGGCAGATCAGGAAGAATCAATCCATCGATACCAACTGCCGCTGCATCGGCACAGAACTTTTCAAAGCCGTATTGCAGAACAGGGTTCATATAACCCATCAATACAACCGGCACAGAAATATTTTTTCTAAAATCTTTTAATTGTTCGAATAGTTTTTTGATCGTCATTCCATTTGCAAGCGCAATGCTGCTGCTTTGCTGAATAACCGGGCCATCAGCAAGCGGATCACTGTAGGGCATTCCGAGTTCGATTATATCCGCGCCATTTTCCTGCAATGCCTTCATTACTTCAATTGTTGAATTCAATTGAGGGTAACCTGCAGTACAGTAAACGTTGAGAATGTTGTTGTTTCTCTCGCTAAAAAGTTTCTTTATTCTTTGCATATTTTTTTGAAACACAGAGACACTAAGTACACAAAGGAACACGGAGATGCTCTGTGTAACTCCCTGCCTCCGTGTCTCCGTGGTTATAAATTTTTCATATATGTAGAAAGGTCTTTATCTCCTCTCCCACTCAAACAAACCACCACTTTATCTTCTTTACTAAACTTTTCCAAATTCAATGCATGCAAAGCATGTGCACTTTCTAACGCTGGAATGATCCCTTCCAGTTTTGCCAGCTCAAATGCCGCAGTCAATGCTTCTTCATCTGTTGCACTTAAAAATTTTGCACGGCCACTATCATATAAATGCGCATGTAAGGGACCAATGCCTGGATAATCTAACCCGGCAGAAATACTATGCGGCTCTACAATCTGTCCATCTTCTGTTTGCATTACCAAACTTTTACTTCCATGCAGTACACCCGGTTTACCTAATTGAGTTGTTGCCGCACTCATTCCACTATTGATGCCATGTCCCGCTGCTTCCACAGCGATCAATTGAACAGAAGGCTCATCCAAGAAATGATAAAATGCGCCAGCAGCATTGCTACCACCACCAACACAGGCCAACACATGAGTAGGCAATTCACTTCCTATCTTTTCTTTCAACTGCCATCTGATCTCCTTGCTTATTACACTCTGAAATCTTGCTACCATATCCGGATAAGGATGTGGACCAACAACACTTCCAATTATATAATGTGTATCGTTCGGATTATTTATCCAGTCGCGAATCGCTTCATTTGTTGCATCTTTCAATGTTTTACTTCCTGAAGTTGCAGGGATCACCGTTGCTCCCAGCATTTTCATTCTCGCAACATTCGGTGCCTGACGTTCAATATCTTTTTCACCCATGTAAACGATACATTCTACACCTTTCAATGCACATACTGTCGCAGTAGCTACACCATGTTGTCCAGCCCCGGTTTCAGCAATAATTCTTTTCTTACCCAAACGTTGCGCAAGTAATATTTGCCCGATAGTGTTATTAATTTTATGTGCACCGGTATGACAAAGATCTTCCCGCTTAAGATAAATTGTTGTTCCATATTTATCACTCAATCGCTTTGCATGATATAAAGGAGTTGGTCTGCCTGCATAATCTCTCAGCAATTCATGAAACTCTTTTTGAAAAGATGGATCGTAAATTATTTCCAAATAACGACTCTTAAGTTCTTCCACATTACGATGAAGCATTTCAGGAATGTATGCTCCTCCGAATTTTCCGTAATAACCAAATTCATTTGGTTGTTGGTATGATAATGTTTTTGACATTTTATTTTACTTGTCCTCCGAAGCCTTGGCATAGGAGGATGTTATCAACTTTTGTACTACTATTTAACTTTTGTTGTTCTCGCAGCGATCGCAACAATTTGGAGACCAGCGCTTGGGTCACTATCTTTTGCGTTCTCTGCGAGAAATTAATTACTTTTTCTACCTATATATTTTACTAGTGAGACTGCGTCACAAAACTCTTTATCTCCTTCTCTCCTTTATTCTCTTATACAAATCATTTTACTTAAAAAATAAATTTGTCAAAGGCGGCGAAACATAAAGCCGCCATACTGTAAATGTTGCCATTAATAACACCATGGCAATTACTGCTCTCACATATTTTGCTTTAATAGTAAGAACTTTTGCCAGGTCAATCATTATCCAGGCTATATAAAGAGCTTTCAAAATATCTGACCAGAGAATACTTACTGAATTCCCTGTAATCAGGTAATAGATCAAGGCAATTACAACAAAAGAAGCATTAAGAAATATAACTGTGCCGATCCCATATAATATTACCACTAAAGCTTCAACAAAATTATATTGCCTGTACATGAGAAAAATATATACATATATTGCCTGTATTGGCAATAAGAGGGTCAACACAATATTCAAATGACTGATCGCATACTTTGTTGTTTCACCCGGCCCAAAATAGTTTGCAAAACTCACCGCTTTATTTTCACCAAATAGCTCACCCATTAAATAAAGAACCAGCGTATAAACTCCGATCCAGATAAGATAATAGGAAAATGGTTTTTGGTAATCCTTCCGTTTGCCTTCAATAAAATTTTTAATTACTGTGCCCGGAGCCTTCACTAACTGAGCTGAGGTAAAGAAAAAACCTTTCTCAGCATGTGTAAAGAAATGAAAGATCTCATGCCAGATATAATGAAGTGTGATCCTTTCCGGCACCGGTTTCTGCCCACAATTGCTGCAGTATAAACCATTCGTTGATGCTCCGCAATTCTTACACGTTTTCATTTTAATGCTTGCAAAAATTTCAGGATCGAAGCCATATCTTTTAATCCCGGTGACAATTCAAACTTGCTATTGACATCAACCGCAAAAAAATCAGGATGGGTAAATGCTTTTACTTTCGCTGCATCATCAGGCCCGATGCCACCACTGAGAAAAAATGGTTTTTCAATTTTTGCTTTTTTTAGTACTCCCCAATCAAACTGTTGCCCTGTTCCACCAAAACTTTCTTTTAATCCTGCTGTATCAAACAAGTAATAATCACAAACAGCATCATAATCTGCTACCATTTCATCAATATCAATTGCTTTGCCACCAGGAATACGAAACGCTTTTATCACTTCCACCTCAGCGCTTAGCTCTTCACACAATTCCGGTGTTTCATTACCATGCAACTGTACAATATCCAAACCATATTCATCAATGGCGTCCAATAATTCCGAATAACCGGGATCTACAAACACTCCCACCTTCTTAATATCAAAGTCCGCATCTTTTATTTGCTTACCCGTTATTTTATCACCAACATACCTTGGCGAATCTTTATAAAAGATCAATCCTGCATAGTCAATATTCAATGCGTCTAATTGCTGCAATTGCTTAAACTGTGTGATACCACAAACTTTTATATTCATTTACTTAGCTTTTTAACTCCCAAATTTTCTGCAAATTTTTTAACGCTGTTCACGTCTTTCACTCCCGGTCCTATTTCAAATTTTGTATTTATATCCACCGCGAATAGTTTTTCTCCTGCCGGTGTGCTGATAAATTCCTCCAGTTTTTTTTCATCTCCCGGCTCAATGCCTCCGCTTAAAAAATAGGGTTTAAGCGGCAGCGATTGCTGCAATATCGTCCAGTCAAATTTTTTTCCAGTGCCACCGTAACCAGCGCCCAGTGTATCGAACATAAAAAAATCACATACTTCCGTATAAGATTGTGTCATGTGTTGGATACTGTCGTTATCACTCAACCGAAAAGCTTTGATCACAGAAATATAATCAGCGATCTTATCACAGAACTTGGGACTCTCATCCCCATGCAACTGCACCATATCTAACCTGTAATCTTCTACCGTTTTCATCAGTTCCTCATAAGTAGGATTTACAAACACTCCCACTTTAATAATTTTGCCTTTGATCTGTCGCATTTTTTCTGTGCCTATTTTCTGTACCATATACCGCGGCGATCTCGGGTAAAAAATAAATCCGGCAAATGTTATTCCCAGATCATCCAGGGCATTTACCTGTTGAGGCAATGTGTTTCCACAAACTTTAATCTTCATTTGCTTTTGCTTTTAATTGTTTTACGAATTCTGCAAAAGCAATCGTTGGGTTAGTGACTTTCATAAAATTTTCTCCAATAAGAAAACCCTGGAAGCCATGTTGTTTAAAAAGTAAAATATCATTAACGCTACTGATCCCGCTTTCCGCAATTTTAA
>Ga0193738_1001330_pt1 | contig 10137 bp, 6 predicted proteins | sample L2a1metaG_FD_144927 | JGI IMG/M metagenome (GOLD analysis project Ga0193738, IMG submission 144927) | Soil microbial communities from a riparian zone of the East river system, Colorado, United States - L2a1 | ecosystem: Environmental > Terrestrial > Soil > Riparian zone | place: USA: East River...
ACTTTGCGCCCTCCGCGCGAATCTGATAAATTATGGGAACAGACAACTTCAGCTCGCCGTGCCTCTCACTAACTAGCCGCAGTGTCGCACTAAACCTCTGCGTTAAATGCCTTTAAAGAGTCCAGGCAAAACCTTTGGGTAACATGACAAAGTAGCATTAACCATTAACAATTACTTCCTCACTCTCTTCTCCAAATCCTCCGTCTTTATCGATAACAGTTTGCCAATAGGTTTGCCATTGCGATAGGTGATGATGCGTACCATATCGACATCCTTAGGTAAAGTAACAGGAGCTGAGTACTTGGGATAATGCTGATTGGGAATTGTGTTGTCTAATGTGTAATAAATATCCAGACCATCAACTTCGGTGGTAATATCAATTACAAGCTGCTCGCCTGGCCGCGTTACTTTTATAATAGGGTCGTAAATGCTGCGTGCATAGTTAATACCAGCCATGTCGAACCGCTCGAAGTGACCTTCAACACGTTTGACAAATCCGTTCCAGTCCTTTTTGTTTTTCTTCGACCACATTGTCTCGGACACGGCAAATGCCCTGGGATACGTCATGTATTCTACCTGAGGCGTTGTGGGGACCTGTTCGGTCCATAAGTTCGCCTGTCCACCTAACACATACGTTGTGTCCATCTCTGCGGGAAATGGATCGAATGCGTATACATCTTTCAGTCGGGCATCGCCGTAAACGGGAGGTTCAACGGATGGGTCACCCTGGCGCATGTCGAGATAGTACATCGGCGCCGGACTCATTACAACCGGATGCTTGAGATGTGAGGCTTCAATTCCGCCTTTTGTCCCTCTCCAGCTCATAACGGATACACCAGGCGCAACACCGCCTTCCAATATCTCATCCCAGCCTATCACTTTTTTCTTTTTAGCAGTTATGATCTTGGCAACTCTTTTCGAAAAGTAACTCTGAAGCTCTTCACCGTTCTTGAGGTTGTTCTTTTTCATGAACGTCTGAACATTTGCGTCACGCTCCCAATATCCTTTGTAACATTCATCGCCACCCATGTGTATGTATTCAAATGGAAATAGCGTGGCTACTTCCGTAAATACTTTATCAAGGAACTGGTAAACTTTTTCATCGGTTGGATTGAGCGTATTATCGATATACATTTCAAACTTCCCCTGGCCAAACCACTTGGAGAAATTGCTTCCTGGATTCACTTTGGTGTTTGGATCTTTTGTTACAGCCAACTCCGGATAGGCTGCGATTGCGGCCATGCTGTGACCCGGAATATCTACCTCTGGAAGGATCTCAATATACCGGTCCTTCGCGTATTGTACTATTTCCTTAATGTCTTCCTGGGTATAAAATCCGCCGTACGTTGCTGCTTCTCCGGGCTGTGGAGCTTCATTCATTCCAAAGGTTCCCGTGCGGGGTACACTCCAGGCGCCCACTTCGGTTAGTTTCGGGAGGCTTTTGATTTCGACTCGCCATCCATTGTCGTCTGTAAGGTGCCAGTGCAGGCGGTTGAATTTGTAACGGGCAAGTTGATCGATGTAGTTTTTTACATACTCCTTGGGAAAAAAGTGGCGGCTGACATCGAGCATGATACCACGCCAGGCAAATCTTGGATAGTCGATGATGGTAACAACGGGAATGTGCCATGACACACTTCTGGTTGTTTTGCCTTCGATTTCCTTAGGAAGAAGTTGCAGCATTGTTTGAACGCCATAAAATATACCTGCAGGACTATTTGCCTGAACAGTTATGTTGTTGGGGGTAACGTTTAATGTGTAACCTTCGGCACCAAGGCGGCTATCTGCTTTTGCATTTAGAATAAATTGGATCGGAGCCTGAAGAGATTCAACAATCGCAGGCTTAAATCCGCGAACCGTTTGTAATCTGGTTGCGAGATAATCCGCTGTTTTTGCCAAAGCGGGTTGCTTTGAGGGGATGCCTATAGATGTAGTGTTACTGATCAGGAATATTCCTTTGCCATACTCCGCTTTTACCGGACTGGGAATAATTTGTGCCTGGGTTGTTTGTGTTAGGAACGTTACCAGGACTACAGAGATGCTTTTCAATTGGCGAATGGTCATTGTTGTCATGAATGAATTAGGCGCATAATATACAGGTGTGTGTCAATAAAAAAAAGGTGATTGTGATTGATGCAAATGAACAACTGTTAGGTCATGATACCCCTAAATCCCCTTAAGGGGACTTAGTACAAGTCTACCATTCTTCTTATAAAACCGTCATCCTGAGCTGGCTGCTGCAGGCATAACAAATCTTACGGACATTCAAGAGAAAAGGCAACAATTACGCTTATGCGAAGCGAAGGATCTCATTCAGTGTAGAGCGGACCTTCTAACTTCTAACTACTCACTACTTACTACTTACTACTTACTACTTATTACTTTCTACTTACTAACTAACATCTACTCCGATCGCAACGAATCAACCGGATTGCTCATCGACGTCTTTAGTGACTGCGAACCAACAGAGAACAGCGCCAGCATACACACCGCAAGGGACGGCAATACGAACATCCACCATTGCAAGGAGGTGCGGAATGCAAACTGCTCGATCCAACGTGACATGAGGTAGTACGAAACTGGAAATGCCATAAGACTGGCTATCAAAAGAAGGATCATGTGTCGCTTAGACAGCAGGAATAAAATGTTCATCACTGACGCTCCGAGAACTTTCCGTATGCCGATTTCCTTCGTGCGCTGAAGAGCGGCAAATGATGCTAATCCAAAAAGGCCGAGACAGGCAATCACAATCGCCAGCAAGGCTGACGCTGTTATACTTTGTTGCTGACGTTCTTCCGTCGCGTAGTTTGTAGCGTAATCATCCTCCGTGAAGTAATACTGAAACGGAAATCCATTAGTCATCTCTTTCCAATCTGACCCGATAATTGTTATCATTCCTGGAAGATCAGTCGAACTGATCCGGACAGAAACGTATTCGATCTCATATGGCTTCAAAGCATACTGAAAAACGACAGGCGTTATCACATGATGCAACGATTGAAAATGGAAATCATCTACGACGCCAATTACTTCCATCGACGGCCCGCCCTTCCAATACATTTTTACTTGTTTGTTCAGGGCTTCATCAGGCGACCAACCATAATCACGCGCAGCCGATGCGTTAATAATGATCTTTTGATTTCTGATGGAATCCGGGTAATCTTTGAACCCCGTTCCTGATATCATTTTGATACGATATGTCTCAAAGTAGTGTTCGTCGATATACGTCGTTTCAGTGTTGAACTGTTGGCTACCTTCCGGAAAGAACGAGAACCGGTTCTTGATATAGCGACCCATTGAAGCCTGGTGGCGCGAAACATTTTCAATCCCAGGGTGATTGAGTAGCCGTGTAGCTAGAGCTGGCGTTAATGGGGCGAGTGTTTTGGTATTTGCCATATCGATTGGTATGGTAATAACTCCCTGCTGATTGAATCCTCGGTTCGCGCTTTTCATGAATTGAAGCTGTGCAATTACCACGGCCAGGCAAATCAACAGTGACATGGAAATGGTCACCTGAAAAACAACAAGCATATTCCTGAAAGATCCCTGTTGAACTGTAGCTGCCTTGAAGTTATGCTGTGCGCCGGATAGCTTTCGGGCGGTGAGATAGAATGCCGGGTATGAGCCGTTGATTAGTCCAAGAACAATACCGAATAAGATGATACCTCCGGCTATCACAAGATAATTTGAACCCCAGATATCAACTGGCAATCGTTCAGCAATCAGTCGCTCGAAAAAGGGACGGGCAAGCCAGAAGAGAAACACGCTAAACAACAATGCTGCAAATGTTGTCACTATCGACTCTCCAATAAATTGCAGTCGCAATTGCGACTTGCTGGCGCCGGTAACTTTCCGAACTCCAATTTCTTTTATCCTTTTTGTATATACACTTGTGCTGAGATTGAAATAGTTTACAACGGCAACGGATAGAATAAGGAACCCGATGCCCATTAACACAAGGATGTACTTATACGAACTGAACTTGAATAAGCTATAAACCAGCGTTCCGAAGTCAAAGCCGCTCCGGTTCAAAAATATATTTGCAATTGGTTCGACATAAAATTCCGGTTCCTCTGCCTGATAGTCTTTTGGGGCGTTCTTTTTGAACAAAGCCGAAAGTTGTGACGTGATCTGGGACTCACCCATTTTCGTTTTTAAGAATGTCGCCGCACTGCGGTCGTTCCACCCTGCATCTGCACCGGGATAAAACAGTTCGTTAATATTGACCAACGGCATTAGGGCCGGGATTTGGAAGATCGAATTGGAAGGGATCTCTCCAATGACAGCACTCACAATAAAGTCCATCTTCTCATTTACCCGAAGTGTTTTTCCCACGGGGTCATCATTTCCAAAGAACTTGCGCGCCAGTTCCTTACCGATGACGATCGAGTTCTTCAGCTCCAGCGCCTTGCCTTTTGAACCATCCACCAGAGGGATGTTGAACATGCTGAAGAAATTAACATCCGAAAAGAATACTTGCTGGCGGAAAGATTTTTCGCCGGCGCTCATCCAAAAGGTGCCTTCGCACATTCGTAAAGACTCCCATGTATTGTTGTTTTCGTTTACGTGTGTGGACAATCCCCACGAGATATAACTTTCCATCACGTTTTCGTCTGTGGATTTGGAAACCACACGATAGATCGACTTGTATTCATCATGAAAGTTGTCGTATTGAAGTGCGTTCAGACAATACGTGATGATCAGCATAAAGGCTGCAATCCCCATCGCCAGGCCGGAGATGTTTATGATTGAAAACAACCGGTCTCTCCGGAGGTTGCGGAAGGCAATCTTGAGGTAGCTGAAAAACATAACATTAATATTTTAAGGATGTAGATAATGACACCAGTCCAATGGTGACGTTGCACGATCCGCCTCCTTAATTTAGTACGCGACGGCAAACAAAAAAAGAAATATTTGACGGCTCGAAACCCCTAAATCCCCTGAAGGGGACTTGAAACACAAGTTCTAAATGCGAATCCACTTGAGTGTTGATTGTTGAATGTTGAGTGTTTCCGAGGCGGCTACCTTCCGGTATGAGCTACAGTCTTACGGCAAAGAACATTCAACATGAATCTACCCCTAAATCACCTTCAGGGACTTGAAATGCACCCCTAAATCCCCTGAAGGGGACTTGAAATGCAGGTGCTAAAAGCTTTTTGTTTTTATACCGTAATGTATTTGAGTGTTGACTGTTGATATATTGAATGTTGAGTGTTTTTCAGAGATGTCAGCCTTTTGAATTGCACGACTACGTTGTACAAGAAACACTCAATAAGCAACACTCAAGGATTTGTTCACCATCGATGATTTAGGTATTTCCCCCTAGAGGGGGCCAGGGGGCGGTGCCAAAACACACTCTCGCCCACACCCACGATTAACGTTTAAAGGATAACGGCACCTCACTCTCCACCAATTCCATCACCATCCGATTCTATCTCTCTCTTCAGGAAATTTCTCAAACATTTTACGAGTTCAGAAGGTGCCTTGGAAGGAATAGCATGATCGCTATTAATACTTTCCGCCATGGCGTTCGTGAACTCGGCAGTAAGCAGGGCATTGATGCGTTTATGGAAAGGAACACTTTCAGTACCTGTTATTATTAACACGGGTGGTCTGAATTGATGTACTTTCTTTATATCTAATTTATAATCGCCTACAACAGACAATCCACGAAGTCTGTCTTTTTGATTGAGCCATATCAGCCACTGGGGAAGGTCGCGAACCGGAGTGGACTCGCAATCGAGAAGCTCACAGCGGAAGCGTTCAACCATCTCTTCAGTGATCTCGGCATCAGGCGTCAGTTCTTTAGTCAAAGCAATCATGTTTTTCATGCCTGATGGTGACTCGTGACGGGATTCGGCAATTCCAAATACTGGAGGCTCCAGGAGGATAAGTGCGGTAATATTGTCAGGATTCTTCAGGGCATATTCGAGTGCAATAAGTCCACCGTATGAATGCCCCATAAGGATTATGGGTTCTTTGACTTGAAGTGAATCCAATGTGGCTTTAACGGCATCAACTTCCATCTGCACCGAATAATCTTTGGGAAGGGTTTGCCCTTTACAGGCATATTGCACGTTAAGGTTCTCCATTCGGATAACCTTGTAAAGGTTTTCCATGCCACGCGACACCAGCGATAACGCGGAGATGTCCACGGTTCCGCCTGGAAGCATCACCAGTGGCGTTCCTTCGCCTTCTATTGCTGTTCTTTTAATTGGAGTTTGTGCTGAGACATAAAAACTAAAAACCAACAATGCGAGTAGAATCCTGACATGTCGCATGAGACGGGGGTTTGAGGTTAAATCTTTACTTTAACTGTTTGATACCGAGTGATAAGTATTGATACCTAAACTCAGAAAGGTGTACACCCACGCCAACTATAGAAGGGCCTTTATCTTAGGAAATAAGGTATAAGTGACATAGGAAGAATCAAAGGGAGTTTCTTTTAGTCGACTATTGTCTGGTTAACTTTCGTATAGATAAGTTTAATAGCAAGCCTCAATAACGACTGAACTGCGTCAGGTTGATGGATTGTAATTAAATTGTTTAGTGAAGTTTACCTTAGCATGATGAGTGCAATCGTTGGAAGTGTTTGAAGATGAACTACATAATGAATTGTAATTTTAATTAATGGACAACAAGGGCCTTCTTTTTATTCCGGATATAAGCGGCTTCACCAAGTTCGTCAACGAGACGGAGATCGAGCATAGCCGTGTGATCATTCAGGAACTTCTTGAGTTACTGATCAATGCGAATCAGATGGGGCTGGAAATTTCAGAGATCGAAGGAGACGCCATCCTATTTTACAAGTTTGGGGAGTCGCCGGAGGTGTCAGCCTTGTATCACCAGGTTGCCAGTATGTTTCAAGCGTTTCATCGTCACATTAACGCATACGAGGATCGCAGGTTCTGTAAATGTCTGGCCTGCAATTCAGCGATCAACCTCACCTTAAAGGTTATCACGCATTACGGTGAGTTTACGGGGTACCATGTAAAGAACTTCAGCAAGCTGATCGGCAAAGACCTCATAGTGGCCCATCAGCTTCTCAAGAATGATATTGAACAACACGAATATTGGCTGGTGACGGATAGCCTCATAAAAAGTGCCAACCCGCAAACAGGACTTCCGTCGTGGATCGATTGGAACAGTAGTGTGCGTGAGACGGAAAACGGCGTTATTCCATTTCAGTATACGCAGCTTGGCGAGCTAAAAAAACAGATACCTGCTGAGCCCGTGCCACCATTTGATCTTTCTTCAAAGGTCAAAGTAATTTCGGTGATGAGAGAATATGATGCGTCCATATTGCAAGTCTTTCATGCTTCAGGCGATTTCAGCTTAAGGCACAAATGGCAGCAGGGAGTTAAAGCAGTTGAAGAGGTGGATCACTTTCTTCCGCGGATTGGTATGCGTTGTCGTTGTATAATGGAAAGTGGCGAACAAGTTATTTATGCAAGCAGCTATATCTATAGTCCGGAGCACATTGAATTCAGTGAAACAGAAGATGTAAAAAAGACAACCACCTATTATACGATGGACAGCCTTGCTCCAAAAAGAACAAGACTTACGGTCGATTATTACCTTCCTAAAAACCCAATCGGTGAGATCTTTTTCCGTTGGACAAAAAAGGAAAAGATGGAGGAAACGTTTATGAACTCACTTCACAATCTTGACGCTGTGGCAAAAGGAATTAGAATCCCTGAGGAGGAATAAGAATTCTTACTGTATAACGAAGTCGATAGGAAGTGTGCGTGCTATAGGATAATTATCCGAGGTCGCCGGGCTTGTTTTTAAGCGCAGAAGCCGCAAAAGAATGCACGCAAAAGGCGCAGAATAAAGCCCAATTATTACAATCAGTTCTGCTTGTCACGAGACATACGCCTTGCATTCTCTGGGATTTTTTTGCGTTTTCTGCGGGCATTCTTCTGCGTTTTTTGCGCTTAAAGCTCGTTGTCATAACCTACACACTCCCATCAATGCACTACACTACCGAGTTTCTTTCTCACCAACGAAACACAATGTCAAAAACCTACTTTAAGTTATTGGCCACGCGACGGAGCCCATCTGGGAGTAGGAGCACATTAAAATTTATTAGCAGCCCTAACCTATAATCGAGAAGTTTGATATGTGTGAGAGTCTGCATTAAATGAATTTCGTTCAGCGCTTCTACTGCTTTAACCTCGACCACTACTTTTTTCTCCACAACCAAGTCGGCGCGATATCCGCAATCAAGTTTGACCTGTTCATATATCAGAGGAATTGGTTTCTGACGCTCTGCAAAGAGTCCAGCTTTTAATAGTTCGTGGTAGAGGCACGCCTCATAGGCCGACTCCAATAATCCCGGTCCTAATATTTGGTGGATTTTTATGGCGCACCCTATGACCTGATATGAAATCTCATTTTCTGACATGCATCACAACGGTTTAAAGCTTGACAGATGTTAATTTATGAAGGGGAGGTGTAATTGAAAAATTATCCGATGTCAGGAATTTCTGACATTTTATGAGCATTTGAGTCAGCGTGTGGATGTTGTAGGCTAGCTCAGGGGATTGACGAGTTTGTTTTTAAGCGCAGAAGCCGCAAAAAAATACACGCAAAAGGCGCACAATAAATGCCGTTTTACTTGCAGTCCGTGTGTCACTGGACAAACGCTTGCATTCGACTGGGATTTTTCTGCGATTTCTGCGTGCATTCTTCTGCGCTTTTTGCGCTTAAAGCTCGCTGTCATAACCTACACACTGCCTCATCGTACTCACCTCAAGTATCTTGTTTTTTGTATTCCTGGTACTGAAGGATGAAGTCATCAAAAGTTTTGTCTTCCTGAAATCCAAGCTTAACAGCTAACGCATTATTCATCGCCCCGGGCCAGCTGGTAACAATCCTGCTTATCGTTTCATCGTGCTTGAATTTTACTTTTGCCCGTGTTTTCTTGTCAGTCATCTTTTCCAGGGACGTGAGCATTTCTTCTACGGTGATAGCGATGGCCGGAAAATTCACGGTACGCCATTCGCCGAATGCTTTTCCGTCAAGCGTAGCGCCGTGTATAAAGTTCCTGATAACAGTATCGGGACTTGATAGCACAACGGATAGGTCAGGCGCCACGGGACAGATCGCTTCTTCGCCGTTTATCGGCTCCCTGACAATGCTGCTCAGGAAAGATGAAGCGGCTAGGTTCGGTCGGCCGGGTCTTACGCAAACAGTTGGCAACCGGAAGACGCGGCCATCAATGAATCCCTTCCTGCTATAGTCATTTACAAGGAGTTCGCCGATTGCTTTTTGCGCGCCATAGGAGGAGTGTGGTGTTGTGACTGTCCGTTCGTCAACTGTTGGAGGCAATACTCCCCCAAACACAGCAAGTGAGCCCGCGAAAATAAAACGTATTCCCGTTCCCAAAGCACGGCAGGCCTCCAGAAGATTTCGCGTGATATCAAGATTCACTTTCCATCCTAGGTCAAAATCCTTTTCCGCGTGACTGCTCACGATCGCAGCGAGGTGAAACACCATTCCTGTTTTTGCAGTGATGACGGAATCAGCCGCACCTGCATCGGAAAGATCCTTTTTTTGACAGACCACTCGTAGATCACCTGTTGAATTTAAAGGCTGAACGACATCAATAAGCACCAGCTCATCAAATTTCAAGTCACTTCTAAGAAGGGCTTTCGAGAGATGCTGGCCGAGGAATCCGGCACCGCCGGTGATAATTATCTGCATAAGGTTGATATTCAATTATAGTGCTGTGTTTTTTCACCGCGTATATCTCATGAACTCTTTTGCGTCCCCACTGCCCATGTGTTTCCTGAAAAATCCTTAAAAGATCCGCGCGTATCAGGGTCTCCCTCTTTATTCACGGGACGTTCGACCACTTGGCAGCCAAGCTCAATTGCCTTATTAAATGTAGTGTGTACATCCGGGACGTACACATGTAAAAGAAATTCGTTCGCGGGATAATCGGGTGAGGCGTCAGCCATCATGATGACTGAGTCGTCTATGCATACTTCGACATGCATAATCGTGCCGTTGGGGCCATCGTAGCGTCGCAGTTCCCTGGCCCGAAATATTTCTTTCAGGAGATCGATCATTTTTTGCGCTCCATCAACTATCAGGTATGGAGACACAGAATTGTAACCCGACGGCTTGAAT
>Ga0193738_1001331_pt1 | contig 10136 bp, 14 predicted proteins | sample L2a1metaG_FD_144927 | JGI IMG/M metagenome (GOLD analysis project Ga0193738, IMG submission 144927) | Soil microbial communities from a riparian zone of the East river system, Colorado, United States - L2a1 | ecosystem: Environmental > Terrestrial > Soil > Riparian zone | place: USA: East River...
CGGCCCGAGGTGGGGACTAGTCAGGCAGCCAACCTTGCCCAGCTTTCGCAGGGCGGAGAGGCCAGCTTCGGCCCCCGGCAGGTCGGCCAGGCCTGCGATCAGCCCAGGAGAGCGATCGAATTCGCGCCAGACGTGGTTATCCTCCTCTTTCGAGGCGATGCATTTACCGAAGTCGAAGGACGTGATATCCGCGTCCGAGTGGCTCCGCCCTGTGTGTGCGTTGAGGATCTGTAGATAGGCCGCAGTAAAGTCGGCCAGTACCCCGTCACAGTCTACCCAGATCATCGCTTCCCTTCTTTCGCTCGGTCTCTTTGTCCCTGTCTGCGGACGTGCAACTCTTTGTCCTTGGCTTCTAGCTCGGTCTGCAAGAGCGCCAAGGCCCTCCAGGCGACCTTTGCCGTATGGCTCATGCCGTCCTTATCCAGGGTACCCCGGTCCAAGAGATGCCGGACTAAGCAATCCTGATGATCTGTGCTCTTGTCCTCTTCCCAGTAGAGCGGGCTCCCGGGGTGGTGCTGCTCGTTCCCCGCAAGGGAGACCTCCGCTACCGCGAGCAGAGCGTCCGGGAAATAGTCTAGGACGCCTCGGGTAACGGGCTGGGCCTTACGGCGCGCGTGCTCGGAGGCCTCCCCGCGACGGCACATAAGCTCCGGAGGCGGGTCCGTATCTGCGAACACTTCCGCGCTGGCGTACTTGATCGCCGCCTGGATCGCCTCCCGCTCGTCCTCGGTTCGGTACGGAATAACGCTACCCGGGACGATAGGGTAGTCCTTCGTTTCTGTTTTCGGAACGGGCTGGAGATCCATACGCATGGACTCGTGCGCACGGTACGGCGGATAAAGATTGCTCTTGCGGTCAGACACGTATTCCTCCTATGGACAGCAAACGCCTGGGCATGGTCGGCAGGTCCTGACGAACAAGATGTGGCCACCTGTGGCCTGACTGCGTGTTGCGTACGCAACTCTCAGAGACTCCGTACCACAGAGCAAGAATCTTAGCCGGGACTAGACCATGCAGAGCGATGGCCTCTTTAGCCTGAACTTCCGTGAGAATTGCCTTTACGCTCTTCTCCCCGATGTCCTTGGTTCCGTGCTCGTATTTGTCGGCGTGATTGTTAGAGCACGTGTCCCAGCGAAGGTTTTCCGCTCTGTTGTCCTGCCGATCCCCGTTGTTGTGGCACCCCTGCTCTTTGCCTACGGGGTTTCGCGAGAAAGCCGTCAGAACCAACCGGTGCACGAAACGGAACTTCTGCGACCCTCTGCCGTCCGACAGAGCAACCTGCAGGTACCCTCCAGAGTGCGTGAAGAGCTTCAGCAGCCGAGGCACCTCCGCCCTTGCACGTGGGCCGCGCCCCTTTGCCCAGTAGGTCCGAATACGTCCTTGGCTACTGACGTCGTACTCCGGCCACTCAGAGACAGGGCGCCACTCCTCCATCACGTCTCCCCCTTCCGGCGAGAGACCCAGACAGGGGTATGCATGCAAGGGCCTCGTGTGCTGTCCACGAGGTAGAAAGCTTGCGCGGGCTCTTCCAGAGCGCCTACGCGCATGCCGTAAGGGGCTGCGCCGATAAGGCTCCCGTTTACAACAAGAGAGGGTAATGCCATATAGGTATGAAAATGCCCGATGTTGTACAGGTCGCAGTGTCCGTAAGTCTGCCAGCGCGGCATAGCCCGTAGCACGGGGACTGTGAGGCCCCCTACGCCCCCGCCGAACTTACAGATATCCCCGTGTGTGAACCCTAGGTTGGTGTTGTGTACTTTCAAACGATTAAACTCACCGTCTGCAATGTGCCACTCGACGCGCGAGTCCTTGGAGTACGTACGGCGCATTTGGTGATACAAGAGCCACTCAAAACTGTTGTCAGCCCCTGTAGCTACCTGGACCTTGTGAGTCGTGCGTCCGTGGTTTCCGTGCGAGGTAGGGACGATCACCTTCTCCATCCCAGGGATGGCGAGCACCTTATCGATCAGCTCCCCCATAAGGTCCTGAACGAGAAGAACCTCTTTCGAAGGCGGAAGGGTATTGCTCTGCATTTGATCCGCATGAAGGAAGCCTGTAATCAGGTCACCCCCAAGCCAGATCACTGCCTCCCTGATTTCGAAACTCGTACGGTGATGCTCTATCAACCACACCATGCCGTCTGCCAGACGTCGTGCGCGCTTTGCAGCCTCTTGCGCATCGTAGGCGTTTACACCGTTGACACGGTTTGCAATGACTCGCTCGCCTACATGGTGATCCGAGCAAAGAAGGACCGGCGTGGCCAGCCGCTTGTGCAGGTTCTCTCGGGCAGCGTGCTTGATCTTGACCGGCTTACGCGCCGTCTCCCGAAGGTTCTCCGTAACGCCAGAGCGGACCTTCTCGAGGTCTAAGGCCTCCTGAAGACGCTTGACCTCGGCTCGGAGGAGCTTCGCTTCGTTCTTCGCCGCCCGCTCTTTTGAGCCGTGCACGTCGGAGATCAGCGCCTGTGCTTTCTTACTCATTGTGCCGTCCAGGATCGGCCGAGGACGAGGCGAACCTTCCGGAGAAAGGTCTCATAGGTCATACCGAAGAAGGCGGCGGCCTTGGCCCCCGAGACCCTCTTGGTCTTCGGGACCGAGTCGTTGTGCGCCACGAGCTTCTGAAGCTCCTTGAGCTGCGCCGGGGTGAAGGGGGGCTTGACCGAGGCTGCTTGCTGTATGAGCTTCTCTGCTGACATGGGTACTCCTGGGGAAGGGCGAAAATAGAGGAAGGGGAAAGATTCGAACTTTCGAGCCCGTTTCCGGGCTACCCGCTTAGCAAGCGGGCGGTTTTAGCCACTCACCCACCCTTCCGAAAAGTTGCGCGGATTCTGACCTTACCGCGCATGGTCCAAGCGCATGACCCAGCCCCGGAGACGGCACGAGGGCCGCGACGAGACTTTTGCTGCCTCTTGAGGGAACGTCCTAGCAATTCAATCCGGCGCAATACCGTCCTAGTGCCTAGGTGCTAAGAGGCTCCCTCAAGAGCCCGATCTGCCCGCTCACCTTCACGCGTAACCGGTACGGGCAGATCGGGAAAGAATCAGAACGAAACGACCTTGCGCTGAGGCTCGGCAGCGTTGTTCGTGTTGTACGCCCAGTCGGGGGCGTTCGGGTTGATCTTCCAGCCCTCGGGCAGCCCCGACGAGACTGCGGGAGGGGGCGGAGGAGCGGCCGGGGCCGCGTCCTTTTTCTGGAAGCTCTGCGGCACGTACGCCGGGAGACCGATCTCCGCGGGCTTGCCGTCCTCGAGGACGGGGAAGGCGGAGATCACGACGTAAGGCTCGCCGGGCTTACCCTTGAGCTGCCCCCGGCGAGGGTAGTCCTTCTTGACGTAACGCTCGTAGGTCACCTGAAGCGCGACGATACGACCGCGGCAGGGCTGGCTTTCCGTAGCGGCCAAGCGAATCGCCTTGCCGTCTACGCCGTTGGCCTTGTCGTTGGCCTGCTCGACCGAGAGGCCAAAGGCCGCTCCGACTGCCTGCTTGATCTCCGCCATGGCCTTCGCGCCCATGGAGAGCTGTCCCGGATTCAGGGGGAACTTGAACTGAGGAGGCTGGTCGAGAGCCGTGGGCTTCTCGTCCGGGCAGCCCTTGAGAGTCTTGAACTGGGTAATGAAAGAGCCCTTGGCAGGGCCGTCAAGGACCTCGTAGCGGATCTTGTAGAACTGCTTGAGGTCCTTCGTGAAGTCTGTCGCCTCGAGAAAGGCACAGCGCGGATAGAGCCCCTCGGCAGGGACGGGATCGCGGGGGGCTTGCGCTTTGGTGCCTGCGGCTGTGTCGCTATAGGTGTCGTAGATGCTCATTGGGTCTCTCTTTTCTTCTAGGCCTCTTTGGCCTTCCGGAAGTATCGCTTAGTCACTCTTCGGGAGCAACAACTTTCTCTCAGTCCCAGCGATCGATAAGGATCTCTCGAGAGGACGCCCCCGAGGTCACGCGAAGCCGGGCGTTGATCGCGCCCTTGCTCCCGAAGACGATCCCGTTCGCCGTGCCTTCGTCCCTACCCTCGGGCGTGCCCTTAGCGGAGTAGGCCTCGATCACGGAGCGCACGCCGTGTAGCTCGCTCTTGAGGATCTCGGGGAAGAGGCAGAGACCCGCAGAGCGGTAGTCCTTAGCGCCCTTGAGGAAGGCTACGACGCTCTCGGAGAAGTGAGGAATCGTAATCTTGCGGTCTCCCCACTGAGCAGGAGAGTTGCTCAGGCCCGTCACCTCGGTCCAGGCGCCTGCGTAGAGGTTCCACTGTCCCGGCATCGATCCGCCGTGGTAGACGTACCAGGACACGGGGTGCGGCCACTGAAAGAGGCTCGGGGCCTCCTGGTCTACGGCAGTGAGCAGGCCGCAGTAATTCCCGTGCGCGGCGTGATACTCGATCTTCTCAGCCGAGGGAAGAAGCTCCCGGGCGAACTTCATCCAGGTCATCGTAGAGACCCCGAGGGCGAGAGGTTTCGAAGCGGCGGAGCCGAGCACGGAAGAGAAGATCCCTCCGGCAGCAGGACCGGCCTTCTTCGGGAGCCAAAACGTCTCGCACTCTTCGATCCGGGCGTACCGCCTCCGCAGGGCCGAAGCCAAGCCCAGCTTCTCGAAGAGCTTCTCGGCAGCGAGGACGCTCCCGACGCTCGGAGCCGCTTGCGGGCGCAAGTACTGCAGGGGGTGCATCTTCTTCCCGAAGCGCGCCTTGACGGTCTCGAGGTCCATGCCAGAGGCGAGGTCCTCAAGGAGGCTCCCGACCATAGAGCTTCTCGGGTGGCAGAATCCCGCAGGCGCTTTCGCGATCGCCACCCAGAGCACGTTATCTCGCGCCTTACCCCGGAGAGCGGCGCGGGCTTCGTGCAGGTCGTTGAGGAACTTCGCCGGCCCTTGCACCTTTTCGGCACGGTAGAGCACCTCGGCTCCGAGGATCGTCATAGCCTTCTGGACGAGCGCCTGAGGGAACTCCCCAAGAGCCCGCGCGACCTGCCCGAAGTCCTCTTTCTTCTCGGCCATGGCCTGGGCCGCCGTAAGGGCTCCCTGCTTGTACACCGCGAGATTCTTCAAGGAGAGGTGTCGCCAGTCCCCCGTGAGAGGCTCCCCGAAGACCGGGAGCGAGGAGAGGAAGACGCCGGTAACGCGGGCCTTCTTTACGATCTTGACGATCGCTGCGTACTCCGGACCGTCCTGCTCCGAGAAGAAGGCAGGGATCGTCCGGCCCTTGGAGTCGACGATCACGAGACCCCCGAACCTTTCGACGAAATGACGGCAGGCGTTGCAGTTGTGGTACTGCCGTTCGGCCTCGGGGAAAGAGGTAAGGTAAGCCTCCCAGAGGCCCGGGGAGTCCGTGGTCAGGAGAGGCGCCCTCCCGTCCTCGGTTCGGGCGTCGAAGCGGTCCCGCAAGGCTACGAGGAAACCCGCGTAGCGTTTGTCGTCCTTGTTTCCGCGATGCTCGTGGTCGGTCTCGATGGTGGTTTGCATTCTTCTTTTCTCCTTGGGTGAGCAGGTCAGCCAGAGTCTGGTTTAGGCCGTACGAGAAAGCAAGAGCTATTTTCTCCACCTATGCCCCGGGCGACGGGCGATCTCGGAAGCGCTAGGCATGCCGTCCGTAGTCGCGTAGAGCAGACGAGCATCAGAACCAAGTGAATCCCGCTGATACTTCGCGCCAATCACGGCCAGCTCCCAACCTAGAACGCTCTCCGCTGATCCTAGCCAAACCTGCCAGGAGACGGGTTTCCCCTGGCCCGGGCGGTGCAGCCTCGCGGTCAATTGCTCGGCCATGAGCGGGCTCTGAGGGAACGTAAGCGCGAGAGCCTGTGAGTGACACTGGAGGTTGCGTCCCGTTCCGTTAGAGGCGATCGACGCAATGCACGGGCGGCCTCCGTGGTCTACGATAAAACGCCCGCTCTTGTCGCAGCCCTTTTGCGCGAAGTAGGGCAGGCCCGTTAGCGCCGAGAGCTTCTCCCCGACGTGCACGTGCTCTGTCCAGACGATCCCTCCCGTGTTCGATAGAAAGGCCGCCGCAGCTTCTAGCGCCTCGTCTGAGTGCCATACAGCCTCTGTAACGGGGGTGTACGTCGGAGACACGGCTCGCCACTCCGCTAGAAGGCCTCCGTCGTTCAGCTTCCCTACGTCGACAGCGTCTTTGACCTGCTTCTCGGAGTCCAACCCCGAACGGTTGTGCTTGAGGACCAAGCGGCACCACGTCCCCCAGGCCTTTCGTGCCTCTAGCCACTCATCCGGAGGCTTTACGGACCATTGGTAATGTACTCCTAGGCCCAATTCCTTAGCGTGCCTCCATTCGGAAATGCCGTCGGGGCAGACTTCCCCGTTGGGTATCTCGCCCTTCGTCCGCAGGGCAGCGAAGCACGCTTCGATCTTCGGGCAGCCCGTCCCAGGGTCGAGAGCCTTGATCTCGAGAGGGATCTCTAACCGGCCGGCTCGCGTGGCGACAACGCCCGGCGTGCTCACGAGGCGTCTCTGAAAAGCCCGGCGTACGATCTCTAGCTCTTCCTCGGAGCCCTTGGCCGCTACGGCTTTCTCCTCCTCGGAGCACAAGGAAAGAAGGGCTCCCGGCCGAAGCCGTTCCATCACCTTGTCATCCAAGGCGCCGGCCCATTGCTCTAGATCGGTCCAGCGATGGGGTATGGGGGCGCCAACCCCCAGCGCCCACGTAGCCAGGTGAGCCCACTCTTTTACGGACTTCTTGGTCACCGTGCCGGACATCCCAATAAAAGGCGCGTGAGAGGCCTTGAGGTAGCGCCCTATCCGTTTCGTGGCTACGGCCTTCGAAGCCTTGAGCTTGTGAACTTCGTCACAGATGATACAGTCAGGGCGGTAGCGCTCAAGGAAGCCCTCCTGAGAAACTTCTCCGCTCTCAGAGAGGATTACCCCTTGCTTGGCTACGGAGAGCCATTCGTAAGAGACCATGCGAATAGAGTCAGGATGCGGCCCTAACCAGTGCTTAGAGAGTTCCCTGTTCTTGTCTAGGGTCTCCTTGAGCAGGCTCGCAGGGACCACGAGCAAGGGCCGCCGGGCCTCGAGGAGGGCGGAGGCTAAGAACGCGACGAGCGTCTTGCCTTCTCCGGGGAGGATAGGAAAGAAGCCTCCTCGGACCTCGGCGATCTCCGCCAGAGCCAAGGCCTGGATAGGCCTCAGGGTCTGCTCCCCCCAAGGCGTCCTCAGCGCGTCCGTAAGAAGGGCCGCAAGCTCTTCGCCCGAGCCGAGGCGGCGCAAGGGCAGCGCGAGGATCCGGTCGAGTTCCTTGCTGTTTTGCACAGAATCGTGGCGAGAACGCCCTGCGCTTTCGGAGACTAAAGCCCCCGCCGTCAGCTGCTCCAGTGTGAGGCCAACGCGTTGCGCCATCCTCTCCGCAAGAGCGCTCACGAAACGTGAGCCCAGTGTTTGCGGTCAATTACGTCTTTTGCGGCGGGGTAGGAGATACCGTAACGGCGCGCTAGAGCACTGCAGGCCCACCCCTTGAGGAAGAGCTGCCGAAGTTCGCGCACCTTTTCCTCTGTGAGTTTAGCTTTGTTGTTACGCTCGCCCCTGGGCATCTGCTCGTTTTTTGGTCTCGGGGGTGGAACGCCCCGTCCTTTACGCTCGCGGTCGTCCATGTTTTCTTGATGGGTACCGAGCCACAAATGCTCCGGGTTGACACAAAGAGGTGTGTCGCAGGAGTGGCAGGCGCACTCGCCTGGTTGCAGATCTCGGCCCAGCTTCCGCTCCAGAACAAGCCTGTGCACAAGCACTCTTTTCCGGTCTACGCAAATAACGCCGTAGCCCTCTTTCTGTCCTCCGGTCCAGATGAGGCACTCCCCTTGCAGTCTCGTTTGTCTCTCTACGTTCGCTGTGTCTTTTGTCTTGACCCTGCGCGCGTCAGAGCACTTACGGCAGCCTCTAGAGAGGCCCCGTTCTATGTTCCGACGCAACACCTTCTTTTCGACACCGCACCAGCCGCAGCGGGCCAACACGTAGTGACCTGAAAGTTGTGTCAGGATTGTCCAGGTGGTGTCCATAGTGCTTCCGGAAGACTCCGTGACGAGGGCTCCGGCCTGAAGATCGGCTAAGGAGAGGCCAACCCTGGCCGCCATCTTTTCGGCTAGGGAGGAGGTCATCGGAGGGCGAGGATGGCGTCTTTTACTGCGTCCCGCAAGTCCAGGTCAACGGAGGGCTCGACATCGATATAGGCCTCGCACTCGGGACACACCATCTCGTAGCATACGTCCTGATTCGTCGTCTCGGGGCAGGCACGCACAAGGGCCTCGCGATACTCCGCAAGGAGCCGCGCGATGTCGTTCGTGCAGGGGTTCGGCGCGAGGGTCTGAGCGAGGTAGATCTCGTAAGGGGTAGGTTTCATTTGTCGTGCTCGCCGGCTTCGATCTTACCCGCCTCGATAGCGAGCGTCGCCCGTTTCACCATCGCCCGCTCCATCAGCCACGCTACGATCTTCGCACGCTCCGCCCGAGCCCCTGCCTCGGCGCCGCGGTGTTCGGCGGCCTTCATGTTCACCTCGAACGCGATGCGCTCCCGTGCGTTCTGCCGCAGCTGTTCGAGCAGCAGCTTCGCGTCGTGGTTGCCGAGGTCGCGGCCATTTGCAGTGGTGCGCTCGATGCGTGACAGGTCATCGTTGGTCATGGCTCGTCCTCTTCTGGCGGGTCCAGTTCGTCCCAGCATTCCTCGCACACGTGTGTGTTGGCCGACGTCAGAAACGTGCCGTCTGTGCTCTCGTCAAGCTCCGCGTCGCAATGCTCGCATACGTCGCCGGGATCACTCATCGTCTCTCCCGATCAGCGCAAGCACAGCGACCAGGGCGTCGCAGTAGTCGCCATTTTCGCCTGGCTTCGACCCCTCGAATGGCCACCGACGCCCTATCGTCAGAGCCACGCGCAACACGCCGCGCACGCGCTCAAGCTCTCGCATCCCCCGCACCTTCGCGAGCCTATCCCGCAGCGCGTCGCCGGGCTGGGCGGCTAGAGCCAAGGCGTAAGCCACGCGTCGCTTTGTGAAGCCCTCTCGGTACCCCACAGAAAGAATTTGCTCAGCTGCTCGCTCGTGTTCCTCGCTGATAACTACCGCTCGCAGTTCGTCGTTTGTTGGTGCTTTCACTTCCGCGCTCATGGCTTCTCCGGGACAATGTTGCTCGAGGCGCTGTACGTCTGGCCCCACCACGCGTCCACAATGGTGACCGTGACGACATCGCCCACGCTGACGAGTTGCGCGCCGCAGCCTTTGACCTCGGCACACATCCGACGAGCCGCCTCTTCAGCTGCCTCCTTCGACGTGCGTTGAACGTCCTTGAGGCTCCACCCGTCGCCGTAGGCTGAGCCCGTGGTGATGTCGATCACGACCCTAACCGTTGCCTTTGTGCTCATATTCAACCCCATTCTTTCGAACCTCGAACGTCTTATGTCCGGACTCGATGGCCCGGAAGAACTCCGGCCACGTCTTCAGCTCATGCTCCATCACGCACCACCCTTCGCCGCGAGCTTGGCCATCACCGCGTTGTAGGCGGCCACGTGCCATCCGCTGCCAGTGTGGAACGTGTGTGTCGCGAGCACGTCGATCGCCTCCTCCAGCCTCGCCACCCGCTCGCTCAGCGTCGCCTCCACAGCGGGCGCTTGGGGCTCGGGGGTGGCGTCTGGTAGACGTAACCACAGCCCGTCGCCTTCGTCGCGCGGCTCCGTTATCGGAGTGCTGTTCTCCCATCTCCCATAGTGTCGAGGTTTGAACTGGAACCAGCCGTTGGCCACGCGGTACTGAGAGTCTCGCCAGTGGCTGGGCTGCCACTGCGCCTCTGGATGCGCCTCCATGTCCGCGCGCGCAGTCGCCCACTCGACGGTCGCGCCAACCTCGGGCCGCGCAGGCTCAGTCGATGGGCTCGCGTCGGGCAGCACGGGCCTTGGGGCCAAACCGCGCTCGCTCGCCATGTCGCGGCGGACGTGTTCGGGCAGTTCCTCGATGGGCGCGAACGGGTCGAAGTCAGCCGCTGGGCTCGCGTCGGGCTTTGCGGGGGTGGTGAGCAGGGCGCGGGCCTGCTCGTAGAGCCAGGAGTTTGCTTGCGTGCACGGCTCCTTGCCCATGAGTGTGAGGAACGCACCGACGCCCTCACGCAGCCGGGCAAGCTCGGCCTGGGCGGCGTCGTATGCGCTCTTTTCGAACGAGAGCGCCGCCG
>Ga0193738_1001332_pt1 | contig 10127 bp, 3 predicted proteins | sample L2a1metaG_FD_144927 | JGI IMG/M metagenome (GOLD analysis project Ga0193738, IMG submission 144927) | Soil microbial communities from a riparian zone of the East river system, Colorado, United States - L2a1 | ecosystem: Environmental > Terrestrial > Soil > Riparian zone | place: USA: East River...
ATATCTCGACAAAACCGTCAAAGAGGACAGAGGTGACATACTTACAGACGCTGAGTACGAAAATTATGAATTCAGTATTGACTGGAAGATCGATGCATGCGGAAACAGTGGTGTCATCTTTAATGTTGTTGAAGACCCAAAATATACAGCAACCTATGTGACTGGCCCCGAAATGCAAGTACTTGACAACACGTGCCATCCTGACGCCAAGATCATTAAACACCGCGCTGGCGATTTATACGACCTCATCACGAGTTCAAAAGAAACTGTGAAACCAGCGGGCGAATGGAATCACGCAGTGATCCGCTCTGACCGTGGCAAAATGGAGTTCTGGCTCAACGGAACAAAGGTTGTGGAATTCACTATGCACGACACGCAGTGGGATCAAATGGTCGCCGGAAGCAAATTCAAAACTATGCCTGACTTCGGCAAGGCAAGCAAAGGCCGCATCGCCTTACAGGATCACGGCGACAATGTCTGGTTCAGGAATATCAAGATCAGGGAATTGAAGTAGAACAAGGAACGCCCATTTACAAATTAGTCGTTACACTCGTTGTTTCTGACCTCATACCAACGATAACGATTAACGATTAACGGATAACGGATAACGGATAACGGATAACGGATAACGGATAACCCGCAAAACAATCAATCAACAAAATGAAATCTTATTTATCTATAGTAGTATTATTCTTCATTTTTATTTCCTGTGGCCGTGAAAAGCCCAGAGTTTTGGTTTTCTCCAAGACAAATGGTTATCGTCATGAATCCATCGAGGCCGGCAAAGCGGCGATAATCACACTGGGACTTCAGAATAAGTTCGACGTTGATACAACCGAAGATGCAAGCCTTTTTAATGAGGAGAATCTCAAACGTTACCGTACTGTAATATTTCTTAGCACCACTATGGATGTTTTTGATGTGGTACAGCAAGACGACTTCAAAAGATTTATCGAAGCAGGTGGTGGATACGTAGGGATCCACGCAGCGGCAGATACTGAATATGAATGGCCTTGGTACGGCAAGCTGATTGGTGCTTACTTTAAGAGTCATCCTAAAACGCAACAGGCAACGGTAAAAAAAGTTAAGCCGTTTGGAACAAACAAGACGCCAGATACATGGACGCGCACGGATGAATGGTACAACTACAAGAGTATATCAGATGACATAGAGGTGATCTTTGCCCTCGATGAAAGTTCTTATGAAGGCGGCGAGAATGGCGAAAGCCACCCAATCGCATGGTATCATGACTTCGAGGGCGGGCGCTCGTTTTACACTGGAATGGGTCATACAAAGGAGAGTTATACCGACCCCGTGTACCTTGACCACCTATTGCAGGGAATCAAGTATGCTTTAGGAGATAATGTAAAGCTTGACTATTCCAAAGCCAGGACAAAACGAGCTCCGGAAGAGAACAGGTTTACAAAAACGGTTCTCGACTTCAACCTCGATGAGCCTACTGAAATGTCAATATTGCCTGATGGAAGAATAATGTTCGTTGAACGCAAAGGCACCGTAAAGCTTTATGATGCGGCGGACGGCAAAGTAAAAATCATTAACACGATGAATGTCGGAACGAAGTTTGAAGACGGCATGATCGGTCTTGCTATCGATCCCAAGTTCAGCGAAAATCATTGGGTGTATATTTTTTACTCTCATCCTGAAAAATCAGCCAACATTGTATCAAGATTTGTTTTTGCCGACAACAAACTTGACCTCACCTCAGAAAAACAAATTATTGAAGTAGTAACACAACGAGATCAATGTTGTCATACTGGAGGATCGCTCTTGTTCGGTCCTGATGGAAACTTATTTATCTCAACAGGAGACAATACGAGTCCGTTTGCTTCGGATGGATATAGTCCTTCTGATGAAATTCCGGGCCGTTCGCCGTTTGATGCACAAAAGTCCTCTGCAAACACAAACGATCTTCGCGGCAAAATCCTGCGCATTCACATTGAGCCGGATGGATCGTACACAATTCCCGAAGGAAATCTTTTTGCTAAAGGCGAGGCAAACACAAGACCAGAGATCTATGTCATGGGATGCCGCAATCCTTACAGGATATCCATAGACGAAAAGACCGGGTATTTGTATTGGGGAGAAGTAGGACCTGATGCGGGTCAGAATGATTCACTACGTGGTCCACGCGGACACGATGAAGTTAACCAGGCGAAGAAAGCTGGTTTTTTCGGTTGGCCTTATTTTGTTGGCAAAAACTATCCATACGCCAAGTACGACTTTCAAAAGAAGGCGGTCCTTGCAAAGTGGGATCCCAACGCTCCCATAAATGAGTCACCCAACAACACCGGCAAGCGCGAGTTACCTGCTGTTAGTCCACCTTTCATCTGGTATCCGTATGCAAAGTCAGACGATTTCCCTATGCTAAAAGAAGGGGGCAGAAACGCAATGGCCGGGCCGGTTTATTATAGCGAAAACTATAAAGGAGTAACAACAGCTTTTCCCGAGTACTTTGATGGAAAACTTCTCATCTATGACTGGATACGCAATTGGATGTTCCTGGTCACAATGGATAAAGAAGGTGCGATCCAGGATATGGAACCATTTATGGCGAACACGAAGTTCAACAACATGTGTGACATGGCTTACGGCCCCGACGGCAAGCTATACATGCTGGAATATGGAACGGTCTGGTTCAAACAAAACCTTGATGCCCGGCTGATACGCATTGACTACAATGGAGGTAACAGACCACCGGTTGCTCAACTGGTAGCGGATAAAGTTTCTGGTGGCGTTCCGCTTACCGTTAATTTCTCTTCTAAAGGAACGAACGATCCCGACGGCGACAACGTCACATATGAGCTTGAGGCTGCAGGTCAGAAGCTGACGTCACCTGATGGTAACTTTGCGGTTACGTTCGACAAACAAGGAGTCATCGACGCAAAGCTTACGGTAAAAGATGACAAAGGATCAAGTGCGACGTCACAAGAGCAGGTGGTTGCCGGGAATGAACCTCCCGTCGTTACCGCCGAGATCGTCGAAGGGAACAAGACATTCTATTTCCCGAATACCCCGGTTAAGTATGCAGTGACGGTCACAGATAAAGAGGATGGGTCATCGAAGGATGGCAAAATCGGTACCGATGCGGTCACCGTTACATTCAATTATCTGAAAGGATTCGACATGACACAAATAGCTCAAGGCCATCAAATGCCAACGGCAGAGCTACCTGGCAAGGCTCTTATTGAAAAGAGTGATTGCAAATCCTGTCACACTATTGATCAGAAATCAGCCGGTCCGAGCTATAAGGATGTAGCTGCGAAATATAAAGGTCAAAAAGGCGCAGTTGATTTGCTGGCCGCGAAAGTCGTAAAGGGTGGTGCAGGTGTTTGGGGAACCACTGAAATGGCTGCGCATCCTCAGATAGCTGTGGAGGATGCAAAGAAGATGGTGGAATTCATCGTCTCGCTAGGAGAAGTAAAGACAGAAAAGAAACTTCCATTATCAGGAAGCGCATCGACAGGGAATGAAACCGACGGAGCTTATATCCTGGCTGCCACTTATTTCGACAAGGGTGCTGATAAGGTCCCGTCGCTGTCTACGGCCAGTTCAATAGCTCTGCGTAGCGGAATGCTCGGAGCAAATCAGGTCGACGAATTAAGCCTGGCGAGGAAGGTCAGCTATCAGGGTAGCACATCGCTGGAAAACGTTATAAACGGAGCGTTTGCCGGTTATAAAAAACTTGATTTAACTGGCGTCAAAAAAGCTACTTTGCTTACATTCGTTTTGGATCCAGAACACAATCCGGGCGGTGAGATTGAGATCCGGCTGGATAAACCAGATGGAAAACTCCTTGGAAAGGTGACTGCGTCAAATAAAAAAGGACCTTCAACTTTAGTTACTGGACTTGATGGAGAAAGCGGCTTCCACGACCTATATGTAGTGTTTAAGAACCCTCAAGCCGGCGACAAATCGATGTTTTATTTTGGTGGAATACGACTACAAAACAAATAGCCCACTAAACCTATAACCCCATGAAAAGACGAGAATTTGTACAAACCGCATCCTTTGCAGCCGTCGGCTTGCTCTCGCTGCCATCATTCCTGGCCGCGGGGAAGGGTCAGAAAGGATTAGGGCTCCAGCTCTACACGCTGCGAGATACTATTGGGAAAGATCCCAAAGGTGTACTTCAGAAGGTGGCAAGCTTTGGATACAAGGAGCTTGAAACATATAGCTATAACAATGGCCAGATTTTCGGACTTGAATTCGCAGAGTTTTGCAAGTATGTGAAAGGCCTTGGCATGAACGTCACTAGCGGCCACTACGGACTTAACATGATAAAAGGCGATACCTGGCAGAAAGCAGTTGATGATGCCAAGAAGAACGGACAGGAATTTATGGTGGTCCCTTATATCAATGAACCAGAGCGTAAATCCATTGACGATTACAAGAAGATATGTGCCGATTTGAACAAAGCAGGAGAAGTTTGTAACAAGAGCGGGATCCGATTTGGATATCATAACCACGCATTTGAGTTCGACAAACTTGATGACCAGATTCCTTTTGACGTTATGTTGAAGGAGCTCGAGCATAAGAACGTTGGAATGGAGATGGATATTTTCTGGGTTGTTAATGCCGGTTACGATCCATTGAAGTATTTCGCTCAATATCCGGGGCGGTTCGAACAATGGCACATAAAGGATATGGATAAGGAAGACAAGAATAGGAATGCAAATGTGGGTACTGGTGCCATCGATTTTAAACCGATCTTTGCAGCGGCCAAAAAATCAGGGATGAAACGCTGGTATGTGGAGCAGGAAACTTACCCTGGACAACCAATCGACAGTGCAGAAGCATGCGCTAAATATCTGAAGACAATTCTCTAGTATTTAAAATTTATGATTTTGAAGATGCCGGTTTTTGCCGGCATCTTTGTTTTTTGCGCTTATGTTTTCTTTCTCTGAGTAAATTCCAAATCAAAGGTTATGAGAATTTTCAATTTTATTCTTGCCCTGATGTTCCTGGCATTTGCCTTCGTGCAGATAAACGATCCTGATCCTGTACTGTGGATACTTATTTATGGCATCATGGCCACGCTGTCCATTATGGCCATCTTCCAATATTACCCTAGGAAATTCATTATTGGCGTTCTTGTCTTGTATCTGGCCTATGGCCTCTACACTTTAATTTATCACCCCGGCGTCCTCGAGTGGCTGCAAAGCAAAAACAAATCCGACATATTTGATGACGTGAAAAAAATGGAGAATCTCTACATTGAAGAATCCCGGGAGTTTTTGGGGCTGTTTATCTGCATCGCTGTACTGATTTTCTTTCTCGTACGTTCATCAAAAAAATGAGTCGACTAAGCCTAAGAGCTTTATCAATAGCGAGTTATCACGTCCAAATTTCCTCAAGCCTTTCTTCACCCATATAAAAATTCAAAATCGTCTTAACTTTTTACTCAAGTAAAACTTTAACGACGAAAGTCTTTAAGTTCATGCATAAGTCATGACCAAAGTCGCGTATACTTTGTAATGACTTCGCTACTTTGGGTAGCCCGAGAAACTGTACCCTCCCTATGAGAAAGTTCTATGGTATACACATACCGTGTATACTGCTATGTGTAATTTTCAGCCCGTCTTTCCTCCGTAACATCAGAATCCGTAGGCAGCAGCTCTCTTGCCTTCTCTTCTTATTGTTGATTTTTTCAAACAGCTCCGCGCAGACTCCTCCCAGTGGTTTTGCTTCGATGACCATATCTAACCAATGGAACGAAGCCGTCGGTTTGACCTTTAGCGAGGATGGTACTGAGATGTTTGTTTGGGAACGGGGTGGTAGGGCATGGGTCGTAAAGAATAATCAGAAGCAACTCCTTATCGATATCTCTGAAGAAGTCGCAGCCTATCGGGATCACGGAATGCTTGGGTTTGCCTTGCATCCACACTTTAGCCAAAACGGATACTTTTATTTGTTCTACCTGGTCGACCGGCATCACCTGATCAATTATGGAACACCGGCATACAATCCGAATACGAATCAGGAATTTGCAGCGACAATTGGCAGGCTCACCCGTTACACCGCTATCAAGACGGCGTCTGGCTATGCCGTGGATCATGGCAGCAGAAAAATTCTCATCGGAGCAACAAAATCAACGGGAGTTCCCTCGACTAACACCAGTCACGTCACAGGTACAATACTATTTGGCACCGATGGGACGTTGTTGGTCGGCACTGGCGATGGGGCAGGTCCGTATCACGACCTGGGTAGTGGATCAAATGGCTTTTATGCGCAGGCATTAGCTGACGGGATTATTACTGAAGTCGAAAATGTTGGTGTCTTTCGCTCGCAGTTACTCGACTGTCACAGCGGCAAAATTCTTCGAATAGATCCTGAAACGGGGGAGGGCATACCAAGCAATCCTTTTTATGACCCCGCAAGACCGTCGGCCCCGATTTCTAAAGTTTATGCGCTTGGTATCAGGCAGCCGTTCAAAATCACAATAAAACCTGGAACCGGCAGTCATAATCCGGCCGATGGAAATCCGGGGACATTATACATGGGAGATGTTGGATTTAATACATGGGAGGAAATCAATGTCATTGACAGACCAGGTCTAAACCTTGGATGGCCCATTTTTGAAGGACTGGAACCTTCGACGATGGCACCACTTCTTGTTGCTAATAAAGCGGCGCCAAATCCTCTTTATCAAACCAATGGCTGCACACAACAATATTTCAATTTCCAGGATCTGCTAAAACAAACAACCGCGAGTGGCCAGGTGAGTTTCAATAATCCCTGTGATCCTGGGCAAGGTATTCCTTCATCCATTAAAACGTTTATACACCATCGGCCAATTATCGATTGGATACATGGAGGAACTCTTCTGTCGCGAACGGGTATTTTTAATGGTGAATTAGCGGGTGTGATCAACATCGGCGCCGCGGGATCACCTGTCGCCGGTCCGCAGTTTTCCGGCACTGCCGCAGTAGGGGGAGTATTTTATCCTCATAGTGACTTTCCTCCGGAATACCAAAATGAGTATTTTTTTGGCGACTACTCTTATGGCTGGCTGCGCAATATCGACATGGATGAAAACAACAAACCTGTTCAGGTCCGTAACTTCATTAACAGTGGCGCCATTGTGGTTGGAATGGCAGTTCATCCAACCGAGGGTGGACTTTATTATGTCAACTTCCCTTCAGAGATCCGGAAGGTATATTACTCCAGCAATCAGCCGCCTGTAGCTGCTGCTTCCGTTGACAATGCCTTTGGAGCATCTCCGCTTATCGCACATTTTACAGGTAGCAATTCGGACGACCCTGAAGATCAACCCCTTATTTACGAATGGAATTTCGGTGACGGCACACCACTAAGTACTGTGGCTAATCCCACACATACATTCACCGCGCCGAACAATAATCCTATCAAATACACGATAACATTGAAGGTTACGGACAATTTAGGGGCTTCGGATCAGACCACTCTTTCCGTTTCCCTCAACAACACGCCGCCGCAAGTCACGATCGACAGTCCCGCGGATGGCACATTATATCCGTTAACCCAGGAAACAACGTATCCCCTGCAGGCAACGGTAACCGACAACGAGCATGCATTAAATACCCTTACTTTCGAATGGCAAACATTTTTGCATCACAACAACCATGAGCATCCTGATCCGATTGTAACGACACAAACGTCAAGCCTAAAGGTTGACCCGCTGGGGTGTGACGGCCAGACGTACTACTATCGCGTTGTGCTTAAGGTCACAGACCCGGCAGGCGCATCCACGATCCGGGAAGTAAAGCTGTATCCAGATTGTGGAAATATTCCATTGGTTACGCCTGTAATTACCTGGTCGCCGCCAGCGTCGGTACCCGTTGGAACGGTATTGAGTGCTACGCATCTGAATGCGACAGCGACCCATAACGGTGGTCCGGTAGCGGGGACATTCGTATATACTCCGCCATCAGGGACGGTATTAGCATTGGGCAACGGACAACAATTGTCAGTAACATTTACACCGGGCAATACCAGCCTGTATAATCCTGCAAGTAAAACGGTGGCCATCGATGTGGTAGAGGTTTCATTGGTGACGCCTGTAATCACGTGGGCGACACCGGCCGCAATCACAGTAGGCACTGCGCTGAGTGCGACACAACTGAATGCGACAGCGAGTTACAACGGTAGCCCTGTAGCAGGGACGTTTGTGTATACTCCTGGAGTTGGTACAGTTCTGGGTTTGGGGAACGCACAGCAATTATCGGTAAGTTTTACACCGACCAATACGTTATTGTATAATTCGGCAAGTGCGAGCGTATTGATAAACGTAGTGTCAGCGCCATCGCAGGTATTTTTCCGGGCCTTGAACCTGAACGGTGCAGCACTGAGCATTGATGGCAACGCGTGGCAGTCGAGTATAGGAGCGGCTAACTTCAGCTACACCACCAGCGGAACGACCTTCGCCAATCAGGCGGTGACACTCATCCCCCCTACAGATGCCAATCGGGCAACGATGATTCGATCCTCCATTTATGGTGGAAGCGTCAATCTTGCGATAAGCGCAATACCTGCGGGTACCTACCAGGTTTGGCTGTACGTGTGGGAAGACAACTTTACTGAGACGTATTCGATCTCCCTGGAAGGGACAGTGGTACAATCGAATATTATTAGCGGGAATGCGGGAGTGTGGATGAAGCTAGGTCCATACACGCGGGCGATCACCGACGGGACGATCAACATCGCAGCCAATGGGGGCGCTGCTAACCTGTCTGGTGTGGAGATCTGGAGTGCAGTGACAGGCAACCAGCCGCCGGTGGTAGCCAACGCTATACCCGACCAGTCGGCAACGGAAGGAATGGCGTTCACTTATACGTTTCCGGCGAATACATTTTCGGACCCTAATGCAGGCACGGTATTTACGTATTTGGCAAGTCTTTCTAATGACACTCCACTTCCGGCATGGCTAAGCTTCAATGCTTCGACGCGGACCTTCAGTGGGACACCGGGTGCGACAGCCGTGGGCTCATTGAACGTTCGCGTTACCGCCTCCGATGGAGCAGGAGGATCGGTGAGCGATACATTTATAATAACTGTAAATCCAGCTGCGCCGGTTACACCCGTGATCACGTGGGCGACACCAGCACCAATACCGGTTGGCACGGCGTTGAGTTCGACGCAGTTGAATGCGACAGCGACGCACAACGGCAGTCCGGTAGCGGGAACATTTGTGTATACACCCTCATCGGGTACGGTATTAGGATTAGGCAATGGGCAACAACTGTCAGTAGCATTTACGCCCAGTAATAGTGTGTTATACACCACAGCCAACAAGACGGTGACCATCGACGTGGTGCCACTGGTTATTCCACTGATAACGTGGGCGACACCGGCACCTATCACGGTAGGCACGGCGTTGAGTTCGACGCAGCTGAATGCGACGGCTACGCACAACGGCAGTCCGGTCGCAGGAACATTTGTATATACACCCTCATCGGGTACGGTATTAGGATTAGGCAACGGACAACAACTGTCAGTGGCATTCACACCCAGTAACAGTGTGTTATACACGACAGCCAACAAGACGGTGACCATCGACGTGGTGCCACCGGTTACTCCATTGATCACGTGGGCGACACCGGCGGCAATCCCTGTAGGTACGGCACTGAGTGCAACACAACTGAATGCAACAGCCAGTTACAACGGTAGCCCTGTAGCAGGGGCGTTTGTGTATACTCCTGGAGTTGGTACGGTTCTGGGGTTAGGGAATGCCCAACAATTGTCGGTAAGTTTTACCCCGACTAATACGTTATTGTACACAACAGCCGGCAAGACGGTTACGATCGACGTGGTTTCACTTGTTACTCCCGTGATCACCTGGGCGACTCCGGCACCGATCACAGTAGGTACGGCGCTGAGTGCAACACAACTGAACGCGACAGCAACGCACAACGGCAGTCCGGTAGCAGGGACGTTTGTGTACACACCACCGGTGGGTACAGTTTTAGGATTGGGCAATGGACAACAACTATCAGTTGCGTTTTCTCCCAGTAACAGCGCAGTGTATACAGCAGCAAACAAGACTGTGACGATCGACGTGGTACCAGCTTCACTGGTTACCCCTTTGATAACCTGGGCAACTCCGGCACCGATCACGGTAGGTACCGCAC
>Ga0193738_1001334_pt1 | contig 10118 bp, 5 predicted proteins | sample L2a1metaG_FD_144927 | JGI IMG/M metagenome (GOLD analysis project Ga0193738, IMG submission 144927) | Soil microbial communities from a riparian zone of the East river system, Colorado, United States - L2a1 | ecosystem: Environmental > Terrestrial > Soil > Riparian zone | place: USA: East River...
GTTGGTTTTGCTTGCGATTGTTGACACCCACGCCTTAACCAGCATATAATTTAATAACAAGAGTTAAAGTCTCGCAGACTCGTTAAATTTGGATACTTAAAGATCATACATGAAATCATCAAAATTCGATCGCAGGAAATTTATTAAGTCAGCAACCGCAGCAACATCCGCGGCTGGATTGTTCTCGATCTTACCAAAAGGACTTTTAGGCAATAGCACCAGGTTAGAAGTTGCGGAAAGTAATTTTGTACAAAGCAATGCTGACCCAAGAATTTATTTTTCTGTTATCGGCATCAATCATAATCACATCTACTCCCAGGTTGATTCTGTGATTCGTGGCGGAGGACAATTAGTTTCGTTCTTTGCTAAAGAAGATGATCTTGCTGCAGCATTCTCAAAAAGATACCCGCAGGCAAAAAAAGCAACTAATGAAAAAGAGATCCTGGAAGAGAAAGCGATCCAGTTAGTGCTTAGCTCGATCATTCCCAATGAAAGAGCACCGTTAGGTGTACGAGTAATGAAACATGGAAAAGATTATATGTCGGATAAACCGGGTATCACTACACTTGAACAACTGGCAGAAGTGCGACGTGTGCAAAAACAAACCGGTCGTATTTATTCTATCATGTACAGCGAAAGATTTGAGAACAAAGCAACGGTTAAAGCAGGTGAACTTGTAAAAGCCGGTGCTATCGGAAAAGTAATTCAAACGATAGGGCTCGGACCTCATCGCATAAGTTTATCAACAAGACCACAATGGTTCTTTGATAAAAAATATTTCGGCGGCATCATTACTGATATCGCTTCCCATCAATTCGACCAGTTCCTGTATTTCACTGGCTCTACAAAAGCCGATATTGTCTCTTCTCAAACAGGTAACGTTGCACATCCTCAATATCCGCAGTTCGAAGATTTTGGTGATGTGACTGTCAATGGTAATGGAGGCACAGGATATATAAGAGTAGATTGGTTCACACCTGATGGTTTAAAAACCTGGGGTGATGGAAGATTGACAATTTTAGGCACCGAAGGTTTTATCGAGGTACGGAAGAACATTGATATCGCAGGAAGAGATGGCGGCAATCATCTTTTTGTTGTGAACGGAAAAGAAACGCAGCACATTGATTGCAGCAATGTGAATCTTCCTTATGGGGAACAATTAGTAAATGATGTATTGAACAGAACTGAAACTGCAATGACACAGGAACATTGTTTTCTTGCAACTGAACTTGCATTAAAAGCACAAAAACAAGCAAAGAAGTTAGTGCTTAATAAGGCATAAGAATTTAAAGGTCAGTTCGTGCCAGGATTAACTATGCTTTATCCTTTGATTTAGCTTTTCCTTTTTGATCAGTTTGATCCTTTTCCTTTTGATTCTCATCTTTCGCTTTTTGACCGGATTGATCCTTTTCTTTTTGATTCTCGTCTTTCGCTTTTTGACCGGATTGATCCTTTTCTTTTTGATTCTCGTCTTTCGCTTTTTGATCGGCTTGACCGTTTCCCTTTTGATCATTCATTTTCGCTTTCTGGTTGAGTTGATCTTTTCCCTTTTGATCATTGTATTTCTCTTTTTGATCGGCTTGGTCCTTTTCCTTTTGATTCTCATCTTTCGCTTTTTGACCGGATTGATCCTTTTCCTTTTGATTTTCGTCTTTCGATTTTTGATCGGCTTGACCGTTTCCCTTTTGATCATTCGCTTTCACTTTCTGGTTGAATTGATCTTTTCCCTTTTGATCATTCGCTTTCACTTTCTGGTTGAATTGATCTTTTCCTTTTTGATCATTATCGTTCTCTTTCCGGTTGAATTGATCTTTTCCCTTTGGATCATTGTATTTCTCTTTTGGATTTTGGCCCATTCCTTTTTGCTCCTTCACTTTCGTTAAATGCTCTGTATCTTTTGTTTTCTGGCCTTCTTTTACTGTTTCTTCCTTGTCCTTTCCTTTCGGTTCACGGGCATTGTTATTCTTTTGTCCCTTGAATTTCCAGTCATCATAATCGCCATCTTCATATTCTATTTCTTTCAAATGGGTCTCATCGATGTAATATCTTCCATCATTGCCTTTCCAATAGGTATATCCTTCGTTATTTATATAGTAGTAGCGACCATCGCTATGCCGACTGATCACTATACCAGGTGTATAAACAATCACCAAAGCATACTTTTTTCTTTGCCCCGGTGCATAAGCTTTTGCTGATTGCCCTCCGTAGATCTTTTTCGCCTGTCCCGGTGGAAGATTAGCATTAGTAGTCTGGACGGAGTATGTATTCGTTGATGTTTCAGTTTGAGGCGAAGGATTTCTTGGATATTGTCCGCCTGTGGAATTTCTGCTGCTTCGGCAACTAATCGCAATAATTAAGATCAATAGCAAACTAACGGTTCCTAAAAGTTTGGTGGTTTTCATAGTAAGATTTTATTCCCCCCAAAAAACGCAAAATTGTTCTAATATGAAACGGATCTTTCTATTATTAACAGCAGCACTGTATATTTCCGTAAATACAAAAGTGCAAACCCCTGAAGATTCTCTTAACGCAATCGTAAAATAACTTTTCAGGGCAATGAAAATGCAGAGAAGAAAAATATTCACTCCCAAATCATCATGAATGAATTATAAGTTCTATGTTTAAAAAAAGTAAAATGAGCAGATCCGGTAAACTGGTATCTCAACTTTTTTCCGTTCGCAACAATTATGGAAAAAAATTTCCAGCTCAAAAACTTTTTTTGCTGAAAGCGATCGACAAGGAAAAGCTGACCAGCAAAAAAGATATACAGGTTTATCATTCGGTCTTACTTTTTCTTATTGCATATCCCGATAACCGATCGGTTTACACACAGGCAACATTTTGTTTACAGCAATTGCATTTGTATATTCAATCCCATACCAGTCTACAAGATCGTTTGTATAATTCCGGTATCACCAATACAAAGCTCTGTGCAGCTTATAGTTTTGAGATGGTAAAATGGATGAGAACAAACTATAAAAAAAATATCCGCATCAGTTCCTTTGAAGCAGGTGAGGCGCAGATCCAATTTATACTGTCAGTCGTCATGCCAAAGGTAGAATCAGAAATTATGCAGGACGGCAATGCTGAGTGGAGATCATGGCTGAAACGATCAATGAAAAAAGGAGAAGATCTGCTGGACCAGTTAATTGCAGTATTTGATGAAACCGATATCCGCCCTGAAGTAAAAGATGAACTTTGGTCTGCGATCGGTATCAATATTGAAATTGATTTTGCCTCACCTGATAGTCTACCAAATTCATTATTCATTCCATACTATCATCGTTCGCTGATAAAAAAGAAAAACAAACCGGAATTAAAAAGCATTCATCCTCCGAAAGTTCATTTACAAAAAGATGAAGCAGCGCAGATCATTGCATGCAGCAGGATGATACTTGTAAAACACCTTCGTGAAATTGACCCCATCACATTTACATCAGCAGGACTTATTAGCTATTACCACTTGCCCCGTGGATACTCGATAGTATTGATGGGCATGGTGCCGGAAAGAAGACATCCCATCGACAGTTATATGGGATATACTGTATTTAAAAATGGTTTGCCGATAGCTTATGCAGCCTCATGGGTTTTCTTTGACAGTGCCCGTATTGGTCTTAATCTTTTTCCTGCCTTCCGTGGTGGTGAATCAAAATATATTTTTGAACAGGTATTAAAAATTCATCGCAGTGTTTACAGGTTAAAACGGTTCAGTACAGATCCCTACCAAATTGGAAAAGACAACAGCGATGGCATTCACTCAGGTGCATTCTGGATATATTACAGCGCTGGGTTTCGACCTATTGAAGAGGAACAACGGAAAATTTCAGCAATCGAAGCGAAGAAAATAAGATCAATAAAAGGTTACCGCACACCGGCAAGTGTTTTAAAAAAACTGGCTGAATCAAGACTTGAATTGATCCTTGATAAAAAAGCAGTACGGTTTGATGTTACTGATCTCAGCCGGGCCTATGCAGGCATTTTAAAAGATCAGTATAATAATAAACGCAAACCGGCAGAAGAACTTGCTCTAAAAAAACTCGCATCAATTTTAAAAATAAAAAATTACCAGGAAGCCAATATTCAGTATGTTTTGAAAAACTGGAGTCTTCTTTTGCTTAACGATGAAAAAGCATTGCGCAGCAACGACGGGTTAAAAAAGATATTAAAAAAACTATTTGACGTAAAGGCAAACGGTTCAGAAGAAGAATATATCTACGGTCTGCAACGTTCAGTAGCCCTGAAGAAAATGATGGAGAAAGTGCTGAATTGGTTTGAAGAAACAAAGAACACTACTGATAACTTAGAATAAAATCTATGCCGGGCTTTTCAGTAGCTCCGATAATTTTTTAAAACTCTCATAAGGCCCTTTGTCAGTAAACATATTTACTGCCCATGCAGGAAGACTACCACCCGGCTCTGCATCGAATATATAAACGATGCTGATAATTTTTGCTGAAGGCATGGTAACATACCAGCTGATATCCGACCGCGGCACCCTTACCATTCCGCTTTTTTCCGGAGCATAACCCGGTACACTTACTGCTGAGATCTTTAAAAAACGATTAAGACTGTCCTTATTCATTTTCAGATGAATGATGGCATCCCTGTTTGACATCGGCCAGGGTAGATCGGTTTCTGAATAATAATAAAATTCATTCCCACCGACCCTTTGCAGGATGGAGGAGCTTATATTATTATATACCCATTTTTTTTGATTGGTTACATCATTGAGTATAGCTATCAGTTTATCATAAGTTCCTTCAAGCGTACATTCTACTTTTATGTTTTTATATTTTGAGTGCTTTACTTCTGACTGGTAAACTTTTATTCCGTCTTTGTCTTTACTTAGTTTCCAGTTGTACTGGCCAATAGCAGCAGACGCAAAAGCGGAAAACAAAATCAGTCCTGCCAGTTTTATACAAGTGTTTTTCATATATATTTTTTGGGGCGTTGTAAGGTAGCCTATATTACTGAGCAGTGAACTGCCAGTGAGCCACTTTAACATCCCTGGTGAAAGGATCTTGCATTTTTTGCAAGGAAAGGATGATTTATATGATAAAATCAACAATTGGAAACTATAAAAACCCCAAAGCCAGCGTTATTAATCGTAACTTATTTATTCAATCGACTTGTGATGAATGAATTTCCACAGGAAATTGTTGACTTTGATAACAAGGCTAAAAAAATATTCTTTTCGCTTTACGAAAATTTTGCAGGAGCTGCCAAACAACTGGACCGAAAAAAAGATGATAATGTTTTTCAGCAACAACAAAGTAAGTATCTGAATACGTTAAAAATCCAGCTGGAAAACTTAGCCCAGGATCTGCTGAATAAGAATAGTTCCTTAAAGAATGTAAACCTCCTTAATAAAAAACTGAGGGACGAGATCAACGCCTATCTCAATGAGTTCAGGCAAAAATCAAGATCTCTATAAAATTCCGTTTGAAGAAAAGGGAACCTATGTGCAACCATAGTTGAATGTTTCTACAACCCCGGCAAAACAACAATATTTTTTTAAACTCTTTATTGGTACATTAATGTAACTTTCTGCTTCAACAAAAGGAATAAAGATTAAACATTGAAAGTTACTACCAGCACGGTTTCGGAGATTTTATCACACTTGCGTCTCAATTTTCTTAACGACAATTCTTTGCGTAAGTATACAGAAGAACCTTTTCGTTCTGAACTCTTCAGCTCCGATCAAATGGGTCGCCATGGCAGAGTATTGGCGAAGTCGCATAAAATTCAAAAAGGTTTTTCATTTGACAAACTTTTGAAAAGACTAGAAGACAATGAAAGAACATTATTGGAAGTACGCAATCTTCTTGTTGAAAGTTTAAGGGCTGATAAAACTATTACACCTGCATCAGAATGGCTACTGGATAATTTTTATCTCGTAGAAGAACAGGTGGTCATTGCCAGAAGACATTTACCAAAAGGGTACAGTGAAGCGTTGCCTTATCTCGCTGAGGGTATGTCCGCAGGTATGCCCCGGGTATATGATATTGTTTTGGAAATTATTGCACATAGTGATGGACGTGTTGATGTCAGTAGCTTAACGAGTTTCATTGCCAGCTATCAATCCGAAACGACACTTACACTTGGAGAATTATGGGCGATACCTATTATGCTTCGGCTTGCTGTTATTGAGAACCTGAGAAGGATAGCAGGTAAGATCGCACTCGATGTGATCGATCATAATCTCGCTGATCATTGGGCGGATAAAATGATCGAGACTGTAAAAGAAAAACCCGGAGACTTGATCCTTGTGATTGCAGATATGTCTCGTTCAAAACCGGCACTGGACAGTCACTTTGTTGCCACATTCACACGTAAGCTACAGGGAGTTGGACCATCACTTGCTTTGCCACTCAACTGGATCGAACAGCAATTGTCTGCATCAGGAACAAGCACCAATGATCTTGTATTGCAGGAAAATCAACGACAAGCAATTGACCAGGTATCAGTGCGTAACAGCATTGGCACACTACGCTTTATTGGGGCAAACGACTGGCGGGAATTTGTTGAAACACTCAGCAGTGTTGAGCAAGTCTTACGGCAGGACAAAACGGGAACATATCCATTAATGGATTTTGCGACAAGGGACAGTTACCGGCACGTGGTAGAAAGAATTTCAAAATCAAGTGATCTTTCTGAAACTGAAGTAGCACAAAAAGCAATTGAATTAACACAGCAAAATAAAAACGATGATCTCAACTCTAAAAGAAAAGAACATGTTGGCTATTATTTAATTGATAAAGGATTGGAAGAAGCTGAACATGCCTGTGGGATGCATTATACGTTACGTTTGAAGATCAACCGGGCTTTTGCAAAAATTCCAGTCTTCACCTATATCTTCTCTATTTTTTTTCTATCCATTGTGTCTGCTGCGTGGTTATTTTATATTGCTTATCAGCAGGGTAATCACGACTGGCAAATTTTAACAGTTATTGGATTATTTTCTTTTTTGGGTTGTCTTCAGCTAGCCGTTTCACTTGTTAACTGGCTTTCTACTGTATTGGTGCAACCACAACTTCTACCACGAATGGATTACTCGAACGGAATTCCAACCGAGTGTCGCAGCCTGGTTGTTGTTCCCACTATGCTTACAAGTGAAGCTTATATTGAAGAGTTGATCGAAGGATTAGAGATACGGTATCTCGCTAACAAGGAGGATAACCTGCATTTTGGTCTGCTAACGGATTTTATGGATGCAGACTCTGCTACTATGCCGGGCGATGATCAATTAGTGACATTAGCGAAAAAAAGAATTGAAGAATTAAATGAAAAATATACGAGCCCCGAATCAAATACATTTTATCTCTTTCATCGCCCCAGGACATGGAACCGAAGAGAAAAAAAATGGATGGGGTATGAACGTAAAAGAGGAAAGTTATCAGCATTGAATGCTTTTTTAAGAGAAAGGGGACTAAATGATTTTTCCATAATCGTGGGTGATCTGGACATATTGACCAATATAAAATATGTAATTACCCTGGACTCGGACACACAGTTACCGAGAGAATCTGTTTGGAAGTTTATTGGAAATATGGCGCACCCATTGAATCACCCTGTTTATGATCCAAATAAAAAAAGGGTGATTGACGGTTATGGAATTTTACAACCACGGGTAGAACCAAGTCTTCCTAAAACTGGTGCCTCCTTGTATTTAAGAATGCAAGGGAACCTATCCGGTATCGATCCTTACACAAAAGCTTCTTCGGATGTGTACCAGGATCTTTTTGGGGAAGGTTCATTTATTGGAAAAGGAATTTATGATGTTGATGTATTTGAAAAAGTATTGAATCGCAGGTTTCCGGAAAATCGCATACTAAGCCACGACTTGCTGGAAGGATGCTATGTAAGATCCGGCCTGATAAGCGATGTTCATTTATATGAAGAAAGCCCTTCACAATATAAAACAGATGTGCAACGACATCATCGATGGACCAGGGGGGACTGGCAAGTCGGTTCATGGATGCTTCCTTTAGTACGGGATGGCAAAAGACATTTAATAAAGAACAAGTTATCCGGATTATCAAGATGGAAAATATTTGATAACCTCAGGCGAAGCTTGACACCACTTGCATTGACCTTATTACTTTTAATGGGCTGGAGTATATTACCTCTTCCCTGGTTGTGGACTGCAGTGGTTACCATTATCGTCCTTTTACCGTTAATGGCAGCCGCCACATGGCAACTGATCAACAAACCTGAAGAGATCACAATTACTTCTCATTTTATTGAAGTAGGCATCTCCGTAAGAAATTTTTTGATTCGTTTTGTTTTCGGTTTAGCAATTTTGCCATACGAAGCATTTAAAAATACTGATGCTATTCTACGCACCATCTGGCGCCTCGTCATCTCGCATAGAAAATTACTGGAATGGGTCCCTTCGGCAACTACCACCCGACTTCGTACTAACAGTCTCGTTGCTGTTTATGATGAAATGGGGATCGGACCTTTTGTAAGTATCATCACCACTACATTATTAATATATTTTAATCCTGTTGCATTTTTTGTAGCGAGCCCGATACTTTTACTCTGGTTTTTAGCACCAGCTATCGCATGGTATTTGAGTAAAGAAGAAAAAGAAAGAAAGCCAAACCTCTCCGAAAGCCAAAAACTGTTTCTTCATAAAAATGCACGGAGAACATGGTCATTCTTCGAAGAATTCGTCAAAGCAGAAGAAAATTGGTTACCACCTGATAACTTCCAGGAACAGCCCACACGAGTCATTGCTCATCGAACTTCCCCTACCAATATGGGACTGGCATTATTAGCAAATTTGGCTGCTTATGATTTCGGATACATCAGCGGAAGCGAAATGGCAGAAAGATGTAACGGCACCCTAAGAACAATGCGGAGAATGGAACGGTATGAGGGACATTTTTATAATTGGTATGATACATTATCATTGATGCCGCTTCATCCAAAGTATGTGTCTACCGTGGATAGTGGTAATCTTGTTGGTCACTTGCTTACATTGCGGCAAGGACTACTCTCACAGGCAAATGAACCCGTTTTTAAAAAAAGCTTCTATGAGGGATTATTAACAACTTTAGAGATCGTCCGGGAAAATTCGGGCAAGCGTCTTGCGGAAGATATCCAAAAAATCGAAGCGTTATTGTTTGCAGCATTTACTGATAACGATAATTCATTAAGCAATGCAAAAAAATATTTCGACGAACTCAGTGTTCTTATTAATGATCTGTCGTTAATACCCGGAGATGGCGAATTAAAAAAATGGATATCAAAATTATCCGTTCAATCAGAGAAAATTCATGACGACCTGTTCGAATTGGTCCCCTGGATAAACTTATTACCTGTACCTGGAAATTTTGAAAAACTCTATGCACTTGATGATATTCCTTCTCTTCATACGATTCGTGATCAGTCACAGTTTTTGGAAACGATCAATTTTTATCAGCAAAATAATAACGATGATGCAAACGATGAATGGTTAACTAAGATGCGTGAATGCATTTTGAAGGCGAATACGCTGGCTACTGAAAGAATTCATTTGGTGGACCAACTGGCTCAGCAATGCGAAAAGTTTGGTGATGTAGAATATGATTTCCTTTATGAGAGATCAACAAATCTTTTAAGGATCGGGTACAATGTGGATGAGCAACGAAAGGATAATAGTTATTATGACTTGTTGGCTTCCGAAGCAAGATTAGGAATCTATGTTGCCATATCCCAGGGAAAATTGCCGCAGGAAAGTTGGTTTGCATTAGGTAGATTATTAACCAATTCGGGTGGAGAACCGATACTGCTTTCATGGAGTGGCTCCATGTTTGAATACCTTATGCCGCAACTGATCATGCCGGTTTACGAAAACACATTGTTATATCAAACCAATATTGCAACAGTCAACAGGCAAATAGAATATGCAGAACAACGTAATGTGCCATGGGGGATATCAGAATCGGGATACAATTCAGTTGATGCCCATATGAATTATCAATACCGTGCATTTGGTGTACCGGGTCTGGGATTGAAGCGTGGTCTTGAAGAAGATATCGTTATTGCTCCTTATGCCTCCATGCTCGCATTAACGGTAGCGCCGGTGAAAGCATGCAAAAATCTGCAATTGCTTTCTAAATACTTTGCTG
>Ga0193738_1001336_pt1 | contig 10114 bp, 8 predicted proteins | sample L2a1metaG_FD_144927 | JGI IMG/M metagenome (GOLD analysis project Ga0193738, IMG submission 144927) | Soil microbial communities from a riparian zone of the East river system, Colorado, United States - L2a1 | ecosystem: Environmental > Terrestrial > Soil > Riparian zone | place: USA: East River...
CAGACGGCACCCGCGTCTTCACGAACGTCAAGCAGGAGGACGTCGACGCGACTACGGCGGCAGTAAACAAGACTGCCAAGGAAACACTGGCGGGACCGAAGCCCGAGAAAGCCATCAAGCCTCAGAAGCTCGCAAAAATCGATAAAGACGCGCAGGACGCGCGCACCGCCAAGGCGGTAGAGCTATTCCCCGGATATAGCGCGAAGGCGGAAACAGAGCATCTGCCGGTCCCGAAGGACAAGAAGGAACGGCAGGCGCTGGGTGAGCGGCTGAAGCCCTTGGTCATGGACCTCAAGACCAAGATGGAGCTTCGTGAGGATGTCTCGATACCCCTCGCGCACATCAAGAAGTACTACAACAAGGGGAAAGGCTCGGATGCGAGCCCTTCGGAGAAGGATCGTGTTCGCTGGCATTCCAGCCTGCCGGGACGGGTGGGCGGTGTCGCACAAGCAACTGGCGAGGCGCGCTCGGTCCATACCCAGTATCTGCGGGAGCTGATCGACGTCCAGAAGATACTGGAGAAGGGCAGTCTTGGCTCCAAGCCCGAGAACACCCTTCGGCGCATCCATAACTTTATCGCTGCCTACAATGCGAAGTCCCCTGACCTGATCCACATGAGCCGCACGGAAGCGGGTCAGGAGCGTGCGGCGTCCCTGCGCGGCGCGACCGCCGAACAAGCCGAAGGCGCGCTGGCCAAGACGGAAGCCGGGGCCACGACCAAGGGCGCGGTCATAACCCCCGAGTCGGAGGGTGCGGCGGGTAAAGGCGTCGTGCTGGAGGGCGAGGCTAGAGAGAAGGCTCTGGCGGAAACCAACAAGCGCCTGCAGGAGCAGGAAGCGGCCAAGAAGGCTGCAGCTGATGAACTTGCCCGGCCCGTTGCCGAGAAGCCCGCTGAGACGCCGAAAGGCCCGGCGGTGGTCGCCGCTGCCAAGGAGAAAGCCAAAGACGAAGTTACCCCCGAGGTAACCAAACCCACGATATCGCAAGCCCAAGTCATCAAGTACGCGGCGAAGAAAGACATCAGCCCCAAGGCGGCACGGGAGGCGCTTGAGGCGGAAGCGGCCAAGGCGGCTGCAGAGCCCGTGATGACCGTTGAGATGCTGCAAGACCTGACCACTATGGGCTACTCCGACGCGGCCATCAGGCAGCTGTCGGCGGACCCGAAGAAGGCACAGCACATCATCGACGAGGGTATCCAGCCGACCAAGAAGGAAGCCAGAGAAGAAACCGACGAAGCGGTAGAAGACGACGAGCACGAGGCGGCTCGTTCTGAACTTGCCGAAGCCGAGCAGGCGAAGGCGAGGCAAGCCAAGGAAGCCGCCGAAGAGGCAAAGCTGCGCAAGGAAGCCGGGGCCAAGGAAGCGGCTCCCGATCCGCGAGTGGCTGAGATAGATGCCGCCGAAGCCAGAAAAAAGGCGGATCTCGAAGAACTTAGTCGGTCGAACGTAAAGTCGGATGCGCCAGCCAGACCGAAGACGGAGACGCAAGCAGCCAGCGCCGAAGAACTCGCAAAGCTAGTGCCCAAGGGGTCCGTTGCAGGGCAGGTTGTTACTAAGCGCCGGGCTGTTGCCCCGCCGAAGCCCAAGGCGACACCGGAAGAAATCAGAGCCGCACGGGAAGCCTATGCGAAGGTGCAGGCTGAGAAGGCTGCAGCTGCCGAAGCTCCCGGTATCAAGAGGAGAGGCGCAGCAGCGCATCCGCTGAACAGGCCCGAGGTTAAACTTGAGCCGGGCGAGCAGCAGATCTGGGATACGCCGATCCACAAGGCGCGGGATATGTTCGGGCACGAGGCTGAAGACCTTAGCCCGCCGATGCGCGCCGCCGACGTACTGCGCAACATCGACCTGTCGCATCTACCGGATCTGCCCCAGTACCTGCAGGGCTTCACCCGTCGCCGCCTGATCGAGATCATGGGTGACATGGACGTCTACTTCGCCAGCGATGCGCTGGTGAGCGATGTGTCCGGCGACTACCATGCCCCGTCGGGCTACTACGACGAGAACGGTAAGGGCCACATCGTCATCAATTCGGATGCGCTGCGGACCCCCGGTGACTACGCCCACACCGTGATGCACGAAGCGATCCATGCTGCGCTGGTTGCGCGAATGAACAGCAACCCGAAATTCCGGGCGCGCGTCGAGAAGCTGATGGGCGAACTCCGTGCCCAGACCAAGGCTCACGGCAGTCGCACCGATATCGAAACTGCCCGTTACGCCCTGACGGACCCGCAGGAGTTCATCGCGGAGCTACAGTCGAACGCCAAACTGCAAGAACTGATGTCCAAGATGTATGTTTCGCCACAATTGGTGGCAGAGCTTGGACTTCCCCCGACCAAGAAGTGGACACTGTGGGGCGCATTCACCCACAAGGTCCGGGAACTGCTGGGACTGCCGCCGGGCGCGCACAACTTCCTGCATGAAGCGATGCGGGTGGTCGCCCCCGAACTGGAAGCTGGTCGTGTCATCGCCCAGAACCAGCCGGGCGGCGTTCACAAACTGAGCATAGACGCCCTGAAGGATGCTGCTGTCGGCGCTCTTCCAAACGCCAACACCAAGGTCAACGCGGCGGGTACGGCGGCGCTGGTCAAAGACAAGCTGTCGACCTTTGGCGATCTGGGGCAGCGCGCCGAGGGGGTCTTTGGCGATCTGGGAAACCAGCTGTTCACCGTGCGGGCCAAGATGGAAACCGCCAAGGACGACATCATCAAGAAGTACGGCAGCGAAGAAGCTACGGCGGCAATGGCCAGAGCGGAGCGCGAGCATCCGGAACTGATGACCCGGATTAAGGACATCGGGTTCAGGGCGTCGGCGCTCGATATCAATCTGGACGGGTCCAACGAGCATCTCGGCAAAAAGCGGCTGATGACGGCGGGGGCAAGGGCCGAGGTCGCCGCCCTGCAGAAGGAATGGAACAACCCCGCGCTGAACGCGGTGCGCCCCGCCGTGCAGAAGGCGATGAAGTTCTTCAAGGATATCCACAACGCTACCTCGCGGGCGACAATCAAGAACCTGCTTGCCGAAGCGGGTATCCACGACGAGGCGCTGGTGGACCGTATCCACACCACTGGCCTGACCGAGGCAGACGAGAAGGCGTTTGCCAACACCAAGCTGGTCAGCGCGCTGAACCAAGTCTCAGCCCTGAAGCAGCGCAAGGGGTCGTACATCCCCTTCAGGCGTTACGGCGACTTCATCTCGGCGGCTAATCACGAACTGAGCGTCCCGGCCAACGCCACCAAGGTCAACGATAATACTCTTCAGTTCGTGGACCCGGCCCCCAAGAACGGCGAGTACAGCGACACCCGCACCCGTGCCGCCGTGGAGAGTTACCTCGCAGGTAACTCCCACACCCCTCAAGGGAATAAGTTGCAGCCTGCCGCCGTCAAGCACGTCTGGGTGGACTCGCGCGACCACTCTAAGATCGTGGAGGGTGAAGACCCCCACGCGGTCCACGCCTACCAAGTGTCGATGCAAGTCGACCATGTGGAGATGCACCAGACCCGCGCCGAAGCCTTGGATAACCAGAAGGCCCTTAAAGAAGCGGGGCTTCTCAATGACCGCAGTCATGCCCGCGAGGAAGCCTACAAGACTGATGTCACCAACATTCAGAGCGCGATGGGGACGGTGTTGCGTTCGCTGACGAAGCAACAACGTTACATCAATGCCACTCCCGAGCAGAAGCTGGCGATGCGTGAAACGTTTCACGACCTGACGCTGGGGCTAAGTGGGACCACGTCGATCAAAAACAGCATGAGACATCGCCGGAATGTGGCGGGAATGTCGCACGATTTGGGAAGAGTCACGGCGGACTACTCCCGGATGACCGCCAACCATCTGGCCATGTTGCAATTCCGCCCGCAGATGGACGCCGTCTTTGAGAAGATGCGCGACCACATGGAGGCGAACAAGTACGACAAGGACGCCATCCGGCGCGAAGAACTCTACAAGGAGTTCACCAACCGGATCTATGGCAAGGCGGCGGATCGCGCGGAAGAACACAAGCCGGGCGCTATCTCACGCCTGCTGCAGGTGACACGCTTGGGCTTCTTGGCTGGCCCCAGCTACCACATCATCAACATGCACGAAGTGATCACGACGGCCATGCCGGTGGTCGGCGGGCGGCATGGGTTCGGTGCAGCGATCCGCGCCATGAAAGATGCCTACAGCCTTATCGGCGGGCGTGGGGGCCTGATGGCGGGCTTCCGGGATACTGTCAAAGCGTACACCAACGACAGCGGCTTCACGGATTATGTCAAATTGTTTAAAGACACAATTGGCAAGTCCAAGACCGCCAGCCCGGATGAAATCCGTCGCCAGCAGGAGTTGCTCGACTACGCACGGGAAAGGAACCTGTATTCCAACACCAGCATTTTCGAGCAGGCCAAGTACGCCAACCCCACTGGTAATGTCGCAGGCCGGGTGCTGGACCGCATCGACCTGATGGCTAACCAAGTGGGCTCTGCAATCGAAGCGATCAACAGAAGCGTCACCCTGCTGATGGCTTACAAGCTGGAGTACAGAAAGAACGGCGGCAACCACGAAGCCGCGATGAGCTACGCCCACACTACCGCGCTCAACACCATGGGCAACTACGCGGCATGGAACGCCGCCCCGGCGTTCAACACCACCATTGGACGGCCCCTGCTGCAGTTCAAGAAATACCCCCTGAAGATGTACAGCCTGATGGGCAACATGATGGGGGGCATCATCAAGGGCGACAAGCAGGCGATGAAGCAGTTCGTCGGCCTGATGGTGACCCACGGCATGATCGCTGGCGCGCTGGGCATGCCGACGGAACCGTTCAAGGCGGCGCTGCTGGCGGCCAACGCCTTCGGCATTACTGGGTTTACCCCCGACGACTACGACTACGCGGTACGGCAACTGGCGGCGCGGGCGGCGGGCCAGAAGGGCGGGGAGATCATCTCCAAGGGGCTGTACCGGGGGCTGGGCATCGAGTTGTCGGGCCGCACGGGACTCAATGAGTTGGCGCTACGCGGCGCGCCAAAGAGCCAGAAAGACACCGACATCAAGAGCTTCCTGTTCGACACTATGGCGGGGGCGTCGGGTGCTTTCCTGATTAACCAGTACTCAGGCTTACAGGCGCTGAAGAAGGGCGACGTCGCCACCGCCATCGAAAAGATGTCCCCCCTTCGAACGGTTGGCGACATCACCAAGGCGATAACGGGCGCTGCGGGTGACAGGATGACCGACTCTGGCAAGGTCAGGCAGGAGCAGTTCGGCCCGTGGGATACGTTCGTGCGGCTGATGGGCTTCACGCCCTCCAGCGCAGCTGAGTACAGCGCGGCGCGCGGTCACATCAGGCGTGAAACCGAGCAACTAAGCGCCGCCCGCAAGGAACTGATCAACGGGCGGCTTGAGGCGACCGGCTACCAGATCGTCAATGTGCAGCGCGCGATACAGGCGTTCAACGCGAGCGTCGACAAGGACAACCGGATCACTCCGGAGGATCTGACCAACGCCGCCAAGCGGCGCAAGACTGACGCGAAGAAGACCATACACGGCACCACGACGACCAAGCAGAACAGAGCGATCCAGACTACCGTCGAGAACACTTTTAACCTGTAGGAGCTACCAATGGCCAAAGGCAAACCGTTCCCCAAGAAGATGAAGTCAGGCCCCGGTGTTAGCGATGCCGAAGTGGATAAGGCTTCAGGCAAGGGCGCTGGCGTGGGCCGCCCCATGTTCAAGAAGGGCGGGTTCGTGCCGTTCAAGAAGAAGGGCAAGAAATAGATCATGGTCGTAGACGTCCCGCGCGAACGACGCCCAGTGACGATAGTTAATGAAGGCGGTGGAAAGTTGCCTTACGTGATTGTGGACAGCTATGGTGACAAGCGGGAGCGATTTGCAACATTGATAGAAGCGCAGGTAGCTGCCGTTCAGATCAACACGTCCAAGAAATAGGTAGCTCCATGCCGGAAATTATTAAGAAAGAAGACACGCCGGTCGTAGTAGTCCACGACCCCCTCAACCCGCTAACGCCCTACATCATTCTCGACGTGAAGGGTGGCATGCGGGCGCAGTTCGCCGTGCGAGAAGAAGCCGACGCATTCGCCGAAGCAGTCAACAACCCAGCTCCTGCGTTGAAGGAAGAAGACGAGAGTGATACTGCTGGTGAGCGTGATCAGGAAGATCACGAGCAACAGAAGGAAGAGGACATGCCCACTGGCATTCCGAACAAGACGAAGAAGAAAGTTAAAGCCGTCGTCAAGAAGCGTGCAGGGTCAGCCCGAGCCGCCGTCAAGAAGCGCGCGGTGTCGGCGGTGAAGAAGGCCGCCAAGAAAGTTAAGAAGAAGTTCAAGCGCTAACCCGCTGGTCCCACCGACGGTTGGAGGGCTGGCGGTGGGACCAGTTACCCACAGGAGTAACTCTCATGGTGTTCACGACCAAGTACTCGAAGAACAAACCCGCCAAGGCTCCGAAGGTAATGAAGTTCAACAAGGGCGGGCGCGTGCCCTCTGATGAAGACATCAGGGCGTCTCGTATCGATGTCGAAAACGAGATGTACCATCGCAGTATCGAGAACGATAAGCGCACAAAGAATAAATTCGAAGATGACGGCACGCGCATCCCCGGCTGGCAAGCGGGCAGGAACGACGCCTTCCGGGAGCGAATGGGTTATCAGCGCCTGATGCACGGCCCCAGCTTCTACAAGAAGGAAGAAGAGTGATGGCGCACGTCATCCAGATCCGGGACTATCACCCAAGAGCCCACAAGTGCCACGCCAAGCTGGGTGGTCCCCGCTGCGATATCTGTTTTGAACTGCTCTACGGAAACAAGGAAAGAGACGATGCCCAAAGGCGTTCGCGATCCAAGCTCGCACCGCACCCCGGAGCAGATAAAAAAGATGGACCGGGGCTATAACTCGCAGCCCCACATCATCAAGAACCGCGACCAGCAGAACGCCGCCCGTGCCATCATGAAGAAGAAGCTCGGCGCTGCCGCCATCGCCGGTAAAGACGTCGGCCACAAGAAGTCAGTGATCTCGGGGGGCAGTAACTCGCCGGGTAACTTGCGTATTGAGAGCCGCAAGAAGAACCGGGGTTGGGAGCGCAACCCCGGCAGGCGTCCCTAGTCGCCAATGATCTGGAACCAGCAATCTTGCTGCTGGGGTACTTCGCTGCCGCCGACAGACGATACGAACTTGAAAAAGCTGAAGGTCGGCCAGTCCTGCAGTGCCAGCTTTATCACTGCGTTCGCCGGACAAGTCACTTCCCACCGACGCTCTTCCAGATGCAGCGGATAAAAATTCGCATTGTCGGGGGAGTACAAGAACGTCAAGTTTGCTTTTGTCCAAGCCGCAGGCGAGATGATCAAATAGGGCTTCAACTGGTCGAGGCTTATTATTTCGGAAACAGATTGCCCCGCTTTGAAAAGTGGACCTGATCTAATTTTCATTGTTTTCCCCTAGTTCGTTACGATCTGGAACACGCGTTCTGCTTCCTGATTGACCTCTTCGCCACCAAAAACAGACAGAAGCCTGATGTAGCTGGCCTTGGGCCACAAGTTTGTCTCCAGCACCCACGCGCTTTGGGGGACGCAGGGGGCCACCCATTCCTTACCGCCGTGATACAGCAGGTACCAATTTGTGCTGTCATACGAGTAGAGGCATTTCAGGTTGGCGGGCTGTGTCCAGTCGTCCGGCATAAGCAGGACAAGCGGCTGTACGTTCCCAATGCTGACGACATTGGTGACTGCAGTGCCTGCTTCGAACGTCGCAGTTACAATTGTCATTCCTTGGCTCCCTTGCCACGACTAAGCACCGGCTTGGTGCCTTTAGGTCTTTGACGGTTGAATGTTCTGGCGGCTTTGGTCTTGGCCGCTGCCATACCCATTTTCTTGGCGAACTTGTCGCGAAGTTTTAAGTATTTGTCTGGCATGTCACGCCTCGTCGATAAAGTTGGTGTGGTTGTTCTTCGTCAAGTCCATCTCCAGCAGGTACTCAGCCGAACCGGCATACTCTGTGCCGCTGCACAACCTCCCCTGCATCGCCACCGCGCCGAACTCGGCGATCATCGCCTTGGTGACAGCGGCGGGCGAGTAGCCATTCAGCCCCAGCCAGTCTTGGAAGTAAGTCTTGCTGATCCGGATCATCTTGTCGTCTTCGCCGATGTGAACGCGGATCGCATCCAGACGATCTGGGCTGATGGTCTTGATCGCGATAGTCCCCTTGGCGGGCTTGCCGCGCCCGATGTGGATACGGTTGGTGCGTAGTGTGTGCCGCGAGCGGTGCGTGTTGAGAAACTGCGCCAGCACGTTGCTGACGTTCAGCGCGTTGTTGAGATCCACGGGCGCGTCGTTGCGCTCGTTGCGGAGATCTTCCACCACCTTGAAGAGAAACTTCTTCAAGGCGAAGCCATCGATGTTGGTGAAGCCCAGTTTGTTGGCGTATTCCGCACCCTTTAGGAGACAAGCCAGCATCACGCGCCAATATCTTTCTTCATTAACTGAGTTCACTTCGTTGCCGATGGCCTTGTAAAACGCCTCAACGTCCTTTTCTATAGAGGCATGATTACTTCCGAGGTAACGAGCATACTCAAGCCCTATGTGGCCGTAATTGTCGTCGAGCCTTCCGATGACGCGGGAGAAATCGGCTTGATCAATTTGCCCGACGCTACTGGTGGGAGCAGGCACCTCGTATTCGAACAGACGGTAGATACCGGCTGCCGTCTGCTTAGTCTGCTGGATTACGAAATTCATTATGCTGTCGTTGGAAGCGCTGACCAGTAGCGTCTGCCACGAACCGCTCTCGCGCATGGTCGCGTTCTGCGTCATGCGGTCTTTCTCTTTTTGCTTGGTCAGGTTGAACACGATTTTGACAAATCGTTTTGTGTCCTCTTCCGACTTCAACTCGTCCCAGTACAGCGGCAAGTTCTGAAGCTGACCGATCTTGCCGAACACAAAGTTGGATGTGTCATCCAGCCCTTGCATGGCGCGGTGGGGGTGTCCCCATACCGCCTGTGCTATCCGCATTGCCGATGTCTTGCCGATGCCCGACGCAGTCGAGTAGGTGCTCATGAGCACGCCCGGCTCGTGGCAGAACCTGACTAGCGGCGCTGCGAACGCGCTGGCGATAATAGCTTCCAGCGCCGGGCGCTTCTGGTCAGTGATCAGCTTGGCTGCGGCTACCCAAGGATCAACTGCCCCGGTGGGCTTGTACCTGCGGGCCAGCACGGGGTCCGGGTTGGCGGCGGCGCGGTCGCCGGTCGGCATCCAGAGGTTACCGCCGTAGACGAAGCCCTCGACGTTGGACTTGGAGTCGGTGCTCCAGCCGTAGGGGGACGAGCTGACCACCATCGACTTGGTCTGCTGCAGCTTCTCGATCCAAGACATGAAGAACTCCATCACCCGCTTCGACTCGTGTTCCTTCAAGGCTACACCCTGCTTGAGCAAACATCTACGCATTGAGTCCTTGGCCGAGAGGTCGCCGGTCGGGATCATGATCTGCGAGGTCCGCCCGCTTTCGGTCACAGTCGAGAAGTTGAGGGTGTAGATGGGGTAGACTTGGATGGAGGGGGTGGACATTGGGTAGCTGCAGATCGGCTCGTGTGAATGCGTACCGTCATCTTGGATGAGGATCTGGCAAACGACTCCATCCGCCCGGCGCGAGTAGCCAATTGGCAAGTCGGGGATATTGCCTGTTCCACTTCCTTGACTGCCATTGAGCGAAGCACCCGCAACCGCCAGCGCCGTCGTAGACTGAGCTGCACCAAAGGCGAGAGGAGATCTATTCGCCACAAAGTGTGGGCAAGCCGGACATCCGGCAAAGCCGTTATTGTGGATCGTGCGGCACGCAGGCCAGCCAAGACCCTTGCTCTTTCGGTCGGTCTGCTTGCGGTCGTAGAGGTCGTCGGTGGTTGCCTTGTCATAGTCAGGGTGCCCCATTGCCATGGTGTGGGCGTCGGCACGCTCGCCCGCCGTGAACGTAGAGATTAAAGTCGTCAGGTTCCACAGCGGGTTGGCGAAGTCCTTACCTCCCGAGGTAACTGCCTCGTTGATGAAGGCGCATTCTTTCGCGACGTCCGCCAGTTCAATCGGCGGACCAGAGCTAAGTTCAACGCCAGCTGAGAGGTCATTGCCCCCGGTGAGGGGCGGCAGCA
>Ga0193738_1001337_pt1 | contig 10112 bp, 5 predicted proteins | sample L2a1metaG_FD_144927 | JGI IMG/M metagenome (GOLD analysis project Ga0193738, IMG submission 144927) | Soil microbial communities from a riparian zone of the East river system, Colorado, United States - L2a1 | ecosystem: Environmental > Terrestrial > Soil > Riparian zone | place: USA: East River...
GACGCCCACAACGCGAAAACCGGCGAGGAGCTCGAAGCGCAGCGCATCGAGACGACCACCGCCGGGCGCATCCTCGCGATCCGCAGCTTCGGCAAGGCGAACTTCCTGGTCCTCTCCGACGGCCGATCGAAGATCCAGGTCTACATCCGCAAGGACGCGCTCAGCGAGCGCGAATTCGCGGTCTTCAAGCTGCTCGACTTCGGCGATTTCGTCGGCGTCTCGGGTCACCTGTTTCGCACCAAGACCAACGAGCTGACGATCTGGGCGACGACGCTCGAGTTCCTGTCGAAGTGCTTCATCCCGCTGCCCGAAAAGTGGCACGGGCTGCAGGACATCGAGACCCGCTACCGGCAGCGCTACCTGGATCTCATCGTCAATCCCGACTCGCGTCGCGTGTTCGAGACGCGCAGCAAGGTGCTGGCGAGCATCCGGACGTTCCTCAACGCCCGAGGCTACCTCGAGGTCGAGACGCCAATGATGCAGCCGATCGCCGGCGGGGCGCTGGCGCGGCCGTTCATCACGCACCACAACACGCTCGACATGCAGCTCTACCTGCGCATCGCGCCGGAGTTGTATCTCAAGCGGCTCACCGTCGGCGGCATCGAACGCGTCTACGAGATCAACCGCAACTTCCGCAACGAGGGGATCTCGACGCAGCACAACCCCGAGTTCACGATGCTCGAGTTCTACCAGGCCTACAGCGAGTACCGCGAGCTGATGGCGATGACCGAGCAGATGATCTCGGCGGTCGCCCGCGAGGCGGTCGGCACCGATCAGGTCACTTTCGGGGAGCACCAGATCTCCCTCGCGGCGCCGTATCGCCGCGTCTCCCTGCGTGAAGGCGCCCGCGAGAGCGCGTCGAAGAAGCTCGGAGTCGAGGTCACCGATGCCGACTTGCGCGATCGGGATCGCGCGGCCGACCTCGCGAAGAAGCTGCACATCGAGGTGCAGCCCGCCTGGGGCGCCGGCAAAATCGCCACCGAGGTTTTCGAGCGCCTGAACCAGGAGTCGCTGATCCAGCCGACCTTCGTCTACGACTTCCCGACGGAGGTCTCGCCGCTGTCCAAGCAGCGCGCCGACGACCCCGATACGGTGGAGCGCTTCGAGCTCTACATCGGCGGCTTCGAAGTCGCCAACGCCTTCAGCGAGCTCAACGACCCGGCGGAGCAGCGCCGCCGCTTCGAGGCGCAGTTGAAGGACCACGCGGCCGGCGACCTCGAGGCCCACGCGATGGACGAGGACTACATCCGCGCCCTCGAATACGGCCTGCCGCCCACGGGTGGCGAGGGCGCGGATGTAGATCGGCTCGTGATGCTGCTCACCAACAGCCTGTCGATCCGAGACGTTATCTTGTTTCCCTTGATGAGACCCAGGCAGTAGATGAACGACCTGCCCTTCGAACTGTTCGTCGCGGTCCGGTATCTGCTGGCGAAGCGGAAGCAGGCCTTCATCTCGCTCATCTCGATGATTTCGGTCCTGGGTGTCGGCGTCGGCGTCATGGCGGTGCTCATCGCGATGGCGCTGATGACCGGGCTCCAGAAGGAACTGCGCGAGCGCATCGTCGGATCGTCGGCCCACGTCTACGTGTTCAAGATGGGCGCCGGGATCGAGGACATCCCCGCGGAGGTCCAGAAACTGAAACAAGTCCCGCGCGTCGTCGGCGCCGCGCCGGCGGTGATCGGCAAGGGACTGCTGACGTCTGGCATGGATCAGCAGTCGCCCGTGACGATGAAGGGGATCGATCCGACGCTCGAGCAAACCGTCACCGAGATCCGGAGCTCGATGCGCGAGGGCAGCCTCGAGGCGCTGCGCGTCGACCCCGAAGAGATGGACACCATCGTCCTCGGCATCGACCTGGCGAAGAACCTCGACGTGAAGCTCGGCGACACCGTCCGGCTGATTACGCCGGACCAGGTCCTGACGCCGTTCTCCCCGATGCCGCGGACGCGCGCGTTCAAGGTCGTCGGGACCTTCAGCCTCGGGCTGTTCGAGTTCGACAGCGAGTACGCGCTGGTGGATCTGCCGGTCGGCGAACGCGTGTTCGGCAAGGAACGCCCGGACTTCATGCAGGTGAAGCTCGACGACATGTTCGTGTCGCAGGCGGTGGCCGAAGACATCCCGCGGCGCCTCGGCGAGGACTACGCGACCCAGGACTGGGCGCAGATGAACAGGTCTCTCTTTTCGGCGCTGTGGCTCGAGAAGATGGCGATCTCCATCACCATCGGCCTGATCATCATGGTCGCGGCGCTCAACATCATCGCCTCGCTGGTGCTGCTGGTCATGGAGAAGAGCCGCGATATCGCGATTCTCAAGACGATGGGGAGCTCGGCGGCCAGCATCCGCCGCATCTTCATGTTCCAGGGGCTCATCATCGGCCTGATCGGCACCGGAGGCGGCACCATCGCGGGCATGTCGCTGATCTACGTCCTCGATCGCTACAAGCTGATTCACGTCCCGATCGACGTCTACCAGATCTCCCACATCCCGTTCACGCTGCTGCCCCGCGACCTGATCTCGGTCGTCGTGGCCGCGCTCCTCATCTGCTTCGTCGCGACGATCTATCCGTCGCGCCAGGCCTCGAAGCTGGATCCGGCGCAGGCATTGCGTTACCAATGACCGCCTCGCTTCGCTCGCTGTCGGGCACAGGGCTGAGGGCAGAGTAGTGGCGTTACTCGAAGCGCGAGGCGTCGGTAAGAGCTATGTCGTCGGCACCCAGCGCCTGCCGGTGCTGCGGGAGTTGGATCTCGTCGTCGAGCCGGGCGAGATGGTCGCGATCGTCGGCGCGTCGGGGGTGGGGAAGAGCACGCTGCTGCACGTGCTCGGCGGGCTCGATGCCGTCGACAGCGGCTCCGTGCGCATCGGCGACGTGGACCTGGCGGCAATGAAGGCGGACGAGCTGACGGCGTTTCGCAACAAGCACGTCGGGTTCGTCTTTCAGTTCCATCACCTGCTGCCGGAGTTCAGCGCATTGGAGAACGCCGGCATGCCGCTCCGGATCGCGCGCCGTCCCTCCGCCGAGGCGGGCGAGCGGGCCCGCGTGCTGCTCGATCGCGTCGGTCTTGCAGAGCGCCTCACGCACAAGCCGGGCATGATGTCGGGCGGCGAGCAACAGCGCGTCGCCATCGCCCGCGCGCTCGTGATGGAGCCGAAGATCCTGCTCGCCGACGAACCGACCGGCGACCTCGACGAGCACACCGCCGAGTCGCTGCACGACCTGCTGCGGGAGATGCACCGCGAGCGGGGATTGACGTCCCTCATCGCGACGCATAATCCGCGGTTGTCGGCCGCGTGCGACCGGGTGCTTCGGCTGGAAGACGGGAAGCTTCGCGAGACGAGATAGCTTCCAGCTTCCAGCTTCCAGCTTCCGGCTTCCGGCTTCCGGCTTCCCGCTACTGGCTTCCCGCTGGGAGCCGGTCGCTGATAGCTGGGAGCTTCCCCGCCTGCGCCTTGTTGAACCCTTCCACGTCCTGCATCAGCGTGGCAAAGGCGGAGCGGCCCATCTGCAGCGCCTTCAACTGCTCTTCGTAGACGCCGCTCGCGGCGTTGGTCGGCCGGAACCCTGATCCGCCCATCACGTCGCCGCCACCGCCGCCGACTTCGGCCAGCAGCCAGATGAGATTGAAGTAGGTCTTGTATTTCTCGACGTACCACTTGTCGTCACTGTGCATCTCGGTGCGCGACAGGTAGTGCAGCTCCGTGTCGTACATCTTCTGGCCGATCGCGGCCAGCGCCTTGTCGATTGCCGGGTTCGAGGCGTTCGCCTTGCGCAGGTCCTCGACCTGCATTCGCATGATCTCGATGCGGTTGATCTTGTCGGCCGCCTCGTTCATCGCGGTGATGATGCGGCGCTGGAGGCCAAAGCTCTCGGTCAGTTCCGAGTCGGTCGCCGGCAGCGTGACGTCGCGCCAGACGTCGAACGGCTGCGTCTGGGTTTTGCCGTTGAGTGTGACGCGGACACTGTATTTTCCAGGCGGCGCCGGCGGGCGCCAGTTCACCGCCCCCAGGCCCCAGTGGCTGACCGGGCGCTGACGGTTCTGCCATCGTCCTTCGTCCCAGATGTGCGGGTTGTCCGGCGGAATCGATCGCAGGACCACGCGGTCGGCGGCGGGGTAGCGGACGTCCCATGTCGCCTGGTTCAGGCCGACGCGTCCGGTGTAGCTGGCCGTGTTGACCACGTTACCGGCGGAGTCGAGCACGTCCAGCGTAATGGGCGACGATGGCTGTGACTTCAGCTCGAACACGAACGTCGCCGTTCCGCCGGTGGCCCCGCGCGTCGCCGGGCGCGGCTTGAGCAACCGGACCTCGGCGGTCTGATCGCCGAGGTCGCCCTGTTCCATCTGCCAGATATCCCGCAGGATCCACAGTCCGCGGCCGTAGGTCGCGATCGCGACTTCGGGTGCGTTCTTCGGCACCTCGATCCAGTTCACTGGCGCCGCCGGCAGCTTGTCCTTGAACTGCGTCCAGGTCTTGCCGTCGTCACGCGAGTAGAAGAACGCGTGGCCGGTACCGGCGAAGACCATCCCCTTGCGGTGCGGGTTCTCCGCGACCGACAGCGTGTAGTCGAGCGGATGCCCCTTCGGCAGCGTGCCGTCGATCCGTGTCCAGGTCGCTCCGAAGTCGGTCGTCTTGGCGAGGAAGGGATCGCGGTTGTCCACGAGGTGGTAGTCCACCGCGACGTAGGCAGTGCCAGCGTCGAAGTGCGAGGCGTCGATGCGGCGGACCAGCCCCCATTTCGGCATCTTCAGGTTCGCGGTCAGATCCGTCCACTTCGCGCCGGCATCGCGGGAGATCCAGACCTTGCCGTCACTGGTGCCGACCCACACGACGCCCTTCTGCGTTCTCGAGGGCGCGATCGCAGAGACCAGCGCGCCGTAGAACTGGCCGAGGTTGTCACCGACGACGCCGCCGGAGAAGCGGATGCGGCTCGGATCGCCGGTCGAGAGATCGGGGCTGATCACCTGCCACGTCTGCCCGCGATCGCGGGTGCGGAACAGCACCTGGCAGCCGAAGTAGACGGAGTTGTCGAACCAGTCGATCGCCAGCGGCGGCGACCACTGGCAGCGGTACTTCAGGCCGACCGGATCGCTGTCGAGCGTGTGCATCCATGGGCTGACCGAGCGCCGGAGTCCGCTGATCTCGTCGTAGGTCGCGACGTGCGCCGCATAGCACGTCCCCCAGACGAACCGATGGTTGTTCGGCTCGGGATACGTGTAGCCCGACTCGCAGGACGGCATGCTCTCCTGCTCCGGACCCGCCGCCGCGCCGCGGCCCCGCCCGCCACCACCGCCGCCGCCACCGCCTCTTCCTCGTCCACGCCCCGTTTCATCAGGCGGCGGGGGAGGAGGCGCATACGACGGCACGTTGGCCGGCACGATCGGCCGTCCGCTCGACAACCGCATGCTGCCGTCGTCCTGGCGATCCGAATAGACCCAGTAGGGAGACCGCTGATCGACCGTGACGCGATACATCTGCCCGATCGGCAGCGTCACGGAGGTATTGCCGGTTGGATTGTTCGGCGATCCGTAAATCCCCATCCCGCCGTCGCCGGTGACGATGTAGTGGCCCGCCATCGTGGGATTCGGATCCCACCAGATGTCATGGCAGTCGCCGCAACCGCCGCCGCCGCTCACCCAGAGCTTGCCCCCGTCGCGCGACCGCCACAGCGTGCTGTTGGCGATGAGCAGGTGATCGGGATTGTCCGGCGAAACGCGAATGCGGATGTAGTAGCCGGCGCGCCCGATCAACCGGCGATCCCAGCTGATGTTCTTCCACGTCTTGCCGCTGTCGTCCGATCGCCAGAGCGATCCCTGCGCTTCGGACTTCATGCGCGTCGTGGCGCCCCACGGCTGCACGCCGTCACCGCCGGTTTGAATCAGGGCATACATCCGATTGCCGTCGGATGGAGCGATGGCGACGTCGGTCTTGCCGAGCGGCGACTTCGGCAGTCCCGCGTCGGTGATCTTCGTGAACGTTTTCCCGCCGTCACGCGAGATGTGGATGCCGCTGCCCATCCCGCCGCTCTCGAGCACGTGGGTCTGGAGGAACATCTCCCACGTGCCGGCGATCACGACGTTCGGATCCTTCTGCGACATCTGCAGGCCGGAGCACCCGGTGTTCTCGTCCACGAACAGGACCTGCTGCCACGTCGTGCCGCCGTCCTCGCTCCGGAAGACGCCGCGTTCCTTCTGCGGGCCGGTCGCCCGGCCAAGCGCGCAGACCATGACGAGGTTCTCGTTGGTCGGGTGGATGACGATCGTCCCGATGCGGCCGGTCTCGGCCAGGCCCATCTTCGTCCACGTCTCGCCGGCGTCGGTGGACTTGTAGATGCCGTCCCCCATCATGTCCATGTCGCGCACCGCCCAGGCCTCGCCGGTCCCGGCCCAGACGATGTTGGGATTGCTTTGCGCAACCGCGAGGGCGCCGATTGCCTGCGACGTCTCCTTGTCGAAGGTCGGCTTCCAGGTGGCGCCGCCGTCGCTCGATTTCCAGACGCCGCCGGAGGCCGCGCCCGCGTAATAGACGCCCGGCTTGCCGGCGACCGCGGCCGCGGCGGAAATCCGGCCATCGCTGGTCGGGCCGACGTATTGGAAGCTGGGAGCGGGGACAGCGCGGGTAGGGGCCGGGCCCTGAGGGGCGCTCTGGCCTCCGCCGCCCTGGCCCTGGACAAAAGCCTGCGCGACGAGAGCGGTGGAAATCGCCACACCGGCGGCAAAGAATCGCATCTTCATCTGCATCTCCGGGGTGAATCGTGACCGAGTGCGGATATCCTAACCGGACTTTGAACCCCGGCCGCTGTCGCGTCCGTATATGGGGGCAAAGAGGAGGTTCTTCATGAAACGTTTTCTATTACTCGCCGTCGCCGCTCTCCTCGTCTCGTCGCCCGTCTTCGCCCAGGACAAGAGCGCCAAGCCGGCAGCCGACAAGAAGCTGACCGCCACGGGATCCGTCTCGGCGATAACCGAGAGTTCGATCACCGTAAAAGGGAAGGATGCCGAATGGTCCTTCGTCGTGGACAAGAACACGCACGTCGGCGTGAAGGGCGCCACGAAGGCCACCGCGGCAGCCAAGGATGCGAAGCAGCCGCTCGCGATTACCCAGTACGTCAAGGTCGGTGACTCCGTCACCGTGGCCTACCACGAGGCCGGCGGCACCAAGCACGCGGCCGACGTGATGGTCCGCACGTCCGCTCCATCGCCGGCCAAGAAGTAAGCCAGCCCAGGCGCGCGCTCTCTCCCGGGGGCGCGCGCTTTTTTCTGCCTGCCGGGGGTTCTGTCGCTTGACCAACTCCAAACCGGGTCCCGTTTTGGCATGGCTGAAACGGGTGCACGGCTCACGGCGTCCTAATAGGTGAGGTTAACTCTCGTATTTTCGCGCATTTGGCCGTATAATGGCGAAACCTCTCCCAAGGAACCCCGATGTTCGAACGCTATACAGAACGGGCGCGTCGCGTGCTGTTCTTCGCGCGCTACGAAGCGTCACAGCTCGGCAGCATCTCCATTGAGACCGAGCATCTGCTTCTGGGGCTGATCCGCGAGGGCAAGGGGCTCACGAGCCGCATCTTTGCCCGGTCGCACCTGTCCCTGGAATCCATCCGCAAGGAAATCGAGGGACGCACGGTGTTCCGCGAGAAGGTCTCGACCTCGGTCGAGATTCCCTTCAGCGCTGAAACCAAGCGCGTCCTGCAGTTTGCGGCCGAGGAAGCCGACCGGCTGCTGCACAACTACATCGGGACCGAGCACCTGCTGCTGGGCATCCTCCGCGAGGAGCGCTCGGTCGCGGCGACGATCCTGATGGAAAAGGGGATGCGCCTGAACACGGTCCGCGAGGACATCGTGGCGCTCCTGAATGAAAAGACCACGCTGACGCGCGTAAAGGAGACGCCGCTCCTGGCCGAGTTCTCGAGGGACTTGACCGAGGCGGCGATGAAAAACGCGCTCGATCCCCTCGTGGGTCGAGGCGTGGAACTCGAGCGCGTCCAGCAGGTCCTCTGCCGAAGGACGAAGAACAACGCGGTTCTCATTGGCGAGCCCGGGGTCGGCAAGACCGCGATCGTCGAGGGGCTGGCGCAGAAGATCGTCTACGGCGACGTCCCGCATTTCCTCGCCGACAAGCGCATTCTGGCGCTGGATATCTCGCTCATTGTCGCGGGCACGAAGTATCGCGGCCAGTTCGAAGAGCGCCTCAAGGCGATCATGAAGGAACTGACCGAGAACCCGAACATCATCGTGTTCATCGACGAGTTGCACACGCTCGTCGGCGCGGGCTCGGCCGAGGGCTCGCTCGACGCCGCCAACATCCTCAAGCCGGCGCTCAGCCGTGGCGAGATCCGCTGCATCGGCGCGACGACGCCGGCCGAGTATCGCAAGTACATCGAGAAGGATCGGTCGCTCGAACGCCGCTTCCAGGCGGTGAAGGTCGATCCGCCGTCGGAGAAGGAAACGATCGAAGTCCTGATGGGCGTGAAGGACCGCTACGAGCAGTTCCATCACGTCGAGTACACCCAGGACGCGATCGAGGCTGCCGTCTACCAGTCCAGCCGCTACATCACCGATCGGTTCCTGCCCGACAAGGCGATCGACCTCGTGGACGAGGCGGGCGCGCGCGCCAAGCTGCGCGAGGCCGGCTACTCGAGCGAGGAGTTCGGCGAGATCAACCGCAGCATCCGCGTCGCCGTCGAGCAGATGGAAAACGCGGTCTCGGAAAAGAACTTCGAGAAGGCGCAGTTCTACCGCGAGCAGGAAGTCCAGGCGCGCGAGAACCTGCAGTTCGTGCGCGAGAAGTTCGACGTCAAGACCAACACCCGCAAGGTGACGGTCGCCAAGGGCGACATCGACGAAGTCGTCTCGAAGTGGACCGGCGTTCCGCTCACCTCGATCAACCAGGACGAGGGGGACAAGCTCCTGCACATGGAAGACGCGCTGCACGCGCGCGTCGTGTCGCAGGACAAGGCGATCTCGGCGCTCTCGCGCGCCATCCGCCGTTCGCGCGCCGGCCTCAAGAACCCGAACCGCCCCGTCGGGAGCTTCGTGTTCCTCGGCCCGACCGGCGTCGGCAAGACGGAACTCGCGCGGGCGCTGGCGAACTTCCTCTTCGGCAGCGACCACGCCCTCATTCGCTTCGACATGTCCGAGTACATGGAGAAGCACTCGGTGAGCAAGCTGATCGGCTCGCCGCCCGGATACGTCGGCCACGAAGAAGGGGGCCAGCTCACCGAGAAGGTGAAGCGCAATCCCTACTCCGTCGTGCTGCTCGACGAAATCGAGAAGGCGCACCCGGACCTGTTCAACATCCTGCTGCAGGTGTTCGAAGACGGCCACCTCACCGACGGCCTCGGCAACCGGGTGAACTTCAAGAACACCATCATCATCATGACGTCGAACATTGGCGCCCGCTTCATCCAGAAGAAGGCGTCGCTCGGCTTCCAGTCGAACGAGTCGTCCGTCATCGCCCGCAGCGTCAACGACATGGTGCTGGGGGAGGTCCGCAAGACCTTCAACCCGGAGTTCATCAACCGCATCGACGAGATCATCGTGTTCGAGGCGCTGTCGGACGACGACCTGCGCACGATCACCAAGCTGCTGGTGCGTCAGCTCAACGACAACCTCGTGGACCGCAAGATCCGCCTGGAACTGGCGACCGAAGTCGTGGACTGGATCATCGAGCAGACCTGCAAGGACCGCTCGTACGGCGCCCGTCCGCTCCGCCGCGCCATCCAGCGGTATATCGAGGATCCGCTCTCGGAGGAGCTCATTCGCGGGCACCTCAAAGGGGGCGACATCGAGGTTTACCTGGACGGCGGGTCCCTGTCCTACCGTCCGGCCGGCCAGCCCCAAGAGGGACGCCGCCTTGTATGACCGCGGCCAAGAACTGGTCGCGGCCGTCTAAAATCCAGTAAAATCATGGCTTGGCTTCCCCCCGGCATTCCGCCGAGGGGGGCCGGCGTTTTGTTCCACCCTACATGGTGAAGCTCCGTTATTTCTTTGCAGCGGCGTGGGTTGCAGCCGTCGTTGTCCCGGGCGCTCCTGCGGCCGCGCAGACGGCCCCTGCGCCGGCGGCAGCCCCTGCGGCCCAGCCGGCCCGTCCGGTGACCCTGCCGCTATGCGGTGGCCTCT
>Ga0193738_1001339_pt1 | contig 10095 bp, 12 predicted proteins | sample L2a1metaG_FD_144927 | JGI IMG/M metagenome (GOLD analysis project Ga0193738, IMG submission 144927) | Soil microbial communities from a riparian zone of the East river system, Colorado, United States - L2a1 | ecosystem: Environmental > Terrestrial > Soil > Riparian zone | place: USA: East River...
CTGATCGAAGCAAAACAAAATGCCCTTTTACAGCCAGTATATGATAAAGTGCTAAAAGCAATTGATGAAGTAGCCAAAGAAAAAGGCTACAATTATGTATTCAACAGGGAATCATTATTAGTAGGGCCGCCGGCAGATAATTTATTGCCAATGGTTGCGGAAAAACTAAAAGTGAAAGTACCACCGGCTGGTGCTCAAACACAGAAACCAGCTCCAAAAACAGGTAACTAAGGGTTAAAACAAATATTTAAAAGAGGCTGTTGCTTACAACAGCCTCTTTTACTTTTGCACTATGTCTTCACTCACACCTATCGGCGTTTTTGATTCTGGATATGGGGGCTTAACAGTAATGCGGGAAATCGTAAGTAAACTTCCCCGTTACGATTATATTTATTTAGGCGATAATGCAAGAGCTCCTTATGGTCCACGATCTTTTGAAACTGTTTATCGTTATACACTACAATGTGTGAAATGGTTTTTTAAGCAAGGTTGCCCGCTTGTTGTGCTGGCTTGTAATACAGCATCCGCAAAAGCACTGCGAACGATCCAACAAAATGACCTGGCTAAAATTGACCCACAGAAAAGAGTATTGGGTGTAATAAGACCAACAACAGAGGTTATTGGTAATTATTCAGATTCAAAAAACATTGGAATACTGGCAACAGCCGGAACTGTTAGTTCTAATAGTTATGTAATAGAGATCGAAAAGTTTTTTCCCCAGGTAAAAGTGTTCCAGCAGGCATGCCCTATGTGGGTGCCGCTGGTTGAGAATGAAGAATATGATACACATGGAGCTGATTTTTTTATAAAGAAATACATTAACCAGCTGCTTGATCAATCACCGGTAATTGATACTATTTTATTAGCCTGCACACATTATCCGTTACTTCATGATAAGATCAGGGAATTTACACCGGCTGATATTAAAATTTTATCACAAGGTGAAATTGTTGCGAATAGCCTGGTTGATTATCTGCAGCGACATTCTGAAATTAAAAGAAGGATAAGCTTGGGCGCAAGCCATCATTTTTTTACGACTGATTCAACAGAAGATTTCGACAGGCATGCGGCGAATTTTTATGGTGCAGAAATAAGATCTTCTCATGTTGATCTGGATGCTCAAAATCTTTGATGCTCAAGGAGCTGGACGTACAAGAGTGTCCTTCGACAGGCTCTGGGTAAACTTGCAATTGGGCTTAATCAATGCATGAAAGCCGCCCTCATAAGAAACTTCGATCGAGGTTCAAAATTCTAAAATCCGAAACCTAAAATCTGCAATCGAACCCCTACCTTTGCCGTCCTTTCACAAACAGTGGAAAGTGGTGTTTCCGCTGGTGAATTAAATAACCCGTTTCTCCACGGGCATTTTTAAAAAGGAAAAATTAAGATTATGCCAGGTAAAAAAAGAACGTATCAACCACATAAACGCCGTCGTAAATCAGTACATGGTTTTCGTAAGCGTATGAAAACTGCTGATGGTCGTAAAGTATTATCAGCACGTCGCAGAAAAGGCCGTAAAAAACTGACCGTTTCTGACGAAAGAAAAGCGAAATAAAAACACGGGTCCCTGTAGGGATCTGAGAAGTTTAATATAATTTATAGCTCCGAACTTTCGGAGCTATTTTTATTTTAAAAACATTTGTGTTATCTGTGAAAAAACAATTGACTCTTGGAAAGGATGAAAGACTGAAAAGTAGAAAGCAAATAGAACACCTGTTTGATAAAGGAAAGAGTTTTGTTGTTGCTCCGTTTCGGGTTTATTTTATTGTGAATGGTGAATTGCCAATACAGAGAGGCGAAAGCGGGTTGAAGTTCGGAGCAGGAGTTTCTGCAAAGAATTTTAAAAAGGCAGTAGATCGTAATCGAATTAAGAGATTGACAAGAGAGGCATGGCGTTTGCAAAAAAATGAAATAAGAGAAAAGACCATAGAAGCACAAAGACAATTGAATGTATTTTTTATTTATACAGGAAAAGAACTTCCTGATTTTACAACAGTGAAAGATAAAGTAGCTATAGCTTTGAAAAAGTTAGGGGATAAAATTAATGAAAACATTTCTGCGCATCCTTAGTCTTCCATTTATTGCATTGATAAAGATCTATCAGTGGGTCATTTCACCAATACTTGGCCCGAAATGCAGATACACACCTACCTGCTCTCACTATGCAGCGGAAGCATTAAAGAAACATGGTGTATTTAAAGGAATGTGGCTGGCGATCAAAAGGATCTCGAGATGTCATCCATGGGGCGGCAGCGGCTATGACCCGGTACCGTAAATAAACGCTGTTTTCGGTACTAACAGGGGTTCATTCATAAATAAGTATCTTGTATACACTAAAGCCATACTGTGACTACAGTTTCTATTATAGAAGATGATCCGCATTTCAGGGCAGGACTTGAAGTTTTAATACGCAACTCAAAAGAATTTGCAGTTATCTCAAGCTTTTCTTCTGCAGAAGATGCATTACCTCAAATAATAAAACAAACCCCCGATATAGCTATTGTTGATATAAAACTTCCGGGTAAAAGCGGTGTCGAGTTGATCAAAGATTTAAAACATGCCTTGCCCGATCTTCTTTGCATGGTTTGCTCCTATTATGATAGTGATGATTATGTGTTCAGTGCAATAAAGAATGGCGCTTGTGGATACTTGCTTAAGGATGCGCAACCGCAGGAAATTATAGATTCACTTGAAGAATTGAAGCGGGGAGGGGCACCTATGAACCGGTATATTGCAAAGAAGATAATATCTACTTTCCATGAAAAAGTCATAGCTCATCATTTGGCAGAATTAACGTCAAGAGAAAACGAGGTGTTAAGCCTTGTGGCGGAAGGATTACTGATCAAAGAAATATCTGACCAACTTTCATTAAGCAACTACACAGTGAAAAGTCATTTAAAAAATATTTATACAAAGTTACACGTAAGAAATAAAGTAGAAGCAATAAATAAGCTGAATGATAACAGGAGATAGTTTGTTATGTTAAGTGGGTTTATTATTCTTTATATAACTGCTGCGAATTCTGCTGAGTGATTCAGGAGTGATGCCTAAGTAACTGGCGATCTGTTTTAATGGTAATCGCTTTTCCATTAAAGGATATTTGTTGATAAAATTACAGTAACGTTCATCAGCGGTTTGACTCAGGTTAGCGGTTATTCTTTCCTGTAATGAAACAAATGCGTTTTGTAAGAGATGACGAAAGAATCTTTCAAACTTGGGAATCTTTATATAGAGTTCTTCCAATGCATTTTTTTCCAGGCAAAGCAATTCAGTATCTTCTAATGCATCGATCGTAAATCGTGCAGGTGTTTGCGTTAAAAAACTATACATGTCGCCGACCCACCAATCTTCAATTGAAAATTGGACAATATGTTCCAATCCTTTTTCATCAATTGTGTAAGTTCGAAGACAACCCTTGTTTACAAAATAATCATACCTGTTTACCTCACCTTCCTGCAACAAGTATTGTTTCTTTTTCAACTTTTTTATTTTCAACAAAGAAGTGAAATATTGTACTTCTTCAGGAGTAAGAATTATGAAGCGGGAAATATTTTTGAGGATGAGGTCGTACATCTTTCAAATTTAAAATAAAAAACCGCAGAGACGAGAATGTATTATTCTGTAGCTCTGCGGTTAAATAAGATCAGTACAGATGTTAACTCGCTTTCGCCTTTGGCATTGCCACTTCGTATCTTTCAGCTACTTTTTTCCAATCAACCACATTCCAAAAAGCAGCAAGATATTCAGCTCTGCGATTCTGGTATTTTAAATAATAAGCATGCTCCCATACATCCACGCCAAGTATTGGAGTACCTTTTGATTCGGCAACATCCATAAGCGGATTATCCTGGTTAGGAGTAGAAGTGATCTCAAGCTTACCATCTTTTACAATAAGCCATGCCCAGCCACTACCAAATCTTGTCATGCCTGCGTTGGCAAATTTTTCTTTAAATGCTTCAAATGTTCCAAATGCTTCATGTATAGATTTTGCCAGGTCACCTGATGGCGGGCCACCAGCATTTTCATCAAGACTTTCCCAAAAGAAAGTATGGTTCCAATGACCTCCGCCGTTATTACGAACAGCAGGGGAGATCTTGCCAGCATTCTTTACTAGATCTTCTAAACTTTTATTTTCATGTTCTGTACCAGCAATTGCCTTATTGAGGTTGTCAACATAAGCCTGGTGATGTTTGCCATGATGTATCTGCATGGTCGTTGTGTCAATATGTGGTTCCAATGCATCATGTGCATATGGAAGCGGAGCTAATGTAAATGCCATACGATTAAATTTATCTTGTGATTTAATGTTTTACCGGATAACAAATTTACGAGTGAAACAATGATGCCAAACAAATTCATTTTTCGAGATATGGAATAAAATTTTACCTTCTTTTGATTTTTAATGTAACTTTCTTCGCTGTTATTTTAACTACAGAAAACTATGGGAAACGATTCTCGCCGGAAATTCATTAAGGGTATTGCAGGTACTGCTCTTGCCGCTTCAGTTCCGCAAATAATTAAGGCATCGGGGATTGAAAGAAAAGAAGAATTAAAACTGAGGGACTATTACACGCCTAATGATAATATACAAGTTGCTTTGATCGGTGCTGGTGGAATGGGAACAGGCGATGCACAAACGGTAAAAACAGTTCCGGGGGTGAAGATCGTTGCAGCTTGTGATCTTTTTGATCCAAGGTTAGAGGAGGCAAAAAAGAATTTTGGCGCAGATATTTTCACTTCAAGAGATTATAAAGAAATATTACTGAGAAAAGATATTGATGCAGTCATAATAGGTACTCCCGATCATTGGCATAAAGAAATTGCAGTGGATGCACTCAATAGCGGCAAACATGTTTACTGCGAAAAACCAATGGTGCAGCAGATAAACGAAGGACAGGCTGTTGTTGATGCGCAGAAGAAAAGCGGTAAAGTATTACAGGTAGGTAGCCAGGGGTTGAGTTCTATAGGGAATGAAAAAGCAAAAGAGCTGTTTGAAGCAGGAGCGATAGGCCAGCTGAATTATGTAGAAGGTTTCTGGGCCCGTAATACACCAGGTGGTGCCTGGCAGTATAATTTGCCGGAAGATGCTTCAGAGAAAAATGTTGATTGGAAAAGATTTTTAAAGGATAAACCACAACTGCCTTACGATCCCAAACGTTTTTTTCGCTGGCGTTGTTTCAAAGATTATGGAACCGGCGTATGCGGCGACCTGTTTGTTCATTTGATCTCCAGTTTACATTATATTATTAGTTCAATGGGTCCGACAAGAATAATGTCAACCGGCGGACTTCGTTATTGGAAAGATGGACGTGATGTGCCGGATATCATGCTCGGCATGTTTGATTACCCGCAAACAGAAAAACATCCTGCATTCAATTTATCATTGAGAGTAAATTTTGTTGATAGCAATCGTGACGGTTCTTATTTCAGAATGGTAGGAAATGAAGGCTCAATGCTTGTTGAGTGGAATGATGTGACACTGACAAAGAATTTTTCTTATCCTCCTGATAACTATGCACAGGTATTGAAAGCAAAACAATATGCGTCAGATTATGACCGTAAGAAAATAAAAGATCCTGATACAACTGTTTTTAAAGTACAGGAGGGATATAAAGGAGCACATTACGACCATCATTATAATTGGGTAAGAGCGATGCGGGAAGGAAAACCTGTTGTAGAAGATGCATTATTTGGTTATCGTGCTGCGGCGCCTGCATTACTTTGTAACGATAGCTATTTCCAGGGGAAAGCTATCAAATGGGATCCTGTTAATTTAAAATTATTAGCATAAAAAAAACACACAATGAGAAAGACATTATTATTTATTTGCACAGTTATTGTGACAATGTCATTTATGACAAACAATAAGCAAAAAGACAACACACTTTCTAAAAAAGAAAAAAAGGAAGGCTGGGTCTTATTGTTTGATGGAACCTCCATGAATGGCTGGCGTTCTTATAAAAACAAAGAACAACAAGGCTGGGATGTAAAAGATGGTGAGTTGTATTGCAAATCAGAAGGTATAACAAAAAGAGCTGACCTGATCACAGCAAATAAGTATGAAAACTATGAGTTGCAGATCGATTGGAAGATATCTCCAAAAATGAACAGCGGTGTCATTTATATGGTGACAGAAGATAACGGCGCCAGTTATGAATCAGGTCCGGAGTATCAATTAATAGATGATATTGGCTATCCCGGTAAACTTAGCGACAAACAATTAAGCGGTGCTAATTACGATGTGAATGCGCCATCTGCAAAAGTTAGTAAACCTGCAGGTGAATTCAACCATACAAAAATTGTGATCAATAAAGGACATGTTGAACATTGGCTCAATGGAACTAAAGTGGTGGATTACCAGTTATGGACCCCTGAATGGGAGCAAACCAAAGCAAATAGCAAATGGAAAGATGTAAAGCCTTATGGTATGTCAAAGTCCGGGCATATTGCTTTGCAGGATCATGGAGGCGGTATTGCTTTTAAGAATATTAAAATAAAACCGCTCTAATTATTTCTTAAGCCGGTTCATTTTTTTCCCTTTTTCAACAAAATTATCGACAACGCCCCTGGTTTCCAGGTCACGAAGAACGGAAATGGCATACCATGGAATTGAACCTTTGAATTCGGAAAATTTCTTTTTGATAATTTTTATAACATCATCTGATAATTCAGTGAATGTTTTTCCTTTGGATCCTTTTAGGCTTTCTAAAATAGCTGATTTAAAAGGATCATAGATTGATGAATCTATTTTCACCTCCCTTCTCGTCCTTGGATTTGTGATCACTGTTTTTTTTGAAGTTGCTTTGGCCATTATCTTTTAGATTTAAAAAAATCTTTCATTAATTGCCCACATTCTTCTTTCAGCACACCATAAACGATCTCTGATTTTTGATGAAAAGGCCAGTTGCTTCCGGTTATTCTTTTATGTCCATTCTTTTCATCATCTGCGCCCCATACTATTTTACCGATCTTACTCCAATACATCGCTCCTGCACACATTAGACAGGGTTCTACCGTTACATAAAGAATTGCTTCGGGTAAATATTTACTGCCAAGTAAATTAAATGCAGATGTCAAGGCGATCATTTCTGCATGAGCGGTGGGATCATTTAATTTTTCGGTCATATTACTACCACGGGCAATTATTTTTCCGTTCAATACTACCACAGCGCCAATTGGCACCTCATCTTCATCAAAAGCTTTTTTTGCTTCTTTTAATGCCTGGGTCATATAATATTCATCAGTCATATTATCTTAGATAGGGATAATAAATTTTAGAAAAACACAGGTTGTAAGATAAATTATTATTGATCCTGCGGATACTCGATTCTTGCTTTATTTCTAATACTGTCCAGAATTTCCATAAGCAACAATGTATCTGCGTGTGTCATCACCGGACTTTCTACCAATCCTTTTTTCAAACATTCATTTACATGTCTTGCCTCATAGTGATAGCCAAATCCAGCTTCTTTTTCTACAGCAATAATTTCTCTTTCATAAGGTATTTTTTTTGATAATTGAATTGTTGCTGATGGCTCATAAAACCTTGTAGTAAGTGTAATGCATCCCTCTGTGCCATTTATCTCTGCTTGTGTTGGCAGGTTGGTAGCAAATGAAGAAAATAATTGCGCTATTGCGCCATTATTATATTTAAATAAAACCGCGATCTGTTCATCAACACCTGTTGGAGCAGCTATCATGTTTGCTTCAATTGTATCTGGTTTGCCTAAGATAGAAAGAGTCATAAAGACATTGTAAATACCAATGTCAAGTAATGACCCTCCCCCAAGCAAAGGGTCAAACAATCGCGGTGGAGATTTATCAGATGTTTTAAAACCAAAATTTACGAGCACACTTTTAATATCACCCAGTGTTTTTTGTTGCAGCAGTTCCTGTAATTTTTTATAGTGGGGTAAAAATTTAGTCCAGAGAGCTTCCATTAAAAAAATCTTTCTCTCTTTAGCTGTTTTGATCATTTCAATAGCTTGCTTGCTGTTTATGGCAAATGCTTTTTCACACAGAACCGCTTTATTATGGTTTAAGCAAAGCATCGTATGCTCATAATGGTGAGAGTGAGGAGTGGCAACATAAATTACATCTACTTCATCATTCGCAGCAAGAGCTTCGTAGGTGTTATGGAGATGCTTGCACGGGAAATCCTTTGCAAATAATTCCAGTGTTTCTTTGTTACGACTTGCAATAGCTGTTAATTTTGCATCGTCTACCAAACGGAGATCTGCTGCAAATTTTCGGGCAATGCGTCCGCATCCGAGTATACCCCATCTTACTTTGGGTCCTTTCATGACAGTAAATTAAGGAATGATTGTAAATTACGGTTTATAACTATTTATATGCTCTTATCCTCTTTACAGAATTTGCGTGATTATTTTAATTCTGGTATTACTAAAGGCTACAATTTCAGAAAGGAACAACTAAAAAAACTTAAGGCATCCATATTAAAACATGAGCAAGATCTTTATGACGCTTTATATGCCGATCTGAAAAAAAGCCCGGAAGAAACCTGGGTAACTGAGACCGGGTTTGTGATAAGTGAATTAAATGCGGCGATAAAGAATCTTCATTTGTGGATGCAACTGGAAAATGTTGAAACCAATTTGTTGAATCTTCCTTCGAGCAGTAAAGTTTTAAAAGAACCGCTTGGTGTCGTTTTAATTATTGGACCATGGAATTATCCATTCCAGCTATTAATAAACCCTTTAGTTGGCGCCATTGCTGCCGGTAATTGTGTTGTACTTAAACCAAGTGAGTTTGCATCAGCAACGGATGCCGTGATGAAAGAGATCATAGAAGATGTTTTTCCGCCCGAATATGTTTTATATGTACAAGGTGATGGGGCCACCGTAGTTCCGGAAATGATGAACAATTTTACATTTGATCATGTGTTTTACACAGGCAGCACCGTAGTTGGTAAAATAATTTATAAGATGGCTGCAGAAAAATTGGTGCCAGTTACATTGGAGTTAGGCGGTAAAAGTCCCTGTGTTGTTGAAAGTGATGCAAATATCAAAGTGGCTGCACGCCGTATTGGCATTGCAAAGTTTTCGAATGCAGGTCAAATGTGTGTAGCTCCAGACTATTTACTCGTACATGAATCGGTGAAAGAGAAATTTATTTCAGCAATAACAAATGTGATAAAAGATTTTTTCAGTGACAAGCCTGAACAAAGCTATAATTACAGCAAGATCATCAATGAAAAGCAATTTGATCGTATCGCTGGTTATTTATCCAATGCTAAAATAATTTTCGGAGGACGTTCTGATAAACAGCAATTATTTATTGAACCTACTTTGCTTGATAATGTAAATATCAATGATGCGGTGATGAAAGATGAGATATTTGGTCCTGTGCTTCCACTCATTTCATTTAAAACAAAAGATGAAGCGTTAAAAATAATCGAGCAACATCCGAACCCTTTGGCATTTTATGTTTTTACATCAAGCAACGAAAAGGAAAATGAATGGCTCAACAGTGTTGCTTTTGGTGGCGGGTGTGTGAACAATGCAAGCTGGCATCTCACCAATCATAATTTGCCATTTGGCGGTCGCGGTTTCAGCGGAACAGGAAATTATCACGGGAAATATTCATTTGAAACATTCAGTCATAAAAAAGGGGTGATGAAAACACCTACATGGTTCGATCCTTCGATTAAATATCCTCCGTTCAAAGGGAAATTGAAATTGTTTAAATGGGTGATAAGGTGAATGGCGAATGGTCAATGGTGAATAAGAGTATTTAGTCATCTCCATTACTACTATCATCACCTGTTGTGTCACTCACTTGTGCGTTCTGTAATTCTATTCAGCAATGGGCGAACAAAATAAATTACTAAGGTTTCTTAAAAAGCTGTTCATAGCTTTGCTATTATTCTTAATTGCATTCAGTGGTTATGTTGCGATTGAAACACGAAATGTAAAAAATATGACGATAAGACAAAGAGTTTTAAAAGCAGTTTATCCCGCATTTACCTGGCTTAATAAGATAACCGGTAAGAACAGTAAGGTATTTACAAACGAAACATCTGCTTCGCCGCCCCAGTCTTTATATAATTTATCAATTGCGTTAAATAGCGGTGAC
>Ga0193738_1001340_pt1 | contig 10088 bp, 6 predicted proteins | sample L2a1metaG_FD_144927 | JGI IMG/M metagenome (GOLD analysis project Ga0193738, IMG submission 144927) | Soil microbial communities from a riparian zone of the East river system, Colorado, United States - L2a1 | ecosystem: Environmental > Terrestrial > Soil > Riparian zone | place: USA: East River...
ATGATCCTTTATCTCATCAATATTCTTTATCCCGAATCTTGATAATCGACCAATATATTTTGTGGGGATCGATGGAAGCTTTACAGGATGTGACAATTCTCCCGCTAAATTATTTTCTCCATCTTCATCGGGTACCCAGCATTCATTGAACCGGTTAATGAATTTGTAATTCCATTTCTGCAATATCCTTTCAGTCCATTTTCCCAAAGAACTTTTAATGTAAAGCTGGTGAGTAATAAAAACAGAAAAGATATCTTCATGATAGAGGCCATAACGATTATCTGAGATCACTGCCTCAAAGCCATATTTTGTTACCTGTTCTTTTAGCCATTTATTCTCTTCTTTTATAGATCGTAAGATCGATGGGCCCTGTAAGAGAATTTTGCCGGTAAGACCAGATTTTCCATATTTTACTCTGTATCCTTTCAATGGTAAAAAATGCAAAGAAGGAAATTCTTCCCTTAGTAGTTTTTCCTGCGGTCCTTCGCCAGCCAGCCAAACCTCGCAATGATCATTTAATAAATCCCTGATAACAGGCACACAACGAGTGGCATGGCCCAGTCCCCAGTCAAGTGGAGCCACAAGCAGCTTTTTACCAGTCAAGAAGGTCATATAATTTTTTGCAGCCATTTATCAATTGGGATACTAAATTGCCCGTAAAATAGTTTAATTTAGAACTTCATTTATGACAAGATTAAACAAGATAGTATTTGCTGCATTATTAATAGTTGCTGTTGGCGCCATGAGCTGCAGTAAAAACTATTATACCAGTAAATCCAAAGGCAACGATTGTGGCTGTCCCAACAAAAAGGGCATGGTTGGTTATTAATTGTGTAATTGAAATGAAAACTCCGAACAAGGAAAGAGAACTGGTGTTGTTATTAAAAACAGCACTAATGAGTGAGAAGGCTCTTGAGAAAGAATTGATCAGCCTCGAACATCTTTTTTTGTATGCCGAATCCGAAGCTGCATTTTGTCAAACTCATGAATTAACACTGCGCAACAAGATCACTTCCAAAAAAGCAAGACTTGTAAAAGTTTACCAGGATCATCAACTAAAACCATTCTGGTTTTTGGTGAACAAAAATTGACCTTCATTTTTTAGCAAAGTTTAAAGCCTGTCACTTAGTCTTTTCACAAATCACGGCATTATTATCGCATTCCTGTAAAGCCTTGTTAAAGCCTTTTGCAGTGATCAATATCTGTAAATGTGGTTGCGTTAGCAAGAAAACACTACATATACATGCGGAAAAATATTTTTTTAATAGCAGCGATCGTCGTCATTGTTTCCTGTAAAAAAAATAATGATCCAACCAGTAACAGCTCTGGCGATGATGACTGTGTCATGAGATCGTCAACAGGCAGCGGTGAAATAAAAGCGACCCAGTATATCGTTGCATTTAGTCCTGTCATTAATTCACGAACATCCCGTATCAGTCTTGACCAGGTAAGCAAGGATGTCTTGCAAAGAAACACCATTGATGTTTCAGCATTAAAGACATCTTTTCCTGGTGAGCCCGGTGGTTTTATAGCCACGATGACCCCGGATGAGGCACATGCTTTGCGGGATGATGAATCAATTGAAGCAGTAGAACCCGACAGGATTATTTCATTAGGATCTTGTTTTACTGTTGTTGAACCAAGATTAGTTACATGGAACATCACCAGGATTGGTTATGGGAATGGGATTGGCAAAACAGCCTGGATCGTTGATTCAGGGATCGATTTTGAGCATCCTGATCTGGCAGTTGATCAAACAAAAAGTCGTTCTTTTGTTGAAGGACAAACATCTTCTGATGATGAAAATGGACATGGTACACATGTAGCAGGAATAATAGCTGCAAAAAATAATTCAATTGGTGTATTAGGTGTTGCTTCTGGTGCCTCTCTTGTTGCACTTAAGGTATTGGATAAGGACGGTGACGGTAATCTATCTTATATCATCCAGGCAATAGCATATATAAATACAGTTGCAGGCGCAGGAGATGTGGTTAACATGAGTGTTGGCGGTGAATCCGGCTCGGATATTCTTGATCAGCAAGTAAGAAATACAGCCGCAAGAGGAATTTATTTTGCAATAGCAGCTGGTAATGATAATAAGCTGGCTAACCTAAGTTCACCGGCTAGAGTAAATGCTTCCAATATTTATACAGTAACTGCAGTTGATAGTCTTGATAATTTTGCCTCATTTTCTAATTATGGGAACGATGTAGTTGATTTTGCCGCCCCCGGCGTTCGCATCTTATCTACCTGGATGAATAATAAGTATGCCTATGCAAGCGGTACTTCAATGGCGGCACCGCATGTTGCTGGACTGTTGTTATTACGTGGAAGAAGCATCACAAGTTCCGGTGTTGCTAAAAATGATCCTGACGGAACGCCTGATCCTATTGCACATTATTAAAAATATAGTCCCGCTTTAAAGCGGGACTATATTTTTATATTCAGTAAGATTTTTTAATTCATCCTGCAGCGATATTTATATTCAATTCTCGTTTTATCGCAGCCGCTTGTTTTTTTAGTTTTGGTTGCACTTTTTTGTTTTCCGGGTTTTTTCTCTGCAAGAGTAAAAGGAATTCCCACCCTCATATTCCATCCGGATGCTTTTGATTCAAGCGATGCATAAGTTGTTTTTATACCTGATTCGTTAGAAATTGTTTGCGTATTCATATTGCCGATGCCTTTGAAATAATTGATGCTTACATTTAGCAGGCGTTGGTTATTTCTTCCAAATTCAAAACCCATTCCAGTAAGAAAAGCGGTGTTCCAATTGCCTGCACGATATTCATAAGCTGTTAGACTGCCATCTGTTTTTGTAACAATATCTGTTTTTGGAGCTGCAATGTATGCTATACCCATAGATGGTTGCAAACGAACCCATCCGCCTTTATTTTTATTTTCAACTTTCTTTGCTGTACTGCTTTTGCTTTGGCAACGGCTTGACTGGGAAGAATAATTTTTTGAACATTTGCTTCGATAGGAATAGCTACCGCAGGAACTTTTGCCAGCTGATTTAGTTTTTGATGTGCTGGTTGCTTGCTTTGTTTTATTAAAAAAGATCGGCTTTGTTGTATACTGATAACCCGCTTCCATACGCAATTGCATATTTGCTTTTGTTGCAGCATATGCATTCATTCCATTCTCAATATCATTGAAACTATATAATACGCCTGACCGGCTCGTACTTACTCCAATATAAGGTCCAAAGCCTTGTTTGAATTTATAATCAAGGCGCAAACTAACCTGCGGATTAAATTCTCCTCCCAATGGAGCAAAAGATCCGAGGTTATTGTAATTAACAGACGTTTTTGAATTTTCAAAACCCACTTGTGGAGTTAAAGAAAGTTTTTGGGCATTCATTGCAAATGCAGAGACAATGAACAGGCCCGACAGGACTACACTTCTCATAGCAATAAATTTTAGTACAGAGAAGTTAGGATAATTTTTTACGGAGAAAAAATTTAATGTATGAGCGGCTGAAGGAGGCTACTGTAGTTTTCTCAATGCCTCACCCAGCCTGCTGATCATTTCATTGATCTCTTCTTTTTTGCAAGTGCCAACGCTGAGTCGATACCAGGGATTGCTGCGACTGCTGCCGAACGCATAAAATGGAACTACTGCCAAACCAGCTTCGTTTAAAATATAGGCTGTTACATCACCCTGTGTTTCTAATATTGTTCCGTCGGCGCTTTTTTTACCGACCGCATCAACTTTTATCGTTAAATAAATTGCAGCTTCAGGAGTAATACAATCAACCGGCAATCCTTCTTTTTTTAATTTCATGAAGCCTGCATGGATACCACGCAATCTTTCTTCAATTTCATTTTTAAATTGAAGCAAGTAATTTTCAATTTCTTTTTTCTTACCTAAAAAACTTGCTACGGCTTTTTGTTCAGCCATCGGCGCCCAAGCACCCACATGTCCCAAAATTGATTTCATTTTATTAATAACTGATGCTGGTCCCATGCTCCATCCTACTCTAACACCAGTTGCTGCAAATACTTTACTGATCGCATCAATAAAAATGGTATAGTTGCGCATCTCCGGTCTTAATGAAACAGGGTTGTAATGTTTGATATCGCCGTATGTCAAATGCCAGTACATCTGATCATACATGATAAATACTTTCTTTTCTTTTTCGCTTCTTCTTGCATTTTCTTCCAACACCAGGTCACAAATAGCTTCTAAGTCTTTTTTTGAAAATGTAGTGCCCGTTGGATTTTGTGGGGAGCATAATGAAATAAGTGTCGCCTCTTTTATATACGGACGAATATCATTGGCCGTTGGCATAAAATTATTTTCCGCCGTTGCCTCGATTACTACATGCTCGCCTTCTACAAAATGAGTGTAATGATTATTATTCCATGAAGGCACTGCATAGATCACTTTATCACCTTTATCGCAAATTGCACGGTAAGTCGCATAAATAAGCGGGCGACCACCGGATGAAACAAGTATTTCGCCTAACGAATAATCAAGCTTTTCCCATTCTTTCATAAAAGAAACAATGGCTTCACGAAGATCAAGATTCCCTTCTGCTGCCGGATAATTAGTGAAATGATTCCGGTAAGCAGTTACAATTTCATCTTCCAGTTCTTTTGGAATAGGAAAAATAGAAGGATCAAAATCACCAACGGTGAAATTGTAGATCTTTTCTCCCTGTCTCATCTTTTCACGGATCTCACCACCCAATTTTACAATTTCAGAACCTATCAATGTCTCTGACAAATGTGACAATTTCATGCCCTATAATTTTGCTGCAAATGTAAAAGGAATGATGGAGATAACAAGAACGATTGTTAGCAAAGGAAAAGGGTGAAAGCTCTATGAACTTTCACCCTTTAAGTTTCATTTTTTCAATTATTACTGGATCGGCTTATAATCTTTAAACAAGTTCACTTTTGTTGCTTCTACAAGAGTGCGGTAATCTTTCCATTTACCATCAAAGAAAGTGTTGATCCTTTGCACGACACCGTCAATTGCCTTTTCAGCATTTGCCACCATTGTTTCTTCCTGCTTACCCGGCGCAACCATTTTACTGGCGATCGATTGCTGTGCTTGTTGTGCCTGTGACATTACAGTTACTTCAAACGGGTTCCTTGCCAGTCCTTGCCTTTCAGAGGTCTTACCACTAATAACTTCACGAATAGATTTTATCTCATCCTGCATTTTGGTTGTGGTCCTCCTTAATGAATCAGCTTCTTTTCCTTCCACACCTCTTAATTGGGCCAGCATTTTTGTACAAACTTCTTCTGCTTCGGTTAACCTGTCCATTCCTTCAGTTAATTTATCGGCGCTTTTACGAAGACGCATAAACATTGTTCTCTGTGCGATCTTTATATCATTACGATCGCCCAATCTCGGATCATCTTTTACAGTTACATAAGTTGAATCTTGTGCTCTTGCATAAGTGACCACCAATTTATACCTACCAGGTAAAACCTGGAAGCCTCCCGGCTCTGGTGAACCCGGTGTTGGTTTTGGTGAACCTGGTTGGCGAAATCCTCTTTCTTCCATTCCCCAATACTGGCGATTAAAGCCACTGTCAACATTCCAGCGAATGGTCCTTATCAATTCATTTTTGTCATTGAATACTCTAACTATTGCACTATCTCCTCTTCTTACACTACCAGTTCCGCCAAAACCGCCACCAAATCCGCCGCCACCACGACCACCACCGCCGCCACCACCTTGTGGTTGCATAGCAGGCGCTGGTTGGTTGTCAGTTTGTGGTGACCGGCAGGTCTTGCCGGCCTGTTTATATAAAATGAAACGGGTGCCCCGCGTCTCCTGTTTTCGGCTTCATAAAGTCCATAAGTACTCCAATCATAACCTGTGGCTGCTCTGTACTGGGCCTGGTATGCATCCGGTGCAGTGAAAACGGTGATTGGATTTGTTATTGCCATTCCTTTATTCGCTGCTGCTTTTCTTAATGGACGAATATCATCCAGTATCCAAAGTGAGCGGCCAAATGTTGCAATAACAAGATCTGCTTCTCTTTCCTGTATCACCATATCATAAGTGGAAACAGATGGATAACCATTTTTCCATTGCTCATAAGTGGCGCCGTTATCAAGACTTACCCATAATCCGTTTTCAGTTCCAATAAAAATTAGATTTGGTTCAACAGGATCTTGTACCATACACAATGCATATCCTTTTACTTTATTTTCATCCACTATTCTTGTCCATGTACTGCCATAATCAGTTGTACGGAAAACATAAGGTTTAAAATCACCACGGCGATAATCATTAGCAACAACAAATGCTTCGCCCGCATTATGACGTGATGCAGTTATTTGAGGGATCCAGCAACTCAATGGCATACCGGAAATTTTTCCGCGGAAACTCGTCCATGTTTTTCCTCCATCTCTTGTTAGCTGAACATTTCCATCATCAGTCCCTATCCAGATCGTTCCCTGTTCTTTTGCTGAAGGAGAAATCGTAATGATCGTACAATGCGTTTCAGCGCCGGTAATATCCAGGGTTATTCCGCCTGTATTTTGATATGCTTTGATCTTTACAGAATCATTTGTTGTTAGATCAGGAGAGATCATTTGCCAGCTTAGCCCTTTATCTGTACTCTTATGCACGAACTGGCTACCGATATAAACTGTTTTTTTATCAAATGGATCCTGCGCCATTGGAGTGTTCCAGTTCCAGCGAACCATTTGTTTGGGGTCTAAGTTTGGTGGTTTTATAAACCAGCTTTCTCCTGTCTTCCAGTTTCTTTTACCAACACTTCCACCCTGGCTTTCGCTGTAAACCCAACTTGCATCTTCTGCATCAGGCATTACATCAAAGCCATCACCACCACCGATATTATTCCAGTAATAATTTCTAATGCCGGCATTGATCCATGTATAACCGGGGCCATGCCAGCTTCCATTATCCTGCATACCACCCATTACATTATACGGCATTTCATTGTCAACGTTGATATGATAGAATTGCCCAACCGGAAGTTTATCATCAAAGGTCTTACCACGATCATGTGTGATACCAATACCACCATCATTTCCTTCGATCATAAAACTTCCATCTTTGGGATGTATCCACCATGCATGATGATCTGGATGAATGCCGGAGTAAGGGATCAAGGTGGTGAATGTTTTGCCGCCATCTTCACTTACCTCTACCTGGTCATGAATATTGTATAAGCGATTTTCATTTTCGGGATCAACACGAATGTCCTGGAAATAAAATGGCCGATTGGTTACCCATCTTGCATCACTGTTTACCAATTCCCATTTTGTACCGCCATCATCACTTTTATATAAACCATTTTTTGTTGCTTCTACCATTGCATACACACGACGTGGCTCATTGGTGGCATAAGCCAAGCCAATCCTTCCATAGTTTCCATCTGGTAAGCCATCATCTTTACCAAGCTTTTTCCATGTTTTGCCGCCATCGATTGTTAAATACAAACCGCTGCCAGGTCCACCACTTTTAAAATCCCATGGTGTACGGCGATGCTGCCACATATTTGCAAGCAAACGATTTGGATTAGATGGGTCCATTACCAACTCAGCGCAACCGGACGTATCATTCGTATATAAAATTTTGGACCAGGTTTCACCGCCATCAGTTGTTTTAAAAACTCCTCTTTCAGGATGTATGCCGTAAGGATTGCCAATAGCCGCGGCATACACAACATTTGAATTAACAGGATCTACAATGATGCGATGAATATTTCTTGTATTCTCCAGCCCTACCCGTTTCCATGTTTTACCTGCATCAAGGGTTTTGAAAATTCCTTCGCCGATGTTTATTGAATTCCTTGGGTTGCCCTCGCCTGATCCAGCCCAAACTATATTAGGATTTGATTGCTGAATAGCGATGGCGCCAATATTCTGTGTCGGTTGTTCATCAAACACAGGTGTCCATGAGTTGCCGCTGTTCTCAGTTTTCCATACACCGCCCGAAGCGGCGCCGAGATAAATGACATTTGTATTGTCTAAAACAACATCAACGGCTGTAATGCGGCCACTCATACCAGCCGGGCCGATATTGCGGGGTTTCCAGTTTTTAAATTGTTGAAGACTTAGTTTTTGTGCGGTGGTAAACAAGCAGATCAAAGTGCCGAAGGCGGCTAGCAGAATAGTTTTTCTCATTTCATGTGATGTTTAAAAAAATAAACTTACTTAAAAACAGGCAGGTGAGAAAAAAAAGGTGGCTAAGAGGTAAAAAGAGAAGAGATAAGAAGTTTGAACCTGGTGTTACTATCATTATAAAATAAAAAAGAGACGAGTATTCTTCTCGTCTCTTTCCTCTTTCTCTCTTTTAGTCTCTTAGCCTAAAATGGCTTTACCGTCTTCACTCCCGGCGTTATGCTTGCGCTTTCAGGATAAAGAACAGCTTTCACCATATTATTCAATGTCAAAAATTTCTTTGCAGCTTTTTGTAAGTCCGCAAGTTTGATCGCATCTACTCGTTTTTCATAATCAAGAAGACCTTCAGCATTTGTTTGATCGATCCATGCATTTGATAAACCAGAAAGCCACCAATCATTGCTTTGCAGGTTAACATGATATTGTTTCTTCCATGTCTCTTTTACTTTATCAAGATCTTTTTGCTCTACTCCTTTTTCCTGCGCATCTTTTATTATTTCAAGCAATGCCTTGGTCAGTTTTTCCACATTCTCAGGCCCGCAAGGAAAACCAGCAGTAATTGTATAATGAACATAAGGTCTTTTGTAGACAGTACCACCAATACCACCCCCATAGATACCACTCATTTTTTCACGAAGCTCTTCAATGATCTTAATATTTAACACTTCAAGCAATGCAGCGAGATTCATTTTTTCTTCACGGTCGTATTCTGTTTCACCTTCAAACATGAGAGTGACCATGGCCTGCGATTCTTTTCCTTTTTTCAGATTAGCTTCTGTTGATCCTTTGATCATCCTGATACCATTGTCTTTGAATTTATTTTCTTTTGGCGCAGAGGGAAGTGATCCAAGGTATTTTTCAAGCAATGGTTTTGCTTTTTCAACATCGATATTGCCGACAAAACTGTAATGCATGCCATTCGCATTGCCAAATATCTCGTTGTAAATGGCGAATGATCTGTCAAGATTTAAACGATCAAAATCTTCCGGTTCAGGAATTTCATTTGCCCATGGGTTATTATTATAGACAATTTTACCAAGACTATCCTGGAACCATGTTTGCGGATCTTGTTTTACAAATTGAAGACCTGCCTTATTTTTTGTAACAAACGATTTGAATAAACCTTCATCTTTTCGCGGTTGTGTGTAATACAAATACATCAGTTGGAGAAAGGTTTCAAAATCTTTTACGCTGCTGCGGCCTTCAATACCTTCTTCATGATTGTTGATATAAGGAGTAAGGGAAACAGTTTTGCCGGCCATGAATTTTCTCAGATCAGTAGGCGACATATCCTTTACTCCCATTTGCCCAACAAGTACTGCAGCATACTGGGCATTATCTTTATCAGCAATATCATATTTATGAAATCCTCCCCAGCGCCATGCATCCATTTGTATTTCGTCGTTCTTTAGTGTTGTCGGTTTTATGGTTATGGTAATTCCATTACTTAAAGTAAGATCAGTTGTACCCAGTTTTTCATTTTTTGTTTCAGCGGTAATTTTTCCGGGCATTGGCTCTTTATCAAGCAAGGCAGCTGCAACTGCTTTTTCTTCATAGGCTTTTACGGATTTATTATTTGCTGCGACAAGAGCTTTTAATAGCTCTGCATTGTTTGGCAACTTATCTTTTTGTTTAGTGGGGGCTTCTACCAATGTAAATGCATTTGCGGTAGAAGGCATTTTTTTTGCGATCGCATTTATTTCCTGCAAAGTGATCGTTGATAAAACCTGTTGCAAAAATTTATAACGATGTTCAACGCCGGGAATAGGGTTGCCCTGTAAAAAATTATTTACATATTGCTGAACAATGGCTCCGGACTCTGATTTATCTTTTTCTCTGAAAGATTTTTCTGCCGTGTTCATCAAACTTGCTTTTGCACGATCGAGTTCTGTTTGCAAAAACCCAAATTGTCTTGCACGATTAGTTTCTCCAATTAACGCATCAATAGCATCCTGCATTGGCGCTTCGCCGAGA
>Ga0193738_1001341_pt1 | contig 10085 bp, 6 predicted proteins | sample L2a1metaG_FD_144927 | JGI IMG/M metagenome (GOLD analysis project Ga0193738, IMG submission 144927) | Soil microbial communities from a riparian zone of the East river system, Colorado, United States - L2a1 | ecosystem: Environmental > Terrestrial > Soil > Riparian zone | place: USA: East River...
AAATAAAATGCAGGTCACAAAGGCCACGGAGAACCACGAAGGCCACCCCGATAATTATCGGGGCATTTCTCTTTGTGATGCGCCACCGCTATAGCCCCGATAGCTATCGGGGCGCACGCGGTCGTTGTGCAAACTTAGTGCCCATCGTGACCCTGCATTTTATTTCGCGGTGCAAAATTTCCTTGAACACTAGTAAGCACGTCTTTTAACATTTTTTCCGTGACCCATGGTGTCTAACTCAGGATAACGCTCGGTGGGTCTTTAATGCTCTTTAACGCGACAAAAACTATCTTGCATTAAATAATTCAAAGAATGAAACCACACGTCGTCTGCCACATGTTTAGCTCGCTGGATGGAAAGATCAGGCAAACCATCTGGGGATTGAAAGACCATCACAAATATTTTGAAGAGCCCGCGGCGAAGATTAAGACGGATGCGTGGCTTGTCGGTCGAGTCACCATGCAGGAATTTTCAAGCAGGAGAAAACATAAACTGCATAAAGGTGGCCCATATCTTTCAAAGGAGGACTTTGTCGCGTCGCAGCCATTAAAAAAATTCGCCGTGGTGATCGATCCTTCGGGGAAATGTTTTTGGGACGTTAACAATGTCTCGACGGAACACGTCATCGAAGTTCTCACGGAAAAAGTTTCGTCGGCTTATTTGTCACACCTACGCGACAAAAACGTTTCGTATGTCTTTGCTGGGAAAAAAGAATTGAACCTCGATCTGGTGCTGCGCAAGCTGTACAAACTGTTTGGCATTAAAAACCTGCGCATCGACGGTGGCGGTCACGTGAACGGCACATTTTTGAAGGCCGGCCTTATTGACGAAGTAAGCCTTGTTGTCGCTCCTATCGTTGATGGCACAACAGGAAACCTATCTTCTTTTGAAGTCGACAACACATTTGGCAAGCGTAAGGCCACGCATTTTCGTTTGAAGTCGTTCAAACGAATTTATAATGACTTCCTTTGGCTGCGGTATGAGACTGTCAGGGGTAAGGTCGTGCGGTAGATGTTTCCATCGACACCCCTAAATCCCCTGAAGGGGACTTGAAATCCAAGTTCTAAAAGCAAATTCACTTGATTGTTGATTGTTGATATATTGCCTGCCCGCCGAAGCGCTTCGCGTAGGTGGGAGTGTTGAGTGTTTCTTGAAGACGATTGCCTTCAGAAATTGACGATTGTCTTTAAGTGATAACAATCAACAACCAACAATCAACACATTCCCATCCTGGGGTATTTTACATCCCGCTGAAACAATTTCTACCGTGATGCTCGTTATTACATAAGACTCTTATGTATCTTAGCTTTCGTGCACCTGAACGATGAACATATCTCTTACATCCGGAAGGATCTGTACTTCCGTGGAATTGTCATCGAGGAGATCGATGAAGAGTTGGTGGATCACATCTGCTCGGCTGTCGAAGCAGAAATGCGGAAAGGCAAAAAATTTATTGACGCTTATCAAGACACACTCAGAGCCTTCGGCCATATGTCCGGGTTGATACGTATTCAGGCACAGACTGTAAAAAATAAAACAAAACATCCTTCCATGATGCTTGGTAATTATATCACGATCGCATGGCGTAACTCCAGGAAGTACGCAATGTTCACGTTCATCAACGTGACAGGACTCGCTCTCGGAATCGCCACATGTACTCTTATTTTCATGTACCTCGCGCATGAGTTCACGTTTGACCGTTATCATAAAAATGGAGAAAGGATCTATCGCGTAACCAATGAGACCACGTACAACGGCGTCCTGAACAAAAGTGTGAATACGCCGCATTTACTGGCTAAAACATTAACGGCTGATTTTGCTGAAGTAGAACACACCGTACATCTGCCAGGAGAAGGTTTATTCTTCGTAAAACGTGCCGAGGGAACAACCAATATCAAGGTGGATTGGGCAACGTTCACCAACAATGAAGTATTTAATGTTTTCTCAATTCCTTTGATCGAAGGTGATCCATCAACCGCGCTTTCGGAACCTAACACGATCGTTATAAGCGAGCAAACTGCGCACGCGTTGTTCAACAATGAAAGCGCAATGAACCAGCAACTGATCCTCGACAATCACCTCAATGTAAAGGTCGTCGGTGTTTATAGTGACTTGCCGGAAAACGGCCACTTCCGTTTTAAGATGCTGGTCTCTGAAGCAGGAACAGAACCAGATCAGACTACAAAGTGGGTCAACGACAACCTTAGTCCGACGTTTCAAACGAAGACCTATTTGCTTCTCAAGCCAAGTGCCGACGCCAGCTTATTTGAAAAGAAACTGCAAACACTGATTGACAAATATATTATTCCTGAAGCTGGTGACATTCTGCGATCGGGTGAAGGAAATCGTATCGTCTATTCGTTGCAGCGGCTTTACGACATTCACTTTGATACTTCCTTCCAGGGTGAATTTGAAGCAGGTCTTGATAAAAGCTACGTTTACATTCTGTCAGCGATCGCCATATTTATTTTAGTAATCGCTTCTGTCAACTTCATCAACCTTTCGACGGCAAGATCTTCCACACGCGCAAAGGAAGTTGGTATGAGAAAAGTGATGGGTAGTTTGAGGGTTTATCTGGTCCGGCAATTTCTTACTGAATCGATCGCGATGAGCTTCCTGGCAACGATCGCCGCCCTGGTTTTAGCATGGTCAATACTTCCGTTGTTTAACAGCGTATCCGGGGCGCATCTGGAATTTCCCGTGAACAATCCTGTATTTTATGCAATTATGTTCGCGGCAGCGTTGGTGCTGGGTTTCCTCGCGGGACTATATCCAGCGTTTTTTCTTTCGGCTTTCAATCCTGTTCAGGTTTTAAAAGGAAATATTTCTATCGGGATGAAGAGCAGCTATGTGCGTGGTGCTCTTGTGATTTCTCAGTTCGCTATCTCTATCTTCTTAGTAACTGGCACGATTGTGCTTTTCAGACAACTCGAATTCATTCACAACAAGAACCTTGGCTTCATCAGGGAAAACGTCATCAGTGTTCAGGAAACGTATTTGCTTCGTAATCAAAAGGCTGCTTATAAAGATGAGGTATTAAAAAACAGTGTCTTTATAAACGGAACCATCAGCGGATTTCTTCCCGCCACGGGACCGTGGCGTCTGCCCCGCAGCTGGTGGCGCGAGGGAGAACAATCCACAGAATCTGTGACGGTGCAGGACTGGCACATCGACCAGGATTACGTTGAAACTCTCGGTATGAAAATATTGGAGGGAAGAAATTTCCGCAAAGGCACTCTCGCCGACACGGTATCAGTGATCCTAAACGAGGCTGCGGTTAAGAGTTTAGCGTTAGGTGTCGATCCGGTTGGTAAAACAATCTCAACGTACAGCGCATTGGACATGTCAGAAAATGATCCCCGAAACATCACAACGTTTACGATTGTGGGTGTAGTAGGTGACTTTCATTTCGAATCTATGCGACAGCCTATTGGGCCAATAGTGTTCCGGCTGAACGAGCGGCCAGCCGGTTCCATTGTTTTCAGATTCCAGGAAGGAAAGGCTAGCGAAGCCGTTGCGCTATTGGACGAGCAATGGCGCGAGATGGCTCCCGGTGAACCTTTCACCTATGATTTTATGGATTCAGGATTTACGAGCATCTATAAATCCGAGGAGCGACTGACAAAAATATTCGGAATCTTTACAAGCATCGCGCTGCTCATTGCCTGCCTTGGATTGTACGCACTTGTTACTTTCTCAACGGAACAGCCCAGAAAAGAAGTTGGCATCCGTAAAGTTCTTGGTGCTTCTGTAGCAGAAATTGTGATGATGTTTTCCAAAGAGCTTGGCAAACTTGTGCTGGTTGCCTTTGTCGTTGCTATCCCACTCGCCGCATGGGCAGTACGTTGGTGGCTAGAAAGCTACAGCTATAAGGTCGACGTTGGAGTTACCGTCTATGTAGCCGCTGGTTTGTTCGCAATTGCAATTGCATGGGTAACTACTTGTTTTCAGTCTATACGTTCGGCAAATGCCGATCCGGTGAAATCGTTAAGGAGCGAGTAGTACCCCTAAATCCCCTGAAGGGGACTTTAATGCACTTGCTAACATTGTTCGCCCTGTCAATAATTGAATTGCAACAATCGATCGATTTCCAAATCCGAAACCCCTAAATCCCCTGAAGGGGACTTTAATGCACTTGCTAATTAGGGTCGTCAATAATTCAATTTCCACCAATCAATCGATCTCCAAATCACGAAATCAACAAATGTTCAGAACTCTATCTCCTGTCCATTGATCCTTGCTGATTTCAACTCTTGTCCCCCACCCCACGCGTCGCTGAATTCCTTGAGAAAGCCGACGCCTGGCGCAAGTGTATAGGTGTATTCTTCATCGGCCCACTGCTCAATGTTAAACGAATAGTCTTTGCAATTTGCCACTTCTATTTTTCCAATTTGTTTTGAAGCCTCCCTCAGCGTCATGTCAGCGATGTATTGATCAACAAAATCATAGGACCATGTATCGCCGTCTTTGCCGTTGAGCCTGTAGCGGTTCTCCTCAAGTTCGATACTCTTCCTGTATACATACACGAATCCATTATTATCAATGCGATAATATGCGCTGTCCTTATACGATCCAGACCAATCCGGAGTTAGATGTGTTGAGACGAGCAGATAGTACTCCATATTATTAACGGTCACATAGTCCACAACTTCACGGTGTTCCACCAGATCGCTATCCGACAGGCCAGTAGCCTTGAAGTTCCAGTAATTACCAATCGTGAGGGGAAGATAATCGTTGGAAGTTTCCGGCCGGGGTTCATCGTTACACTCACAACCTGCCATCATCACAAACACGCCGAACATTAACAATGAATTCTTCATCACTTTGGGTTTGTCTGTTAGACACGATGTGGGTTGAATTGGTTGGAACCCTTGTCAGCCACCTAGCTACCTAGCCACCCAGGAACCCAGGTACCTGTTTATTCATATTTCAGCGCCGCAGCCGGATTCATATTTGCAGACTGCCAGCTCTTGACACTCACGGTAGAGAGCGCTGTAAGAAAACAGAGTATCCCCGCAGTGATAAAAATCCATGCACCCAGGTCAATGCGATAGGAAAATTGTGAGAGCCATTCATCCATTAGCAGATACGACAACGGACAAGCTACAACAAACGCAATAAGCACCAACGTCAGGTAGTGCGTTGATAGCAGGCGCACGAGCTGAAACGTTGTTGAGCCGAGCACTTTCCGTACGCCAATTTCTTTGGTGCGAAGCGCTGTCATGTAGGCGGTCAATCCAAATAAGCCTAGAGAGGCAATGAAAAGAGCCAGCGCCGAGAAAACCGTGAATACTTTACCGAAACGGTTATCATTCTGGTACTGCGCATTAAAGTATTCATCCACGAAAAAATAATCGAATGGATTTTGTGGATAAATGCGTTTCCAAAGTTGGTCGATCTGATCCATAGAAGATTGAAAATTTCCGCCGTTGATTTTGAATGAATAAAACTCGTCAGCCCAGGGCGCGAATACGTATTCCTTTAGTGTAAAGACGATCGGTTCAACCTTCATACGCAAAGATTGTTGATTGAAATCCTTAACAATGCCAATCACTTTTTTGGGAAGTAACTCGCCGTTCTCATGCCATATCACAATTTTATCAAGTGCTGCTGACGGCTCAGCATAGCCGAGCTCGTGTGCCGCGGTCTCATTAATTATGATTGCATCCTTCCATAGTGGCGTACCATCCGCGTAATTCTTGCCAGCGACAAAGGTTGCCTGGTACAGATCGAAAAAATCTTCATCGATCGCCACTATCGCGCAATTTGTTTCCTGGTCAGGGGACTCCTGTCTGTTAAAGCTCCTTCCCCATTGAAGCTCCTGGCCTGGAATTGACGAAGAAACAGCAAAATCAGAAACACCTGCGATCTTTGTAGTTTCATTTCTGAAAAAGGAAAGTGTTGACAAATAGGTACTGTCTTTCACAGCAGGACCTTTCACCACCAGCGTCTGCTCCAGGTTTAAACCCAGCGGCAGATTACGCATGTAACTCAGTTGGCTAAAGACCGTAATTGTTCCAACAATCAGCACAATGGATGCCGTGAACTGAAATACGATCAAAGCTTTATTCAGATTCATACTGATGGCCGACCGGGAAATTTTGGACCTGAGCAGCGCCACTGGATTCAGCTTTGAAATAAAAATCGCGGGGTATAATCCGGAGCACAATGTGCCAGCAAAAAAGATAGTTACGAGTATCAACGTGTGGTGCCAGCCGAAAGCAACCGCGTCCGGAAGGACAATAAGAATTTTGAGGACGGGCAAGCTTGCCTGTATAACCGCAACGGAAATGCAGATAGCCACCAAATTAATGACAGCTGAATCGGTCATCAACTGAGCCATCAATTGCCACCGCGTAGAACCGATGATCTTTCTTACACTGATCTCTTTGCTGTTTCCTGACGAGCGGGCTATCGCAAAATTGATGTAGTTGATCCACGCAATGAGAAGGATAAAAATTGCTATCATCTGTAAAAAGTCGACCGTCTTTGCGTCTCCATTCACCTCGAGCTCTGCCCACAATTTCGACTCAAGGTGAATTGAATGGATCGGTTGCAACTGAAACTCAAACCGGCGCCCTTGAGCTGCGAGCTCCTGAATATACTTGCCGAATGTCCGATTGAGCAATTCGGGTATTTTCGATTGTACCTGATTTCCATTTACACCAGGTTGTAGCTGCACATACGTGTAAAAGTTACCCCAGTCCCAATCGCTATCAAGATCGATACCGAGTGAGGTGAACGAAATGACAAAATCCGTATGAAAATGTGAGTTAGCGGGGATGTCCTCGAAAACACCAGTCACGAGTATTTCACGGGGGCCGCGTTCACCTCTGTGAAATGTGAACGTTTTGCCCACAGGATCACTTTCCCCGAAGTATTTCTTTGCAATGGATTTGGAAATTACCAGCTGGTTAGGCTTGTCCAACGCCAGGGCTGGTGAGCCAGAGACCATGTTGTATGAGAGTGCCAAAAGAAATCCATTGTCCGCATAATAGATGCGGCTTTCACGGAATTTTTTATCCTGGTACTGCATCACAGGGTCCGCCATAAACGGTGCGGTATGCACTAACCTTACGGCTGCTTTTATTTCCGGTATGGCCGCTGCCATCGCAGGCGCAAGACCCGGAACGATCTGCGCTGACTTTCCAGTCTCAACATTGTTATCGAATGCATGATAAGTGACGCGTAGAATATCCGCCGAACGAAAGTCATCGTAGCTGCGCTCATAGCTGACGTATAATAAAATGATCGTACACGACACCGTTGCAAGTGTTAGACCAGCTACACTTAAAGCGGAGAATGACCTTTCGTTCCAGGCTCTGCGTAGCGACAACTTAATATAGGTGAACATCATGACGAAGGTGTTTCTCATATACTATGTCACAAGTGTGCCAGTTTCGCTAGATGCCGAATTTACTCAAAAAAATGCGCATTTCTGGCTCTTTAGATGACCGGTTATAAAAGCAGTTGTCCGATTTCAGACGGTTCGGGGAAGGAAGGGCATAAGTCAAGGACAGTTATTGGATCTTTATTATCGCCAGCGCAACAATGATATTGCGTTTAAAATATACTCGGTTAGCGCATATCACAAAACTTCAAATGCAGGTAAGCGCAGAAAACGCAAAAGAATCCCCGCAAAAAACGCAGAAAAATGCAGGGTAAGTTCTGCGTTTTCTGCGCGTGCCATTGTTGAGTGGCACGCACGCGGCCTTCAATAAATAACGTTAAGACCTACAAACAATTCTTTTGCGCTAAAAAACACACTCGGCCAACGCACGCACGTTTTACACCCGACCCCTCCATGGGGAGCATAATCTTGAGCATGAGAAAACAAATCAAACATTGATCATTGATCATTCTCCTTATACCTTTATACCTTATACCTTATACCCTTATACCTTATACCATATACCTCCTCACAACATGCGTCTAATACAATTCACACATCCCCAACATGGTCGCCGCATAGGCATTGTGGAAGAACCAAATGTGATCCTGCTGAACAAGACGATTCCTTCGACCTATCAATTGTTCAGCGATATTATTAATACGTCACAATCACACCTTCCTGCTATTCATGCGCTGAAGACCACCGAAGTGGTGAAATACGATGATGTGTATCAGGCAAAGAATGGGCTTAAGATGCTTCCTCCAATTGATTGTTCAGATCCGATGCAATGTATGGTTTCGGGAACGGGCTTAACACATAAAGCCTCGGCCCAAAACCGTCAAAAGATGCACGACCAGGCGGATAAACTAACCGACAGCATGAAAATGTATCTTATGGGTGAAGAAGGAGGTAAACCGAGCGACAACGAAATTGGTGTTCAGCCCGAATGGTTTTATAAAGGCAGCGGCATAAACCTAAAGGGACACAATGATCCACTGACCGTTCCTGAGTATGGCAATGATGGCGGTGAAGAACCTGAAATCGCAGGAGTTTATTTAATTTCTGCGAAGGGTGTTCCCTACCGGATCGGTTTTGTTCAAGGCAACGAGTTTAGTGATCACGTGATGGAGAAAAAGAACTACCTGTATCTGGCGCCATCAAAACTGAGGACCTGCTCCATTGGACCAGAGTTGGTGTTGGATACTGCATTCAACGACATCTCCGGTACCGTTACAATTTTCCGTCAGCAGAAAGTAATTTGGTCGAAAGCGATAAAGACGGGAGAGGCAGCCATGTCGCATAGCCTCGCTAACCTCGAGTACCATCACTTCAAATACGAACAGCATCGAATCCCGGGTCAATTGCATGTTCACTATTATGGTACCGGTGCTTTTAGCTTTGGAGAAAACATTGTGTTGCAACAAGGCGATGAAATGTCCGTCAGCTATGAAAATATGGGCAGACCATTAGTGAATCCGCTTCAGATTAATACAGAAAAAGAGAAACTACTCCGCGTAAATTTGTTGAGATAACATTAACCAAGGCGTTATGAAAAGCATACTATCCATAACTTTCCTGCTTCTGTTTATCCAGGATGTAAGGAAAAAAGGAAATCCAATCGAACACCTGCCATCAAACATAGAAATACTAACACATTTTGGTGAACGCGCGGACTTCTCTCCCGACAACAAACAAATTGCTTTTATGGCCAAAAGTTTCGGTGATGCAATGGTCATTGATCTTGAAACCCGCGCCATCCGATGCCTCACGTGCAACGTCCCGGGTGCTGTTTTCCTAAGAGTAATGCATTTGGCTAACGGTGACTATCTGCTTATCGGCCCGGATCATTTTGAAAACATAAGCATCAGTCGTGACCGGGACAATGAGCTTTGGTATTTAAGAAAAGAGCGAGGTTCTAAACCAGTTAAGCTCAATCATAAGTTGAATGAAGGAGCAGCAATTTCAAAAACCAACATGACAATTGCTTTCACGCTAACTCACGGACAGGAACCCTCCCTTAAAGAGGGATCGTCACAATTAATCCTCGTAGATGTCGACGTAAGCAGTAATGAACCGAAACTTATCAACAAACGAATCGTGCATGAGAGTAAAGACCGGAGTTGTGTTCTCGAAGCACAGGATTTTTATGATAACGACACAAAAATGACTTTCACGTGTTATGAGCCGCAAGGAAAAGCGTCAACGATGAGTATTGATCTTAAAACAAAACAGGTAAATAATATGTCTAATCATTCAGCCTACGACGAGGTGGAAGGAATTTTTCCGGACGGCAAGTATACACTTGTTGAATCTGACCGGCAATGTGATCAACTTGGCGGAGAAAGAGGAAGCAAGAACATCGACATCTGGAAATTAAAACTCGACGGCACGGGAAAAGATTTTATACGTCTCACTAATTTTAATGACTTCGAAGGAGGCAAAGCGTCCAATCCGGTTATATCTACCGACGGAAGATACATGGCTTTTCAAAGCGCGCGTACCTCCGATGCTGCGGGAGTTGGATATGGGCTGTTACTCTACAAATTCAAATAATGAACAATGAAAGCAGGTGTGCAAACCGTCGAAAGGCACCCCGATACTTATCGGGGGCAAAGGCCGCAAAAGTTCCTTTGAATAATCATGAGCACTCCTTTAAAACCGTCATCCTGAGCTGAAGATGTGCGATGAAGGA
>Ga0193738_1001342_pt1 | contig 10082 bp, 10 predicted proteins | sample L2a1metaG_FD_144927 | JGI IMG/M metagenome (GOLD analysis project Ga0193738, IMG submission 144927) | Soil microbial communities from a riparian zone of the East river system, Colorado, United States - L2a1 | ecosystem: Environmental > Terrestrial > Soil > Riparian zone | place: USA: East River...
CCTTCGCCGCCGGGTTCGTGCTCTGGGGCATCAGCGGCGCATTGATGTCCGGGACGTTCCAGGCACTGCTGTACGACGAACTCGCGGTCCACGGTGCCGCCTCGCACTACGTACGGCTGATGGGCTGGGCCAACTCCCTGGCCATGGTCGCCACCCTCGTCGGCACCGCGCTGGCCGCTCCGTTGTTCGCGATCGGCGGATACGTGCTCGTCGGATGGGTCAGCGTCGGCATCGCACTGGTGCAGGCGGTACTCGCGCTCTCTCTTCCGGCCGCGCCCCGGGTAGCCGAGGCGGACGAGACCCACGTTGTCGGGTCACCCGAGATACGTGGCAGTCTCGTCAACCGCTACGTGGCCATGCTGCGGTCCGGCCTGGCCGAGGTCCTGCGTCAGCGCCTCGTCCGGCACGCGGTACTGATCGTCTCGATGCTGGGGTTGTTGGCGTTCGACGAATACCTCCCGCTCGTTGCCCGCGAGAACGGCGCGGCGACGGAGACGGTCCCATTACTGGTCGCCCTGACCGTCGCCGGTCCCGCGATCGGGACGGCGCTGGCTGGTCGGACCGCGAGCATGCGTGGCCGCACCATGGCGTGGGCGCTTGCCGCTGCGGCGATCCTGATCGCGATCGGCGCGGCCGAGGGCCGGTGGCTCGGCTTCCTGGCCATCGGCGCCGGCTTCGGCATCGCCGGCAACGTGACGATCGTGGCCGAGGCCCGCCTTCAGGATGCGATCACCGGGCCGGCCCGGGCCACCGTGACGTCGGTTTCCGGCCTGCTCAGCGAGGTCTTCGCGGTGGCGGTGTTCGCCGCATTCGCGCTCGGTTCGGTGTGGCACGCCGTGTCGACAATGGTGACAGTGCTGACCGTTCCCATCCTCCTGATCGCGGTTCTCGTCCCGCGCTGGCTCCCCACCTCTGGAGCCGCCGCCGCACGCGACGACGCGGTCAAGGCCGTGTCATGAGGCGGAGCCTGCCCGAGGGCGGATGTTGTGGTTGAGGTGGAAGACGTTGTCCGGGTCGTACCGGTGCTTCAACGCCGCCAGCCGCGCGAGCTTGTCGGGTCGATAGGCCCGCCGCACGCCCTCCTCGCCTTCGTCGCCCAGGACGTTCACATAGACGCCGCTGGCATACGGCTCGAGCGCCGCGCCGACGCGGCGGGCAGCCGCTATCCGCTGTTCGTCCTCGGCCGGGTCGGTCCAGGCGGCGGCCGCGACGAACTCGACCATCGCGTCGCGATTGCTGAAGGCGCTCTGGTCGTCGGAAGGCGAGGCGATGGCACCGCCGTAGGACTGAAGGGAGGCACCCGGCAGCATCGACCGGTCAGGATCCGCGTCCGGTGTGCCTTGGGCCAGGAACGCGTCGATCGAGGCATCCGGCAACTGCGCCAGGTAGTGGCCCTTCCAGTACCGCCGGCGAAGTCCGTGGCGGTGCACCTCGTCGTCCATGCTCTGGAGGTCGAGATAGGTCAGGCGCTCGACGCGCTCCGCGACCTGGTTCCCCAGATTGGAGAACGACGGCAGTAGGCGGCGCCCCTCGTCAGGATCACCGACCCAGACGAAACCCGCACTCGCGAGCGGCCGGTTGCGCAGCTCGCGCGGCAGGAATGGCCACTCGCCGCTCGTGCCGACCCATGCGGTGAGCGTCGCCCGGGTCGGGGCGTCGGCGATGAGGTCGCGCCAACGGCGTAGCGCGGCAGGAGCCTCGGCTGGGCTGAAGAAGTAGTCGGCGAGCAGCGCAGCCGTGCCTATCCGGTGGAGGCGGAACTCGAACTCCGTCACGATGCCGAAGTTGCCCCCGCCACCACGCAGGCCCCAGAACAGGTCGGCGTTCTCCGACTCGCTGGCGCGCACCGTCGCGCCATCCGCCGTCACGACCTCGAACGCCACGACGTTGTCGCATGCCAGGCCGAACTCGCGGGCCAGCCAGCCCATCCCGCCGCCGAGCGTGAGGCCCCCAACGCCGGTGTGTGACACGTTGCCGGCCGTGGTCGCGAGACCGAACTGTTGCGTGGCTCGATCCAGGTTGCCGAGCGCCGCTCCGCCTTGGACCCAGGCACGACCGGAGTCCGGATCCACGCGTACGGACTGCAGGCCGGTCAGGTCGATCATCAGTCCGCCGTCCGGCACGCATATGCCCAGCACGCTGTGACCACCACAGCGCACCCCGATCTCGAGGCCACGTTCACGGCCGAAGCCGACCGCCGCGGCCACATCTGCGGCGCTCCGGCACCGGGCGATCACCGCCGGCCGCCGGTCGATCATCGCGTTCCAGACGGTTCGTGCGGCGTCGTAGCCGTCGTCCCCCGGCTGGACCAACAGGCCGTCGAAGCCGCGACCGTGAAACTCCTGTCTCATTCATCCACTCCTGTTCGAAGAGTCAGATATCTCCACCGAGCAGGACAGGCGCGACGTGGATCTGCAGCTCGTCGATCAGCCCGGCAAGTAGGCATTGCTGGCCCACGTTCACGCCGCCCATGACCACGATCGGCCTCAGTCGCGAGCACTGATCTGCTGCACTGCCCAGCCGTTGCCGTCCGGATCGCTGAAATAGAAGAAGCCGACGTTGTCGAGTGCGTCGCCGGCTCGGCTCGGACGCAGGCCGTCCGTGTCGTACACCTGGATACCGGTAACATCCACGCCGCGCTCGACGAGTTCGGCGTGCGCCGCCCTGAGGTCGGCAACGACCAACTGAGTGCCCTTGAGCGATCCCGGCGGCATGTCGGGGACAGCTCCCTTCCCGATGACGATCGAGCAGCCCGACCCCTGGGGAGTCAGCTGAACGACTCGGACGTCTTCGCTGACGACGGTGTCATAGTCCACGTCGAACCCGAGTTGCTCGCCGTAGAAGGCCTTCGCGCGGTCCACGTCCGTGACGGGAACACATACCACCTCGAGCGTCCAGTTCATGGGTTCCTCTTCGTGTCGTCCGCGATCGGGTGCCGGGAGTTCAGGCGGGTCGACCCTCCGGTCCGGCGGCTCGCGTCATCGTTGTGCGCCGCCAAGGTCTCCACTCACCGTCGTCGCCTCGAAGCTCCCAGTCGTGGGTGACAGTACCGTCGGGGTTCTCGAGGACGGTGAACCTGGCCGGGCCGGTGAACCTCAGGTTGCCGTCCACGACCTCTCCCTCGTACATGCTTCCGTCATGGAAGGGACCGTTGCCGTCGAAGAAATGGGTGCGATAACGCGCCGTCGAGGCGTCGAAACCGTAGAACATGACCCCCTTCTGAACTGCACCGCCCGGTAGTTCTCGACCTGGATCCTCGGTCGGGTCGCCGAAGACCGCATCCCAGCGGTGTGCACGGAAGAATCCGCCGTGCAGCCATTCGAACGTGTCGATGCTGGTCGACCTCATGCGCGGCCCGGAGAAATCGGGCGTGGTCTCCCCTTCGAGGTTCCAGGTGCCCACGAGGAAGTCGAGACGTCGTAGTGCGGGGTCGGGGGTCGGGGGCTGATCCCATTGGCCCAGGGCGTAGCGGGTGCCTTCGTTGTCCTCGAACAGCGCCCACCATCCGAACTGCTGCTTGGAGGGTGGCAGCGGGAACCGCACGCCACGCCGGCTGAGCTCGGCGTAGGTCTGCTCGATGTCGGCACAGTTGAAGAACAGGTTCGAATGTGGCAGCCGATCGGGGACCGCGCGCCGCGGCTCGTCGGCCTGCCGCGGGCTCAACGCCAGAAGCAGGTCCTGGCGGGGTGGCTTGACCTCGATCCAGCGCTCGTCGCCGTAGGTCTCGTCACGGACGACGGTGAATCCCATCGTGGTGGTCCAGAACTCCAGCGCGGCTTGCTGGTCCTCGACCGGCACCATGACCTTGGAGACGTTGGTGATCATCAGGTCCTCGCCTCCTGCACGCGTCCTGGGTGTCGGGTCGGGCGCCGCGCCCGTTGTTTCACATGGTGCGTCGAATCGCTTGGGCCGTTCTCGACACATCGTCAGGACCGGCCCTTGCGTGTGTCTTGAACGAATCGCTCAACTACGCCGGCTGGAATCGCGGAGTTCGAGCAGCAGGCGGGTCAGCGCGACACGCGAGCTCACGTCCAACTTGCGGTAGATGCGCTTCACGTACTGGCTGACCGTGTGGTGGCTGAGGCTCAGCCGTTCGGCGATCTCGCGGTCGGAGCGGCCGTCGACGACGAACAGCGCCACATCCCGCTCACGTGGCGTCAGGGCCATCAGCGTCCCCGTGGAGATCTCGGACCGATCGCGCTGCAGTTCCAACACCGTGATCAGGGCGCCGCCCTCGGCGCGGGTGTAGCTCGAGTGGCCGTGCAGCAGCCCGGTTCCACCGTCCACCGACTCAACCTCGACGTGGCGAGAGAAGCCCTCGCCGCCGCCCGGACGGGCGATCACGCGGTGTAAGGCACGTTCTGCGTCCACCACCTCGGCCAGCACGCACCTGGCGGCCTCGTTGAGGCGCGGGTCGGGGTCCGTCGGATCAGTGATCACCACCGCGGTCCCCGTGCGGTCGAGGGCGACGACCACCTGGTCACGCTCACGCTCGAGGCCTTCCCTGGAATGGATCCCCTCGATCACGGTCCCGACCACGCGGCCCAGTGCCTCGGTCAATCGCACTTCGTACGGGGTGAAGCCGCGGCCAGGGTCGTTTGTGCCGCAGTGCAACGTCCCGATGACTCCGTCGCGGTTGATGATGGGCGCTTGGACCTCGTGACGGATGTCGTGGAGGTACTTGAGTTTCGTGTAGAGCGGGTCCTCGAGCCACTCGTCCATCGACTCCATCAGCGCCATGTTGTAGACGGCGCGCCCGGTGGCGTCGAGCTGCGTCTGCAGCCAGTTCAACTCCCGCCCTCCCCGCTCGTAGCGCGCCAGGAAGCTGTCGCTGACACCCATTGGGGCAAGGCACAGCTGATCGCCGGTCCATGGATCGGCGACGTACAGCGCGTACATCGGAAGATCGAACAGCCGGCCGAACCCCGTGACGAAGCGGCGTTCGAGCTGCCGGTGGCTCGTGGAGGCGCACAGCGTCTGGGCGAATTGCAGCAACTCGACCCCGCCGGGCTCACCGCCCGCCGCCTGCCCGCCCGGGTACGGCGCAAGCCTGTCCGTGGCCGAGGGCGGGACCTTGACATTGGTGTCCATGACTCTGCTCATCCGAACCCCTCAGCGTCGCGCACGACGGTGGCACCGGCGAGACGGACGTGCCGCGGCGGCTGCGGGAACACTGCGCCACGGGCGGAGTCGTGGGTGATGCTCATGGCGTGACTCCTCGGACGTCTCTTCTTCTCAACGTCTACGAGGTTCGTCCTTAGGGCACCTGCACCGCATCGGGCGATTACCTCATTGTGCTTGCCCGCGCTACCTTAGATGGTCCTGAGCAGGCGTTATCCCCGATCTAAGGTAGGGCACCGTCCACCGGTCGGTTGACCCGGGATTCCACTACTTGCGCTTTGGGCCGTGAGCAGGTTCCAGCACGAGGTTCACCGCCTGGTCGGAGGCCACGTTGCTCACCCGCATCTCATGACGACTCCTTCAGGGAGGCCCTCCTGTCGTGGATACATCCATTCTGGATATACCCTGCCTGGACTGTATGCTTGTCCGGTGAGCCCGGTCAACCCCGCGCCGACGCTTACCCAGGCGGGGTTTCTGGTGCTGCTTGCGCTTGCCTCGGGCGAGGCACACGGGTACGCAGTCATGCAGTTCGCCGAGGAGACCACCGACGGGCGGGTCCGGTTGCCGCCGGGCACTCTGTACCGGACGATCTCGCGGTTGCTGGCCGACGGTCTCGTGGAGGAGATCGCGGGCCAAGATCCGGACGCCCCGCACGATGCCCGGCGCCGCTACTATCGGCTCACCAAACGGGGCCGGCAGGTCGCCGAGGACGAGGCCGAGCTCATCAAGCGGCTTGCCCGGGCGGCGTCCGGTGCCGGCCTGGCGAGAAGTCGGGGGCGAGCGTGAGCGACCTGCGACCCGCCGCGGTGACGCCGCACCTGTTCGTCCGGGACACCGACGCGGCCGTGAGCTTCTACGTGACGGCCTTCGGTGCGGTCGAGCTGTTTCGGAACACCTGTCCGACAGGACGGTGCTGTTCGTTGAGCTCGCCCTGGGGGAGGGCAGGGTGCTCATCAGCGAGGAGACGCCATCCCTGAACGCGCTGGCGCCACCAACCATCGGCGGATCCCCCGTGATGCTCCTGGTTGAGGTCGACGACGTGGACACGGTGGCCCGCCGGGCGACCGAGGCCGGCGCCGAGGTCGAAATGCCGGTGCAGGAGATGTTCTGGGGCGAACGCTACGGCGTCCTGGTCGATCCCTTCGGCCACCGGTGGGCGGTCTCGACCATCCGTGAACAGCTCACGCCAGACGACATCGCATCGCGCACGCCCACGGACATCTAATGGTCCGTCCCATGATTGGTTGACTGCTCGCTCGATGGCGCGCGGCCAGCCGCAGCCTGGATGGACAGCCCCGAGGCACCGCCAGCCGCCTATCGCCAGCAGGTCCGGCAGCTGACCTGAGCCGATCTCACCGCCCGACACGCCTACACGGGGCTCGGATGCTCGGGTCGTGGCCCCACCACCTCAATCGGGCGTAGGGGGCCTTGCAAAAACGCTCGCCGTGATTCCGGCGACAATGGTCAGCACCGCCGCCGCAATCGGCGCGACCAACGCACCGACAGGTATGCGAGTGGGATCCGAGCCCGTCTCGACGACCGGCAGCGTGATGCTGAGAATCGCGGCGACCAGCCAAATCGCGACGGTGGTCACCGACAGTCCGATCCAGACCGGCATTCGCCTTGCACTGCCGCGCAGCCTGCCCATCATCAGCAGGAACGCGCCGGTGGCGACCAGGCCCCACAGCCAGGTGCCGAATGCCGCCACCTGCATGTGCTCCTGCTCACTGCCCGAGACCATGTCCGGAGCACGGATGCTGATCAGGACGACGGCCACCCAGATCCCTGCAATGCCGACCGCAGTCCACGCCATCCAGGAGCCGTCGGCCATCGCCGAACGCTGATCCGGTCCTTGTCTCTGCATCTCCGCCCCTTTCGGCCGTACGCGGTCGCCAGATCGTGCGCGCAGCTATACCAGGCTGGGCTGGCGTTCCGCCTCCACGTGCCCTTCGACCTCGAGGTGCGGGATCCACTCGAGCCAGCGGGGGAGGTACCAGTTGCGGTCGCCGAGCAGCACCATGGCGCTGGGGAGCAGGACGGATCGGATCACGGTGGCGTCGATCAGCAGCGCGACGGCCACACCGAAGCCCATCTGCTGGAACATGACCAGGTCGCCACGGGCGAAGCCGGAGAAGACGGCGACGATGATCAAAGCTGCTCCGGTGATGATCCTGGCGGTCGAGGCGACGCCCCACCGGACGGCCGCAGCGGTGTCGGCGCCCTGGTCGAAGCGCTCGCGGATCCGGCTGAGCAGGAAGACCTGGTAGTCCATCGAGAGGCCGAACAGGACCGAGAAGAGGAACAGCGGTACCCAGGCCTCGATCGTGTCGACGGTCTGGAAGCCGAGAAGGTCCGCGCCGACGCCGTTCTGGAAGACCAGCACGAGCAGGCCGTACGCTGCACCGACCGAGAGCAGGTTGAGCAGTATCGCCGTGATGGCGATCACAACCGAGCGGAAGGCGACCGTCAGCAGGACGAACGAGAGGCCCAGGACGAACGCGAACACGAGCGGCGCCGGATTCGTGACATTGTCGAGGTAGTCGATGGTCTCCGACGTGCTCCCGCCGACGAGCGGGTCGGCATCGGTCCCCTCGAACGCCGCGGGAACAACCTGCTCACGCAAGTCGCGCACGGCTGCTATGGACTCCTCGCCGGTCGGGTCTCCACCCACAGGGACGACGAGCTCGGCGACGCCACCATTGCCGACCCGGATCTCGCCCCCCCCGAAACGTGCGTCGGCCTCGAGTTGGTCGCCCAGCTGCTCGAGTGCCGTCGAGACGGAGTCCGAGTCATGAGCGACCACCACGTGGACCGGATTCACCGTCTGGTCAGCGAAGTCGCGTTGCAGGGCTACGTAACCCTGCTTCGCCGCCAAGTCGTCGGGGAGCGTGCTGACTCCGGCAGTACCGATGCTGAGCCCGAAGGCGGGCAGCGCGACGGCCACGAGTGCGGCGGTACTGATCGCGAGGCTGATGGCGGGCCGGCGCAGGACGCGATCGATGATCGCCCCCCAGATCCGGCCTTCGGGGTTCGACCGCTCCACCGACCGCCGGCCGACGAACGGCAGACGGACGGAGTCCACGCGGTCCTTCAAGAGCCCGAGCAAGGCCGGCAACAGCGTGAGCGCTACAGCGAGCGACGTGATGCCGACGAGGATCGCGCCCGCGGCCAGGCTGCGGAAGATCGTCGAGGGCACGATCAACAGGCCGAACATCGCGATCACGAACGCCGACCCGCTGAACAGGACCGCGCGGCTGGCCGTCCCGCCCGTAGTGACAATCGCGTCGTCCGGCGTACGCCCGCGACCACGCTCCTCGCGGTAGCGAGAGATGACGAACAACGCGTAGTCGATCCCGAGTGCGAGCCCCATGCCCGTGAGCATGTTCGTCGTGAAGATCGACAGCTCGAACAGCTGGGTGAGCAGCGCCACCAGCCCGAGCGCAGTGACGATCGCGACGATTGCCATCAGCAACGGAATCAGGCCCGCGACAACCGTGCCGAAGACGAGCAGCAGGATGATCAGTGCTGCCGGTAGCCCGAACTTGAGCTCGCCTTCCTCCAGATCGCGAGCGGAGAGCTCGTTGAAGTCGAAGTCGAGCGTCGTGTCGCCGGTGATCGCGACCGCAAATTCCGGATCGGCGTCTGCCCGTTCCACGACGTCGATGACGTCGCCCGCATCGTCGGCGTCGGTGATGTTGACCGCGATCAACGTCGCCTGGCGATCTGCGGAGACGAGCGAGCCGTCGTCGACGTCGACATAGGTCTGAGCATTACTCACAACGCCTGTCTCGCGGCTCTCCCGCACGAGCCCTTCGACGAATGTCCGGAATTCCTCGTCGTCGACCGTCAGGCCCGACGAGCGGACGACGATGAGATCGGAGACTTCACGTTCTGGATCGGGTGGGAAGGCCGCGAGGAGCCGCTCCTCGGCTCGCTCGGACTCCGGGTTGTTCGTCACGGACGCCTCGGAGGTGAATCCGGTCAGGACAAGGGCGAGCGCGGCGACCGAACCCGCGAGCACGACGACCCACGCGGCAAGCGTGCGCCCAGGGTGGCGACTGCAGGCACGGGCGAGAGAGGTGGTCGAGAGCTTCATGGTGCGGCACCATTCGTTCCGAGTAGACCGGACACCGCCACGGTGCTCGTCGGTCCCGTCGCCGTCTTGAACAGAACGCGCGCCACGCATCATTCCCCGTCCCCAGAACTGGGGATGGTCCGACGACCATCCGATCCGGTGTCTTACCGGCCGGTGCGCGACGAACTAGCGTCGCGGCATGATCGAGGCGGCAAGGAACCAGCCCTCTGTCAGTACTCGGTGATAGATGTGGCCCGATGAAGCAGAATCCACCCACGAAGTTGCCGCCACCGCACGATCACAGCGAGGGCGCGGCGGCCCCGCTGCGCGTACAGATCCTGGCGACCGAACACTGGAGCCTGCTCGCGACGCGCAGCATGACCTGGAACGAGATGTTCAGCCGGACCGGCACCTTCCTCACGATCCTTTCGGCCTCGGTCATTGCGCTCTCCCTGGTGGCGCAGGCGACAGGCTTCGACGCGGGCTTCCGTGTCTTCGCGATCCTGGTGCTCCCCATCGTTCTCCTCGTCGGGCTGGGGACGTACATCCGGCTGGTCGAGGCCGATATCGAGGACGCGTGGCTCGTGGTGGGGATGAACAGGCTCCGCCACGCCTATCTTGAACTTGCACCAGAGCTGGATCCGTACTTCGTCACCAGTCATCACGACGATGAGCTCGGAGTGCTTCGGACCTATAGCTTCCGCACGGAGGTTGGCTTGAGCCACCTGCTATGCGGGTCACCCGTGATCGTCGGCATCATCGACTCGGTGGTCGCCGGAGTCTTTGCCAGCATCGTGTGCCAGGCTCTCGGCGGAGCGGTTGAGCTCCAGATTGCAGTCGGGTTCGTGGTGGCCCTCGCGAGCGTAGCGATGCTTGGCGCGATGGC
>Ga0193738_1001343_pt1 | contig 10079 bp, 8 predicted proteins | sample L2a1metaG_FD_144927 | JGI IMG/M metagenome (GOLD analysis project Ga0193738, IMG submission 144927) | Soil microbial communities from a riparian zone of the East river system, Colorado, United States - L2a1 | ecosystem: Environmental > Terrestrial > Soil > Riparian zone | place: USA: East River...
CAGAATAGGAATGGCCCACTTCGCCCAATACAGGTGCCGGGGTTATTTTTTCAATATCGAACCGCGTAGAAATTTTATCGTTCATTACTTCCCTTATAAATACAAACATGGCTGGTAAGCCGAGGCCAAGAAGTATAGAAAGTATTTGAACGGCTCTTCTGTTTGGTTTCACTGGCGTACTACTTGCACCAGCTCTATTGATTACCTTCGAATTTGAAATCTGGGATGCTCTTGAAATTGAAGTTTCCTGCCTTTTCTTAAGCATTATATTGTACAATTCCTGTTTTACAATTAGCTGTCTTTGAATTTCTATTAGTTCCTGTTCCTTTTGTGGAATCAATTTTAACTGGGATTGGGAGCTTCTATTCTGCACTTTTAAATCCCCGATTTCAAGATCAAGCAATTTGCTGATATTTTTCAGATTTTCCAACAGATTATTCCTGACATCCCCAATCTGTATTTCAAATTGTTTTATTGTTGGATGTTCGGGAGCCATTTTACCGGCGATTAAATTTTTTCTCTGTAATTGCAGGGAATTATAGATGTTTACCTGTTCGTTCAATGTATTATCATCAAGACCGAGTGAAGATGGCACAAGGTTGAATAATTCAAATTCATTTTCTTTACTACTCAGATAACTGGTAATAAAATCTGTTGCGACTACTTTTCTCATTACAGTATTTATCGCTTTATCACTTTCAGTTATTCTGCTGAAATATTCACCTGACTGTGATGCTACGTCAATAATTCCTTCACGTTGTTTGAAAGCAAGTTCTTCCCGTTGAATTTTTTTAAGCTGATCATCCAATGTATCGATTTGCTGATCTATAAATTTTAAAGCCCTTTCAGCCTGCAAGTTTTTTTCTTCAATTGTTACCGAATCATATTCCAGCATTACATCATTTATAATATCTGCACCCAACTGGGAATTAGTGACGAGCATATTCAGGTTAAGGATACCCGTTCCGACTGATTTTGGAGTAACCTGTATCAAACCCGCAAAACCGCTGGCTGCAGCAGGCACCGGGGACCATATAATGTTATAATCTTTCCCTAGTGGTATTGACGGCACTCTCGTTAGCCTGAATATCCCGTTGCCGTTTTCGAATATATCGCCAATTTTAAAATTCTTTGTTTCGTTATTTATTTTAAAAACTCCATTTTCATTAAACTTAATATTAAAAGTAAATCCATGGGTAGAGTCATTTATTTTGAAACATTCAAGATTAATTGGTGTTTGTTTATAAATATTGGGTTGCTTAATTTTCCCTATAGCATAATAGCTCACATTAAGCCCTCTTTTTTTTACTACTCTCTCCATTAGTGGCCTTGATTTCAGTACCTCAATTTCACTTGTAATATTTATTGCTTTTGCATTCAGGAAAATATCATCATATTTATCAGATCGGCCGCCCTGTGGCTCGCTTTTTATATGCATAGTGCCCCCAACATTATAATACCTGGTAGCATACCGCAGGTATATAAAAGCAACAAACAACGCAAAAGCCACAGATAAAATAAAGACAGGTAAAAAACGAACATATTTATAAAACAAGTCCCGAAGACTCAGGCTAAACAGTTCGCTTTTATTGGCATTCGGTGGTTGCGGAATGTGATTTTCAGATGTATTATCTGCCATGAATTATTTTTCTTGATTAATTACTGTTGAAGATTCTGTCATAAATGAATACCAGGCTTGTAATTAAACCAATGGCTGCTGTAATTTTCTGCCACTTAACCTGATCTTCCTGGCTGGCTTTGGTTTTGGTAGGCTCCACTATTATAATGTCGTTCTGTACTAAATGATAATAGGGCGAAGCGAACATATCATTGGCAGATAAATTAATAGTACCAAATTCCCTTGTACCGTCTGCTTCACGTATTATTCTTACTGATTCCTTTTTGCCATATTGAGTAATGCCACCCGCTAAACCGATGGCTTCTAGTATATTCAATTTTTCCCCGGGAATACTTATTACTCCTTCCCGATTTACTTCACCAATAAAAGTGATCTTATAATTTAACCAGCGGATTATTACAGACGGGTTGACTAGCACTCTATCTGTTTCACCCAATTTTTTCTTTATAAAGTTTTCAAGTTCCAGTTTGGTCATTCCTTCAGCTTTTATTTTTCCAATGCCGGGGAATTCTATATCGCCATTAATATCTACCAGAAAACCTGTTGAACTGTTTGTGCTGGCAGGAAGATTATACTGGGCATCTGTCTTTTCTTTTTCTAATGCTGAACTATAAACCAAAATGGATAATAAATCATTCTTCTGAATTTTTAATTCGGGGATTTTTACTGCGTTCTTAATTGTTGTATCCCGCATTTGCTCCAGGTACTGGGGTGCTCTTTTTTGCGTACCGCAGGAGATTATCATTACTGGCAGGATAAGCAAGCTGACTAGGTGATGGAATTTCATTGATACGTTTGTTAGATTTTAAAGCTGCATACCGCAGCAACGTAGGTTTGGTTTTAATTAAACCGAAGATAATTTAGTTCTTTCAATATGGGCAACTAAAATATACCCAAGGCTATCAATAGCTACTTTCACAGTTTTTTGTCTTACTGCTACTATCTTTCCCTCCTGATCCATCAACGGCCCGGCTGTTACAATCACCCGTTGATTTAATTTTAAATCCATTGGTTTCACTTCCACATTTTCATACTCATTTAAAAACCGCTTAATTGCTGTTATTTCTTTTTCTTTAATCACTGCAGGTTTCCCATTCCAGTAAACAAAATTGATAACTCCGCTTGTCATTCTCACATTTGTTCTGTCTTCCTCATTCACTTTCACAAAAACATAAGATTTAAAAAGTGGTTCTTCCACCGTTTTTATCCGATCGCTCCACTTTCTTCTTATCTTATTTAATGGGCAATAGCTTTCCACTCCTTTTTCAGTCAAAAGTTTATTTACTTTTTTTTCCCAGCGTGGCCTCGTATAAACGGCTAACCATTTCAGATTTGACATAGTTTGTTTCAGAAAGAGCTTCGCCATCTCAGTTACATAAATAGGTTTTTACATAACCGGTTATCAATGGCATTGAATAGGCATAAAAATAATAAAAGTTGCCTCCTATTATTTGCCTGCAAATATATGAGAATATGTGAGTGGGGGAATTGATAAATTGGCAGATTATGAATGAATTATCCCCAAGAGTTAATAACTAAGAATCTGCTTCCACGTTGTTATTAATTAACTTGTATTTCCTACCTTCCGACGGGCAACCATTAATGCAAAATCGGGTACATTATTTATAACAACCGACCCGGCGCCTATTAAAGAATACATTCCAATTTCAATACCGCAAAGAATTGTTGCATTAGCTCCTAATGATGCACCCTTCTTTATTAATGTTTTCTTGAATTCTTTTTTTCTTTCAACAAAACTGCGGGGATTTATAACGTTTGTAAAAACAACAGAGGGTCCGAGAAAACAATCATCTTCTACCATAACCCCGTTATATACTGAAACATTGTTTTGAATTTTCACACCATTACCAATAGAAACATTATTGTCTATAAAAACATTCTGACCAACGATACAATTTTCTCCTACAATACAAGTCGGCATAAGGTGGCTAAAATGCCATATTTTAGTCCCCTTGCCGACCATTGCGCCTTCATCAATAACTGAACTGGGATGAATAAAAATAGTACTAGCTGCCATTTTACAAAAATGGTCTTTTGTGAGCATTATGCCAACGGGTTTTACTACATTTAAAAAAAATAGCCTGACATGAACCAGCGATACTATTCATTGGATGTATTCCGCGGTGCAACTGTTTGCCTGATGATACTGGTAAACAATCCCGGGAGCTGGTCGCATATTTTTGATCCACTTGAGCATGCTCCATGGCATGGTTTAACACCAACCGATCTTGTATTTCCATTTTTTCTTTTTGCTGTTGGTAACGCACTTTCTTTTGTAATGCCAAAGCTAGAAGCCGGAGGTGATGCTGCATTCTGGAAAAAAGTTCTGAAAAGAACTGTTTTAATTTTTTTGATAGGATTATTTTTAAACTGGTGGCCTTTTGTAAAATGGAACGATGGTGAATTAATCTTCCGAAACTGGGTTGACCCCGTTAACCCTGAAAGCGGCGTAAGAATTTTTGGAGTGCTGCAGCGTATAGCTGTTTGTTATTTTTTTGCTTCGGTAATTATCTACTACTTAAAATCACGAAAAGCATTTTTGGCAGCTTTAATTCTTTTATTGCTTTATTGGGTTCTTTGTATAACCGGAAACCCTTCTGATCCTTACAGTTTATCCAGCTGGTTTGGCACTGCAATAGATAAAAATATTCTTAGGGTTGCACACATGTATAAAGGGGAGGGAATACCATTTGACCCCGAAGGGTTGATGAGCACTATCCCCGCAATTGTACAGGTAATCTTTGGCTATTTAATTGGAGATTATATTCAGAAAAAATCATTGTCTCTGGAAAAGCAACAATTTGATTTCGAAAAAAAATCTACTTCTGTTTCCGGCCCGCATCAAATGTTGAATGGTCTATTTGTTATTGGTATTGCAATGCTGGTTACTGGTTATTGCTGGAACATGGTTTTCCCGGTAAATAAAAAAATATGGACAAGCTCTTATACGGTTGTTACAACAGGACTTGCAATATTAACGATCGGTGTAATGATTTATATGATCGAAATAAATCAAAAAAGAGGATGGCTGACACGGTTCTTTGATGTGTTCGGGAAAAACGCCTTGTTTGTTTTTGCACTCAGTGCTTTTCTGCCAAAGGGACTTGCTTTAATAAAGCTGGGTGATGGCACCACACCCTGGAATTTTTTATATAAAAAATTATTTATTAATGTGCTGCCGGCGAAACCCGAAGTTGGATCACTCCTGTTTGCATTAACAGTTATCACGTTTATGTGGCTTGTCTGCTACTGGATGGATAAAAAGAAAATCTATATAAAAGTATAATAGCAACCTGTTTTTATTTCCCGATCAGTTGCTGGCTGGTAGTAGTTGATAATTCAATTTTTTGTTCTTGCTTTTCTTCTTCGAACAAAACATTTACGCGTAAAGCTTTTAGACCCACTACTCCTTGTAATTCTTCAAGATCCACATGTTCAACACCAGGCTTCAGCATATTTTGATTTTGTAAAAATTCAATATACTCCATATATTCATCCGCTTCTTTTGAAGTTGAATAAACTACTGCAATTTTTCCCGGCTGTGTAAGCCTTTCATTGGTATCCTTAATTCTTACTTTGTCTATTCTCTTTTTTACAATTTCATAACGCACATTATAAGCGCCGTCCACATCAAACTTTCTTTCTGCCGTGCGGAATATAATAGTCAGTGGCTGAGGATGTGAAAGTATTAACTGTGTTGTTTGCAAAGGATGGCTAAGCTGTGATTCTAAATTATTGGTAAGCCTTGCTGCTTTAATCAGCATGCTCAGTTGCCACATTTTCAGGTTGCGCAAATAAATCTCATCAAATTTTTTACGCGGTGAAATGGACTGACCCATATAAATATTAAAATCCACACCATCGGTAACATATCTTTCAAAATAATGCGGGTACACTTTCTGTGCCGCTGCTTCTTCCTTATCAATGAACCGGGCAAGTGTATCATTTATTTTTGAAATACTGTTTTCATATTCTTTTCGATGATGATAAATAGTACCAAGCTGCGGGTCCAGCGCTGCAAAATAAGTTTCTATTTCCTTGCTGATAGAATGCTGGGTATTATGCAGGTGATTAAAAATAGATTTAACCTGGTTATCCAAAAACTCACGGATAGTAGTTTCTTCATCACTTAATAAAACATCCGATGCAGATGCAATGAATTTATCCAATTTAAATTCTATTTCCTGCAGCAATGGAAATGGAGCATCTGTCTGTGCTTTTACAATTACATTACGTGCCATTTGCAATTGCTCCACCATATCCAGTTGTATGGAATGTGAGCGTTCCGTTGATGAATTGCGGATATCAATAGCACCATATACCGGGTACACATCCGGGAAAGCCAGTCGTTCCATTTTTACATCCTCATGCTGCTGCTGCTTTACTATATAGTTTAATGCTGCTTCTGTAAATCTCCATTCTACAGAAGGCTGAATGGCAGTGAACTGTTCTTTTACAATTTTATCTATCTGGTTATCGAGTCCATCAGCACTTTTCTCCAATGCCAGTGTAAAAAGAGGAATAGCTTTCTCAATCTTATTGATATGAATATGCTTTAATTTTCCGGGTTGATCAGAAGTTACTTCCAGTATACCAATTAAATCGTTGTTTTGTTTTAAAGGGCAAACAATCAAGCTACGTATACCATCAGTATAATAATATTGCAGGTATTCTACTTCGCTTAAACTTTTTTCATCCAGGCTTTCAAACACAACCGGTTTACTATTATTCCTGAAAAGTAATTTACAGCAATCACTTATTTCATCCTTATCTGACATAGAATGAAAATGCTTAAAAAGAAGGCTATTGCTGTTATGCAAATCGGAATAAACGTAATGGCCATTAACTCTGAAGAAAGGAGTGATACCAATCTTTAACCCTTTTAACCCAATTAAACTTTGCACATGGTCTTCCAGTTCCTTATACACAACTGCATCCGAAAATGCATTGATATGAAGCAGGCTGTTTTTTATCCGAGAAATAACTTCTGTTTCTGTTACATCATTTACCCGTACAATAGTTAACCCTTCAAATACAAATTTATCTACAGGTATATAATGCATCAGCTCTTCAACTGTAAAAACAGTTTTAGTATCCCGGCTTACAATTTCTTCCGGTAGTTCAGGCATATCACCTACAGGCCTCACATCAATAAATCGTGCATCGAGCTTAAGTTCAAGAAATTTGGTAAGTCCTGTATGCGGATCAGTATAAGGATAAACTGTGCTTGTCAGTTCCTGTGAATGATAGCCACAATATTTCTTTAAAATCATGTGGCAGGCAAAATATAATTTCTCCCTGTTCAGATTTTCGCCTATTGCATCATTTGGGATATTTATTTCTTCTTTGCCGGGTTTCAGAAATAGTAACTGGAACAGGCGGGAATAATAAACAGTATGAAAAGTAAAAGGCAAAGCAACAGCATGCAGGTTTTCGTTTCCCGATGTTGTTGGTGGAAAAATAGTAGCAAGTATTTGTTGAATTAATTCTGTATGTGGTTTTAAAATTTCTAAATCGGCAATAGACTCCAGTAATTGGGGACGCAGTTCTATTTCTTCTATAAGATGACCGTACAATTTTTTAAGGCCCGGATTCCCATCAGCAATATTCTTCCTGAGCACTTCTACAAGTGGCTTGAAAGAAAGCTGGCTATTAATATTTACATCAAATGGATTTTTTTCCATAACAGTTTCTGATTCTGGTTAATTTAGGATAAGTTTTTATTAAAATGGTTAAGTATACAAAGGTATAGAATAATACTTTTGTTTTGCTGCCACAGTTCACAGGAAAAAATATTGATTCCCCTGTTTCAGCAATTTTTTATAATAATTGCAAATCACTTTCAATCCGCACTCGTCGCATTTGGGGTTTCTCGCCAGGCAGGTATATCGCCCATGCAGAATGAGCCAGTGATGCGCTTTATGGATCATCTCTTCGGGTATATTTTTAATTAGCTCTTTCTCAACTGCTAAAGGAGTATTTGCTGATTGGCTTACCAATGCTAAGCGTTTACTTACCCGGAATACATGTGTATCAACCGCCATATTGGGTTGCTTATCTACAACAGATGTAATCACATTGGCTGTTTTTCTTCCTACACCGGGTAATTGAATTAACTCATCAACTGTCATCGGGATTTCGCCATCAAATTCTTTTACCACTTTCTGAGCCATCCCAATCAGGTGCTTTGTTTTGTTGTTGGGATATGAAATGCTTTTTATAAAAGGGAACAGTTCATCAAAATTTGTTTTGCTCAATGAATGTACATCCGGGAATTTTTTAAAGATGGCTGGTGTTGTAAGGTTTACTCTTTTGTCTGTGCATTGGGCAGAAAGAATGACTGCAACCAGCAATTCGTAAGGACTATCGTACAATAATTCTGTTTCAGCATCAGGCGTATGTTTTTGAAAATAGTCAATTACAAAATGGTAACGCTCTTTTTTGGTCATGCTGCAAGTTAGGGCTAAGGCATAAAAAAGAGAAAGCAAGAATGACTTAACTCATTAAAATAAAAAAGCATCCACTTTTGGCGGATGCAATACGTTTTTTAAAAGAAACCTTTGATTAAACTTCCTGTGCAGATTTTTTCCTTGCGTAGTTTAGCACATTCAAAACTACCTCTGTTCTTGGGTTTTCTTTGATTTTGTCTAAACGCTGCATTGAAGTTTTAAGCACATTGAGTTTTTCACGCAATGTCCAGTCTTTTTTCAAAGCTGCTTTAATCTCTGCATTTTGACTTGCTGAGGTTTCCTTGTAGAGATACAATAGTAAATCTTCGGGTGTAAAGTTGGTCATGGGCAATCCGTTAATGTCCTGAAATTTTGTTTGTCCTTGAAAAGTAGAAAGTGTCCGGATATTAAACGGGGAGCAGGTTGCCTTATTGTGCAGGCAAGCCTATTTTCCTTGTTCAGAGTTGTTTTCGGGGATTATAAAGAGGTCTTCCTTATCTTTTTTCATCAGGTATTTCTCCCTTGCATACTTTTCCAATGTGGCAGGGTTGTTTTTAAGTCGGTCTAACTCACGCTGTTCGGAGGCAATTTCGTCCTGGTAATGTTTTTTGCTCATCAAAAGCTCTTTTAATTCCGCATTCCTTGCCTGCTGGGTAAAAAAGTCGTTTTTATCGAAAAAAAGGATAATACCTAAAAAAGCAGAGAGGGCAATAGTGTATTTGCTGCGCAGCCATGCAGGGATATGGTTGATATATTTCATAACTGGATATTTGAAGTTTCGAAGTTAATAACCGGGGCTCTCTTTTGAAAAAGAACCCCGGCATCAACAATTATTTTCCAAATTTAATCTTTCCTTTCGGATATACTGCGGACATGCCCAAAATTTCTTCTATACGAATAAGCTGGTTGTATTTCGCCATTCTATCCGTACGTGAGGCACTTCCGGTTTGGCTCATAATTGTGTTGTACCCGTTGTGCTGTGCAAGAGTAACAGCATTGATCGTTTCTGTTATCGTTCCAATCTGGTTTACTTTTACAAGCAATGCATTACCGATATTTTTATCAATACCCTGCTGTATTCTTGTTACGTTAGTAACAAATAAATCATCTCCCACCAACTGGCATTTTTTACCAATAGCCTGTGTTAAAGCAGCCCAACCATTCCAATCATCTTCTGCCATCCCATCTTCAATAGAAACAATAGGATATTGCTTCACCCATTTTTCCCAGAACTTAACTAACTGATCGCTGCTTAATTCTTTGCCATCACTTTTATGAAAAACATATTTTTTCTTTTTTGCATCCCATAGTTCGCTGTTGGCAGCATCCATTGCAACTACTATCTGTGATCCTGCTTTATAACCCGATGCCTGGATAGCTTCCATTACAGTATCAATCGCTTCTTCATTGCTTTGAATATTTGGAGCGAAACCACCTTCATCACCCACATTGGTGCTGAATCCTTTTTTCTTTAATACTGATTTCAGTGTATGAAAAATTTCAACTCCCCATCTCAACCCTTCACTAAAATCAGGAGCGCCTATTGGCATAATCATAAATTCCTGGAAATCGATTTTATTATCAGCATGTGCACCACCATTTAAAATATTCATCATAGGCATAGGCAATGTCTTGGCATTTGTACCTCCTACATAACGGAACAACGGCAATGCTGCTTCTTCAGCAGCAGCTTTGGCAACAGCCATACTTACTGCAAGTATTGCATTAGCACCAAGTTTTCCTTTATTTTCAGTACCATCCAATTGAATCATCATTTCATCAACCCCTGTTTGATCAGCAACATCATTTCCCATTAATGCAGGTGCAATAATTTCGTTTACATTTTTTACTGCTTTCAACACTCCTTTGCCAACATATTTTTTCTTATCACCATCCCTTAGTTCAACAGCTTCGTGAATACCTGTGCTTGCACCGCTTGGTACAGCTGCACGACCCAATGCACCTTCGTC
>Ga0193738_1001344_pt1 | contig 10076 bp, 12 predicted proteins | sample L2a1metaG_FD_144927 | JGI IMG/M metagenome (GOLD analysis project Ga0193738, IMG submission 144927) | Soil microbial communities from a riparian zone of the East river system, Colorado, United States - L2a1 | ecosystem: Environmental > Terrestrial > Soil > Riparian zone | place: USA: East River...
AAGCCGCTGGTGGCATCGGTCGTCGGCGACCTGGGCCCCATCCTGATTATCGTGATGTCGGCGACGGGGCTGTTGCTGCTCCTCGGGTGCGTCAACGTCGCCAACCTGCTGCTGGCGCGCGGTGCCGCACGCGCGCGCGAGATGTCGGTGCGGGTCGCGATCGGCGCGCCCCGCGGCCGGATCGTCCGCCAACTGCTCACGGAGTCGGTGCTGCTCTCGACCTTCGGCGCGATTCTCGGGCTGGCGCTGGCGTTCGGCGGCGTTCGCGCGCTGCTCGCGCTTGGCGCCTCCAAGCTGCCGAGACTCGATGCCGTGACGTTCGACGGCCGCGTTCTCCTCTTCTCCCTGGTTGTCCTGGTGGTCAGCGGCCTGCTGGTCGGCTTCGCACCGGCGCTGCGTCTCGCGGGGACCGACGTGCGTACGCTGATGAATGAAAGCACGCGCTCGGCGACCGGCGGCAGGGGCACCGCGCGGTGGCTGGGGGCGATGACGGTCATCGAGATCGCCCTGGCGATCGTGCTCGTCGCCGGGGCCGGGTGGCTGGTCCGCGGATTCGCCAACCTGCGAAGCACCAATCTCGGGTTCACGGCGGCGAACCGCGTGATCTTCGACGTCGCCTTCCTGGGACCCAAGTATCCGAATCCGAACGCCGTCGATACCGCCTCACGCACCATGCGCGAGCGTTTCGCGGCGCTGCCTGGAGTCACCGGCGTCGGCTCGACGTCGAACTTTCCCTTCAGGAACAACCTCGAGGGATCGTTGATTGCGAAGTTCCACGGCGAGCCGCTCGATCCGGCGCACCCGATCGGCACACGCCAGCGGATCGTCAGTCCGGGTTACTTCCAGGCGACGGGCACGCGGCTCTTGCAGGGCCGCGACTTCGGTCCGGACGACCGGCGCGACACCCGGCCGGTCGCCATCATCAACCAGGCCTTCGTGAAGCGCTATCTCCAGGGCCGCGATCCGCTCGGGCTGCAGTTCTCGGCCGGCTATCCCGCGCCCAACCCCGAAAACGAAGTCACGGTCATCGGCGTCGTGGACGACGTGCGGCAGAAGAACGTCACCGACGAAGCGGAGCCCGCCTTCTATGCGGCGCTGTCGCAGATACCCTTCCGGCGCCAGACGATGGTGATCGCGACCGCTGGTGCGGATCTGAGCGGCCTGCAGTCGGCGATCCGGACCGAAGTGCGCCAGATGGATCCGCAGATCGCTGTCGAATTCGAACTCGTGGAGGAGCTCGTCAACGGAACGCTCCGCCGCCAGCAGCTCGGGATGACGCTGATGTTGATCTTCGGCGGCGTCGCGATCCTGCTCGCCGCGGTCGGCATCTACGGCGTCGTCTCCTATGCCGTGTCGCAGCGACGCGGCGAGATGGCGACCAGGCTCGCCCTCGGCGCAACGCCCAGTAGCGTCTTCATGCTCGTGATGCGGCAGGGGGCGATTCTCGCGGGCGCCGGCATCGCCATCGGCCTGCTGACCGCGTACCTGTCGGGACAGATCGTCGCCAGCCAGGTGTACGCCGTACGCGCGTCGGACCCGCTCATGCTCGGCGCGGCGATCGCGATTGTCGCCGGCATCAGCATCGTGGCGACGATGATCCCGGCATGGCGCGCGTCACGCCTGGCGCCGTCAGGCGTGCTGCACGCGGACTAACTGTTCGGGGCGGCATCGCTGCCTACCGCTTCACGACACTGACCGGCGCCGATCGCGGGCTCTCACGAACGGCGCCACCATCGAGCACGAAGGAGGCGACCGACAGCGTGTGGTTGCCGTTGGACATCGACGGGAGGTTCGAGCTGCAGCTGAATCGGCCGCTCACCGCGACCGCGGCGCACGATACGCCGGCGGCCTCGCTGCGGGCGTCATCCACATAGATGGCATAGCGGAAGGTGGCGAGCTCAGCCGCGTCGGCGGCCGGCTGATCCCAGCCGAAGCGCTCGCTGCCGCTGATGGTCTCGCCACCGCTCGGGGCAGACGGTGACTCGCTGCGGCAGGCAGTGAGGACGAGTGCGCCGGTCAGCAGCGTCAAGGCGCGAACAGTCATCGACCCTCACTATAATCGCGTGATGCGGAACGGTCGAGCGATCGTCGCGGTGCTGATCGTCGCCGCCGCAGCCGCCGTCGCGCTGCGGCTGGCGGCACAGTCGTCGCTGCGGCTGCGAACCTACGCGTCCGGATTTTCCAACCCGCTCGCCATCGTCCAGGACCCTGCCGATCGGTCGGTGCAGTTCGTGCTCGAGCAGGCCGGTCGGATCCGTGTCGTTCGCGACGGGGTGATCCTCGACAACGACTTACTCGACTTGCGGGGCGGCATTACGTCGGGCGGCGAACAAGGGCTCCTTGGACTCGTCTTTCCTCCCGATCCCGCGAACGCACGCTTCTTCGTTAACTTCACGGATCGTTCTGGCAATACGGTCGTCGCGCGCTTTCGGCGATCGGCCGGCAACCGGCTCGTTGCGGATCCCTCTTCACGCTTCGACTTGCGCTGGAGCACCGGGCTCACGGTCGTCCCGCAACCCTTCTCAAATCATAACGGCGGGCACATGGCGTTCGGGCCCGATGGGATGCTCTACGTCGGGCTTGGCGACGGCGGATCGGGCAACGATCCCGATCACCGCGCCCAGGATCCCTCGGAACTCCTCGGCAAGATGCTCCGGATCGACGTCAACGTGGCCGACAACCATCCCGCGGGACTGGTCGTGCCTGGCGACAATCCGTTCCTCAACAACGCCGGCTTCCGCCCCGAAATCTGGGCGTTCGGGCTGCGCAACCCGTGGCGCTATACCTTCGACGACACGTCACGCGGCGGCACCGGCGCCATGGTCATCGGCGACGTCGGCCAGAACCGGACCGAAGAAATCGACTACGAGCCGCGCGGCCGCGGCGGACGGAACTACGGCTGGCGCAATCGCGAAGGCGCGCACGACTACGTCACCTCGCGCCCGCCGGCCTTCACACCGCTCGTCGATCCGATCTTCGAGTACGACCATGCCGTCGGCGCGTCGGTCACTGGTGGCTACGTGTATCGCGGCGCCGCACTCGGCGCCGAGTACCAGGGGCGCTACTTCTTCGCCGACTTTGTTCGCTCGCGGCTGTGGTCGATTGCCCTGATCCTCGATCCGTCCGGCGAGGCGCGAGCGACGGGCCTCATCGAACACACGTCGGAGCTGGGTGGCACGGGTCAGCTCGGCAACATCAGCTCGTTCGGCGTGGACGCCGACGGCGAGCTGTTCGTCGTCAGTTACTCGCGCGGGATAGTCTTCCGGCTCGCCGGCCCTCTCACAACTCCGCCGACACCCGTGAATCCGCGCATCCTGCGATAACCCCTACCGCAGACTCCAGCCCGGTTGCCGAACGAAACAGCCCGTTTGCCGATTCGCGCGTGCCGGTGAGGTCTGCCACTTCGTATGCTCTCTTCGAATGGCCGCCATCGAGACCGAATCCCTGACACATCACTTTGGCGAGCAGGCCGTACTCCGCGACGTCAATCTCCTCGTCCCCGACGGCGCCATCTATGGATTTCTCGGGCCAAACGGGGCGGGCAAGACGACGACGCTGAAGCTGCTTCTCGGGCTGCTGCGGCGGCAGCGCGGCGCCATTCGGATCTTCGGGAAACCGCTGGAGCGGGAGCGGCAGGAGATCCTGCGACGGATCGGATCCTCGATCGAAAGCCCGTCGATCTACGGACAGCTGACGGCCGTTGAGAATCTGGAAGTCTGGCGGCGGATCATCGGCTGCCCGAGAGTCCGAATACCTGCCGTGCTGGAGTCTGTCGGCCTGGCGGACACCGGCCGCAAGCGTGCGCGCCAGTTCTCACTCGGGATGAAGCAGCGGTTGAGCATCGCGGTCGCGTTGCTGCACGAACCGTCGCTGCTGATCCTGGACGAACCGACCAACGGGCTCGATCCGCAGGGCATCCTCGAGATGCGAACGCTGTTCGAGCGGCTGAACCGCGAGCGCGGGACCACGATCCTGGTGTCGAGCCACATCCTGTCGGAGATAGAACGGCTGGTCACCCACGTCGGCGTCATCCATCGCGGGACGCTCAGGTTCCAGGGACCGCTGGACTCGCTGCGCGAGCGGCAGCACGCATCCACCTACACGGCCGTCGATACCGGCGACAACACGCGCGCGCTCGAGGTGGCGCGGCAGCTGGGACTTGGGGGACGGATTGAGAACGGCCGCGTCCTGCTGCGGGCGCTCGCGCGCGACGAGGCTGGCCGATTGACGGCAGCCCTCTCGGCGAACGCCGTCACCATCTACGAGGTTTCTACGGTGCGAACCGATCTCGAGCGCATCTTCTTCGAACTGGTAGGAGCCGATTGATGGTGCTGGCACTCGGGCGCGGCGTCTGGAGCGAGTGGCTCAAACGGAGGCGCAGCCTGACAACCGCGCTGGTCCTCGGCAGCGCCTGCTTCGTGCCGGCGATCATCTTTCTCTCCCGGTTCCGCCGGATCGACGCCTTGCCGGGGATCTATGGTAACCCGCGCTTCTGGGACACGCTCTGGGTGCAGTCGTGGGAATCCATGGCGCTGATGATCCTGCCGATGGCGATCATGCTGACGGTGACGCTGATCACGCAGATCGAAGACACCAACAACGCCTGGAAGCAGGTCCACGCCACGCCACAGCCGCTGTCGGCGGTGTATGCCGCGAAGCTCGTCGTCATTCTCGTGTTGATCGGAGCGTTGATCCTGGCGTTCACGGCGGCGATCTATCTCTCGGCCGTTCTCCCGGCGGCCATCTTCGCCCACGTGGAGACGCCGGCCGGACCATTCCCAATCGCCCGTTTCCTTCGGCGCGACGTGGCGTTCTTCATCGACGTCTTGCCGATTGTCTCGCTCCAGTTCCTGCTCGCCCTCCGATTCCGGACGTTCCTCACGCCCCTCGCGATCGGCATGGCGATGTGGATACTGTCGATTGGCACAATGGGGTGGACGTATAAGTACTTGATTCCCTACTCGTATGCCGGCATCGACTACCTGATAGTGGAATATAAGAGGCCAATGGCGCTTCCAGCGATGCCGGCCGTAATCGCTGCGGGCTGTTTCCTCGTATTCACCGTGACGGGCTATGTGCTCTACGCGAGGCGGGAGGACAAGAGCTGAATGAGGCGAGGCGCGGTCGCGATGCTCCATGCCGGCTACTGGACGCTGTACTGCCTGCTGCTGGTGGTCGTCCTGCTGATGCTCCGCGCGCCGCATTCAGGACCGCCGATGGCGGGCATCGCGGCCAGCTGGCCGATTCTTGTGCTGGCAATCCTGCCCAACGCCGGCGCGTTCTATGTCGGGTACGGTTTCCTGTCGGCGCGGCTGGCACGCCGCGAGCTCGCAGTCACGGCAGCCCTGGGCGCGTTGGTTTGTGCCGGCACTGCCGTGCTGGGGCTGCTGCTTGCGTACGTGATGTTTGGGCCGCGCCAGCCCGTCTTCACGCAGTGGAGCGAGCTTGCTGGTGTGGCCGCGTCGTTCGCCGCCCTGGCGGCGATCCATCTCTCGATCGCGGTCGTGATGCGGGGCTTCGTCGGTTGGTACGGGGATCTCGCGATCAAAGAGGAGCTGACCAGGCGAACGCACGAGATGGAGCTCGCGCTCGTCCGATCGCGGCTCGATCCGCACTTCCTGTTCAATACGCTGAACAACATCGACATCCTGATCGCGCGCGATCCCGCGTCTGCCTCGGACTACTTGAATAAGCTCTCCGGCATCCTCCGCTACGTGCTGTACGACACGCGGGGTGGGGAGATCGCGCTGACCGACGAGCTTGCCTACATCGAGAAGTACGTCGCGCTGGAGCAGATCCGGGCGCGCAGCCCGCGCTACGCGGCGCACGAGGTCGTCGGCGATCCCTCCGGCCTGTCGGTCGCGCCCATGACGTTCATCCCGTTCATCGAGAACGCCTTCAAACATACCGAGGGCCTGAAGGCCGACGAGGCGATCGCGAGCCGAGTCGTCATCACGGACCACCGCATCCTCTTCGAATGCACGAATCGCTGCACGCCGGCACCGGACGCCGCACGGTCGAACGGCGGGCTCGGCGACGAGCTGATCCGCCGGCGGCTCGCACTCCTCTATCCAGATCGGCATTCGCTCGAGGCCGGCGCCACCAACGGCGTGTACAGCGTTCGCCTGACGATCGAGGCCCGATGACGCTGCTCAAGTGCATCGTCGTCGACGACGAGCCGCTGGCACTCGAGCGGATGGTGGACTACGTGCACCGGCTGCCGTCACTGGAACTCGCCGGAGCCTTCGACAACGCCGCCGATGCGCTCGCCCGCCTGCAAACCCGTGATATCGACCTCGCGTTCCTCGACATCCGTCTCGGCGGCGACTCCGGGATTCACATGCTCGAAACTGGCGCCGTTCGCGCGAGGGTCGTCCTGACGACGGCGTATGAGGAATATGCCGTTCGGGCGTTCGATCTCGACGTCGTGGACTACTTGCTCAAGCCGTTTTCGTTCCAGCGTTTCGTGCAGGCTGTGGATCGCGCCCAGGCAGCATGTTCGCAGCGCCTTGCTGCGCCGGAGTTCATCTTCGTGAAGACCGGCCAACGACTCGAACGTGTGCCGCTGTCGGAGATCCTGTTCATCGAGGGGCAGCGCGATTACCGGAGGATCCACACGGTCACCAAACGAATCATGACGCTGCAGACCTTCGGGGAGCTCGAGCGGCTATTGCCACCCGACGTGGTCTGCAGAGTCCACAAGTCCTACATGGTCGCGATCGGTCGCATCGACGCCGTCGAGCGTGGCGAGATTCGCGTCGGCGCCGCGACGATCCCGATCTCCGACACGTACCGCGAGCGCGTGTTTGCGTTGATTGGCGGCGCCTGAGCGATCGATAATCGGCGGATGCGCTTACCCGAACTGCATGCGTCCCTAACCCAGCTATTCAACGAGCTCGTCGATGGGCCGACCGGAGAGGCATTCATGCTCAACACCGGCGACGCCGGCCTGCTGCGCTCGCTCGACAAGCTCACAGCCACCGATGCGTCACGCTCGACCAATCAGGGCGCGACGATCGCCGCGCACGCGCAGCACGTGCGCTACGGGCTGTCACTCATGAACAAGTGGGCCGCCGAGGGCGGCAACCCCTTCGCGGACGCGAAGTGGGACGAGGCGTGGAAACTCTCGAGTGTCGACGACCGCGCGTGGCAGGAGATCCGCAAAGGCCTCGCGGACGAGTGCCGGCGATGGTCCGGAGCGTTGAAGACGGAGCGTGAGCTGGCCGGTCCCGCGCTCCTGGGAACGATGGGAAGCATCGCGCACCTCGCCTACCACCTGGGCGCGATCAGGCAGATCGACAAGACGGCGCGAGGCCCCAGGGAAGGAACCTTTTGATCAGCGGCTTCGACCCATCTGTCAGGTACTTTGTTGACGCTCGCCGAACCAATAGCAGAGCCCATCCGGCGCGACGACATAGAAGACCTTCCAGTCGGCGCCATCGAAGTTTTCCACGCTGAAATCCGGATCGCCTTTCGGCAGGCCGTTCGCCTTGAACTCGGCGAACAGCGCGTCGATGTTCGTGACATGGAACGCGCAGCCGTCCTGGCTCGGATCACCGCCGTTCTCCGTCAATCCCATCTGCACGCTGTCACGCTCCAGGACGACCGTCCGTGGCACTGTCTCTGTCCGTGACGCGATGCGGAAGCCGAGTACGCGCTCGTAGAACGGAACAGCTGTCGCGAGGTCCGCCACCGGCAACGCCATGGCGTTGTCCTGGTAGCCAAACGCGCGATCGAGCGTTCCCCGCGGCATCAGGAATACTCGAATGGTCCGAACGCGGCGTACTGACCCGAGTGGTCGTAGGCGAGCTCGTTGTTGACCTGAAATACCGAAGACGCCGCGAGCGAACCGCGCTTCAGGACCAGTCCCTCTGGCAACACCATCTCGGGATGGACTTCGGCCTTCGACACCGGGTTCCGAATCTTCTGGAAGTCGAGCTTGATGACGTCGCCGATCGCGGCGCGCGACGCGTGCGCCGCGAGGTGAACGTCGAACTTCGCCGGCGTCGCGGGTCCGAGCGCGTAGGTCTTGATGAAGAGCCCCCACGGCCCGCCAAGCTCGCCGCGCAGGACGCGCGACAACGCCTCGCGCTGAGCGGCATTCGCGCGTTCATCCACGTACGACGTAGCGCGCCCGCCGCCGTCGTGAATCGCGCCAGGCCACTTGGCGAAGACCGCGAGACCGAGGCCGGCCACGTCCACGTCGTCGACCTGTCCATTCTGGATGATCCAGATCCAGCCTCCCTCGCAGAACCCCTTGCTGGGTAGTGCGTTGAAGTTACACGGGCAACCGAAGTCGCAGTTGCACGCGATCAGGACGTCGCCGCTGACCCGCCATGTGGACATGCCCGCATCATACAATCCCTGCGTCCCCTATGCGCGCGCGTTCCTGGCCGGTCATCGCCCTCCTCGTCCTGCTGCCGCTCGTCTCGTGGGCGTGGATCGTGGTGATGGCGCGGGACATGTACGGGCCGATGACCGGCGCCAGCGCGTGGATGATGACGCCGGTGTGGGACCTGTCGCATCTGCTCCTGCTCTGGGCGATGTGGGCGGTGATGATGACCGGCATGATGCTGCCCTCAGCGGCGCCGATGATTCTGCTCGCCGGGGATGGCGCGCGTCCCTACTTTCTCGCGCTCGGTTACCTCGTTGTCTGGACGGCCTTCAGCGCCGGAGCGACGGCGCTCCAATGGTTGCTGCAACAGTGGTTCGTCCTGACGCCGATGATGGAGGTCTCGAACGCGCGAACCGGCGCCATCCTGCTCGCATTCGCGGGGATCTATCAGCTGACCCCGCTGAAGCATGCGTGCCTGGCCACCTGCCAGGCGCCGATGGCCTTCGTGGCGCGCCGGTGGCGCGGCGGAAACGAGGGGGCGTTCCAGATGGGGCTCGAGCACGGCGCCTATTGCGTCGGCTGCTGCTGGGCGCTGATGCTGCTGCTCTTCGCCGGCGGGGTGATGAACCTGACCGTCATTGCCGCGCTGACGCTGTTCGTGGCGTTCGAGAAGCTGGTCCCGCTCGGCGCCTGGAGCGCGCGCCTCAGCGGCGCCGTCCTCCTGGGACTCGCGGCCTGGATGGCCGCGCGGCCTTAGACGCCCTTCATCCCCAGCGCGATTCGCCGGAAGTCGGATTCAGTCAGGCCGGCATAACCATCGGCTGATGCAACAGCATCCACGATGCGCCGAACTTGTCACGAAGCATGGCGAAGCGGTTCGCGAACGGCGTGCGCTCCAGCTTCATGAAGATCTCACCGCCCTCGGTCAGAGCGGCGTAAATCCGTTCGGCGTCCTGCTCGCTATCCAGCGTCAGCGTGAGATACGCGCTTCGCATCGGCTCGGCATTCGGAATGTCCGCGCCCATCACGATCGTCGCGCCGATCTCGATGCGGGCGTGGAGGACCTTGTCCTTCCAGTTGTCCGGGATATTCGGGTTCGGCTGATCCCGATGCCGGGCAAGCCCGGTGATGCGGCCGCCGAGGTGCTGCTCGTAGTAGCGGAACGCGTCCTCGCACGTGCCGCGATAGTTGACGTAAGCGTCGAGTTGCACGTCGATTCCTATTCGGCGGAGACCGCGGTCCCGCTCGCCGACACCATCAGCATCCCGTTGTTCGCGCCGAGCACCTCGTAGTCCAGGTCGACGCCGATGACGGCGTTGGCGCCGAGGGCCTGCGCCTTCGACTGGAGCTCCTCCAGCGCCATATCGCGGGCGCGCTGGAGTTCCTTCTCATACGTCGCCGATCGGCCGCCCACGATGTCGCGGATGCCGGCGAAGACGTCCTTGAAGACGTTGGCGCCGAGAATCGCCTCGCCCGTGACGATGCCGAAGTACTTCGTGATGCGCTGGCCTTCGATGTTCGGTGTCGTGGTGACGAGCATGCCTCTCTCCTATTGCCGTTCGTAGACGGTGACGTGGTGAACCGTCTGTCCTTGACCGTTCATGCCGGTCGTGGTGATCGTCCGGGTCTTCCCATCGCTCGACACCACCGACACCTGCGTCGTCGTCACTTTGCCGGCCTTCTTCAATACGGTTTTGACCGTCGATGCGTTCACGCGCGTGCGCGACACGCTGTCGCCGTC
>Ga0193738_1001345_pt1 | contig 10070 bp, 19 predicted proteins | sample L2a1metaG_FD_144927 | JGI IMG/M metagenome (GOLD analysis project Ga0193738, IMG submission 144927) | Soil microbial communities from a riparian zone of the East river system, Colorado, United States - L2a1 | ecosystem: Environmental > Terrestrial > Soil > Riparian zone | place: USA: East River...
TCTCCCTTCGCTGCCACGTCCCTCAGTTCCTCGTCGCCCTGCGCCTTCCACGCTTCGATCTGCGCCCGTGCCCCGTCGATGCCCTTGTCGCGGAGCAGGCGAACGCATGTCGCGTATGAGACCGATCCGCCGCTGAACTCCTGGAGCTCGCGCGCCTTCGTCTTCTCGGTGCTCTTCTTGGTCATGTCTTCACCGCCGGCATCTCTCCCGGGCTGAGCGTCCGCTTCATCCTCGTCTTCACCTCGACGCTCGCCACCGTCGGATCTGGCAAGTCCGCCCAGCCCATGAAGAGCGTCCAACCGTCGGCGACGAGAGCCGCGGCGCGTTCCTTTGTAGGGGCGCGGCCGCTGAAGAAGGTTTCGTGGCCTTGCTTGAAGTGGCCATAGAAGGGGACTTTCATCGGCCCGTCCCTGTGCTTCCAAATCCGCCGCGTCCCGTCTGCTCGACCGCGTCCACCGTCATGATGGCGATCGTCGGGTACGCCTCGATGACCATCTGGCAGATCCGGTCACCCTTCTGCACGACGATGGGCGCGCCCGTGTTGTTGACCACGACCGCGCTCACCTCGAGCCGGTAGTCAGAATCGATCGTGCCGTGGATGACGTCGATGCCGCGCAGCGAGTGGCCTGATCGCGGCAGAATCTTCCCGACGAGGCCGCTCGGCATCTCAACGGCAAACCCGAGCGGGACCCGGGCTCGCTTGCCCTCCAGGAGCGCGGTCCGTTCCGCGGCGTAGCAGTCGAGGCCTGCGCTGCCTTCGGTCTGGCGCTCGGGGATTTGGCCACCGTCGCGGGTGACGGCGAAGAGGACCGTGGGGGTCATGGCTTCCCGCTCTCCCGCTCCCCGAGCCGCTTCACCATATCGACCACCGTCTCTCGAAAGCGCTCCTCGATGCGCCGCTGCGACTTGAACGCGCCGTACCGGTCCTTGATGCCGCACAGGTCGAGGAATGCCCAGAACGAGCCGTCGTTTTGGTCCGTCACGACCTGGCACCGAGGCGCCTCTTCGCGGCAGACGCGGGTGACGATTTCGTGGAACTCGGCGTAGGGGAGGGGATTGGGCGCACAACGCGGGTCCCTCGCGCCAACAACCGGCCCCGTCGGGAACACGATCACCTCACCGTTCGGCGCCGTGTAGCGGGCTCGCATGTCGGGGAGAGTATCGAAGCGTCCGCGTCGGCTCACGGCACGGGCGAACCTATCGATCGCGTGCGCGGCACTCGTCGCCGTCTCGGTCATCTCGGGTCGAGGGCTATTGAACGAGTACTTCTCGTTGCAGACGTATGCGAGCGGGCGGGACGTGTTGAACTCGTAGCCGCCGATCCATCGCTGGTCCTCGATGCGGCTCATGAGCGTCGCGTGGTGTATCTCGCCCCACTTGTACCCGCTCGTGATCATATCCGTCACGATGACTCCGTCGGCCACGGACTTCACCCAGAGTGACTTGATCGCGCCTCGGTTTCGGAACTCGTCGCCCGCGCGAACCTCCTGCCCGTCGGCGTAGCGGAAGGTCGGCGGCGACGCGGCCAGCGACATGTCCAGCCCTAGCCGCTCGGAGATCACCTTCACGTCTTCCCCCAGGCGCTTGGTGATCCGTTGGAACGTCGCCTCCTTCGCGGCCTCGGCGGCGGAGTCGAAGGGGAGCGCGCCTCTCTTGATAATCTGCACGTACATGCCGAGCCACAGCGTGTTCACGGCGCTACCTGGAACCGTCACGTCCACGCTGTTTCCGTGGCGCATCGCGCGCACCTCGCGCGGATACGTGTCCTCCAGGTGCTTCACCACGTCGCCGACTCGGATCTCGTTGCCGTGTAGGTCCTTCACTTCCTTCGCTTCCATTAGTTCACTCCGTCCTTTCGTTCCGTGGCTCGCCGTCGTCGCGCTGATTGTGCGGGGGATCGGGTTGGGGTGACGCCCAGTCGAGATGGTCCTGGAGTTCGTAGAGGCGCAGCGGGAACTCCAGCGACTCCTCGTGACGCCAAAGCCGGAGCACGGCTGACGTCCCGTTCGTGTAGAGCCACACGTTCACGGCGCGCGGCTCTGTGAACGTTTCGATCGTGACCGTGCCGTCGTCGGGGGAGGCGAAGATGGTGGGGGTCAATACCTGCTCCCTTCCTGCCCAGGCTCGTTGCTCCCAGTACACGCGAGTTCGTGGTCCGTTGCCTTCGGGCAGCGCTTGTTGCCGCACTCCTGGCACCAGATCATCTGGCACACCGTTGGGTTCTGCAGGCCCAGAGTCGGATCATCCAGGCAGGCTACGCACGCGCCGCAGTTGCTCGTCGGATCCATCACCTGCTCCTGCTCACCACGACTCCGTCGCGGCGGAAGGTGGAACGGATGGAATCATCCTCGGCGACGCCGACAGTCACCCGCTTGCTCTGCCGCAAAAACGGCTGCAGCGACTTCGACAGCTTCATGCGCGCGTCGATGGTGTCCAGATCAACGTGGAGCACGAGCCATGTTTCGCTCAGGCGGGTGCAGTGGGCGCAGCGGACACCGGCATCCAAACAGGCGGATAGGCACTGGTACATGGTCAGTTGAACGCCCCTTCCTCGGCGAAGTCATCAAACTCGTCGTACTCGGCCATCCGCGGGTCCGCTGGCGCCTTGACAGTGGTGAAGCTGGCCGAGAACGAATTGAACTCTAGGTCGATCCACTCGTCTGGCACGGGACCGTCCTTGTTCTTCGCGATCTGGACTTTCCGCACTCGTGTCGGGGGCAGCGTCTTGTCTGTCTGGTGCGGAACCTCCTCTGCCCAGCCCAGGATCACATGCTCGGATGCGTTCTCGATGTCGCCAGACTCCTTCAGTTCGTCCATGGTTGGCGGCTTGTTGTGCATGCCAGCTTGCGGGCGTCGCATCTGCGAGAGCAGGAGGCCCGCTGCGTTCGCTTGCTTGATGGCCTCACCGAGCTCCGCGGAGATATACGTCACCTCGTTCTTGCGATCCTGGTGCCGACGCCGCGACTTGATGCACTGCAGGTAGTCCACGATGACGAGCCCGGTGCCTTCGCGGCGGCAGTGCTCGCGAATCAGATCAGTCAGGTCCTCGACGGGGACACCGATGCCGTTCGAGAAGAACGGGAACGTCTCCGCGGCCGTCAGCTGCTTCGACATCTTCTCGATCTCCTGCGCTCGACACACGTTGCTCCGAAGCCTCAGCGCGTTGATGTTCGCTCGCATCGCCATGAAGCGACGAGCGCAAAGGACTCGGCTGTCCTCGCAGGAGATGAACAGCGGGCGGCCCTTTGCCTCGGCGTACAGGTCTGCCACGTGCAGAGCCTTGCTCGTCTTCCCGAAGCTGGTGCGCGCCCCGAGCGTGGCGATGTTTCCGCGACGCAGCCCGGCGAGGTACTTGTCGAGTTTGAAGTGCCCGAGGCTCGCACCCATCGCCGGCTTTGCCTCTTTCGCCAGCGTCACGATCTCGGCGAACATGTCCCGGATCGATACCGGCTTGGCCTGGTCCTTCAGCGCCTGGTCACGGGCGGCACGGTTCGTCGCCCTGGCCCCCTGCATCGGGTCCGCTGGCAGCTCCCCGTTCACGTGCCTTGCGTTCACGTCCTTGCTCACGCTGCCCTCCATGTTCTGCACCTCTCCCCCAGGCTCTCGAAGATCTTCGCCGCGTACCGCTCGCCAGCCTCATCCGGGTCCGTGAACACAACAACATCGACACCATGAGGCACCGCCTCAGCGAACCGGTTCGTCCAGCTCCCGCTCGCTATCCCGAGGACGGCAACCGTCTCCGGCTGCACCGTCGCGAGCGTCAGAAAATCAGGCTCTCCCTCGGCCACAAGCACGCGCGTCGTCGATGCGCCGCGCAGCATCTGCCACGCTGCCTTGTTCACCAGCACGAGTTCACTCGCCCGGTACCCTTTCGGCGGGAGTCGCTTCGGCGTGTCTCCGTCGACAACCCTGCAGGCGCGCACGCTGCGCCCGTGTCCGGCGGCGTCGAACACCCTGCACACCAGCCGGTGACCGGTCTCCAGCCACGTCCTGGACCCGTAGCAAGCCCACGGCGGGAGCGGATCCCGAACGACGCGACCGAGCCCGCGGGCGTGTACCGCGACCGGATCGATCCGGCGACCCACAAGGTACCGGGACGTATCTCGGTCATCGGGGGCGGCCGCGGCGGAGTCCCATATTGCCCGGACCTCGTCCGATGGCGGGTACGGCTTTGGTGGCTCCGGCGGCGGCAGAGGCTTCACCGGCGGACGGTCTGGCGCGGGTCGTCCGCTCCGAATTTCGTCAGCGACAGAGCTCAGCCCGGCGACGTCTGCAGCCTCGGCCAAGAGCTCCAGGAACGACGTCTGCGGGATGCCACGCACCTCGGCGATCAGGTCCAGCGCGTCGCCAGTGGCGTCACAGCCGAAGCATTTGAACCGCACCGTGTGGTCCGGGCCGCGCGTGATCGAGCACGACGGTGACCGCTCTTCGCGGATCGGGCAGCGCACGATCAGCCCCCCGTTCGCCTGCCGCTTGTGGTCCCGGAGATCAACCCCAAGGGCATCACAGAGCCGACGCGGATCGGTCAGCGAGGACCGGATCTCGCGCACGTAGTCGGGCCGGTCGCTCATGCGTCGGCCTCCATGGCGGCGTCGAAGTCGGTCTCGGACATCGAGACCTTTCGCTTCCTGGCCTTGGCGTCGCGCAAAATTCTGGCGAATGCGTGCTCGTTCCCGAAAATGTACCGGATCGACGTGTGCTGCTCGCCGCGCTCGTCCTGCTCGCCGTTTACCTTCCGGTCTCGCATGCACTCGTCAGCCACGAGTCCGCAGTCCGCGGCGCCGAACGAGTCGATCTTGGCGGCCAGTGTGTCGTAGTCGTCGCCGAACCCAAAGTCGCCACGCAGCTCGTGCGCGTCGAGACCAGTGGCTCGCTTCCATCGCTCGTGCAGACTCACAACGTCGGGTCTTGGCTGCGCGGCAAAGCTCTGTTCGAACCGGCGAGCATGCTTCGGAATCGGCCGTGGTTTGGGGGTAGGGGGATCTCTCTCCGGTATGGGATCGGGATCGGGGGCATTTTCTGCCATCGCCCTGCCATGGCCTTTGCCATCGTCTGCCAATGGCTCAGCCGGTGACTCGCCATGCCTTTGCCATCTGGCAGCAGCGCCCTTTTTGCCCGCTGCGGACTTGGCAGCATGGACGTCACTCGGGGGTCTCTCCGGTGGCTGATAGTTGTCCCAATCGTGGAACTGCCAGCCGCCGTCACGAGCCTCCCAAAGCCCGTTCTCGAATAGCCCGCCGCCCTTCGATGCCACGAGCTCAGCGGCCAGCTTCCTGGCCTTCGCTGCTGGTAGGCGGGAGACGATTGGCAGGAGCTCCGCTGGGACGAAGCCCGCGGAATGCGCGTTCTCTGGCTTCTTGCACCAGCAAGCCACTCGCATCCACATTCGGTGCGCGGCGTCCGAGAGCGGTGCGACCTTGGCGTGGTCCTCGAAGATATCGTCGATGCGGAGCCAACTCATCTGCTGAGCTCCGGGTATCCCTGAAGCGGACCAACGAATTCCTTCATCGGCGGGATCGGCAGTAGGGACACGACCTCTCCGGCGCACCGATCGGCGTCCCGATGAATCTCGGAGCCAGTGAACCTGAGCACGCGCCACCCGTCGGCCGTGAGCTCCCGATCGCGCTTCTTGTCCCTGGCGGCCTGCTCCTTCGTCTTCTCGTGGAAGTCGTGCCCGTCGCACTCCACGGCGACTCGCCTGGTGCCGTGTATCAGCGCGAAGTCGAGCCGGAACTTTGCGACCTTCATCTGCTGGTGAAGAAAAAAGACAGGCTCCTGTTGCCTGTCTACCCATGCCATCACCTCTGTGTCCGCGTCTTCGCGACAGATCTTGATGCGATGGAACAGATCACCGCGTTCTGGTGTCTGCATTGCCAGTGTAGCGAGAAACAGTTGCTCGATCGGCGACTGGCAGCGCTTTAGCGCATCGGACGCAGAAGAGGAGAGCTCTGACGCTGCCCAGTCTAGCCCGTTGGATCCATGCAGTCTGTTCATGTCATCGCGACGCAAGATCACGCGCTCTAGAGCGTCAACCTTCTCCCATGGCAAACCGAGAAAGTGAGCGGTCCTCACGGCGGCGAATGGCCCGGGCTCCGAGTGCAACCAGTTGACCACAGAGACTTCTAGCTCGTTCATCGCAACCCTTCCTCGCTCAGCAGGTCATCGAGTCCGCGCTGCAACGCAGTGATCTCCACCATGCGTCGCACGCCCACTTCTTCACCGAGACGCTTCGAGAGCAGCTCGATCGCCCGGTCGATGCGCTTCGCGATCGGCTCCGGAACCGCGATCAGGTACGGCTCGATCGTGCACTTTTCGACCTGCTCACACGCGCCGGATTGCGCCACACCGGATTCGTGCTGTATCAAGACATCACCTCGAGTTCCTTAGCCGGATCCGAGACAGGGACTGTCTGCGCTCGTAACGCGGACAGTCCCAACTTGTTCTCTACTCGCGAGCACGCGACCTTCCTAGTGGTCAAGCGGCCCTCCGTTTCACTTTCTTCGCGTCGACCGGCGTCATCGCGAACGCGAAGCCACCGAGCGCGCTCGATGCGAAGTTCGCGCAGACGAAAGCATCCGCCTCGTCATCGGTCCACTCGAGCGGCATGCCGATCCTCCGGAGGTACGCGAGCGTCGCGTCTTTCGCTCCCTTGCGCGGCACGCTGCCCATGATGACCTTCCGCGCCGCGCTGGCCACGACCGGCTGAGCCACGAGCCCGAGCTTGGTCGCGAGCTGGTGCTTCACGACGCCGCCGAGCTCGCCCAGGTCCATGTGGTGGCCGCGAGCGTTGAAGCTGTAGTGCTCCACGACGGCATGATCGGGGCGGAACATCTCCGCGATGGCCAGGATCTCAGAGGCGATGCGGACCAGGCGGCCCAGCTTCTGCTGCGGAGTCGCGTCGTTGCCGAGCTTCTCGCCGATGGTCTGGTGGTGGATGTTGTGCCAGTGCCCGCCCCAGTTCGTGGGGAGCACGATCACGCCGCAACCGCGGAGGGAGAGGTCGATTGATAGGAGGTTCATCGTCCTGCCTTCGCCTTCATCGCCAGCCAAACATCGACCCAGGCGCCCAGAACAAGTCGGCGCGATTTGGCGAGGAGCTGATCGGCGGTCATCGGCTGGCTCCGAAAAGCGCGGTCTGGCCGTTCTTCCGTGCCGCGTAGCTGCTGCTCGATCCCTCGGCGCGTAGCCGCTCACGAGCCGACTCCGCGTGCGCCTCGTTCTTCTCGATCCCGATGAAGCGGCGCCCAGTCCGAATCGCCGCGAGACCCGTAGTTCCAAATCCGCAGTACGGGTCGCAGATGAGCTCGCCCGGGTTCGAGAAGTCGACCACGAGATCGACCATCAAGAGCAGCGGCTTCTGGGTCGGATGGACGCGCTCGCCACGGGCGCCGAGTCGGTTGGCCACGATGAGATGCTCGTAGGCCCCAGCCTTGCCACCTCCGTTCCACCTCTTCCGTCCCTTCGGGTGCATGAGCGTGATGGTCTCGAAGGCGCTCGCTGGGCGGTCGCCGGTGAACTGCGGAGCGCCACCGATGCGACGCCACTCCGCCGTGCGCACGTACTCCCATGAGGTGAATGCGCCGCGCCACAGGTGGCAACTCTCGACGTCGGAGAACACGGCGCACCAGCGCTTCGTGGTCCGCTCGATCTCGTCGGCGAGACCTTCCATCTCTGGCACGGTGATGTGCTCGAAACCAAGGTCCACGACGCGGCGAGTCCGGCACCCGAAGTCGGCCACGTCGGGCATCTTGTTGCGACCGGCGGAGCGCACGGACTTGTGGACCTGCTCGGAGTACGGGGGATCCGTCAGCGTCACGTCGATCGCCTTGTCGGGGATGGTCGCGATGAGCGCGGGCTTGCCGGTGCCAACGCCGACGCTCTCGCCCGTGACGATGCACCACGTGGCCTCACCGGCGATAACCTGATCGACTGTTCCTTCGCTCACCGGTACACCCGCGCTCTGCCCATCTCGAGAATGGCGCGGTCTTCCTCGGCGCCGAAGATGGTCTCACCACGGGCGCGCCTGGATGCGTCCGAGTTGGACCAAGAGACCCAGCCGACTGGGTCGGCGCAGGAGTGGCAGCGGGCGCCGACTCGGCGCATGTCTCCGTCCACGTCTGGCAAGCGAGTGCTGAGCGTTCGGAATGGCTCGGAGCCGCACCCGGGACACTTGCCGTCGACCAGTCCGTCTCGAGTGCAGCGTCGGATCTCGTTGCCACTCTCGCGCTGAATCTCCAGCGTGATCGCGTGCTCGATCGGGAGCTCGTGGTCGATGTTATCCAATGGGCAGCTCCTCTCCACTCGCAACAACCGCTTCGCCCAACACCGGCTCCGACCCCGCATGCCCACGGGGACCCGGGATAGCCTTGTCGTCCACGTCGTAGGACGTGAATCCCTCGAGCCACGACTGCAGCTCCGCGAGTTCGTCGAACACGGGGATGCCGAGCCGTTGCGCCTCGATTACTTCTCCGCGCGCACCACGCGAATCATGCCACCCGGGAACAAGCATGACCGCGTCGCACTTGCGCAGCAGCTCCAGCGTCGCATCGAGCCACCACTCGTACGGCTGCAGCGCCTCGTAGCGCGGGTCAGCGGTGTTCGAATGCGGCACGCACGGGCAAGCGCCGAGCGCCGCGACGGCAACGCCGATGTCAGTTGCGGCGAGGATGTTGGCCTCTACTCCTTCGCGAGTCGGCGCCGTGAAGCGGCCTGCGCAATAAACAATTTTCAACGGATCCTCGCCTTCCCCAGACACGAGCGTGAGCAGTACTTTCTCGTTCGGCCGCCGCCACTCTGGAGCCCCAACGGGGCACCGCAAACGGGGCATGGCCGCTGGGCAACGAGTTCCTTGTGCGTCAGCGGAACGGGTCTCGTGTCCTGGAAGTTCGTGTCGGCGAACTCGCCGAACAACTCGCGCATCTTGGCGTCGTAGGCCGCCGCCGCGTCCCCGGCGGTAGCGAATACCCCCAGATGCACTTCGCCGCTTTTGAGACCGACACGAGCGGACCACTGCGCGCCACGTCGCTTCACGCCCTTGTATCCAGACTCAGCTAGTCGAGCCTTCCGGTTGGCGTGGTTCTGAGACTGCGTCGCGAGTCGCAAGTTAGCGCGCTGGTTGTTTAGAGAATTCCCGTCGATGTGGTCGACGTATTCGCCCAACTTCGCGCCAGTGAGCAGCCTATGCATGTATCCGGCGCGAGCTCGCGCATACGGCTTGTTGCTGCCAGCTAGGCTCCACCGGTGATTGACGAGCGCACCGTAGTCAGCGTCGTCCACCTGTGTGGTCAGTCCACCTTTTAGGGTGATGAGCTTCACTTCTTCTTCCTCCGTTCGATCCTCAGCCCGTGTTCCGTCTGCGCCTTCGGCAACGTCTCGAGCGCGAGCAACGTGGCTTCCTCTTCGGAGCGCGTCTCGACCTTCCAGACCCAGACGCCATCGGGGCGATACACGTCCCACACCGGCATCTGCCGCGGCTTGCCCGCATCGGACCTCTTCCCGCGCGTCTTCGGCGCAGGCCGCTCGGTGTCGCGGAGTTCTTCCGCATCCACGACATGCAGAGCGGGCGGATGGGTCGAGCCTGATGCGGCTCCGTTGGTTCCGGGGGTGTGGCTCACGTTCCTCCTGCTGCTTTCCTGCCGCAGCGAAAGCACCGCGGCGTTTTCCCGAGCCGATGATTCCGACGAAGCGCGACGCCCCACCGAACCTCCTCGTGGCCGCAGCTGAGCCGCACGAGCCAGTGGACGCCAGCGTTGCGGCGCGGCTGGCCTTCCGAATCGAGAGCGCGGCGGAGCACGAGGATCGCGCCTCGGTTCAGCGTCAGGCCGGACATTTCGATCGCGTCGGTCAAGGTATGGTCCTCATGTCGGTTCACGGCAGCACCTCAACAGTCCGAACCCGCGGCGCGTCCACGCACACCAGCGCCCGCCCGGCAAACGCGGGGCAGCAGCGGGGGACGTAGACGACGGCGCCGGCGCCGGTGAACTCGGGGTCGTCGTTGAGCTCCGCGGAGAGCCATCTCAGGCCGAGCGCGGTCGACAGAGCGGCCACGCAGAACGTGATCTCGACGGCGG
>Ga0193738_1001346_pt1 | contig 10057 bp, 5 predicted proteins | sample L2a1metaG_FD_144927 | JGI IMG/M metagenome (GOLD analysis project Ga0193738, IMG submission 144927) | Soil microbial communities from a riparian zone of the East river system, Colorado, United States - L2a1 | ecosystem: Environmental > Terrestrial > Soil > Riparian zone | place: USA: East River...
GTAATCGAGGACCGGCCGCTCCAGGCCGGAGACGCTCTTGCGATCCAACGCGATTCCGAAGAGAAGGGACGTGACGCTCTTGGAGACGGACCGAACATCGTGTTTCGTCAGCGGGGTGAATGTGGTCTGAGCTACCCGGCGCCCTGAGAGTTCGTCGGCGCCGGTGAAGTACTCTTCGAACACGAGCCGGTTCCGCCGCACGATGAGGACGCTATGGATGTTGGCGAGTTGCCCACTGCGGACTCGCTCCACGAGGTCCATGATCGGTGCGCTGTCCATGCCCACCGACCCTAGCGACGCGGTGTCCCACCCGTCGCCCATGTTCCGTGGTACCAGGTAGCCCGCAATTCCGCCTCGCGGCGCAGTGACATTGGCACACGCCGCCGTCGCCATCGCTGCAACCAGCGGCCACGCCCTGGTGATCGTCACCTCGCACCGCCGACGGAACTCATCGCGCTCATCATTTACCTCGCAGCCTTGCCACCGGTCCATCCACGCCGTTTGGTATCTGCACGTCGGCCAGTTGATCTTCGTCACGAACCGCGTTTTTCAGTCGTGCGAGCTCCGCCTTGAGCGTCGCCGTGAGGGCTTCCTGCCCCGGCTCGGCATACAGGTTGTGGAGCTCGTACGGATCGTTGACCAGATCGAACAGCTCCCACTGATCCTTCTTCCAGAAATGAATCAGCTTGTGGGTGCGGGTCCGGACGCCGAGGTGGGCTCTCGTATTGTGGTTGCCCGGGTCGTGGTAATAGCGGTAGTACATCGACGTGCGCCAGTCGGCGGGCGCGCGGCCGCGGAGGATCGGCAACAGACTGCGCCCCTGCATGTCGGCCGACGCCGGCAGCCCAGCCAGCTCGAGAAACGTCGGAGCGAAGTCGATGTTGAGCCCGAGCGCGTCGCTCCTGGTGCCGGGCTTGATCCCCGCCGGCCAGCGGACGAGGAACGGCATCCGGATGGACTCTTCGTACATGAAGCGCTTGTCGAAGAGACCGTGGTCCCCCAGAAAGAATCCCTGGTCGCTGGTGTAGACGACCAGTGTGTTTCGTGCCAGGCCTGACTTGTCGAGGAACGCGAGCAGCTGCCCGACGCTGTCGTCGACGGACTGAACGGTCGCCAGATAATCCTGCATGTAGCGCTGGTACTTCCATCGGACGAGCGGCTCCCCGGTCAGCGTGACGCGTTCTCCGTCGCGAAGAATCGTGACCGTGTCCGGTTTGGTCGCGTTCCAGCGGGTCAGGTCCGGCCCCTCGAGACCGGGGGGCTGCGTCAGCTTCAGGTCGCGATTGGTCAGGTCGGCCGCGACGCGCTGCTGGTTCTCGTGGAGCGCGTCGGTTCGTGTCGCGTACGAGTCCCACAGCGTGACCGGCTCGGGAAAACGCTTCGTCGCGAATTCCGCGGTGTAGCCGTCGGTCGGCTCCCACGGTCGATGCGGGGCCTTGTGATGCATCATCAGGAAGAAGGGCTTGTCGCGCGGGCGCATCTCGATAAAGTCGATGGCGCGCTCGGTGATGACTTCGGTCGCATATCGACCGGTGTAGGTCTTCTCATCGCTCGCCGTGTAGAGGACCGGGTTGCGATACGCCCCCTGGCCCGGGAGGATCTCCCATCGATCGAACCCGGCGGGATCGCTGCCCAGGTGCCACTTGCCGATTATCCCGGTGTGATAGCCGCCCGTCTGGAGCAGCCGCGCCACCGTCATGCGCCAGCTATCGAAGCGATTGAACATGGTCACGCCGTTGAGGTGCGAGTACTGCCCGGTCAGAATGGCGGCGCGGCTCGGCGTGCAGATCGAGTTCGTGGCAAACACGCTCGTGAGAAGGGCTCCCTCGCGCGCCAGCCGATCCAGGTTAGGCGTCTGGTTCACGCGCGACCCGTAGGCGCCGATCGCATGCGCGGCGTGGTCGTCCGTCATGATAAAGACGATGTTCGGTCGATTCGAGCGTTGCGTCCGAGCCGGTACGCTTGCGAATAGAACCGTCACGACCGCGAACGCCGCGACCGACCAGAATCTCGTTACTCGACCTTCGGCACGCGCCATCCGTGACTCCCTCCGTCAGAACGCCGCCGGCGCGCGCGAGAATCGAGCGCGAAGCCGGTGGCGAGGACCAGCAGACCGACGGCAATCAACGCCATTCCCCACCCCGCGCGGCCGAACCAGTCGCGGTGGTCGGCAATGAGGTACAGGGCGGCACCGGTGTTCAGGAGCCCCGCGTAATAGAAGCTCTTGCGCTGGCGCCGCTCGCTCAGGATCGCGATCACGAGCGCCAGCGAGAGATAGATCCAGTCGTAGCGCAATGAGAACTCGTCGGTCCGGACGAGATACGCCAGCGGCTGCAAGACTGCGAACGGGCTGATAGCGAAGAGCAACCCGCCGGCGCCTGACATCAATTCCGTCCCGCGGCGGCGAATCAGTCCTGCGGCAGCGTAGAACAGCAGCCCGTTGATCGTCATTCCCGCAACTGTGTCGAGCAGCAACGGATGCGCTCCGTTGGCTGGCTGCCATGCCTGCAGCGAGAGACCGAGGTAGTGGAGCTCCCGGCCGTTCAGCGCGAACAGCTCGAGCAGGATCACGAACAACAGCGCTCCGCCTCGATAGAACGGCCGGCTCAGCGAGGCCCGCCGCCAGCGTTCGCCGGCGGTGCCAAGGCCAACGAACACCGCCACCAGCGGTGACATGTGCAAAGCGAGCAGGTCCCAGCGCCCTGCCTCGATCCACTGGCGCAATCCAAGGTCCGCCGCGACCGAAAGGCCGAAGACCAACGTCAACAGTGCGAACACCGTGCTCAACGCACTGGTCCCGGTCGAGACGGCGAGAACAGCGGACCACAGGCAGGCCACGAACGTCGTGAGCTGGAGCTGGCGGTTCGAAATGCCGCTGCCGGGAAACAACTCACGTGTCGCTCCCTCGGCTGCCACCAGGAATCCGGTTTCGTCGAACAGGATCATCAGCAGCAGCGGGAGCAGCGCCACGGCCGCCAGGTAGAACGCGACCGCCACTGCCCTGTGATCGCGGCGGTGAAGGTGTCTCGCCGCGAGGTTGAGCCCCGCGAACGGAAGCCCCAGCACAACGATCGGGAGGACGATGCCTTCGACCGCGTGGTGCCATCGGTTCGCGACGAAATAGAACAGGCTGCCGGCCACCAGCAGGAACGCGCCGAGGTACAGCGCAATTTGCGTATAGGACAGGCTCCGGCTTTCCACGATCCAGTCGTCGTCTCCCGCGTCGAGCGCTGCGTAGGCGTTCCGTAGCCGCTCCGCCTCGTGCGGATGGATGAGGCGCAGGCGCAGCCATTCCGTGATGTGCTGCAGGTGGGCCGCCGTGCGGCTGCCGAGCGTGGACGCGTAAACCGTCGGACGAGCGAGTACCGGCCGGCCGTCGAGGTAGCGACGCAGATCGAGCGACATCTCGCGGGCATCCCGATAGCGCAGCGACGGGTCTCGCTCCATGGCCTTCAGCGCGATGGCCTGCAACGGCTCGGGCACACGAGGATCGATCTCGATCGGCAGGGACGGCCTGGCCTGCTGGATCGCGGTGAGGATCTCGGCATCGCTGCCGCCGTCGTAGGGCGGGCGCGCGGCGAGCAGCTCGTAGAGGATGACGCCGAGCGCGTAGACGTCGGTGCGCGCGTCGATAGGTTGCGACGGATCGATCTGCTCTGGCGCCAGGTAACGAACGGTGCCGCGGAGGTGCCCCTTCGCCGGATTCCCGCTGCTCAGGCCGAAATCGAGGATGCGGGGGGCGAGCGCCGCGTCCACCATGATGTTCGAAGGCTTGAGGTCGCGGTGCTGGATACCGAGGCCGTGCGCGTGATGCACCGCTTCGCACACTTCCGCGATGACGCGGGCCCGCTGTGGAAATTCGAGAGACGGCCCGATCCGTCCAAGCTCGAAGCCTTCCACGAACTCCATCACGATCAGCGCCGGGTCCCCGGCACGGAACTCGAAGATGCGCGCGATCCGACGGTCCGAGAAGAGGGCCATGGCGCGCGCTTCATTGAGGAACTCGCCGGTTCGCGTCGCGCCGTCCCGCCGCACGATCTTTCCAGCGACAATTCGATCGAGCTGGAGGTCCCTGAGTTTGAAGACCTCGCCCATGCCGCCTGAACCCAGCTTCTCGACGGTCTGAAAGCCGTCGAACGTTGGAAGCGCAGACCCTGCCGGGAGAGCCGCCGGTTCTTCCCCGGCCAGCGAACGGGTGATCGACAGGTAACGATCGATCAGGACCTGCAGCGCGGGGCCGAGATCCGGACGATCGTCGCAGAGCGACGCGACCGGCAGCAGTTCGCCCTGCAGCACGTGGTGCTCGACAAAACGAGCGAGGCGCGTTTCGAGATCGGCGGACGTCACGACCGGTCCGCCGCGGCCAGCGCCAGCGTCAGGGCGGTCATCGCCCTCGCGTACGCCATACGGCTTGCGTCCTCGGACTTCCCCACCAGCCGTGCAATCTCCGGAAACGACAGCTCGCGAAACGCGCGTAGCAGGATGATCTCGCGCTGCGCCTCGGGCAGCGTCTCCATCGCCGCCTCCAGCCGGTTGGCGCGTTCGTCGAGGATGAGGCGCGACAGGATCGAACGGCTGCGCGCAGCCAGGTCCTGGTGATCGTCGACAGGTTCCTCGCGGCGCGCGTCCCGCTGCTGCCGGCCGTGAAAGTCCACGCGATCGAGAATCTCGCGCTCGGCGATCCGCATCAGCCATCCCTGCAACGCGGGCGAGTCCTCTCCCTTGAACTCGTCCATTTTCTGCCACGACTTCAGCAGTGTCGCCTGGACGATGTCGCGCGACTCGAGCCGTTCGCGCAGCGATTGCCCCAGCTTCAGCCGGACGAACGCCAACAACCGGGGCGCGAGGCGCTCGTACATGGCGTCGAGCGCTGCCGGAGTGCGGTCCATCGGGGCAGAACCTTACCACGCGTTCGCTTTCGTCCGCCGATGCCGTCCTTGATGACAGGAGGCATTCATGCGAATCATTTCAACCGTTTCCGGCCTGCTCGCGGCGGGCGCCCTGCTCGCGTCCGCAGGCTGTCTGCAGAAGCAGATCACCCACACGCTCTACCTGTCCCCTGCCGGGGAAGTCGCCTGGTCGGCACTGGAAAGCGACGTCCGGTCGGACGAACGTGACGGCGGAAAAAGGGCCGCCGAAGAGAACCACTACGTTGCATCGATCGCCGCGGGCCAGCACCCGATCGCCGCCGCGCTCGCCACGCTCGGGGGGCACGCGGTGAGCACCGCGTGGGTGCGTCGCGAACGCCCTTACACCGTCCGGACCGAGGCGCGTTTCGACAGCATCCGCCGACTGGCCGAGGCCATCCTGTGGGACGCCGGGCTTTCGGGGGATGTCACGGTGGCGAGCGCCGGTTGCCGGACGACGCTCACGGTGCGCGTCAACGTGACGGACAACGGGACGACAGAGGGAGAGACAGCGACCAGCGCCTTGATTGAAGAGCTCGATCGCTATCGGATCGTGATGACCGAGGGCCGATTCGTATTCGCCGACGGATTCCTCCTGGAGGCGGACGGCGTCGTCGCGACGCCGGACCAGGGCAAGGAAGCGCATGATGGCATCCTGACCCTTGTCCTGACATGGGTTGGGCTCGGCTGCGTCTAGTCGCCGCCTCCGCCCGGTTGGATCGCGACTGTCACCGGCGCCGAGTATGGCGGCGCGGTTCCCGGCTCGATGGGCACCGGAGCGGCCGGCGCCGGGTTCGTCGCGAGATCATAAATCGAAAGGCCACCGTGCTTGTGCATCCGCGCGATGTGCGGCCAGGGCAACGGCCCATCCGGAGGAAGCGCGAAGGCGATCTTGACGTCCGCGACTTCCCCGTCTTCGATCGCGAGGAACGGGTGAAGCCCCATCGCCTCGAGATCTTCGGCGGCGCGAGGAACCCACGGCCTGTCCAGAAGATCGTAGCGAAGCGTGTGCCGGCCGCCGTAGTACCGGATGCTGCCGCCGTGCTGCGTGGCGAAGATCACGGCGTTGCGCGGGAGCTCTCTCGCAACGAATGCGCCAAGATCGGCATAGCGGTGCTCGCTTTGGCGGAACGGTCCAAACATCTCCTGGGCGGTGGTGTAGCGAACCGAGTGCTGGAGCGTCAGCAACAGGATCACGCACGCCGCCAGCGGACCCCACGGCCGCGGTATCCGGCTGGCCACGATCGACAACCCGGCCGCTGCTACCGCATAGAACGCGCCCAGCCCGGGGATTAGAAACCTGAGATACCACCAGGGCTCATACGGCGCGTAGGCGACGTAACAGAGGAACGTTACGAGCACGAACGCCCAGGCGAGCGCGAGCGCCTGGCGATTCGGCGTGGCGAGACGAAAGGCCCCCAGCGACAGGACCGCGGTCGCCGCGATCCACAGCGACTGCGATTCGACGAGCCACAGCGGATAGTGCCGGACGTTGGGCCAGACGTAGTGAAGGGCGAAGCGCAGACTCGCGTCGCCGTACCCGGACAGCAGCGGCGATCCAAACCAGGCGGCGTTGAGTGCGCCGATCGCGATTGCTGCCAGCGCGACGGGAACGCAGAACAACACCGCGCGTCGCATTCTGTCGGCGGGTTCGCCGGCCAACACCATCGACGCGAACGGCACCAGCGCTAGTGGTGCGAGGTTAGGACGAATCAACAGGCCGAGCCCCGCGAACGTCCCGGCGGCGAGTGCACCGTATCGCGGGCGCGCCAGTGCGGCCCACGCCGAGGCTGTCCACATGACACCGGCAGGCACATCGCTCATGACCCACAACGACATGAACAGTACGATCGGGCTCGAGCCGGCAATGAGTGCCGCGGCCAGGCCCGCCATCGGGCCGGCGATCCGGCGCGCGAGCAGAAACGTTACCCAGACGAAGAAGCCGGCGCTCAGTGGGACGACGAGATACGGGCCAAGCGGATCGGCGACGAGGATTCCGGCCGCGAGGAGCCACGGCAGCCCGGGCGCGTAGCTCGGCGCGATGGTGTGCGGCGCGTGTCCGGGCCAGTAGCCGAGCGGCGTCTGGATCCAGTCGCTCGAAGGCGTGGGCAGTCTCAGTGGAATGGGATCCGGTTTCGGCAGCGGCCCGCGCACCCAGCCATAGGCTTCGCTCAAGTAGCCGTACGAATCGGATCCGCTGGCAACGAAGGCGCCGTACCGAATCGCGTGGATCGTGGTGACGGCTGCCAGCGTCACGGCCAGCCAGGGTGCCAACCGGTTGAGGATCTGGACAGGCTCCCCAAGGGCGGCGCGACACGCGCGCCAGTCGAGACCGACGTAGAGGGCGAGGAGGAGAAGGCCGATCGTCAGCGGCCGGATCGCGCCGCGTGCCCGGATCGTGAATCCGAGCACGCGAGCATCGATCCCGCCACTGGCTGCCGCCCCGACCGACCAGGCGAGGGCCGCCAGGGCGGCCCACAACAGGACCGGGCGCAGCGCGCGCGTCAGGTTACCGGCCACCCTCCGGAGTGGTCGTGATCTTTTTCGGCGCGGTCTTCGGCTTCGCCCGCTCCTTGAGATGCTCCTCCATCTTGAGGCGCGGGATGCCGCTGACCATCCACTCGGGCGCCGGCGCGCCCATCAGGTAGTGGTCGAAGTACTCTTTCATCCGGACGGTGTAGTCGCGCTGGTTCGGACGCCTGACGAGGCCGTGGTTCTCGCCGACGTACTGCAGCATGATCACCGGCTTCTGCATGCGGCGCAGGGTGTTGAAGTACTCGATCCCCTGCGTGAAGTCCACGGCGCCGTCCTTGTCGTTGTGCAGGATCATCAACGGCGTCTTGACGTTCTTGGCGAAGAACACCGGGGAGTTGCGGTAGTACGCGTCCCAGTTGTCCCAGAACCCGCCCTTGAACCGTCCCTGGCTGCTCTCGAAGATGGCGCCGTTGCTGCCGCCGCTGTTCTTGTAGACCAGCGAATACATGCTGACCATGTTGGTCAGCGGCGCGCCCGCGACCGCGGCCGAGAAGACGTCGGTCTGCGTGATCAGGAACGACGTCTGGTAGCCGCCCCAGGAGTGGCCCGTCACGCCGATCTTCTTCGGATCGATGATCCCGGTCGCGATCGCGGCCTTTACTGCCGGAACGACGCACCACACCGCCGACATGCCGGGATCATTGACGCGGTAGGTGATGTCGGGCACGAGCACCGCGTAACCGTGGCTGGTGTAGACGGAACGGTTGAAGCCGTTGGCCGACGGTGCCGCGAACTGGTTCGCGCTCTGCGAGAGACGCTCGTAGAAATTGACGATCGTCGGATACGACTTACCCTTCTCGTAGTTCGTCGGCAGGAACAGCGCGGCCTGGAGCTTGTCCCCCTTGTCGCTGGTGTAGTTCACCAGCTGGACGCCCGACGACCAGGAGAATTGCGCGACCTGCGGCCGCTGATCGGTGATCCGCACCGCGTCGGCGAACGAGGGATCGGTCGTGAAGTAGAAGTCGTTCGGCTCGAGCGACGTGCCGCGGGAGTAGAGGAAGACGTTGCCGTTCTTGGCCTTCATCAACGTCGGGTAGGTCGCGTCCGCCCAGCCGAGCGTTTTCACGCCCGTGGCGCCGGGATCGAGGCGCGCGATCCCCGCCTTCTTCGTCCACTCGCCGTAGGCGCGGAAGTACTGCGGCTTCGACAGATCGATCCCGCCGTCCCGATCTTCGGGCGGCTCGATGGCGTAACGCTGCTGGTAGCGGATCGCGTCCTTCTTGCCGTTGACGGTCAGGTTCACCGCCGGCCCGCCGTCTACCGAGACCTTCCAGATGTCCCAGGCGTCGCTGAGCAGCACGGACTTGTTGTCGCTCGTCCACCCGACGGCCTGGATGGGCGGCTTGACGTTGTTGTGGTCGTCCTCGACGTCCACGAACGTCACCGGCAGTCCCTGCGTGATGTTCCGGGACTTGCCGGCCGGGAACGAATACACGAAGTAGTCGCCGTCCATGTAATAGAGGATCGAATTGCCATCGGGCGAGGGGCCCGAGAAGTAGCGCAGGTGCGGGATCGCCAGCTTCCGCTGCCCTGTCTCGAGATCGATCACGTAGACGTCCTCGTGGCGCCGGCCGTCGAGGCTGCCCATCAGCTCGTACTCGCGATCGTCGGTGCCAAAGCCCCACCGGCTCTGCTTGGTCGAAACGGTGACGTTCCGCATCGCCTCGTCAGCGAGGCGCAGGAACTTCTTCGATGCGACCCGGTATTCGGCGACGTAGTTGTAGGCCCGGTCGCGCGCTTCCTGAACTTCCTGCTGGGACTGCAGGCGCGGATCCTTGTAGTGCCAGAGGACGAGATCGGTCTTCTCGTCGGCGGCGGCTTCCGGCGCGGCCGGGGCGCTGCCCTCCGCTGGTGCGTCGGAGTCATCGGCGGCCGCCGTCGCGCCCTCGCGCGGACGCGGCTCGTAGAGACCGAAGATGATCGCCTGCAGATCGTCGGTCCACTGTGGTGACCGGTTCGGACTGATCGAGAAACCCTTCGGCACCGAGGTGTCGGCGGCCGGATCGAACGTCACTTTCTTCGGCGAGGCGCTGGCCACATCGGTGATGCCGACGACCGCGTAGAACTTGTCGCGGAACGCACGGTTGTCGGTGCCCCTGAGGACCGCCAGCGCGTCTCCCTTGTCGCTCCAGGTAATCCGCTCGTAGGTGGCGTTCGCGGTGTCGAGCGACGTCAGCACGCCGGTCGTCATGTCGCGAAGCTGAATGCCGTTCCCCGCTTTGTCGGCCGCGTCGATCGCCAGCGCCAGCAGGCGCCCGTCACGGCGGAACGAGAACTCGCTCACGTTGCCCACGTTCAGCTCGGCCCCGTTCGCAAGATCGCGAAGGAGGAGATCGCCGCCGCGCGGGCGATCGGCGGCCGCACCGCCACCCGCGCCTCGCCCGGCCGCTGGAGCCGCCGCGGCGGCACCGCCACCACCACCGGCCGGGGCGTCCGGACCGAAGCGCTGCATCGCGATCCAGCCCGACGTCTCGCCAGAGAACGCGAAACGGCGAATCTTCGGATATTCCTTCTTCTCGCCGCTGGCGAGGTTCACCAGGGTGACGCTCGACTGGATCGGCCGCCGCTGTCGTTTCAGGCGCAGCGCCGCCGCGTGCGTCGGATACGAGGTGAAC
>Ga0193738_1001347_pt1 | contig 10053 bp, 10 predicted proteins | sample L2a1metaG_FD_144927 | JGI IMG/M metagenome (GOLD analysis project Ga0193738, IMG submission 144927) | Soil microbial communities from a riparian zone of the East river system, Colorado, United States - L2a1 | ecosystem: Environmental > Terrestrial > Soil > Riparian zone | place: USA: East River...
CCGGCGTCGACGCCGGAGCCGACGCCCACGCCGGAGCCCGCGCCCACGCCCGAGGCGGCGGCTACGCCGGAGCCGACACCGGCGCCAACGCCTGAGCCAACGCCCGAGCCGACACCGGCACCCACGCCGGAGCCGACGCCCGAGGCGACCGCCGAACCGACTCCGGGGCCCACGACCGAGCCGACCAGCGACTCCACGACCCCGATCCTCCTGATCCTGATCCTCCTGGCTGCGGCAGCGGGTCTCGGGTTCTGGGCCTATCGGCGACGCGCGGGCGGGCCGGACGACACCGTGCCGCCGACCGACACGCCCGATTCCCCGCCGCCCCCGGTCGCCCCGGCCGCCACCGATGACCCGGGCGCCAGTGGCGGACCCGCAGGCCCGGACGCCGGCGGTCCCGACGATGACCTCGGCTCGCTGGTCGGCGGTGGCGGCCCGGATGACGCGGGACTCCATGACTCGCCCACCCGGGTCGAGGGCCCGAGCACCCCCGGACCCGAAGCGACGGCCAGCGGGGACCAGGCTCCTCCACCCGGCCCAGACGCACCCGACGAGCCGGACCGACCGCCCTCCTGACGGGCGGATCGGGGATTACACGAACCCGTCCAGCCCTTCTCCGAGCAGCTTGGCTCCAATGACGACGAAGAGGACGGCCATCACGGCCGCGTTGTGGGCCGTCAACCAGGCTCGCCACCCATCGAGGGTGCGTCGCGCGCTCTCGCCGCCAACCAAGGTGTAGACCACCGGGATCGCGATCGAGAGACTCGCGAGGACCACGAAGAGCACCTCCATCGCCAGCGCATTGCCACCACCGGCGACGGCGCTATCGATGGCCACGCCGGCCGCGACCGCGAACACCAGGTTCTTCGGGTTCAGCGCCGACAGCAGAACGCCGAACGCTAGGGCGCGGCCCGGGGAGAACCCGGAGATCGCCGACATCCACGCCGGCAGCTTGGCCTCCTCGCTTGGCGCGGGTCGCGAGCGCCACTGCCTGATGCCGAGCGCGATCGCTGCCAGGCCGACGATCAGCGTCACGAGGTCGGCGATCGACGAGCCGCCGGCCGGCGAGTCCGCGGCGCCGGTCGAATCCGTCACGACGAGGGCCACGGTCGTGACCGCCGCGATCCCCACGACCCAGCCGAGCAGGAACAACGGTCCGTTCACGCGCGCCTTGGGAGAGAAGAGGATCAGGATGCAGGCGATGATCGGGATCGGGCTGATGGCGATGCCGATCGCCAACGGCAGCAGATCTCCCAGCGACTCGTCGAACACTACGACCTCTCGTTCCAGACCCGTCGTCGGTCGCCATCGTACGGGCGGGACGATCCCGGGTCATGTCCGATCGCCGGGTCGAGGGCCACACGCGATTTCGCGGGGGGTCGAGCGCGTCGTCGAGCCGCGGACGCCTCGCCAGCGGTCGGTGGGGCCGGCCGTCCGCGCGAGCCTCGGTCCCAGCGGGCGACTCAGGTCTTGATCGTGGTCACGCTCCAGGCGCCCCAGTTGCCGGCCTTGTCGCGGGCCCGCACGCGGAACTCGTAGGTGCTGTGGCGGTACCAGCGCCGGGCCGTGGAGGTCGAGGTCGTGGTGCCGTAGTCATACCAGTAACCGCCGTTCCGGCGCCGCTGCACCTGGTAGTAGCGGAGGCCCGAGGTCAGGACCTGGAGCTTGGTGTCGTGACCCGCCCACTTGACCCACACCCGGACGTAGGTCCCGCTGAGGGTTCGCTTCGCGACATTGGTGACCTTCGACCAGGCGCCCGTGCGATCCGGACCCTTGAGATAGACACCGGCCCAGTAGCGCTTGCCCGACGACGCGATCGCCAGCCCGAACCCGACGTAGTTGTAGCCCTTCGACATGACGATGGCGCGATGCGTCGAGGAGCCCATCCAGCCCTGGACCGCGAACGCCGCCGAATAGTCGAGGGCGGCCGCCGAGTTCCAGGCGATGATCTCGCCGGCGCCATACCACTTGATGCCGGCGTCGACGATCATGTCGAACACGTCGGTGCCGTTGGCCTGCGTGTGGCTGAATTCGCCGGTCTCCGCCATATAGGCCGCCCGTTCGCGCGCGAGCCCGGCCAGCCGGGTGTCCCAGCGCAACGACACGAGGCCGGCGGCGGCGCGACGGCGGTTCGTCAGGGTCAGGACCGACTTCTCGGCGGCCGCGATCGCAGCGCCGGAAGCGCCGGAGTCGTCTGCGGCGTGGGCCGCCGGCACGAGACCGACGAGGAGGATGAAGGCAATCGCCAGTGGACGAAAATGGCGGGCAGGGGATGGCATGCCGCGATAGTCGCCGCGGCCCGGCGCAGCCGATACGGGCCACCTGTCCCAAGGGTACGGGGCGGATGGTCATGGTCCGGACCGCACTGATGACACACGGACCCCACAGCACTGTCATCGACCACATCCGTCGACCTTCCGTCATCGCGACGGATGGCGACGATGTGGGACCATGGCCACATCCGCACCGGAGCCAAGACGAGGAGTCGCCATGTCCGCTATCCGTCGTGCCGAGGTCTCGTGGTCCGGCAATCTGGCCACGGGCGCCGGCACCATCGACACCGTGTCCAGTGGGGCGTTCGGCTCGCTGCCGGTCAGCTGGGCGGCCCGAACCGAGGCGCATGACGGCAAGACCAGCCCCGAAGAGCTCCTTGCCGCGGCGCATGCCGCCTGCTACGCGATGGCCTTCTCTGGCGGGTTGGGGCGCGCCGGCACGCCACCGGACCGTCTCGACGTCTCGGCCGAGGTCACGTTCGACAAGGTCGAGTCCGGCTGGAAGGTCGTCTCGAGCGCCTTGACCGTGCGCGGTCGGGTGCCGGGCATCTCCACCGAGGACTTCGTCGCGGCTGCCGAGGCGGCCAAGGACGGCTGCCCGATCAGCGGGGCGCTGAAGGGCAACGTCGAGCTCAGCGTGGTGGCGACCCTGGAGGGCTGAGGCAGCTGCTCGCATCCAGTTCCTTTCTCACCCGATTCGGTGGATGTCGACCCACGTCTGCGGATCTACGTTTGGCTTCGGCCGGTGCCCCCATACAAGGAGGTCGCCCCAGAAGACTCCCGGGAAGGACGAAGCATGGCCACCAAGCAGATCATCCTGGCGATCTTCGAATCGGAGGCCGCGGCGGACTCCGCCGCCGAAGCGTTGAAGATCTGGGATACCGAACACGAGCTGGTCACGCTCAAGTCCGTCGGCGTTCTCGCGCTCGACAGCGACGGCAAGCTGAAGACGGACAAGGTCGGCCGGCGATCGACGGGCAAAGGCGCCGGGATCGGGATGGTGCTCGCGATGGCGACCCCGATCGGACTGGCCGCCGGCCTCGTCGGTGGCGCGGTCCTGGGTGCACTGCACCACAAGGGGCTCGGCCTCAGCAACGAGGATCGGGAGCGGATCGGCAAGGAGCTCAGCGGCGGAAAGGCCGCTGTCGGGGTCCTCGTCGACCCGATCAATACTGAAGCCGTGTCGTCCATGCTTGCCGGCCTGGGCGGCACTCCCGAAGCGCACGACGTCGACGACGCGGCCCTGGCCGAAGTCGATGAGGCCGCCGCGGCTACTCCGGTCGGCTGACGACCGGTCGCGTCCAACCACCGAATTGGAAGGAACCACCATGACAGATCCATCCCTGAACGAACTCGGTCCTGTTGATTACCTCATCGTCGAGTTCCCGGCGGGCAAGAGCAACTTCACCGGCGAGATGGCGCAGGAGCTCGTCAAGCTGGTCGACTCGGGAACCATTCGGGTGATCGACATCCTGATCCTTACCAAGGACGCGGACGGTAGGGTCTCGGCCGCGGAGCTGTCCGATGTCGACGAGCTCGGCCCGCTGCAGCAGATCGAGGCTCAGCTGGCAGAGTTGCTGGCCGAGGAAGACGTCGTGAATCTCGCGGTTGCGATGGAGCCGGGCAGCACCGCGGGCGTGCTGATCTGGGAAAACCTCTGGGCCGCGCCATTCGCATCCGCCGCCCGGCGCTCGGGCGGCCAACTGATCGCCAATGGACGAATCCCGATCCAGGCCATCATCGCGTCCATCGAGGCCGATGAAGCCGCCGAACCAGTAGGAGTCTGATCATGCCGCTGCGACCTGGACGAGTGGGAAGAGTCGGAGTCATCGGCGCACCCGTGGCGAAGGCCGCGGTCGTGGCCGCGGCCGTCACGCCTGGACCCTCGCCGGTGGCGAAGGCCGCGGTCGTGGCCGCGGTCGTCACGCCGGGCAGGGGGGTCGGTCGCCGGCGGATCTGACGCAAACCGCCAACGCGGCGGGCCGCTCGGCCTACCCTGACCGCATCAGGGATCTCGAGCTCGTCGGGGCAGGGCGTCGACCTGGGGCCATCCCAGGCCGACGCACGCACGGTCCCTGCGGAGGGTGACGATGCGACGGCTACTCGACTTCTACGCGACCCAGCTTCGCGTGCTGTGGGAGTGGCGCGGCGGACGCTGGGCCCTGCTCCGCCGGCTGGTCATCACGCTGGTCGTCGCGGCGATCTCGTTCAGCGCGACTGCGTGGATCCTGCCGCGGATGACCATCGACCGCCCGCTCGACGCGGTAATCGCGGTCATCTTCATCGCGCTCTTCAATGCCGCCGTCCGACCGGTCGTGCTGACGCTCGCGGCACCGGTCTCGCTGATCCTCGTCGCGATCCTCGTGCTCGTGCTTCAGGTCGTCTCGTTCCTCGTCGTCGCGCAATGGGCTCCCGGCGTCCACGTCGACGCCTTCGGGACAGCACTGGTCGGATCGTTCGTGTACGCGATCATCAACACGATCCTCACGGCGATCCTCGGCATCGACAGCGGCGGCTCCTATTACGGCCTGCTGGTGCAGCGCCTGATGGTCAAGCGCGCCCAAGGGCACTCGGACAAGCCTGGCCTCGTGATCATCCAGATCGACGGACTGGCCCATCCGATCCTGGCCGGCCGGATGCGTGCCGGGTCGGTCAACACGTTGGCCAGCCTGGTCCGAGATGGGAGCCACAAGCTGTCCCGCTGGGAGGCGATCCTGCCGTCGATGACATCGGCCAGCCAAGCCGGCATCCTGCATGGCAACAACGATGGGATCCCGGCGTTCCGCTGGTACGAACGAGATCGCCAGCACCTGATGGTGTCGAGCAGCCCTGTGGACGCCGGCTTGATCGTGTCGCGCATTTCGAACGGCGAGGGCCTGCTCTCGAACAACGGCGCCAGCATCTGCAACCTGATGACGGGTGACGCCACGCGGTCCTACCTGACGACCGCGGCGATCAAGGCGGAGGGCGGCGGCATCGGCGACAGCCAGGCCTTCATGTCGTTCTTCTTCAGCCCGAGCGGGTACCTGCGCTCGCTCACCCTGTTCCTCGGCGAGTTCATCAAGGAGCTGACCCAGGCGCGACGCACCAGGCGCGCCGGGATCCGTCCGCAGATGCACCGCGGCATGAAATACGCCGGGATGCGGGCGGCCAGCAACGTCCTGCTCCGCGACGTCAACACCGCGTTGATCATCGAGGAGATGTATCGCGGGACCAATGTCATCTACGCCGACTTCACCGACTACGACGAACTGGCCCACCACTGCGGACCGGAACGAGTCGAGTCGTTCCAGGCGCTGGACGGGGTCGACGACGCCATCAAGTCACTCATCAAGGCGACGGACGAGGCGCCGCGCCCGTACAAGTTCGTTGTCCTGTCGGACCACGGCCAGAGCCTGGGCGAGACGTTCCTTCAGCGCTATGGCCTCAGCCTCGGCGAGTTCGTCCGCGGCCTCATGAGCGGCCGGGCCACCCTCGTCGAGACGAAGACCAAGGGCGAGGGATCCGCCTTCGTGAACTCCCTGCTGTCCGAGATCACGCAGAGCAAGGGAGTCGGTCCGACCGTCGCCAGGGCAGCGCTCGCAAGCAAGACCACGGACGGTGTCGTCGATCTCGACGCCAGCGCGGAGGATGACAAGCAGGAGCTGGCCCTTGCCGATGCATCGACGATCGCGGTCGTCGGCTCGGGGAACCTCGGGTTGGTCTGGTTCACCGGGAATGACCAACGCCTCACGGTCGAGGAGCTCGAGGAGCTGCACCCGGGTCTCGTCGCCGCCGTCGCGGCCCACCCCGGGGTCGCGATGCTCCTGGTGCGCACGAAGTCCCGCGGCGCGGTGGTGTTCGGCCCGAAGGGCACCCGCTTCCTCGATGAGGACCGGGTCGAAGGCGAGGATCCGACGACGCTGTTCGGGCCGCACACGGTGATGAGCCTCAAGCGCGCCGATGCCATGACCCACGCGCCGGACCTCCTGTTGATCAGCCAGTACAACCCGGAGCTCGGCGAGGTGGCCGCTTTCGAAGAGCTCATCGGCTCGCACGGCGGCCTCGGGGGGCCACAGACCCAGCCGTTCATCCTCCACCCGGTCGAGTGGGAGCTCGACGAAGAGGTACCCCTCGGGGCGCCGGCGATCTACCGGAACATCCGGCGCTGGCTGGAGTCGATCGGGATCAAGCTCGGTCCGCAGGCACCGGACGCGGGAAGGGCGCCGGCCCCGTCGGGCGAGGACGCGTCGCAGGAACCCGTGGCGGCGGCCGTCGGGTAAGTCCCGACCCTTGGACGCCTCAGTGGCTGGCGACCGTCAGCAGTCGACGCGGATTGGCGACGGTCATCGTCTCGATCTCGGCGTCGCTCACGCCGGCGGCCCGCAGGCGCGGCAGGAACACACGACTGAGATACGTGTAGCCATTCCCCCCGTAGCGACTCAATTGTGAGTCGTGGCACACGTCCTGCGACAGCAGGATCCGCTCGGCGTGGCCGCGGGACAGCAGCTGGCACAGGATCTCGACGATGCGGGGCTCGCCGTGGCGTTCGGCCGCGGTGAAGGTCATGCCGAGGAAGTCGAACTCCACGCTGGCGCCGCGCTCGACGATCGAGAGGTGATGGTCCAGGTGCGGGTACGAATCGGCATGGCCGATGACGACCCGGGTCGGGTCGGCGCCCTCCTCCTCGAAGATCCGGAGCTGATCGAGCCCCACCGGCGATAGCACCGCGTGCGTCGTGATCGCCAGGCCCGTCCGGCGCGCGGCTCGGGCCGCCGCCCGATGCACACGCTCCTCCTGGGCCGAGACCCACGGCTTGTCCGTGCCGATCTCGCCGATGATCCCGGGCCGGATCCCGGTCTCCCGCACCCCGTCCGTCGCCTCGCGCACGAGCTCGTCGGCGAGGTCGTCCACGGCGCGACGGTCGATGCGGATCTCTGGCGGGTAGTACGCCCCGCGATACCAGCCGCAGCCCATGACGACGTGCAGCCCGCTCGCCCGCGCGAGGCCGGCCAGCCAATCGGGATCGCGCCCGACGCCGGGCGGCGTCAGGTCGACGAGGCCACTACCGCCGGCCTCCCGGTAGGCCGCCAGCTCCTCGAGGATCAGCGGCGCGTCGCGCGTCAGCTGCCAGTAGTCCCAGCGATCCGGCACGTGCCACAGCGCGATCTGCGTATGCTCGTGGGGGAGCGTGAACCCGAGGTCCGCGGGTTCGATCGGGCCAAGGACGGTCTGGACGTGGGCCATGGCCCGCGATGCTACGCCGTCGCGGTGGCTCGCTGCTCGGCCGGGCGGCCGCGGGCGGCGCCGGCGCGGTACGCTGGCGCCTGATGGACGACCGCACCGACTCGAACGTCACGCGCCTGGGCCCCGACAGCGGCGGCCGCGACCCCGGCGCCGGCAACAGCCGGGTCTACACCTGGGAATGGGGGCCTGATCAGGCGCGACGGCCGGGCCTGCCGTGGGTCGGCATCTTCCTGCTCGTCTTCGGCGCGTTGCTGCTCGTGCGCCAGCTGTACCCGGAGGCGGGCTCGCTGTGGTCGCTCCTGACGCTCGCGGTGGGGATCGCCTTCCTCATCAAGTGGGCCATCGATCGCGGCACGGGCTCGCTCTACGCCGGAGCGATCATCACGGCGCTGGCCGTGCCGGGCGTCCTGAACGAAGCCGGCTTCGACGTGGACGGTCTCGGCACGCTCTGCTTCGGGGTGGCGTTCCTGTTCATCGCGGCGGTCCGCGCGGCGTCCGGTGGCGGGATCGGCTGGCAGGCGTGGTTCGGGGGACTGCTCGCGCTGCTGGGCGGCGTGAACATGCTCTCCCCGGACGTCGGGGGACTGATCGTGCCGATCGCGCTGGTCGCGATCGGGGCCGTGCTGGTGTTCGGTGGCGCCTTCGGCGGTGCAAGCCGGCGTCGCTGATTCGGGCTTGCTGGCCCGCGGGGGGCCGTTACCTCGCGGGCGTGTCGGCCGTCACGGCCCCTTGTCGATCGATTCGACGATGGCCTCCGCGAGGACGTCCGCGATCCGGGCAAGCTCGTCGTCCGTGACGATGAACGGCGGTCCGAGCAGGATCGTGTCGCCGTCGACGCCATCCGCGTTGCCGGTGCCGGAGTAGACGAGCAGCCCACGGCCGCGCGCGGCACCGACGACGGCCTCCGTCAGCCGGGCAGCACGCGGGTACGGCCGGCGCGTCTCGCGGTCTACGACGAGCTCCAGGCCGACCAGCAGGCCACGCCCCCGGATGTCACCGACCGCGGGATGGTCCCCGAGGCGATCGCGCAGCCGCTCGATGAGCCGATCCCCCTTCGCCGCGCTCGCGTCGACCAGGTGCTCCTCGCGCAGGATGCGCAGGACCTCCCGCGCGACCGCCGCCCCGACCGGCGAGTGGGAGAACGTGAACCCATGGACGAACCCGCCGCCGGGCGCGGTGACCGTCGCGTACACGGCCCCTGACGCCGCCACGAAGCCGAACGGCCAGTAGCCGGACGTGGCGCCCTTGGCCGCGACGAGGAGGTCGGGGCGGACGCCCCAGTGGTCGAGCCCGAACCAGCGACCGGTGCGTCCGAACCCCGTCATCACCTCGTCCGCGATGAGCAGCACGCCGTGACGGGCGCACGTCTCCGCGATGGCCGGCCAGTAGTCGTCGGGTGGCGCCACCGCACCGAGCGTGGCCCCGACGATCGGTTCGGCGACGAACGCGGCGACGCGCCCGGCTCCCAGCTCGGTGAAGGTGCGCTCCAGCTCAGCCACGAGCGCCTCGGTGTCGCCGAGGGCGTGCGCCCCAGGCTCCCCCGCCCGGTACCGATACGCCGCGGACACGTGCCGGACCTGACCGAGCCAGGGCTCGTACGGCCGGCGTAGCGGCGGCCGGCCGGACAGGTCCAGCGCACCGAGCGTATTGCCGTGATAGCTCCCATGCCGCGCGACGAGGACCACCCGCTCGGGCTCGCCGCGGGCCAGATGATAGGCGCGGGCGAGCTTGAGCGCCGTCTCGATCGCCTCGGACCCGCCGGACACCGGATAGATCGCCGGGTCGTCGACCGGTAGCACGGCCGCAACCTCAGCGGCGTACAGCTCGAGGGGCTCGGTCGTGAACACGCTCCCGTGGGCGTACGCGAGCCGGCCCGCCTGGGCAGCCATGACGCCGGCGATCTCCCGCCGGCCGTGGCCCACGTTGACGACGATCGCGCCGCCGGCCGCGTCGAGATAGTCGTGTCCGTCTGCGTCCCGGATCGTGGAACCGCTGGCAGAAACGGCGACGGGCGGGTCGGGCAGCGTGGAGCGACGGAAGACTCGACCGTGCGACATGGGCCGATGGTACCCACAAGCGAGGTCGGGGAACCGGCGTGACGCGACCGGTGTAGGAGGTACGGTTCAACGTGGAGGGCCGTCCACATCGAAGACGCCGATCTGATCGCGCGCGCCCGCACCGGCGACGTCGCGGCGTACGAGGAGCTCGTGCGCCGTTATCAGGACGTGGCCGTCAGGACCGCGTATCTCGTCTGCCCGGAGGCCGATGCCGACGATGCCGTCCAGGAATCCTTCCTCAAGGCCTTCGCCGCGTTGCCGCGGTTTCGCGACGGTTCGCCACTGCGTCCGTGGCTCCTGCGCATCGTCACCAACGAGGCGCGCAACCGGCGTCGGTCCGCCGGTCGCCGGCGGGGCCTGGCGCTGCGCGCGGCCGAGCGGCAGCCGCGCGATGACGCGGTGCCGGGCCCCGAGGCGGCGGTGATCGCCGCCGAGACCAGCGCGGAGCTGCTGGCCGCGCTCGCGACCCTGCGCGACGATGACCGGGAGATCGTCGG
>Ga0193738_1001348_pt1 | contig 10043 bp, 4 predicted proteins | sample L2a1metaG_FD_144927 | JGI IMG/M metagenome (GOLD analysis project Ga0193738, IMG submission 144927) | Soil microbial communities from a riparian zone of the East river system, Colorado, United States - L2a1 | ecosystem: Environmental > Terrestrial > Soil > Riparian zone | place: USA: East River...
TGTTTGTAAAATTGGATGGCAGCAAAACTTTTACCTGGGACCCAAATGATAAAAAACCTGTTGGTGATGCCAACAGCAAACTAAAAGGAATGATCAGTTCCATTTTCAATTATAAGAGCTTTACATTCAATGTTATTTTAGGTTACCAGCACGGCGGCCAGATGTATAATCAAACACTGGTAGATAAAATTGAAAACGTAAACCTGCTTCAAAACAATGCTGATGAAAGAGTATTGACTGAAAGATGGAAACAGCCTGGTGATATTGTTTCTTTTAAATCGCTTGTGAAGGATGGCATTTCAGGTAGCTCACAACAGACGAATGTCACTTCCCGTTTTGTGCAGGATAATAATTATCTCGAAGCATCGAGTATAACAGTTAGTTATTCATTCCCGTCAAACCTGGCCTGGGTTAAGAAAATGAGATTATCAACACCGAGATTATCTATCACGCAGAATAACCTATTTCGTTTTGCCACCATAAAAACAGAAAGAGGAACAGGTTATCCGTTTACAAGATCATTCAGTTTCGGATTATCAACTACTTTTTAAAAAAAATATTTATGAAGAATAAATTGTCGACAACTTCCCGGAACTGTTTTCCAAAACTTACACTGATCGGTGTAACAGCGGTGATCATGCTCTTTGTTTCCGGATGCAAAAAATTCCTGGATGTACCACCGAAGGACCAGGTACCGCAAGCAACTCTTTTTAAAGATGAGCAGGGTTTTAAAGATGCTTTGATCGGTGTTTACCTTGGAATGGATAAGAACCGTAGCACTTATGGGTTATACACTACTGATCTATCCATGGGTATGATGTCGACAATGGCTTATAATTATGATAATGCTACGACCGCAAATGCCGGAACTGGCGGTGCTTTTTATAATAATGTGGTATATTATATTTATTTAGACGGAGAGGTGAGAAAGGAAATTGATGCTATCTGGAGTGGCTTGTATAATAATATTGCCAACCTGAATAATATTTTAATTCAGATCGAGAGTAAAAAAGAAGTATTCCATCATGATAATTTTAACCGGGTAAAAGGTGAAGCGATCGCTTTAAGAGGATTGTTTCATTTTGATCTGCTGAGAATGTTTGGTAAATCTCCAGTAACAGGTTCTGCAGAAAAAGCGATCCCTTATGTTACACAATTCACTATAAAACCAACTCCATTTGTTACACTCCAGGCAGGTCTTGATTCCTGTATAGTCGATCTTCTTGCTGCAAAAGAAATTCTCGCTGCTACTGATACCACTTCTGTTTTAAAAGCAGTTGATGATCCATTTACTTCCTATACTCAAAATCATTTGAACTATTGGGCTGTACAGGCTTTGTTGGCCCGTGTTTATTTATACAAAGGAGATCTTGAAAACGCAGACATATATTCAAAGGCCGTAATTGGCAGCAATAAATTTCCGCTGATCACATCCAATGTTGCTGCTGCAGCCAATATCATTCGTGACAGAACTTTTTCACAGGAGCATTTATTTTCCGTTTATTCAACCAGGATCAAAGATTATAACGCTGCTCTTTTTACAGGTACTGTACCGCTTCGTTTGCAGCCCGCAAGTAAGAACACAGTTTATACTACGGGTAGTGGTAATGCAAGCGATTACCGTTATACCTCGTGGTTTGACAATAACCAGGCGGCTGTTAATGTCCCCTCAAAATTTTTCCAGGATAATAACCTGCCATATGAATTGCAGGGTATTGTACCAGTGATCCGTGCTTCTGAAATGTATTATATCGCAGCAGAATGTGCAAACAAAAAAAATGATATCAACTCAGGTGCGTCTTTACTCAACAAGGTAAGAGCGGCCCGTGGTCTGAATGCATTGAATGCAGCGGGTATCACGAACACAGACAGTTTGTCAACTGAAATAATGAGAGAGTATCAAAAGGAGTTTATACAGGAAGGCCAAACATTTTTTTATTATAAAAGACTGAATAAAGATCTAAAACTGGTAACGGGCACTGTCGCTATGATACCGGCAGATGTATATGTTTTTCCTATACCTGATAAAGAAAAAGAATATAACAGGTAAAATAAATAATAAACTCAGTTTAAAATTATAAAATGAAAAAAGTAATTATTTATATAATCATATTCGCCCCCATCATCCCGTTTGCAGGATGCAAAGAAGATGTGCCAACGGTTTTTGCCGAACCTGATGGTATCTATTTCAGTGCTCCTGCCGATAGTATGACGTATACATTTGCTAAATATCCCAACCGGCTTGCAGATACGCTAAAGATCCCGGTAACCGTATTAGGAAAAGCTGTAGGTACAGACAGAACGATAAGTCTTGAAAAACTTTCAGGTGGTGATATAAATGGCACTGAGGGTGTTCATTACAAATTATTACAGCCCTATACTATTCCTGCAGGTAAAGTTTCCACTATGTTACCTGTTGTGATCTACAGAACCGGCGATATGGATAGCCTTTCGTTCAATTTCAAATTTCAATTGAAGGCTAATGAAAATTTTATTTCAGGAATTTCTGCAAAGACTGCCCTGAAAATAAAAGTGGGTTATCTGCAAAAGCCGCCTACCTGGGGAGATTTTACCGGCCAACCATGGGCAGGTTTTAGCGACAACTTCGGAACCTGGACAAAGACAAAATATAAAGTAGTATTGGATGCATTATATGATCCGGTGAGTGATACAACAGTGAGTGAGTTTCCTTATACCAGGTTTTCGTATCCGGTTATCTATACTCAATACCTGCAACTCGTAAAAAATTATATCCGCACCAAATACCCGGGAAATTATTCATTTCCACGTGGCATTGGGGCAACATTAAGAGATCCTGATTATAAAGACAGTGTGATCCAGGTTGGAAAGGCTAATTATTGATTAAACTAAAATGATTCAATAAACATACAATGAAAAAATTTTTTAGATATATAATGTTACCGGCGCTGATCGTTTTGGCGTTTTACTCATGCTCAAAGGACTTGGGCAATTACGATTATAGCGATGCAAATGTTGTTACCATTACTACTGATATGGCCAACGTAGATCCGGCTGTGGTGATAAACAATGATTCTGTTGTAGTAAAACAGAATGACAGTCTGAAAATTAATATCCTTGTTTCTCAAACCAAGCCTTCAAATGATTTGACATATGAGTGGATGATCATTCAGAGTGCTGCTACAATTGGCAATCCTTCTCAATATGTTGTTGGAAATACATCGCAGTTGAGAACAAAGATCATTCTTTCACCAAATCTTTATAAGCTGGTAGTGAAAGTAACTGATAAAACAACCGGTGTTTCTTTTTATAAATTTTATTCATTGAATGTAGACACATCACCCTGGGGTGGTGAAGGATGGGTTGTTTTGCAGGAGCAGGCTGCACAGGGCTGCGATATTTCTGTTATTACTTCACGTGACGGTGCTGTACGTGGAAATATTTATTCCAATATTTATTCATTGGCAAATGGTCATAAACTTCCGACCGGTACTTATAAAGTGAATGTAATGAACTACAACAATACATTGCGTATTCAAAAGGTTTCATTCTTTTATCCCAATGGTGGATTGCAGGTGAGGTCAACGGATTACCTTGATTCCAGTAATTCAAATGGATGGTTCGTAAATCTTCCTTCAGTAATAAATTTTGAGTCGACGGGTGTAGGCCCTGTTAATGGCCAGCATGAGATACTGATCAACAACGGGCAATTGCAATACCAGGTTATAAATGCAACCAGCATAAAAACTCCGCCAATAGTTTTTGGCGCACCTCTCTTAGGTTCATGGCCTTCACTCAGCCCCTATTTTATGCCGAACTCAAACGCTACTTATTGTACTTTCTTCGACAAGGTTAACCGTTGTTTCTTACATCTTAATTTGAGTAATAACGTTCTGCAGCCAACAAGTCAACCCGACGTAGCTAACCAGCATTGGCCCGTTTACTCAGGAACAGGTGGCGCCGCTACTAATCTATCAGCAACAGGTAAAGGATATGATCTGAATAACATTAGACATAATTTGATCTACAGTGAAAACGCCCAGTTGGCAGATGGACTTGTGAGCCCGGGTTATTATTGTATTTTCCGGAATTCTGCTAACGATTCAACATTTCTATACCAGTTCACTTCCGGATCAACAGGTATTGCAAATAATATTATAACAGGCAGATACTTTTTGAAGGATGCTACTACTCACGTTACTGGCATCAACACAGCTTCCATTTTTGCAGTACCAGCCTTTACAGCGGCTTCGGTAAGCAATGTGTTCTATTATGTACCGGGTACCAACACCAATACTATTTATGTTGGTAATCCTAGTTACACAGGCACAATGCCTGCAACAACTACGTCGCATTTGGGATACAGTTTCCCTACTGGAACAATTATTAAAACCATGAAAGTTTTCAAATCTGGATATACAACTGCACCTTCTACTGAAAGCAGAGTGCTGGTTGTTGCTACTGATGAAACAGCAAGCGGTGCTGGTCATAAAGTTTATTTCTTTAGTCTAACTGCAACTGGTGAAATAAACTCTACACCTGCGAATGTGTACACCGGTTTTGATAAAATAGTTGATATCGCATTTAAAAAAGGGTTAGGGTTCTGATAAAAATTTGAAAGTTCGTTCTCGATGTAAGCCTGTCGGTGATGAACCGGGCAGGCTTTTTTTATGTCCACACTTATCCCCGTGGACTGAATGGTTAAAAAATTGTTATAGGGGAAGAATTTTGTCAACTGCTTTTAGCAGTTGGTACTATAGACCGAAAATCCGGTGTATAGCATAGTAATTTTGATCCGTAAACTTAAAACGATTGTGTTTATACCGGGGTTAGATAAAATAGCTGATATCGCATTTAAAATGAATTTAGGGTTCTGATAAAAATTTGAAAGTCCGTTCTCAATTACTAGCCTGTCGGAGTTAAACCCGGCAGGTTTTTTTATGCCCTGCCCCTTCCCTTTTGTACCGGGCCAGAAAATGGTCATTTGCCGGGAGAATTCCGTCAAATGCTTTTACCAGTTGGTACTATAGACTGAAAATCCGGGTAAGGTCATAGTAGTTTTAATCCGTAATCTTAAAAAAGACCGCTAAAAAATCAGATTTATGAAGTTGTACAATGTTTTGACAGTCCTGCTAATGATGGTGATAACCAATACCGCTTTCGGCCAGGATACTACTACAAGTAAACCATCTGCCCCAGCCAAGGTAAGACCTTACAAAGATGTAATCACTGCCAAGGCTGAAACCAAGACGGGTTTGTTTTCAGTTCATAAAATAGATGACAAATACTATTTTGAAATTCCTGATTCTCTTTTAAAAAGAGAAGTCCTTTTTACCACTCGTTTGGTAAAAGTACCAACAGGCAGTCCACGCTTTGCTGGTGAAATTGTAAACAGCATTATTGTTTCATTTGAAAAAGCGCCGGAAGATAAATTGTTTGTACGTGTGATCACAAACGTTGCAGTTGCCGATTCAACGAATGCAATTGCAAAAGCAGTGCGCAACTCTACTGTTGATCCTATTGCCATGGTATTTGATATTAAAGCAAGAGGAACACAGAATAAAAGTTCAGTGATAGACGTGACCGATCTTATTTCAAAAGATAATAATATCACTGGTTTTGATCCCAATGCTAAGAAAACGATGGGGCTCGGTGCTGTGGCTGCTGACAGATCATATAACCTTTCTGTTACTCCTTTTGAACAAAATATCGAGATCAAGACTTTGAAGACCTTTGGCCTTGGTGCTGCGGCACCAGCTCCGGGGGCTGCACCTGGAGATGCTCCGGCTGCTTCTCCCAGTGTTGGAGTAACAATAGAATTAAGTACATCCATCATGTTATTACCTGCTGTACCAATGCAATCAAGACATGCCGATCTACGTGTAGGTTATTACAGTGAAAATTATAAGATATTTTCTGATGCACAACAAAAAGTAGAAGACAAGAATTTTATTGTGCGTCATCGTATGGAACCCAAACAGGAAGACATGCAGCGTTACCTGAAAGGTGAATTGGTTGAACCAAAAGAACCATTGGTTTATTATGTTGATCCTGCTACACCGAAACAATGGAGACCATACATCATTGCGGGTATCGAAGATTGGAACGAAGCATTTAAAGCCGCCGGTTTTAAGAATGCAATTGTTGGAAAAGAGTGGCCCGAGAATGACAGCACCATGTGTATTGAAGATGCTCGCTGTAAAGTAGTACGTTATTTCCCAACATGGCAGTCGTTCTCATATAGTCCAAGGATATATGATCCAAGAAGCGGTGAAATTTTACAAACATATATCGGTTGGTCGCATAGTAAACTACAGTCGTTGTATGAATGGTATTTTGTACAAGCGGCTGCACTTGATAGTCGTGCAAGAACAACAAAGTTCAGTACTGAATTGATGGGCTCGCTTATAAGGGCTGAGATTGCCCGTGAAATGGGACACTCACTGGGACTGCGTAATAACATGGCAGGAAGCAGCGCCTACCCGGTTGAAAAATTGAGAAATAAAAATTGGGTGGAAGCAAACGGATTTTCCGCTTCCATCATGGATTTTATTCACTACAACTATGTAGCACAACCTGAAGATCATATTTCTCCAAAAGGTCTTTTACCGCAAATAGGCGAGTATGACAAATGGGCTATTAAATATGGTTACTCATATACAGGTAAAAATAATTTTGAAGACGATAAAAAGTTAGTAAAGAAATGGACTATTGATGCATTTGCTGCCAACCCGGCATTAAAATTCAGTCCTGGAATTGATTTGAACCCGAATGAACCCAATGATCCTTCGGCGCAAACAGAAGACTTGAGCAGTGATCCGGTAAAAGCAGCTGAGTACGGTATCAAAAACCTGAAAATCGTTACAACCAATTTACTTGCATGGACAAAAGAAGATATGGATATGTATGATAACACTAGCACCATGTATAAAAATATAACTGAATGGTACCGGTTACTTACACGCCATGTATATACACAAATAGGTGGCACTTACGAGAACCTGAAAAGCATAGACCAGCAAGGAGATGTTTACACACTTGTACCTAAGGATGTACAGAAAAGAGCCATGGCCTTTTTGCATAAAGAAGTATTTCAGACCCCCACCTGGCTTTACGATAAAAACCTGCTGAATAAATTCGCCAAGCCTGCGGCTAAAGAAGAAGTGCAGAAATTCCAGGACGATGCAATTTACCAGATATTGAAACCTACCATTCTTTATAAAATGACGATCGAGACCATGCGTTTTGGCAAAGAGAAGACGTATACCGTTGATGAAATGCTTACTGATCTGAATAACGGTTTATGGAGCGAATTAAAAACATCAACACCTGTTGTAATTGATCCATACAGAAGGTTTATTCAAAAGGCTGAGCTCGTTAACATTTTTCGGGTTTTAAGTGAGGCAGCTGCACCACCTAAAGCCGGATCTACATCGCCTGATCTTTCAAACACAGATATACCGGTTGTGCTGCGTGTACAGTTAGATAAAATAATGAAGCAGTGCAAGGCGGCTATTCCTGCCTGCAAAGACACAATGACGTTGGCGCATTTAGAATATGTATACAATAAGATCAACAAGTTCCTCTATCCAAAAAACTAACCGGCACGACAACACAATTTTCTACCAGATAAATTGAAACTAAATGACACGTATTATTCTCATCATATTATTATCGGGCTTTTTTACTGCTGCTTCGGCGCAAGAAAAAAAACCGGTTGAAAAACCAAAAGCTGATTCGGTTAAAAGCACAACTAAATCTATCAGTGATTTTGTTACCACAAAAGCGATCAGCAGGAAAGGAATGTTTTCCATCCACCAGGTGGGTGAAAAATATTATTTCGAAATTCCTGATTCATTACTGGGAAGAGAATTACTCTTAACAACCTGGCTGGTGAAAGTACCGGGCGGTAGTCCCAAGTTTGGCGGTGAAATAATGAATAACAGGACCATCAGCTTTACAAAATGGAATGGAGGAAGTAAAGTTGCTTTGAATGTTACTGCAACCATTAACCAGGTGGACACAACAAATGTGATTTCAACAGCCGTAAAAAATGCCAATGTAAATTCTGTGGCAATGCTGTTTGATATAAAAGCACGTGGCAATGGCGGCACATCATTAATTGATGCAACTGATTTTCTGCAAAAAGAAAATTCGTTTACGATGCTGAATGCCGAAGTAAAAAGCAGAATGTCTGTTTCAGCAATGGCCGCTGACAGAAGTTTGGTAAAAAGTTTTGCAGCTTATCCCATTAATGTAGAAATAAAAATGATGCGTACATATAGCGCATCAAGTGCACCTTCTCCGGCAGCACCAGGTCGTCCATCAGTCGCTCCTCTTGAAGCAGCCAGGTTGAGTGGTGCCATTACTATGGAAATTTCTACTTCTATCATGCTCATGCCGGAAAAGCCAATGACGCCAAGACGGTTTGATGCACGGGTAGGTTATTTTGCTGATGCATACCAGGAATATGCCGATGCACAACAAAAAGTAAATACAAAAATTTTTATTGTTCGTTACCGTCTTGAACCAAAGCCGGAAGATATGCAACGCTATAAGCGTGGTGAATTGGTAGAACCCAAAGAGCCGATCGTTTATTATATTGATCCTGCTACACCCAAACAATGGCGTCCTTATATCATTGCTGGTATCAATGACTGGAACGAAGCTTTTAAAGCAGCTGGTTTTAAAAATGCTATCATAGGAAAAGAATGGCCGGAGAATGATACAACAATGAGCCTGGAAGATGCACGGTACAAAGTAATTCGTTACTTCCCATCGGAAGTTGCAAATGCTTATGGTCCGAATATTCATGATCCACGCAGCGGTGAAATATTGCAGAGTTATGTAGGTTGGTATCATAATGTAATGACCTTGTTGCATGATTGGTATATGGTACAGGCTGCACCAAACGATCCCCGTGCCCGTACTATGAAATTCAGCGATGAGTTGATGGGAACATTGATCCGTTTTGTTTCATCACATGAAGTTGGACATACATTAGGTCTGCGCCATAACATGGGTAGCAGCAGTTTGACACCAGTTGAAAAATTGCGTGATAAAAAATGGGTAGAAGAACATGGACATACTAACTCGATCATGGACTATGCACGTTTTAACTATGTAGCACAACCAGAGGATAGTATTGGTGAAGCCGGTATAATGCCACGTATTAATGATTATGATAAATGGGCCATCAAATGGGGCTATACCTATACTGGCATTGCAGATGATGAAGAAGATCGCAAAGTAGTAACTAAATGGATCGTTGACAGTTTAAAAGCAAACCCTCGTTTATGGTTTGGTGGTGAGGGAATGAACAACGATGCACGATGCCAGTCGGAAGATGTAAGCGACAACAGCATGAAGGCAAGTGAATACGGTATTAAGAACCTGAAATATGTAATGGCGCATTTGCCTGAGTGGACCAAGGATAGTAATGACAACCTCTATACTGGTTTAACGAATATGTATCGCCAGGTAGCAACACAGTACCTGCGTTATTGCATGCATGTAACTGCGAATGTTGCCAGTGTATATGAAACATGGAAAACAGTAGAACAACCAGGTGATACATATGTAAATTCACCAAAAGAAAAATCAAAAGAAGCAGTTGCCTTTTTAACTAAAGAAGTTTTTACCACTCCTGAGTGGTTACTCGATAATGAAATACTGAATAAGATCAGCAATCCTGTAAGGATAGGTTCAGTGGCAAATAGCCAGGCAAGGGTACTTGATCTTTTACTCAGCGATAGGGTGTTCAATACATTGCTGCTGGAGGAGAATCGATACGGCAAGGGTAATACTTATTCAATTGTTGAATTGATGGACGATGTAAAAGCGGGTGTGTGGACTGAACTTAAAAATAAAAAACCGATCAGCATATACCGTCGTGGATTACAGAAGAATTATGTATCCAATCTGTTTGCTTCTATCAAAGAAGCAGAAGAAGGTTCAAATTACATGGCTATGTTGTTTGGTGGACCTATGGCAGCAGAAGTTCTTCCTGTCACTATTAGTTCTGATATTGGCTCTTTCCTTGCGCTGCATCTTCAGCAACTTCG
>Ga0193738_1001349_pt1 | contig 10041 bp, 15 predicted proteins | sample L2a1metaG_FD_144927 | JGI IMG/M metagenome (GOLD analysis project Ga0193738, IMG submission 144927) | Soil microbial communities from a riparian zone of the East river system, Colorado, United States - L2a1 | ecosystem: Environmental > Terrestrial > Soil > Riparian zone | place: USA: East River...
CCACCTGGTTCCGCGGCGTCGCCGACGTGCTGGCGATCGCGCCGCTCGGCAACGCCGCGCTGTCGGTCGACTGGAAGACAGGCCAGATCAAGCCCGACGCCGAGCAGCTGGCGCTCAACGCGGCGCTGATCTTCTCACACCACCCCAAGGTCGATCTGGTCGACACCATCTACGTGTGGCTGGGCAACGAGGACTATACGAGGCAGCGCTATGGCCGCGCCGACATGCTGCCGCTGTGGGCCGGCCTGATGCCGGAGATCAACCAGCTCGCCGAGGCCCACCGCACGACGACCTACCCGCCCAAGCCGAGCGGCATCTGCGTCCGGCACTGTCCGGTGGTGAGCTGCCCGTATCACGGCAAGGGGAGTTCGCGGTGAGCGAGCTGATCGACCGCGGCATTTTTCAGAAGCCGAACGGCTACTGGTGGGCCTGGAGCAACGTGAGACCTGGCTACGTCTACTCCCTCCATACCAGGGACCGGGCCAAGGCCCAGGAAAAATACGACAAATGCCTGGCGGAATTGCGGGAGTACGTGTTGACAAAGTCCGCAAAGCGATTACATGTATGACACCTGAAGGCAGAGTTAAGTCCAGTGTCCGCAAGCTGCTGGCCCGTTACCAAGGCATGTATTCCTACTGGCCTGTACCGGGTGGTTTCGGACGAGCGACGGTCGATGTCATCGGGTGCTATCGCGGACGGTTCTTCGCGGTCGAGGTGAAGGCGCCGGGCAAGAAGCCCACGCTGCGCCAGACCCAGACGCTGGCGGAGATGCAGGCTGCGATGGGCAAGACATTCATCGTCGATGGCGACGATGGCATTGAGGAGTTGGAGCGATGGCTCGACAAACTGACGGAGGAGATCGGTGACCATTCACGTGTCTCACTCGACACGGTCCGTCGTCGTCCCATTCAGTGACCGCCTGCCCGGCTACCTGCCGCACGGGGCGCGTTTCACGTGGAACAATGGCGACTGGTTCGGGGTCAACCACGGCGAGGATGAGACCCGGCTGCTGCGCAACTTCGGGCTGCCGGTGCCGGCTCCGATCGTCGAGCACTATGCCTTCCCCTCGGCCGACGGCAAGCGCCCCTTCGCCAAGCAGCTGCTGACCAGCGCCTCGATGGTGATGAACCCGCACTCGTTCGTGCTCAACGGCATGGGGACGGGCAAGACCAAGAGCGCCATCTGGGCGTTCGACTACCTCAGGACCAACGGCATAGCCAAGCGCATGCTGGTGGTGGCGCCGCTGTCGACGCTCGACTTCACGTGGGCCAGGGAAATCTTCAAGACGCTGCCGCATCTGGTGGTGCGCGTGCTGCACGGCACCGCCGAGAAGCGCCGCAAGCTGCTCGCCGAGAAGGCCGACGTCTACATCGTCAACCACGACGGCGTGAAGGTGCTGGCCAAGGAGCTGCTGCAGCGCCGTGACATCGACGTGATCTGCTTCGACGAGGCCAGTGCTTACCGCTCCGCCCGCGCCGAGCGCTCCAAGCTGGCGCGCAAGCTGACGGTGGGGCGAAAGTATGTGTGGGGCATGACCGGCTCGCCGACGCCGCGCGACCCGACCGATGCGTTCGGCCTGGCCCTGCTGATCACGCCGCAGACCTGCCCGCGTAGCTGGGTGCAGTTCCGGCAGGACACCATGGTGCAGGTCAGCCAGTTCCGCTGGGTGGCACGCAAGGATGCAGCTGAAATCGTTTCCAAGGTGCTGCAGCCTGCCGTGCGCTACTCGCTCGACGAGTTCGTGGAGCTGCCCGACGTGGTCGAGCGCACCATCGACGTGCCGCTGGGGCCCAAGCAGAAGGCTGTCTACGACGCGCTGCGCGACCACGCCGCGGCGCTGCTCAAGGAGGGCACGATCACCGCCGCCAACGGCGGGGTGGTGTTCTCCAAGATGCTGCAGGCGTCGATCGGCTGGGTCTATGGCGACCTCGACCGGCAGGTGCACACGCTCGACAACAAGGACCGGCTCGATGCACTGATGGACATCATCGACTCGGCCGACCAGAAGGTACTGGTGTTCTCGCCGTTCAAGTCGGCGACTGCCGGCATCGCCGAGCGGCTCAAGGCGGAGGGCATCGACTTCGCCAGCGTCACCGGCGACACCCCGCACGGCGAGCGCACCAAGATATTCGCCCAGTTCCAGGGCGGCGAGAGCCTGCGGGTGCTCAACGCCCACCCCGAGTGCATGTCACACGGGCTGACGCTGACGGCAGCCGACACGATCATCTGGTTCGGGCCGGTCACCAAGCTCGAGACCTACACCCAGGCCAACGCCCGCATCCGGCGGGTGGGGCAGAAGCACAAGCAGCAGATCATCAAGATGGTCTCCACGCCGGCCGAACGCATGGTCTACCGACGGCTCGCCGACAAGCACGAGCTGCAGGAGAACATCCTCGACCTGCTCGCGGAGATCACAGGCAACGGACAAGAGGGCGCAAAATGAATGCACTGACAGATATGAAGCCGGCCGACCTGGTGGAGGAGTTCATCCGCCTGCGCGACGAGAAGCAGTTCGTCGAGAAGGGCTTCGAGGCGGAGGTCAAGACCCGCTACACTGACCGCATGGAGGCCATCAAGCAGACGCTGCTCGAGCTGCTGCAAAAGCTCGGCGTGGATTCGATTGCCGGCCGCAGCGGCACCGCCTTCAAGTCAATCACGACGTCGGTCACCGTCGCCGACGCTCGCGAGTTCCGCCGCCATGTCATCGGCGGGGAGCACTGGGACTACATCGACTGGCGGGCCAACAAGACTGCCATCAACGACCTCGTCGAGGCCGGGGAGCCCCTGCCGCCCGGCATCAACCGGTCGGCGTTCGTTCAAATCAACGTTCGGAGGAACACCAAGTGAATAACGTCATCCCGATCGGCCAGGCGCGCGCGCCTGTCGCCATGCGCAACCGCCTCGCTGGCGGTGTCGCCACCAATCGCAACTTCGCTGACGGCGTGCGCGACGCCTTCCCGATGCTGTCCATTAAGGGCAAGGTCTTCCGCATCCGCATGGATGGGCAGGAGACCCCGCTCATCGACCAGCAGACGCGGCAGGTCATCCCGTACCTGGACGTGGTGCTGGCCAACGCCAGCCGCATGATCAGCAAGGCGTTCTACATCAGCGGCTTCGCCGACGACGGCAACTTCTCGCCGCCCGACTGCTGGTCGCTGGACGGCGTCCGCCCCGACCCGTCGGTGGCCAACAAGCAGAACCCGACCTGCGTCAACTGCCGCCACAACGCCTTCGGCTCGGCGCCCAGCCGCAACCCCGAGGAGGGCAAGCGCGGTGGCAAGGCGTGCGCCGACGCGCGCCGCATCGCAGTGATGATGCCGGGCCAGCTCGGCGACGCGAACAAGGAGCCGATGACGTTCCTGATGCGGGTGCCGGCGACGTCGCTCAAGAGCCTCAAGGCTTACGCCCAGATGCTGGAGCGTCAGGGCTGGGAGCCGGCGGCCTGCGTCACCCGGCTGTCGTTCGACTACAACGAGGCTTACCCCAAGCTGGTGTTCAACTTCGTCGACGGGCTCAACGACGCCGAGTTCGACCAGGTGATCAAGATCGCCGAGTCCCCCTACGTCGCAGCGATGCTGGAGGCTCCCGACTTCGACACCGGCGTGCCGGTCAACCCGACGCCCAACGCCACACTCGACCCGCGCGTGCGGCAGCAGGCTCCGATCATGGAGACGGACCCGGTGCCGCAGCGCGAGACGGCGCAGGCTCAGCCGGAGCCGGTCAGGCAGGAGCCACCGCTGCGCCAGCGTGAGCCGGAGGTGCGGCAGGCAGCCCAGACGCAGGCCAACGACATGATCATCGACCTGCCGTCGGGCGAGCGCTTCAACACGGCGACCGGCGAGTTCATCGCGCCAGTGCAGCCCAAGGTGGAGATGCCGTCGCTTGACGCAAACGTGATCGCCCTGCCGGACGGCCGCTTCTACAACCAGGCCACGAAGCAGTTCGTCGTAGGACCAGAGGTCGGCGCTCCGCCAGCCGGCACGGCACCGGTGGAAGCCCCGAAGCGGCAGCGCGCGTCGCGTGCCAAGCCGAAGGAATCGCCGGCTCCCGAGGTGCAGGCTGCCGCCGAGCAGCAGGCAGCACCCGAGCAGGAGCAGCCAGAGACACAGCAGGAGACCACCCCTGCCCCTCAGGTCAATGGCAATGGGGTCAACGCGGGCATACAACCGGCGTCGGCCGCACTGGACTCCATCCTGAAAACGGTCTTGCCGAAGCGCTGAAAATGTAATCTCTTTAGCTGGGCGACGGGGTGGGGTTAGCCCCTGTCGACCAGCAGCCTCCCGAACTCTCACGTCACTCGGTGGTATCCATGTTCACGCCTTCGGAACTCCAAGAAATTCAACTGTTTCTTGGCTTGCTATACCCGTGGACCGACCCGGAAAAAGACCTCTACAAAACTGTCAGCTGGACGTTCGTCGGCAAGGATGGCGGCACTGCGTTTGCCAACTACGCCACGCAATCCATGCCTGATCTTATCCGGCTCATCGAGAACCGCACCAAGCGGGCCGGCGCCAACGTCTATCTGGCGCTCTCCACCCAGCTGCTGGCCGACACCACGGCGGTGTCGGCCGACGGGTTCCCCAAGGCGATCCGCCGGCACGAGAATCTGGTGTCGTTCAAGTCGATCTACCTCGACATCGACGTCGGCAAGAAGGACGCCTACGCCACCACCCAGGACGCCTTCGACGCGTTCGACGACTTCATCGCCAAGGTCGGACTGCCGGAGCCGACGATGATCGTGCTGTCCGGTAGCGGTGGGCTGCATGTCTACTGGTGCTTCAACGACCCGATACCGTTCGCCCAGTGGAAGCCGCTGTCGACGGCGCTGCGCGACGCCGCGCTCGGCTACGGCCTCAAGTTCGACCCGCAGGTGACGGTCAACGCGTCGGGCATATTGCGGGTGCCCAACACCTACAACCACAAGACCACGCCGCCGACCAAGGTCAAGATGTACCACGAGGAGGGCGAGACCTTCCCGCGCTACGGCTACCAGCAGATGCTGGGCCTGCTCGGTGCCTACACCAACACCGCCCACCTCAGGCAGGGCCCGGGGGGCAGCAGCGAGCGCACCAAGAACTTCACCGAGGGGGTGTCGGAATCGTCACCGCCGGTGTCGATCGACGACGTCGCCGCCAACTGCCTGGTGATCGACGACATCCTCGACCGCGGCGGCAACGGCGACGCCGAGCCGCTGTGGAACATGGCGCTATACGCAGCCGCCTTCACCACCGACCCGTTCGACGCGGCGCACCGGCTGTCCAACAAGGATTCGCGCTACGTCAAGGACGACACCGACAAAAAACTTGTCGAGAAGATCAACGCCCGCACGAACAACCCCCAGGCCGGCTGGCCCAAGTGCGAGCAGTTCTCGGCACTGCACCCCGGCTGCGCTACCTGCCCGCTGTTCGCCTACAAGAAGTCGCCGTTCCACCACGCGCGCCGGTCGGAGAAGTCGCAGCCGCAGGAGTTCATGCCGGCGGCCGGCAACGACGAGCTGATGCCCAAGGGCTACTGGCGCAACAAGGAGAACCATGTCTGCGGCACCATCCACCCACCCAAGCAGCCGCCGTTCCCGGCCGTGATCATCGACTACCCGATCCTCGACGGCGGCATCGACCCGATGACCGGCGACCTGATCTACCGGGCCAGGATCGGCGGCGTCGAGGTGTGGCGTGATCTTACTGTAAGCGCCAACACGCAGCCGGCGTCGATCGCTGGCGCCATGGCCAAGGGCAATGGGCTCTATATCAACCCCAAGAACTACAGCGCAGCGAGGGATTTTTTCGTGTCCTGGGTATCCCATCTCCAGACGATGAAGCGCATGGCCAACTCGCACACGTTCGGCTGGACCAACGACGGCAAGGGGTTCGTCTACGACGACAAGCTGTACGGCCCCGACACCACCGACATCGTCCACCGCGGCAAGCATGCCGACCCCAGTTTCAAGGTCGTCGGCGAGCTGAAGCCGTGGCAGGACGCCATGCAGCTGGTGTACGGCAACATGCCGCTCGAGGCCACGGTGGCGACCGCCTTCGCCGCGCCGCTGGTCGAGCTGATCGGCTCGTCGTCACTGGTGGTGTCGCTCTATTCGGCGCTGTCGGGCATCGGCAAGACCACTGCCATGATGCTGGCGCAGGCCGTGTGGGGCCACCCGCGCACCGGCATGTCGGCGCTGCAGGACACTCAGAACTCGGTGATGAAGAAGATCGCCGACCTGAAGTCACTGCCGGTCTACTGGGACGAGCTGAAGACCAAGGACCAACTCGACCAGATCGTCACACTGGTGTTCCAGGTGACGCAGGGCAAGGGCAAGGCCCGCCTCACCCGCGACATCGCCCAGGCCGACGCACCGTCGTTCACCACCATGTTCGTCGTGGCGTCCAACCTCGGCATCGCCGACAGCGTCTACGCCCAGACCGAGTCGACCGAGGCTGGTGGCCTGCGCGTGTTCGAGATCGCGGCCAAGCAGCTGGCCAATCCAATCGCTAACCACCGCGCTAACCAACTCGTGATCCCGCTGCAGAGCAACTACGGCCACGCCGGCGCCAACTATGCCGAGTGGCTGGCGCGCAACAAGAAGGTCGCCATGCAGGTGCTGGGCGCGGTCAGCGACGACATGGAGAAACGCCACAAGTTCACGCCCAAGGAGCGCTATTGGCGCATGACCATGGAGACGATCCTGGTGGGCGCCACGCTCGCGAACCATTGCGGCCTGACACAGTTCGACATCGAGGGGTTGAGCGGCTTCCTCGATGACACGCTGAAGTCGCTGCGAGCCGACATGAAGCAGCAGGAACACACGACCATGTCGACCAGCGTCGACATCAGGGGCCTACTGCAGGAGATGGTCTCCGACCTTCGCGGCAGCGGCAACCTGATCATCACCGAGATTATCCCCAGCATAGGTATGGGTAAGCCGCCGAAGGTCGCATTGATCTACCCGCCGTTCCTTGCCGACCTGCTCAGGCTCGGCGACGTGTGGGCCCAGATGGGGCAGCAGGATGGCAGGCTGCGCGTCCGCCGGCGACCGTTCGATGCGTGGTTCCGCGACCGCCGCATCAACCCCAGAACGATTCACGAAGGGTTGAAGGCGCACTACCTGGTGCTGCTGTCGAAGACGACGATCGGCGCTGGCATCGAGGGGCTCGACGCCGTGTCGCGCATCGGCCAGACCGCCTGCTATGATTTTATTCCTCTGCCTCCCAGCCCCGATTCCGGTGAACCGAGCTGACGGCGAGGTTGCCATTGCCATTGCCACCACCGTTGCGGATCGCCCGCTTGTGGTGGACGTCCTTGCCCGACAGCGCCGCCTTGCCGTGGCGCTTCGCCATCTCAGCCCGCGCGGCGTTGCGCTGGGCCCGCTCTTTGATCTTCTCCGGCTTGCCGTGGTAGCGGGCGTACTCCTTGGCGTAGTCACGGCTCTCGGGCATGGTCCACCTTCTTAGGTTGCGGCTGACGCTCGTCGACCACCTTCTCCATGAGCTTCACCAGGCCCTCGGCGACGGCCCGCCAGGCGCCCTCGGCGTCGGTGTCGATATTCTCCCCTGCCCGGTACTGCGCGCCCCTGGCGACGCTCACCCGGGTCGCCCTGTGCAGTGCCTCGGCCAACGCTACGATCAGTCCGCTCCTGTCAGTCATGCTTTTCCTCCTCTGCCATGGCTCGAACCACTGCGGGTCGAGTACCCATTCATAGCCCGGCACCGGTGCTGGGTAGCCGTTGGCCATGAGCTGCAGGTCCGTCGGCGTCAGCGTCATTTCTGGCATGCCTCGATCAGCGCCAGCTCGCGCTCCTGCACGCGGTCTGCGTTGGCCGTCGATATAAAATACACCATCGCCATCGTGCAAATTTGCAGGATGACGATCGCCAGCAGGGCCGGGTGGCCCCGCAGTTCGCCGACGGCGTTGCCGATCGCCTCGATCATCCCAGCTGTCCTGCCAGGACCAGCACGACCAGCATGAACAGCGCGCCCAGCAGGAACGCGCCGCCCGTCTCCGGCGTCAGGTGCATGTCAGGCTCCTCGTCGCGGTCGCTGAAGTCCAACGCCCAGTCCTCGTAATACTCGTCGTCGGGGTCGGGGCGGTAACTCATCCGATCTGCAGCGGCGGTGCCATACCGGCGATGCCGAGCAGCGCATAGACGATGACGATCACCCCGATGACGATGCTGACGATCTTGATCAGCTTGTTGAGCGGCTCCGGCACCGGCAGGTAGTCGCACAGCCACCAGATCATCCCGATGATGATGCCGACGACGAGCAGCATGACGAGCGTGTTGATCATTTCGGTCTCCTTGCCTCGCACTGCTGGCGTTCTCGCCACAGTCGCTTGGTCTGCTCACTGGCGATGCGGCGGCGCTCCGGCGTCCAGCACGCCGCCAGCTTGGCGCGGATGTGGTCGCGCGCTTCCTTCGGCATCGTCTCGCCCTTCCTCATTCTACCATGCTCTCCTGCAATGCCGTCAGGAACTGGTCGTGGTAGGCGGCGATCTCGCTGGCCTTGTCGTGGCCGTTGATGATGGTACGGGCATCATAAGGATTGTCGGTCTCATCGTCGAAGAACTGGCCCAGCTTGGCACCGGTGAACCAGCCTTCAGCCATGCCACGGAACATGACCCGAGTAGCAATAAGGCTATCAAGGGCAAGCTCGGGATGAACGACGAGATCACGATCATCGACCAGGCCCAGCTTGGCGGACGCGCTGCGATAGTTATCCTCCCATGTCAGGTGGACGTAGCCCCTGCCGATATACGGATAGTAGGATTTGCTCTGCAGGTATTCCTGCGACCCCTGCTCGGTGTTGGGCCACATCTGGTAGCCGGTCTCGTGGAACACGGTGGCCAGCATGTAGGCCAGCCAGCGCACGTCATCCATCGGCGTGCCGCCGTACTGGTTCTCGAATGTGCCGAGGATCAGGTTCTGGCCGTCGACATGGACCTGCTCGAGCGCGCCCTCGAACAGCACGTCGCGCACGTAGTTGAAGTAAGCGGTGCGGTCGAACCTCATAACCGTTTCATCCTTGTTTCCCACGCCCTGCCGGCCCATCGCTTCTTGAAGATGATCGCGAGGAAGCATCGTCGGTACGCTCGGTGCCGCGACTTCAGCAGCATGAAGGTAGCGCGAGCATAGCTCACGGCGGGTCCTCCGGCTTGGCCGCTTCCCTGAACCACTGCGACAGGAAGAACAGCGCCGCGGTGGTGAGCGTGCCCTGGCCCAGGCCGAGCCAGAAGTCGAACCACCGACCCTCGTCGAAGGCGAAGGCCAGCCACGTCATGGCGCAGCCGATCGCCACCAGGACGATCGTCAGCGAGTGGTCGCGCCACAGCCTCACGGCAGGAACCCCAGCAGCCCGACGATGACGAGCGTGGTCAGCGCTCCCATCGCCGCGCCGAGTATGAAGGCGACGACCGGGGCCGGGTTCATTGGCGCTTCCTGGCCGCCCTCGGCTTCTTGCGGGTCGCGGCCGCCGTGAACACCTCCACCTTGCTGACGAACCGCCAATAGGTGGTGTCGAGGTCGAACCCGCTCTTGTCCTGCACCCCTGCCGTCGAGCCCGCGCCGTAATAATTACCGAGGCCGGCGCCGGCGAACGACGAGTCCGGGATCGACTTCATGCCTGTCTCGGTGGTGGCTCCGTGCTGCCACGAGATGAGCAGTGGGTTGGTGGCGTCCTTCACGAAGTCGATCTCGTCGGTGACGACCGCCGAGTTCATCGGGATGGTGAACCTACCAGCTCCAGCCACCGTGATCTGCACCGGGGTGTCGCCGAAGTCGAACGGGTCGGCCCCGCCGCCGTTGCCGACCCACATGGCGTCTACGATGGTCGACAGTATGGTCCCCGTGTTCAGCGTCAGCCTTATCTTGGTGCCGCCAGACCCCGCCAGAGCGGCCATCGGGATGACGCCGACAAAGGTGTAGTTCATCCAGCCGGTCTCGTTGGCTCCGGCGGCGAAGTCGGCGGTCTCGTCGAACACGGTGACCCAGTCGCCTGCCGGCTCCGCTGCCGTGACGGGGATAGTCACCTCGTTGGAGAGGCCCGCGTTTGG
>Ga0193738_1001350_pt1 | contig 10036 bp, 11 predicted proteins | sample L2a1metaG_FD_144927 | JGI IMG/M metagenome (GOLD analysis project Ga0193738, IMG submission 144927) | Soil microbial communities from a riparian zone of the East river system, Colorado, United States - L2a1 | ecosystem: Environmental > Terrestrial > Soil > Riparian zone | place: USA: East River...
TGCCCCCCGGAGGTGAAGCTGTCGGAGCGGGCCAGGTTCAACGTGGCGCGGGATTCCGTCTCCAATGACCAGGAGAGGACGCGGCACCAGATTTCGGTCCAGCCCAACCATTGGATGTCAGCGCGGACACAAATGTCGTCGCCTACGGACCAGGCGCCGAACTCGGCGTTCGGATGATCAACAACTGTGATCGAGGCGATTGTCGGCAGCAGCTGCCGCGCCGTATGCTCCCGCCGGATGATCGAGGTCAGCCGGGCCTTGGTGTCGACCGCCTTGTCAGAGTAGACGTGTACCCTACGCAGCCGCCCGTCGCGGACCGCCACCTCAGCCCGGACCGTGGTTCCGCCTTCACCTTTCCCGAGGCCGTGTACCACGTTGGCGAACGCGTCGCCGTCCCGGCTGATCGGCACCACCTTCGTCACGTTGACGCCCTGCACGAACAGCAGGTCATCCCGTTTCGTGCCCAACCTCGGGTAGCCGAGCTTCACAGTGTGGGAGATGCTGCTCGGCCCGGTCCAGGCGTGCTGCTCCACATAGTCGAACGGGGTTTCCCTAGCCAGATCGTCCAGCTCGGAGCCGCAGTCGATGGTTTCCCACCACGCCAACTCATAGGGCTGCGCCTCCACCGCCGTGTCGCCGGTGCCGGAGGCCCCGGTACCGATCCTGACGGGACAGTTGGTGGGCCGGTCCACGACTACGCCGAGGTTGCCGTCCGGCTGCGCCTGGACGTGCGCCCAAATGTCTTTGAACGCAACCGTCGGGTCCCATTTGATCTTGGAGTACAGGTCACCGGTGTAGGGCAGGCCGTGCGGATAGCTTGAGAACCCGCCGCATTCCACGGCCCAGACGGGGCCATCGAAGTTAGCTTTCTGCACGATGAAACCGGCGGCGATCTCACCGGACGCTTCGGCGTAGATGGCGGTCTGCCATTCCTGCAGGATCGGCACCCCGCCGGCCAGAAGATCATCCTGGACGGGGGTGATAGTGCCGCGGAGCGCGCCCGGCCCGGAGAGGTCCCAGGTCAGCTCCTCCCGTTTGAGCGGCAGCTGCCAGTGCAGGAACTCCCCGGTGCGGATGTTCTGCGCGATGTAGCGCCACTCAGGCAACTCAGGCCGCCGCCTCGATGAACTCCAAGTCGACGCTGGCGAAGCTGCCCGTATCGGCGTACAGGTTCTTGTTGCCGGAGGACCTCAAGCCCTGGATCTTCACGGTCTGGTTGGTGCCGCGGAGGCTGGACCCGACCGACACCGTGTCACCGACGCCGAGGTGGAAACGTGAGGAGACCATGGCGGCTACCACGTCATGGTTGTAGGCGGCGCCCTGGGTGGCGAGCGCGGCGCCGAGCAGCACCCGAATGTTGCCGGCCGCGGAGCCGGTGGTGGAGCCGTCGAACCGGTCTAGTTTGATGCCGGACAGGTGCGCCAAAATCACCGCCTTGGTGGCCCACAGGGGTACGTCGACGGTCCAGGAACCGAACCAGTCGACGTAGGAGGCGGAGGTGAGGTTGAACGTGCCGCCCGGGTTGACGGTGAACACGGCCCGCTCCCGCCGCGGATTCGCCACCTTACGCAGGTCGACGATCATCGCGTTGGTGATCGTCGACGTGGAGATGGGGATGTCGATGCGCGCCAGCGGAATCGCGTTGTGGGTGGGGATGCCGGCGTCCGCGAGAGTCTTAGCGGAGGCGGATACGCCGGAGATGACGCGGGTGAAAATGTAGGGTCCGATGAGCAGGTTGCCGGGCGGCGCCCAGCCTTCGCCGGCATTGTTGGGGTCCTCCACCCGGGCGATGATCATGTCGGAGCGGATCGCGCCGCCGGTCGGCGCAATAGCAATCGGCGTGTCGATGGTGGGGCAGCGGCCGGCATACGCCTGATAGGGCAGGGCGGCATTCTTGATGCGGATACCGCAGGCGCCGGTAGCAACCTGCACGGTGCCGTTCGGCACCGCCTGCGCGGACACCTTCAGATCGTCGAGGCCGAGGATGCCCTCGTTGCCGTTGAACGCCTGGTGGGCTAGCAGCCGCCCGATCTCGGCGGAATGTTGCGCGGTGTTAGCTACCGCCCAGGGGACGCCTTCCCAGCCCATCTGATCCTCCTAGATTCCGGCGTACGTGTTGCGCCAGTTGAAATTCATGCTTGAGGTGCCGGTGCCGTCGACGCCGCCCAAGGAGACGCTGTGCGGGCCGGGCGGCAGGAACGCCTTATCGATGCGGGATTCGCGGGTGAGCTTGCCGGCGAAGCTTGCCCCGTCCTGCCTGGTGACGGTCTGCTTCCACGGCCGGGTGTCGATGGTGACCGACTGGCCCGCCTGGATCGTCATCGTCAAGCCCAGGGTCCATAGTCCGCCGGCGGCGGCAACCGGGTTGGTGATCGGCCCGTTGATCGTGATGATCGGCCAGGCCGGGTCCTCCCCGCCGACAGTGATGCCGCCGGCGGTTACGGCCGGACCCACCGTCGACAGGGGGAAGGTAATGGGGAACGTGAAGCCGCCGCTGGGCGGCGGGATGAACGGGACCGTGATGGTGTCCTCGGTGAGCGCGTAGAACTGTTGGCCGGCGCACTGGAAGTCGCACGGCACGAAGATCAGCCCAGCCGATTTCAGGCTGGAGTTAACCGGCGGGCCGAACCGTCGCGGCCGCCCCCAGATCATGCGTTGCCGGCCGTTGTTCTCCGTAGCGAGTTCGGCGACGGCACCCGGTAGGAGCCGGATACCGTCACCCCGCCACGCCTTGGCCAGCAACGCCAGCTGTGCCAAAGCCAGCGCCTCGGAGGCGGCCTGGATTGCCAGGCTGAAGGTGATCACACGGCCGGTGTGATAGTCGGTGCCGAAGCTGAGACCATCCTGGCGGGGCGTCTCGGCGTCCTCGACGTTCCAGTTGATGTCGCCCAGGTCGGGTGCCTCGAAGTGGTAGATCGGCTGCGGCAAACCGGTGCCGTTGTTGCCGCCCATCGACAGGGCACAGCCGGGGTAGGTGAGCGTCCATTCACCGTTGAACATCAGCGGTCTACCGTCGAGTACTCGCGGATGTTGACGATCGGGAACTGGCGCTGACCGTACTTGCCATCGACGCCGCCCTTGTTCCAGGTGTGCAGCACATCGCTATAGACCTGGAACTGGTCGCACTCGACCTCGACGCTGGTGCCATCGGTGAAGTCGATCTTGAGCTTGGTCTGTCCGAACATGTCAGCTCACCGTCCCGGATGCGTAGACGCCGCCGCGGCGGATTCGACGCAGCTGCCAGGCGACCTCATCCATGTCATCGTGCACGTCGCCGGAGGACTGCAGCACCAGTTGCCCGACGAGCGGCTGCTGGCCGCCCAGGCCGCCGCCCATCAGTTGCTTGGTGGCCTTGGCGTCGATGACCTGCTCGCCGCCGCGGAAGCGCCGCAGCTGCGGGTTCACCACCAGCTCGGCGCCCTTCTCCGCCGTCCAGCCGAAGCCGGGTGCGGCGTTGGGGGTGCCCAGCTCGTACCAGTTGTGGCCCCGGTGGAAGGTCCATGCGTTGCTCGGCGAGCCGTAGCGGTCGGCGATGTAGCCGAGGCCCCACTTGATCTGGGTTCCCGGATCGGTGCGCCAGTTTGGCCCCGCGCTGGCCATCTTGTTGGCGGGCAGGGACTGCGGAATGCCGTACGCGCCGGAGGATGGGTTGCGCGCCCGGTGATTCCAGCCCGACTCCTGCGTCCACAACGCGTTCAGGGCGTCCCAATGATGCGCCGGCCAACGCTGCAACATCATTGCTTTACCGATGGCCCGGTTAGACCCGCCCGCCACCGCACTGAACGAACCGCTACCGCTGCTGGCGAACTTGGCCGCAAAAGCACTCTGCGCGCTCGTGACCTTGTCGATGGCCGCGTCCTTCAGCTTGTTCGCCCCGGCCTTGATCATGGTGGCCCACGTCGAGCTGCCGAGTTCCCTCAGCCGGTTGAACGGCCCGAGGATGCGGTCTTTGAACTTGGCCAGGTAGTCGATTACCCGGGACAGCAGCCCGGTGTCCTTGCCCTGCGACGCGGAGCCGCCGCGAATCTCGAAGTGCAGGTGCGGGCCGGTGCTGTTGCCGGTGGATCCGACGAGGCCCAACGTCTCCCCCTGCGACAGCCGCTCCCCGACGCGGGTGAGGATGGCCGACAGGTGGGCGTAAAGGCTTTGCTCGCCGCCGCCGTGGTTAACCCGGACATGGTTGCCGTAGGAGTAATTCCAGCGGTTCGCCTGCGCTGTCGTGCCGGCCTTCCAAGCATGGACGGGGGTGCCGGTGCCGGCCGGCTTGTCGCCGGCCCAGGTGGCGAAGCCGTAGCCGCTCCTATGCCGATTCCAGCCGCTGTCCCCCCCGACGGGGGAGCGGCCGCCGAAGAAGAATCCGGGCAGCACGCCGGCGGCCGCCATCGCGCGGACGCGTTCCCACCAGCCGTGGCCGCCCGGGGTTCTGCGCACCTCTTTGGCGGTGACCACGTGTTCGTTGGCGTGGGTGACGCCGGCGATCTATGATCACTGGCGCTGGAGCCGGTCGGCCCGCCTTCCTCGTAGCCTTTGATCTTGATCGGGTCTATGGTGCCTTTGCCCTTGCCGAGGAACTTTTGGATGACCCAGTTGTAGGCCTTGATCAGCCCCCCGTTGAGCACCGTGTCGATGATGAACTTGACCGGCTTTTTGGCGATGGCCTCAAGCTTGTTCCAGGTGGTCTTGATCGCCGCGACGCCCTTGGTGAAGGTCGTCTTGACCCGATCGATGATCTTGACGATCGCGGCACGAGCGGACTCGACCGGATTCTTGATCCATCCCGTGATGCGGGCAAACAACGGCCGGAAGGTGCTCGCGATCCAGGTGGTTAAGGCCCTGAGCTGGGCTTTCTTGAGCGCGATCCGGGAGACCAGCCAGTTGTACGCCTTGAGCACCGGGTCGATGATGTAGCGGCGGATCAGCGACCAGCCGGCCTTCCACGTCGACGATATCCACCTCAAGATGCCTTGGAAGATGGCCTTGACTCTGGCGGCCCAGTCGGTGATGCCCTTCCGAGCCTCGGCTAGGCGCATCTTCAGGTTGGCGGAGCCCTCTTTCCAGACCCGCTTGAGCCCGTTCCACGCCTCTACGGCGCGCGCCCACAGCCACTTGAAGGCGGTCCCCACGGCGTGGAGCGCCGCATGCACGATTTTGCGGAACGTCTCGGACCGCTTGTAGGCGATGATCAGACCGCCGACGAGGGCGGCGAGCAGCACGATCACAATGCCGATCGGGTTTGCCGTCATGGCGGCGTTGAGGAGCCACTGCGCGGCCGCCCAGGCGAGGGCGGCGCCGCGCGCAATCTTCGATGCGACGGTCGAGATGATGATGCCGGCGGTCATCCGGGCCCGGGTTAGGAGGCCGATCTGCTCCTGCTTGTTGACCGCCCCCTGGGTGACCGCCAAAGCCACCTGCGAGCGGGCCAGGTTGCGGTTGGCAACCGCCAACGCGATGGTGGAGCCGATCTGCAGGGCGAACCCGATCAGGGATTCCCGGCCGAGCGTGTTGTTCAACGCCTGGGCGGCCCGGTAGGCGATCAGGGCGCCGATCAGCCACGGCAGGGCTTTCGCTACTAGGTCGATGTGGTCGGCCATGAAAGAGAACGCCTTGCCGGCGATCTCAACGGTGGGGCCGATGGCGGGCAGCGAGGCGCCGAAGTCGCGGATGATCGGCAGCAGCACCGCCACCGCGTCCTTCACCTTGCGGAAGAACGCGGCCACGTCCTTCTTGTCGATCTGCTGCAGCCGGTCGACCGCCATGCGGACCCAGGTGGCGAGCCCCTTGAAGTGGGGGGCCCCGCCCTTTACCTCGTTGATGATCCACTTCACGCCGGAGGCCATCTTGGGGGCGTTGTCTGCGACGAACTTGATGGCCAGACCCAGCCCCTGCTTGAGCACCGGGATGGCGGGCTGGATGGCGGTGGCCATGCCCTGACCGAAGGTGTCTTTCAGGGTGGACCAGAGACCGCCGAGGCTCCGGGACTGCTTGTCCATCATGCCGGCGAACATCTTGAAGCTCTTGGGGTCCTGCATCACCTGCATCAGGGCGTTCAGCTCTTTTTTGCCGAGCTTCCCCTCGCGGGACATCTTGTTGAGCTTGCTGGCGGTGGTGCCCAGTTTGGGCGCCATCTCCGCCCACAGTTGGTCGAGTGGGACGCCGGCGTCCCGTAGCTGGTTCAGGTCCTCCGCGGAGATGCGGCCGGCGGAACTCATCTGCTGCAAGGCGACGACCGCCCGCTTGATGCCCTCGGAGCCGGTGCCGCGCCCGGAGGTGATGTTGCCCAACGTGGTCATAATCGGGATGACCTTGTTGGCTTCGATGCCGGTGGAGATTAGGCCGGAGGCGGCGGTTTGCAGCTCCGGGAACTCGAACGGTGTCGCCTCCGCGAACTTGCGGAGCTTGGTCAGGAACTTTTCGGCATCCTTACCGGAGTCGAGCATGGTGCTGAAGCTGATCTGCGCCTGCTCGTTGCCGCTGGCGATCTTCAAACCCATGAACCCGGCCGCGATGGCGATACCGCCGAAGGTGGCGGCCGCCCGGACCCCGACGCCGGCGAACATGCGGAGGAGTCCGCGGTGGGAGCGTTGCACGCCGGCGTCGGCGCTCGCCATGCCGCGGGCCATGCCGTCGCCGGCAGCTTTACCGGCGGCCGTGCCGGCGGCGCCGGCCTGCCTCTTGAACCGGCCCAGCCGGGCGTCGGCGCGGTCGACGCTGCTGGTCAGCGGCCGAATGTTCAGGTCGAGGATGCCGGAGAGGGTGCCTAGGCTAAGCGCCATCGGTCTAGGCCTCCTCCTCGTCGTCGGGCGGTTCCAGCTGCAAACCGATGCGGGTTGCCGGCATCAACACCGGCCGCATCCCGCCGTCCTTAGTGGGTCGATAGATCACCTGCGGTGGGATGGTGAACAGCTGCTCCACCCGGGAACGCAGCTGATGCCAGGGCAGCCGCCGGTAGTCGGCGGGATGCCATAGGTTCAGCCCGTAGAACTGGTGGAGGTCCGCTTCGACGAGCGCCCAGTGGTTGTAGATTTCGAGCCAGCTGTGGCCGCCCTCTTCGCCGGATTGCCGCTTGATCTGCGCGAGGTCTTCGTCGCTGAGGAAGCGCGAGAGGCCGCCTTCTTGGCCGGCGGCTTGTGGTCCGCCGGCGTCGGCTTTTTTGGGGCCTCCTCAGCCGGCTTCTGGTTCCAGTACTCCTCCGCCGCATCCCGGCCGTACGCCACCCACGTCATGACGCAGCCGACGATGTGGCGGTACATCTGCCAGGGCACCTTGTCGGCCCTCAGCTGGGCGTGGAGCTCCGCCGTCAAAACCATGTCGACGACCTGATCCGAATCCATGTCCGGCATGTCGTTGAGGAACGCCTGGTCGTCGTCGCTGACCGGCTTACCTTCACTGATCTGAGCCGCCAGCAAGGCGATGCGCTGCACCGTCTGCCCCGTTTCGGAGTCCGGGGAGGGGACCGTGTATTCGGTTTCGCGGCCGTCGGGCAGCGTGATCGGCAGGGTGATCTGGTGGTCGTAAAACGACTCGGTGAGTCTCTCGAAGGGCATGCGGTTCTCCTAGTCCTGGTGGGCGTCCTGGGGTCCTGGTTGCACGTTTTGCTACCTCAAATGAGGGCTCAAAACGTGAAGTGGTGGGCCGGCGCCAGGACAAGTCACCAGCCCACCACGTACGGGCCTACGGCTTAGACGTAGGTGAGGTTGTAGCCGACCGACTCGCCGCCCGGGTTGATGACGGTGAGCGGGCGGACGCCGGCAGTCTTCGCCGGAGCCTTGAATGCGATCGCGCCGTTGACGTACTCCCAATCGGTGGTGGACACAACCACGTTGTCGACCTCGAGGATCGTCACGGAGGCGAAGTTGGTGCCCTGCGCGATGATCAGCAAGCCGCCTGCGGCCGGGATGCCGGTGTTCGGGGTTGCGGAGGCGATCACCGGGATCGGAGGAGTACCGGTGTCTGGATGCGTGATCGAGTTGCGCTTACCCTTACCGCCGAGCGTCAGGGAAACCACGTTGAGGGATTCCATCCCGCCCCCGTCAGGCTCCCACTGGACGTTGGCGAAGCCGTCGTACGCCTCGACGCGGGGGCCGCCGACCGCCATCTCGTAGAACCTGATGTGCACCCGGTTGCCGGCGCCCATCTGCTGCGACGCCAGGCGGAGCACCTCTTGGCCCTGGTCGTAGTTCAGGTTGTCGGCGGCCAGGCTCTTGCGGCCCACCTTGCCGGTGAGACCCCACTCGATCGCGGTCACCGCGGAGTCCTTGTACCCGGCCGAGTCGTAGTCGGATGAGTCCTGCGTGGTCGGGTTGAACGTCGGCTTGAGGTCTTGCCAGCCGTTGATCGGTAGCCAGTTGGGGGTACCAACCGACCCGATGTTGACATCGGCGAACCAGTCGCGCGCCAGTTGGTCGGCGCCGAGCGGGACGCGGGGTGGGACAGCCATGAGTTACTCCTTGGGGTTGTTGTGCTCGGCGAGCCGCGCTCGCTTCGCCTCGGCCGTGCCGGTCGTTTTCAGGCCGGCAACTCTGAGCGCCGCATCGAGTACGGCGGGGTCAGATAAGGGGTCCTGGTTGTCCTGGTTGTCCTGGGGTGGTGCGGGGGGGAACTCGGGCTCGGGCTCGTCGGTCCAGCCCTGCTGGTGGTAGTAGTCGACGAGGTCGTCGGCGACGCGGTGGATGTCGCCGGCAGGGGTCTTGAGCAGGGGCATGTCGTTCTCTCCTGGGTTAGAGGCGGTGGGTGGTGGGGTGGAGCACGCGCAGGTAGTAGTTGGAGCTCCGACTCCACCGTTTGGAGGAGTCGATGCCGAGGGTGGCGCCGGACCGGCGGGAGCAGCTGGTGACGTGCACGCCGGTGGAGAGCACGAAATGGGTGCGGCCCTGTAAGGCCTGGAAGATTTGCTCGTCGAGGCGCCGGGAGGGCAGCGGGTCGCCGCCGCCCCAACGGACGATGGTTTGCAACCCGATCAGGTCGGAGCGGAAACCCGGATCGTCAGCAACCGGGTAGCTGGAGAGTTGGATGGCCCGGTCCAACGTTTCGGGGGTGGCGTCGAGCACGATGCCGGTGGCGCCGGCGGCGTAGCCGAGGGTGGGGGACCAGACGCCGAGGCCGGCGGCAGCGAGGAGCTGCGCCATCCCGATGAGCAGGTCGCCCTGGAAGTCTTCAGCGGCCATGGCACCTCCCCGGGGGGGTATGAAACGCCAAGGCTTGGTGCTACTTGGCGATAGTTTGAAGTTCGGGCGGTTGTGTCTCCCTCGGCTCCGCTGAACCAAAACGCCAGAGGGACCGCGCTGGGACTGGCCAGAAGTGTCGGAGGGGCTGGGGGTTGATCGCCTCAGCTCCTCCGAGGCGTTCAGTTGCGGGTTCGGGCCGTCTCCTGCGCGAGCGCAAGTCGGACCTCCCGGTGCGCCACGCCGGCGGCAAACTGCGCCGCGTAGCGCGGGTGGAATCGGTCGGCGAGGATTTCCAGCTCGATGAGGCGCCGCGCCTCGGCGTCGGGGTCGAGCGGCCGGGGCATTACAGCCGCCGGCGGATGTGGTCGGCGATCACGTCGAGGAGGTCGGGCCGCAGCTCGTTGAATGCGTTCTCCAGGAATTTGGCTTCGCCGTCGGGGTGGTGGTGGCTCATCTCCTCGTGCTGCGCCACCGCGTACGGGGTGTCGTACGAGACGGCGGCGGAAAGCGAGCCCGCGTTGATGCTGACTTTGCCGGAATCGCGCAGCTCACCGGACTCGACGGGCACGTTGGCGCGGGCGAGCACCAGGTCGGCGGCCTCCTGCAGCCCCTCCACGGCGCCCCTGTGGGCCGCGGCGGCGATCCGGTGTAGACGGAGGCCACCTGTCCACTGCATAGCCACGGGCGCCTCCTAGGGTCTAGCGCAGCGCAATCTCGAGGTGCGCCAGGCCGGTTAGGCCGCCGTCGTCCCTGGGGGCGGCGGCTAGCACGTAGGTGATCCTGCCGTCGGGCAGGGTGACTTTGGAGTCCAGAGGGAACTGGCTGGCTTCGGACAGCTCGGTGTAGAACGTGGAGGAGGAGACCACCTCGTT
>Ga0193738_1001351_pt1 | contig 10019 bp, 8 predicted proteins | sample L2a1metaG_FD_144927 | JGI IMG/M metagenome (GOLD analysis project Ga0193738, IMG submission 144927) | Soil microbial communities from a riparian zone of the East river system, Colorado, United States - L2a1 | ecosystem: Environmental > Terrestrial > Soil > Riparian zone | place: USA: East River...
AACGCGATCTGACCGTCGGGATAATTCTTCGTCCCGAGGATCCGCGTTCGTGTCGTCTGCGGCTTGTCGGAGACGATGGCGATTTTCTCGCCGATGATTTTGTTGAGCAGCGTGGACTTGCCGGCGTTGGGCCGGCCGATGATCGAGACGTAGCCCGCCTTCATCGCGACGGCCAGTAGCCCGGACGGGCGCGGACGGTGACGCCGGGACGATTGACGCGAATCGAAACCGCGCGGAAGCGGTCGTCTGCCTGGTCCGAGTCGAAGCGAATCAAGTAGTAGCCACTCAGGTCCTTCATGATCCCGGTCGCGGCCGCCCGAGTGTCGTTGGTGTTCACGGTCGCGAAGCCGCCGGTGTTGATCGACAGGCTGCGCAGGAACGCCTGGTTGGGCCGACCGACCGCTGCCACACGAGGCGCCGGCGCCTCGGCCGTCAGGCTCGTGACTTCGTCGAGCGCGGCCACGGCCAGTCGAAGGCCACCCGGATCGACGGTGTAGATCGTGACCCGCGCCATCTGCGCGGCGCGGATGACCATCCGCATGTCTTCGAGCACCGCGTCGGCGGTGCCGGTCGGGTCGTCCACCGCCAGCTTGCGCGGGTCCGGCGGCGTGAACGGGACGCCGGAGCTGATCATGACGATCGCCTTGCGCCGGTTCTCGATCACCGAGAGCCGGCCGATCAAGCGGTATAACGACTGCAGCGTCGTGCGGTAGAGCGCGATGGACCCGGAGTCATAGCGGTCGAAGCCGCCGCGCACCAGCCGGTTTCCGGTGTCGGAGTTGCTCGTAGACCAATTCCCGACCCGCGCCTCGAACCGATTCACCGCGGCCCTCAGGGACACGCGATCGGTCGTCAGCGCCTGCACGCCCGAGGCGCCGGCGGCGAACAACACGCCGGCCACGTCCGTCGGGCCGAGGGCATCGATGAAGTGATGCGCGATCTCTCGCGCCTGCTTGCCTTCACCGGTGGGCGTCGGCGTCGAGTCGTCCATGAAGAGCACGGCGATCCGCCCATCCGCCGCCTCGGGGGAGACGGTGACGCTGTCGACGGCGCTCACGCGCACCGGCTTCGCATCCTCCAGCACGACGAAATCCGCCGCCGTCAGGCCGGTGACCGGCACACCCTTCTTGTCCACGACGGTCACGTCCATGACGACCGACTGCGAGAGGACCAGCGACAGGAGAGCTGTCAGCATTACGAGTTCGCAATCGCGGCGGGCTTGCGGAATCGCACCTTGTGAATGCGGCGGCGCTCGGCCTCGAGCACTTCCACCGACAGGCCGTCCACTTCGAGCGTTTCCCCGACGGCCGGCACCCGGCCGGCGCGCGACAGGATGTAGCCGCCGACGGTTTCGAATCCCTCCGACTCGATGTCGAGATCGAGGCGCTCGCGCAGCTCGTCGAAGCTGACCTTGGCGCTGAACATGTACGAGCCGTTGCCCTCGTCCACGATCGGCTCGGACTCCACATCGTCTTCGTCGCGGATCTCGCCGACGATTTCCTCGAGCAGATCCTCGATGGTGACGAGGCCCGCCGTGCCGCCGTACTCGTCCACGACGATCGCCATCTGCACCTGGCGGCGCTGAAACTCCTTGAGCAGCTCCGGCACGCGCTTGGTCTCGGGCACGAAGGTCGCGGGCCGGATCAGCGCCGCGATCGGATCGGTGTCGGTCACGCCGGCGTCGATGTGCAGCAGGTCCTTCACGCGGACGACGCCGAGGATGTTGTCGAGATTCTCCTGGTAGACCGGCAGGCGCGAGTATTCCTGCTCGCGGAACATCGCGCGCAGCTCGCCGATGGTCGCGTGCCCCTGGATCGCCCGGATGTCGGGACGAGGCGTCATGACTTCGCGCGCGAGCGTGTCACCGAAATCGACAATCGACTGCAGCAGCCGCCGCTCGTCTCCCTCGATGAGCCCCTGCTCCTCGCCGGCCTCGAGATACGCGTGGGCGACTTCCCCCTGGTTGTCTTCCTGCTCCTGCTGGACCGCGGCGCGCTCGGCCGGCGTGTTGGTCAGCAGCCGGACCAGCCCGCCGGACACCGGCGAGATCAGGCGCGCGATGACGCTGAACGGCGGCAGCAACGCGGCCAGCACCGCCTCGGGATTCTTGCGAACGATGATCGACGGCAGCACGTGCTCGCAGAGGATGATGTAGATCGCGACGCAGCCCAGGAGCGTCGCGACCGAGGCGAAGTTGATCCCCGATCCGCCGGTGATGACCGCGAGCAGAACGGTCGCGAGTGAGAAGTTGAGGCCGAGCAGCAGACGCGCCGGCACGAACAGCTGGATCGGATCGTCCAGGTAGTAGCCGAGGCGATCGTCCCGCCCACGCTCGGCCATCAGGCGCAACGACAGCTTCATGAGCGAGCTGAACGCCGTCTCGATGGTGCCGACGTAGACGGCGGCGGCGCCGAGCAGGAAGAGTGCTAAAGGAATCATGCGTGCGCGCGCTCGATCAGGCCGGCGCCGAGGCCGCCCTGCTTTCGCAATCGGCGCTCCATGCGCGCCATGCGGCCGCCGTCCGATCGGGCGTGGTGATCGTACCCCATCAAGTGCAAGAGGCCGTGGAGCGCGAGGACCTTCAGCTCATCCGCGTACGAATGCCCCGCCTCCCGCGCCTGCCGACGCGCAAGTCCCGTCCCTATCGCAAGATCCGACGGTTCGAACGACAGGACGTCGGTAACCGTGTCCTTCCGGCGATAGGTTTTGTTAAGTGCCCGAATACGCGCATCGGAGACGAGCGCGATCGTGATTTCTGGGGGAGCGCCCTTCGGCGCGACGCGGACGAGCCAGCCCGCGAGGCCAGGGGCCGAGACAGGTCGGCCACGGCCGTCCGTCACTGCCACGTTGATCCGCGTTTTCCGCGTCATCCGCGGCCCAGTGCTCCGCGTGTTCCGCGGCTTACTGTCTGGGTCCACTGTGGGCTTCGTACGCCTTCACGATCTGCTGGACCAGCGAGTGCCGGACCACGTCCTTATCGTCGAAGTGCACGAACGCGATGCCTTCGACGTTGCCGACGACCTTCATCGCTTCAGTCAGGCCGGACTGCCGGCCGGTGGGGAGATCGATCTGCGTCACGTCGCCGGTGATGACGGCCTTCGAGCCGAAACCAAGGCGCGTGAGGAACATCTTCATCTGCTCGGACGTCGTGTTCTGCGCCTCGTCGAGGATCACGAACGCGTCGTTGAGCGTGCGCCCGCGCATGAACGCGATCGGCGCGACCTCGATGGTCCCGCGCTCGAGCAGCCGCTCGGCCCGTTCCATCTCGATCATGTCGTAGAGCGCGTCGTAGAGCGGACGCAAGTAGGGATTGACCTTTTCCTGGAGGTCGCCGGGCAGGAACCCGAGCTTCTCGCCCGCTTCGACCGCCGGCCGCGCCAGGATGATCCGGCTCACGCGCTTGGCGAGCAGGAACGAGACCGCCTGCGCCATCGCGAGGTAAGTCTTGCCGGTGCCCGCCGGGCCAATGCCGAAGACGATGTCGAACTGCTCGATCGCGTCGAGGTACTTCTTCTGGGTGACGGTCTTGGGAACGACCTGCTTCTTGCCCGAGGTCTTCGTGGAGGACCGCAGGAAGTAGTCGGCCAGCTCGACGTTGTCGTCCTGGGCGACCAGCTGGGCGGCCGTTTTCACGTCCCCCTTGCCGAGCCGGTAGCCGCCGCGCATTAACGCGGTCAGCTGGTCGAGCACCTTTTCGGCACGCGCGACATCGGCCGCGTCCCCCTCGACGATCAGCTCCGAGCCGGTCGTACGAATGCGGACGCCGAACTGCGATGCGAGCTGCTTGAGGTTCTCGTCGTAGGTCCCGAACAGAGATTCAGCGCCCTCTTCGGGAATCTGAACCTTGCGCATGGCTGAGGTCGGCAAGTTAGTGGGTCGATCCTAGCACGCCACGGACGAACACGGACGAACACGGTTTCGGTGTTTATCCGAGTCCATCTGTGGCCTACTGCGTCTTTATCCGGAGGTCCCTGAGCTGGCGCGGGTCCACTTCGGACGGGGCACCAGCCATCAGATCGACCGCCTGGGCGGTCTTCGGGAACGCGATGACTTCGCGGATCGACTGCTCGCCCGCCAGGATCGCGCAGATGCGGTCGAGGCCGAGCGCGATCCCGCCGTGCGGCGGCGTGCCGTACTCGAGCGCGTCCACGAAGAAGCCGAATCGCGCCTTAGCCTCCTCGTCCGACATGCCGAGCATCTTGAACACCAGCCTCTGGATCCGCTGGTCGTGGATGCGGATGCTGCCACCACCGATCTCGCTGCCGTTGAGCACCATGTCGTAGGCGCGAGCGCGGACGGTTCCCGGATCGGATTCGAGCCGATCCGCGTCGGACTCGAGCGGCGCGGTGAACGGGTGGTGCATGAACTCCCAGCGCTTCTCGTCCTCGAGCCAGGAGAACATCGGGAAGTCCACGACCCACAGGAACTCGTAGCGGTTCGGATCGAGCAGGTTCTCGCGTTTCGCGACATTCAGCCGCAACTGCCCGAGCACCTTCGTCGTCAACGCGTGGGGCCCCGCGGCCATGACCAGCAGGTCGGCGGTTCCGGCGCCGGACTGGGTCAGCACGGCGCGGATCGCCTCTTCGCCCGCGGCCTTCAGCGCCGGGCTCTGCACGCCCCCCTCGGCGTGGCGTGCCCAAACGAGACCGGCGGCGCCGAGTTGCTTCGCTTCCTCGACGAGGCTATCGAGGTCCTTGCGCGAGTACTTCGCGGCGTTGGGGATAACGAAGCCGCGCACTTCCCCGCCGGATTCGATCGCCCCGCGGAACACCGAGAAGCTCGACTCCGTGAACGGGGCCGACAGATCCTTGAGCTCCATCCCTGCGCGGAGGTCGGGCTTGTCGGAGCCGTAGGTTGCGATCGCTTCGGCGTACGGCATCCGGCGGAACGAACGCGGCGCGTCCCGTCCAACCAGCGCCATCAGGCGCCCCATCAGCGGCTCGAGGATCGAGAACACCAGGTCCTCAGTCGCGAACGAGATCTCCAGGTCCACCTGCGTGAACTCGGGCTGGCGATCCGCGCGCAGATCTTCATCGCGGAAGCACTTCGCGATCTGGAAGTAGCGGTCCATCCCCGAGATCATCAGGATCTGCTTGAAGATCTGCGGCGATTGCGGGAGCGCGTAGAACTCCCCCGGATGGACGCGGCTCGGCACGAGATAGTCCCGCGCCCCTTCCGGCGTGGACTTCGTCAGGATCGGCGTCTCGATCTCGAGGAACCCGTTTTCGTCGAAGTACTGGCGAACGGCGAACGCCGCCTTGTGCCGCAGGATCAGGTTCTGCTGCAGTTTCGGCCGGCGCATGTCGAGGTAGCGGTAGCGGAGGCGCATCTCTTCCGAGATCGCCGTCTCTTCGTTGATCGGGAACGGCGGCGTCTTCGCGTCGTTCAGCAGCCGAACCTCGCGCGCGGCGATTTCGATCTCGCCGGTCCTCAGTTTCGGGTTGATCGCTCCCTTGTCGCGCGCGTCCACGCGGCCGATGATGCCGACGACGAACTCGGGCCGAAGGCGCTTGGCCTTCTCCTCGAGCGTCGCGTCGCGGACGACGACCTGGGTGATGCCGTGACGATCCCGCAGATCGAAAAACAGGACGCCGCCGAGATCGCGGACACGGTGGACCCAGCCGAGGAGGACGACCTCCTGGCCGACATGGGCCGCAGTCAGTTCACCACAGGTGTGCGTGCGGGCGAGCTTGCCGAGAGGTTCGACGGTCATGACGCGGATGGTGGAGGTTGGAGGTCGGAGGTCGGTCGAATCTTCATTTGTTCTTTGATCCAAATCGCGACGGCTGAACGTGACGCAACTGCTTGCTCACCTGTTACCAAGTCTTTAATCTTAACCGTCTGGGCGTCTGCCTCGCTCGTTCCGAGGACGGTCGCGAACCGTGTCTTCCTGGCACTGGCGTATTTGAACGCCTTCCCGAGATCCTTGCCGCCGCGGAGCGGCTCAGAATAAATCTCCGCGCGGAGACCGCCGGCGCGCAGCTCGGTCGCGAGCCGGAGCGACTCCGCGGTCAAGGGCTCGTCGAAGATCGTCACCAGGACATCCGGTCCGGCCGCCTGCACGTGCTCGGGGAACATGTTGCGCTCGCCCATCACGACGAGGATTCGCTCGAGCCCGAGCGAGAAGCCGCACGCCGGGATCTGCTCGCCGCTGAACATCCCGATCAGCCCGTCGTAGCGGCCGCCGCCGCCGAGGCTGCCGATGCCCTCGACGGCGATCTCCATGATGGCGCCGGTGTAGTACGACAACCCGCGCGCGAGGCGCGGCGTGAACTTCACGTGGCCTTTCGCCGGCGTGTTCTCGCACAACGCAAGGATGGCCGAGATGTTCTCGGCAGGCGCGGATCCAGCTGGCACCTCGTCGCTCGCGGCGCGATCCAGCGCCGACTGCGCCGCCTCGCGCGAAATCCCGCGGGCTGCCATGTCGTCGATGACGCCGTCGCGCCCGATCTTGTCCAGCTTGTCGATCGCGACGAGCGCGTCGCCGTGCTTCCCCGCCTCGACCCCGGCAGCGTCGAGCATCGCCGTCAGCAGTCCGCGGTGATTCAACTGGACGACGAAGTCGCGGAACCCGAGCGACTGCAGCACCTCGCTCACCGCCGAGATCATCTCGACCTCGACGACGGCCGAGGTCGATCCGATCGCGTCCACGTCGCACTGGTAGAACTCGCGGAAGCGGCCGCGCGCGGGGCGGTCGGCGCGCCACACCGGCTGAATCTGGTAGCGCTTGAAGAACCGTGGCAGCTTCCCGCGGTTGTCGGCGACGACGCGCGCGAGCGGGACGGTGAGGTCGTAGCGCAGCGCCAGGTCGGCCTGCCCGGTGGCCTCGCCTTCGCCGCGTTTCAGCACCTTATAAATGAGCTGATTGCCTTCTTCGCCGTACTTCCCTGTCAGCGTCTCGATATTCTCGAGCGCAGGCGTTTCGAGCGGCTCGAAACCGTAGCGCTCGTACACGCGACGGACGACGTCGATGACGTATTGCCGCCGGCGCACGTCCTCCGGCAGGAAGTCTCGCATGCCGCGAGCGGGTCCCGTATTCATCAGGCGTAATCCAACCGATACTTCACGTAGTTCTCCGCGTACCAACGAATCGACGCGACTTCCTCGTCGTTCAACGCGCGTTTCACTTTCCCCGGGCTCCCCATCACCAGCGATCGCGGCGGCACCGCCGTCCCTTCGGGCAGCAGCGTTCCGGCGGCGACGATCGAGTCCGCCCCAACGCTGACGCCATTCAGCAGGATTGCGCCCATGCCGATCAGCACGCGGTCCGCGATGCTGCAGCCGTGGACGATCGCGCCGTGCCCGACCGTGACCTCGTCGCCGATCGTCGTCGGGTGCGTGCGGTTCATGACGTGCACGACGGTGCCGTCCTGGATATTCGTTCGCCGGCCGACGCGGATCGTGTTCACGTCGCCGCGCATGACGACGTTCATCCAGACGCTGGATTCCGCGCCAATCTCGACGTCCCCGATGACTTGCGCGGACTGGTCCACGAACGCGTCCGCGGCCACCCGCGGCAGGACCCCCTTGTACGGCCGGAGCATCCTGCCATTGTACGTTGGGGCTACTTCTTCACCATCGGGTACTTGATGCCGAGTTGTTCGAGGTAGGTCTTGTACTTCGTCGGATCGTAGTAATACTTCTTCATCTCCGGCCGGTACTTGTCCATCGTCGACTTGTTCAGCCAGATCGCCGGCTGATCCTGCTGTCGGATCAGTGCCTCGTACTTCGTGTCCTTGGTCTGGACGTCGCGGAAGTAGGTCCAGGCCTGCTGCACGAGCTCAGGGCGCATGACCAGGTCGAGGATCGTCATCGCCTGGACCTTGGCGCCCGCGGTGACGCCTTTGTGCGCGATGGGCGTCGCCATCGCGATCGCGTTGGCCCAGTTGTGGCCCGGCAGTCCCGGAATGTTCGCCGGATACCGAAGCGTGACCGTCGGTACGTTCCACGACACGTCGCCGATGTCATCCGAGCCGCCGCCGTTGTTCTGGGTCACCGGTCCCTGCAGTTGCTCGCCCAGCTTCGTCGTCAGGCCTTCAGCCCTGGGGTTCTTGAGTTCCTTCTGCAGCGCCTTCGCCAGGGTTTGATCGTCCTCGTCCCACTGCGGCATGCCGACCTTCTGGATATTCGCCCACGTCGTTTCGGCGACGACCTTGTTGAAATGTTGCGGCCACGCGGAGCCGAGCACCTTGGTCGGCAGCAGCTCGACGCCGGCCATCATCGCGGCGGCCTTGGCCATCGTGTCGCCCGTCTCCCACATCTCCTTGATGTGCGGGTAGTCGGTCTCGCGGAAGTAGTACCAGACCGACGCGGTACGCGGGACGACGTTCGGCTGATCGCCGCCGTCGACGATGACGCTGTGCGATCGCTGGCTCAGGCGGAGATGCTCGCGCCGGAAGTTCCAGCCGATGTCCATCAACTGAACCGCGTCGAGCGCGCTGCGGCCGCGCCACGGGCTGCCGGCGGCATGCGCGGTTTCTCCCTGGAAGGAATACTGAACGGACACCAGGCCAGTGCCGGCGCGCCCGCCCCAGCTGACGTCGAGCCCGTCGCTGACGTGCGTGAAGAGCGCGATGTCCACGTCCTTGAAGAGCCCGGCGCGGATGAAGTACGCCTTGGTGCCGACGAGTTCCTCGGCCGTCCCCGGCCAGATCCGGATCGTGCCGGGGAGCTTCTCGCGCTCCATGATCTTCTTCACCGCCAGCGCGGCGGTCACGTTGACGGCCTGCCCGGAGTTGTGTCCCTCGCCGTGGCCCGGCGCGCCTTCGATCAGCGGCTCGTGCCACGCGACACCGGGCTTCTGCGACGCCTGTGGAATGCCGTCGATGTCGGAGCCAAGCGCGATGACCGGCTTGCCCGATCCCCACGTCGCCACGAACGCCGTCGGGATCCCGGCGACGCCTTCCTCCACCTGGAAGCCGTTCTTCTTGAGGAGGTCCACCAGGTATCGGTGCGTCTCGAACTCCTGGAACCCGAGCTCACCGTAGCTGAAGATCTGATCGACCATCTGCTGGGTGAACACCTTGCGGCTCTCGACGTCCGCGAGCACCTCCTGCTTGAGGGCGTCGAGCTTCGGATTCGAGGGCGCGGGCGGTGGCGCGGGAGCCGGCGCGCGCTGCGCAAGCGGTGCAGCGACGATGAGGGCGGTAGCGGCAAGCGTGGTCAACAAGGCGCGTGCGTTCATGCGCGGGATTATAGGTCACTCGCTTCGCTCGCGGTCGGGCAGAGACACGCGTCGCTCGCTGCGCTCGGTGTCGGGCAGGGGCGAGGTCCGAGGTTCGACGTCCGTGGTTCGCTCGGCCTATGCGGCGTCCTCGGCTGGCGGGGCGAGTGCGCGCAGGTCCGGCAGCGACGGCAGCATCCCTTGCAGGTCGCCGTACATCCCCGACACGTTGAAGGTGACCGCGTCGATCTGTTTGGCGCGGCGGGCGAACGTCCGCTCGGCGGCGCGGCGCTCCTGGTCGAGCTCTTCCCGCATCTTCGCAAAGGCATCGACGACGGCCTCGACGCGTTGCCGGAATTCGACGCCGGACAGGTAGCGATAGAGCAGCTCCAGCGTGTCGTGCTTGCGGATCGCGGCGTGGCGTGCCTGCGCGAGCGCGGTGAGCTGGTCGCGCAGGACGCCGGCCAGCGCGCCGGCGCAGGCAAAGTCGGTGACGAGCACGCCGTCGATCATCATGAAGCGGCGGCAGTCCTTCGGCAGCGCCGCGGTGACCAGGACGGCGACGTCGGCGCGCAGCGCGCGCTGGTCGTCTTTCAGCTTGGCGATCCAGCCGTCGCTCCAGTGGCGCGCATTCTTGCACTCCCACAGGATCGAGCCGGGCCGTCCGCCGCGCGGATCGACGATCACCTGGTGGATGTCGGCCCCGCGGAGGCCCTGGCCGATGGCGCTGATGTCGTCCGACGGGAAGTGGCTGCGCAGGATCGATTCGAGCGCGTCCTCGCCCGCTTCGCCCTGCAGCTGCTGCGACCCCTGGTCCGCCTTGCGCTTCAAATCCTCGATCTGCCGCCGCATGTCG
>Ga0193738_1001352_pt1 | contig 10018 bp, 11 predicted proteins | sample L2a1metaG_FD_144927 | JGI IMG/M metagenome (GOLD analysis project Ga0193738, IMG submission 144927) | Soil microbial communities from a riparian zone of the East river system, Colorado, United States - L2a1 | ecosystem: Environmental > Terrestrial > Soil > Riparian zone | place: USA: East River...
GTCACCACCAAGTATCTCTCCCGAATCCCTACCGGAAAGGTCGGGAACGGTCGAGCTCGTGCCGGCGCGGCTGGAAACTCCCCGGCCCGCGGACGTCACCGGCAGCTACGGCGCCGAGGCGACCGGCTGGATCCGCACCTACCTCTCCGCGGAGCTGCGGCCGTGGCAGCGCTACTCGCTCGAGCGGATCCTCGAGCATCGCGCCGACGGCTCGCTGCGCTGGCGCCGCGTGATCCTCACCGTCTCCCGCCAGTCCGGCAAGAGCGTGCTCGCCCGCGGCCTCTGCGCCTGGCGGCTCGGCGCCGCCGACGTGTTCGCCGAGCCGCAGGAGGTGCTCCACATCGCGAACCTGCGCGCGACCGCTCACGGCATCTGGCGCGGCGCGGCGCGGCAGCTCGAGACGTCGATCGGCGCGACCGTCCGACGCTCGAACGGGCAGGAGGCGATCGAGCTCGTCGACGGGTCGGCCTGGAGGCTCGCCGCCTCCACGCTCGACGGCGGCGTCGGCTCGTCCGTCTGCCTCGCGTTCGTGGACGAGGCGTGGCGGATCTCGCGGGACGTCGTCGACGGGTCGATCGCACCGACGATGCTCGAGCGCGCCTCGCCGCAGCTCGTGCTCGTCTCGACCGCCGGCGACGGCGGCTCGACGCTGCTGCTCGAGGACCGTGAGGCCGCGATCGCCGAGCTCGACGACCCCGACCAGGCGCGGACGCTGCTGCTCGAGTGGTCGGCGGCGCCCGAGGCCGACCCCGCCGACGTCGACGCATGGCGGCAGGCCTCGCCGCACTGGACACCGGGCAGGCTCGCGGCGCTGCAGCACGCGCACGCGACGACCCCGGAATCAGACTGGCGCCGCCAGTACCTCAATCAGTGGGTGCTCGCGGCCCGCTCCTGGGTCGCGCCCGCCGCCTGGGCCGCCGCCGCCGACCAGGCGCTCGAGCTGCCCGGCTCGCCGGCCGGGACGGTCGCGATCAACGACCAGGACGGCGCCCCCGGCTCGTGCGGCTACGTGCTCGCCGTCGCCGCCGTAGACCACGTGGTCATCACCGGGCGCGCGTTCAGCTCGAGGCGCGCGATGTGGGCCGAGCTCGAGCAGCTCACCGCGCGCCGGCGCGGCCTCACCCTGCTGTACCCGGCCTCGTTCGCGGAGCACGTCGCGAAGCTGACCGGGATCACCGCGCTCAAGGCGGGGACGGCCGAGCAGCGCGCCGGCTACGGCCCGACACTGGCCGCGATCGTCGACGGCCGCCTCACCCACGACGGCGACCCGGAGCTCTCCCGGCAGATGCTGACCGCGACCCCGGTCACCGTCCCCGACGTCGGCACGACCCTGTCGGCGAAGCGGTCGCCCGGCCCGATCTACCTCGCCCGCGCCGCCGTCTGGGCGATCGGGCACGAGCTCCGTCCCGACCAGCGCCGAAAGCCGCTGATCGCCGGCGGCTAGCTCGCCCGGATCTCGACGCGGATCGCGCCGCTGCCGCCGGCGCTCGCCGTCACCATGCACGTGTCAGGCCGCACCGGCATGGGCAGCTTCCAGGTGCCCGCCCGCTCGCGCTCGAGCGTCCGCGCCGACACATTGAAGCCGCGGCTGCAGCTCACGATGAACTGCGCCGTCTCGACCTTCCCGGTCGCGCGGCCGTACAGCGCCCGCGGGCTCTTCACGGTCGCCTGCGCCGTCGCGATCGCGACGACCCCGCGGGCCGCACCGGAACCCTTCAGCTTCCCCGGGGCGACGGCTGCGGTGCTCGAGGCGGCGAAGGTCGCGGCGGCGAGCGTGAGGATCAAAACGAGACGTGTCATGCCCGACAGACTGCCCGAGCCGGCCCCGGCCCGCATGACCCGGATGGAGGGGTATTGTCCGGCGCCCCGGCAGGCGGCAGAGTCGGCGGCGTGGGGAAGCTGATCCGGCTACGGCGCGACCCGGTCATCGAGGCCCGCGCCGTCCCCCGGATCGTGCTGCCCCGCCCCTCGTCGCTCGAGGTGTCCGAGCTCGCCTGGCTCGCCGAAGGCGTCAGCCGCCAGTCCGCGCTCGCGATCCCCGCCGTGACGGCGTGCATGAAGCTGATCGTGGGCACGGCGACGCAGCTCGGCGTCTACCGCTACCGCGGCGCCGAGCGGCTCGAGCCCGGCCCGCTGATCACCCGCCCCGACCCCTCGACGACCTGGCACGCGACGCTCGCCGGCACCGTCGACGACCTCGTCTTCAACGGCCGCGCCTACTGGCTCGTGCTCGCCCGCGACACCGAGGGCTACCCCGTCCAGGCCCGCTGGATCCCCTTCGACGACGTTAGCCCCGACACCGCCGCGAGCGGCGGCGCCTACTCCGAGCTGCGCGGCTACCGGATCGCCGGCGTCCGCGAGCTCGTCCCCCCGGGCGACGTGATCCGGTTCGATGCGCCGTTCCCCGGCGTGCTGCAGACCGGCGGGCGCACGCTCGCCGCAGCGGCCGAGCGCGCCGACGCCGCACGGCGCCTCTCCGCGGTCGAGCTGCCCGCCGGCGTGCTCAAGAACGAGGGCACCGAACTGAACGAGACGGAGGCCGACGAGCTCGTCGCCCGCTTCTCCGCGAACCGGCGCAAGTACGGGATCGCGTTCGTGCAGGGCGTCAGCTACTCGAGGGAGGCGCTGAACGCGAACGACCTCGCGCTCGTCGAGGGGCTCGCGAACGACGCGACCGAGATCGCCCGGCTGTTCAACGTCCCCGTCGCGATGATCGCCGCGTCCCCGTCCGGCAGCGCCTCCGCGATGCTCTACTCGAACCTGCCGCAGCAAAAAGCGCTGCTCGTCTCGTCCGCCATCCAGCCGTACCTCGTCGCCGTCGAGTCGACGCTGTCCGCGGTCGCCTACCCGCGCGGGACATCGGTCGCGTTCGACGTGCAGACGTTCCTCCGCGCCGACCCGGAGGCCGCCGCCGCCTACGCGATCGCGCTCTGGACGGCCGAGCTCGTCACCCGCGAAGAGGCCCGCTCGTTCCTCGGCATCCCGACCCTGCCGACCGACCCGACGACACTCGCACCCGGAAAGGTGTAACCCGATGCTCGAGTTCACGATGGACGTCCAGGCCGCCGACACCGAGCGGCGCACGATCGAGGGGACGATCGTCCCCTACAACGAGCCCGCCGTGATCGCCGGCCGCACCTACCAGTTCCGGCCCGGATCGCTGCGGCAGGCCCGCTCGCGTACCCCGCTGCTGCTCGACCACGACCGCGGCCGCCCGATCGGGGTGCTCGCCGAGCTCGTCGACGAGCCGACCCGCGCCTACGCGCGATTCCGGGTCGACCGCACCGCCGCCGGCGACGAGGCGCTCGCGCAGGCCGCGTCCGGGTCGCGCGGCTCGTTCTCGGTCGGCGCCGACGTCGAAACCTCCGACGACAGCGACGAGCTCGTCGACGTCCACGTCGCCGCGCTGCACGAGGTGTCGCTCCTGGCGCTCGGCGCGTTCGTCGGCGCCGGCGTCGAGCGGGTCACCGCGACCGCCGAGGAGCCCGAGGACGAGCCCGACGACGACGACCAGGACGAAGACGACACCGACGACTCTGAGCCGGCGCCGCCGGCCGACGATCCCGAGGAGGGAACCATGCAGGAGGCATCCGCGGCGCCCGTCATGCTCGCCGCTCACCGCAGGCCGCCGCAGCTCACCGCCGGCCAGTACGTCACCACGATGCTCGAGGCGCAACGCGGTGACCGCGACGCGATCCAGATCCTCGCCGCGCTCACCGAGACGATCTCGACCGACATCCCCGGGCTGCTCCCGCCGGCCTACGAGTCGACCGTGATCGGCCCGTCCCCGGTCGACCGCGTGCTCTACGACGTCTTCCGCGGCCGCCCGCTCCCGAGCGTCGGGCTGACCCTGCAGAAGCCGACCTGGACGACGTTCCCGAACGGCGCCTGGGCCGCGACCGTCGACGACGACGCGACCACCGGCAAGGCCGTGATCGGCCTGAACGCCGCCACGATCGAGCGCTGGGACTGGGCGACCGCGATCAGTTACGTGGCGGTGAAGCGCTCGAGCCCGGACGCGATCGACACGATCTACAAGGGCGCCGTCGAAAACTTCTACCAGGACGTCGAGATCAAGATCGCGACGCTGCTCGACGTCACCGCCGGAGCCCCGAACGCCGCCGTTAAGGCCGGCGCCGGAATCGCCGCGTTCTACACCCGCTGCGGCCGCGCCCCCGAGGTGCTGATCGTCGCCCCCGACGTCTGGGGGCTGCTCGCCGACGCCGGCGCGCTCACCCTCCCATGGGGCGCCGCAGGCGCGAACCTGATCGCCGGCGAGTCCGGGCTGCGCGCGACCTACGCCGGCCTGCCGATCGTCTCGAGCGCCGCGCTCGCCGCCGGCACGAAGTACCTCGCGACGAGGCGGGCGCTCGACGTGCGGATCACCGACCCCGTCCAGCTCACCGCGAACGCGATCGGCGCGCTCAACGTCGAGCTCGGCGTCGTCGCCGAAGGGCTCTTCGACGCCGACGTCGCGCTCGAGGTAATGGAGCTCGCCGCCGGCGCCCCGGTCGGCACCGAGACTCTGACGACCAGGAAGTAACCCGGTGACCCTCGACACGACCGGTATCTGCCTGATCGCGATCGCCGTCGCCCTCTGGACGATGGTGCTCTTCGGGATCGACGTTGTCTGACTGGATCACCGTCGAGGACGTCGCCCTCTACCTCGATCTACCGGGGGCAGCCGACGACAACCTCACCGCCTCCACGGCCGCCGCAAAGGCGGCCGTGGAGCGGCGCCGCGCCGACCTCGACTACAACCTCGCCGACACGTTCCGCGACGTACACGCGGACGTCTGGCTCGGCGCGGTCATCTGGGCGGGGCTGATCTACCAGACCCGCAACGCGCCGTCCGGCTTCTCCGGCTACGGCGACGAGACGCAGCTCTACGACGCGCTCGGAGCCCGCCGCGCCGAGGTGATGCGGCTGCTCGGCTGGCGCCGCCCCGTGGTCGCATGATCCGGCCGCTCGAGCTGACGGCCGCTACCGCCCCCGCGAACCGCGCCCGCGTCGCCCTCGTCGAGCTGCTCGCGAGCGCCGGGATCACCGCCTCGAGCGACGCCGGCGCGTTCTACCCGCAGCCGCTCGGCGTGCTCGTCGGGCTGCCGACGCTCGTCGGCCGGACGCTCGCCGCGCGGACGTTCACGATCCCCGTGCTCGTCGTCTCCGGCGACCCGCTGAACACGCAGCACGCGGTCGACTCGATCTACGCGCTCGCCGACGACGTCGCCGGCGCCGTCCGCACCATCGCCTACCGCCCGACGAGCTACCGCGGCTCTGCCAACGCCGAGCCGCTCCCGGCCGTCGAGATCGAGGCGACAGTCACCGTCACCGAAACGGAGGAAACATGAGTTCTGTATTCACTGACAGCCGTCTCGGCGTCGGCACGCTGCTGATCGGCTCGACCGACTACGGCGCCCAGATCGCGAACGTCGTGCTGACCCCGACGGTCGACTCGACCGACGGCACCCCGACGCTCGCGAACCCCGAGCCGCTCCCCGAGGAGAAGGAGTCGTGGGCGCTCGAGGGCTCCGCGATCCAGGACTTCGCGCTCGTCAGCGGGTTCGTCAACTACTGCTTCGACAACGCCGGCGCCGTCGTCGCGTTCGAGTTCACCCCGGTCACAGACGACGGCCTCAAGTACACCGGCACCTGCCGGGTATGGTCGATCCCGATCGGCGGCGACGCCGGCGTACAGATCACCGCAGACTTCTCGTTCGCCGTCGAGGGGAAGCCGACCCGTGTCCCGGGCGCCGCCGCGATGAGCGCCAAGGCGAAAGCGTGACCCCCGAGCCCGCCGCCCCGGCCGGGCTCGTCGGCTTCCGCGGCACCGTCACCTACAAGAACGGGCGCGCCCCGGAACCGTTTGATTGCGGGCCCGCCGCCGTCGCGGTCTGGGAGCAGTACGCCGTCCGCAACGGCTACCAGCTCCACGGCGAGAACACCCCGGCCGTGCTTATGTCGATGGTGGTCGCGTTCGAGGCGCTCGGCCTCGGCCCCGACGGGTTCGAGACGTGGCGCCGCGACGTGTACGGCGTCACGCTCGAGGCGGTCGACGTCCCTCCTACCCCGCCGCCTCTTACGGCCGCCTGATCGCCGTGCTTGCGGTCGCGCTCCACTGCACGCCCGGCGAGCTCCGGCAGCTCGAGCCGACCATGCTCGCGACCCTGATCGACGTGCTCGGCGAGCGCTGAACGGTGCCGACGCCGACGATCGAGGTAGACGGGCTCTTCGAGACGCTGAACGCGATCAAAGGGCTGCAGGGCGACCTCAGGAAAGAGGCGAACGCCGAGCTCCGCGTGGCCGGCCGCCGCGCCGCCGAGGTGCTCGCCGCCGACCTGCGCACGTCGGCCGCACGGTCGGGGGTTCCGGTTGCGCCGAGGGTAGCGGCCGCGATCCGCACGAAGTCCGACCGGGTTCCGACCGTGATCATCGGAGGGAACCGCAAGGTCGGTCGACGGGGCGCCTCAGCGGCCGTGCTCGCCTGGGGCTCTGAGCACGGCCCTGCGGGCGCCCCGAACCACTTCGGCGTCGCCCCGAACGCGGGCGGCTACTGGATCGCGCCGGCCGTCCGCAGCTTCGAGGGCGGGCCGGCGCTCACGATCTACAAGCGGGCCGTGTTCGAGACGATCAAACGGTACGGGCTGATCTAGTGGCCGGCCCCGGCAACATCCTGATTACGGTCGGCGCCGAGACGGTCGCGGCCGTCCGGAACCTCGGCAACGTCAACGACGCGCTCGGCGACACGATGACCCGCTCCGAGAAGATGTCGGCCGGGCTCAAGAAAGCGGCGCTGCCGGCCGCTGCGGCGCTCGGCGCGATCGCGATCGCCGGCGTCGGCGCCGCCAAGGCCGCGATCGCGGACGCCGCCTCGGCCGACCACCTCGCGCAGACGCTCAAGCGGGTGACCGGCGCCGGCAAGCCGGCGGTCGACGGTATGGAGGACTGGATCTCTGCGACCTCGCTCGCGTCCGGTGTCGCCGACGACGAGCTGCGGCCCGCGATCGAGAAGCTCGCGACCGCGACCGGATCCGTGACGAAGGCTCAGAAGCTCGCGAACGTCGCGCTCGACATCGCCGCCGCGACCGGGAAGGACGTCGACACCGTCTCGACCGCGCTCGCGAAGGGCTACCAGGGCCAGACCGGCGCGCTCGTCAAGCTCGTACCCGGCATCTCCGAGGCCTCGAGGAAGTCGAAGGACTACGCGACGATCATGGCCGAGGTGACCGAGAAGACCGAGGGCGCCTCGAAGGCGTCCGCGGAGACGGCCGCCGGCGGGCTGAAGCGGATGCAGGTCGCGACCGGCGAGCTGCAGGAGTCGCTCGGCTACGCGCTGCTGCCGGCGATCCAGGCCGTGATCCCCGTGCTGCTGAAGATGACGCAGTTCGCGCAGGACAACGTCGGCGTGATCAAGATCCTCACCGCCGCGGTCGCCGCGGTCGCGGGCGCGATCGTCGCCGCGAACGTCGCGATGAAGGTCTACGAGGCCGCCCAGGTCGCGATCAAGATCGCGACGACCGCCTGGACGGCCGTGCAATGGCTGCTGAACGCGGCGCTGAACGCGAACCCGATCGGGCTGATCACGGTCGCGGTCGCCGCGCTCGCCGCCGGGATCGTGATCGCCTACAACAAATCGGAGACGTTCCAGAGCATCGTCAAGGGCGCGATGGACGCCGTCCGCGGCGCCGTCGACAAGCTCGTCGACGTGTTCGGCGACCTGCAACGCGCCGCGAGCGCGGCGTTCAACTGGATCGTCGACCATTGGAAGCTGGCGCTGTTCGCGTTCGGGCCGATCGGCGCCGCGATCTACGCGCTCGTCGCGAACTGGGACGCCGTTAAAGCCGCGGCCGAGCGCGCCGCCGGCGCCGTCACCGGGGCCGCGCGCACCGTCGCGTCGGCGTTCGAGACGATGGCGGACGCCATCTCCCGCGCCGTCCGCAGCGCCCTCGGCTGGATCGACGACCTCTACGGCAAGGTGTCCGGGGTCATCTCGAAGGTGCAAGACCTGATCGGCTGGATCGGCAAGATCCCGAGCATTCCGAAGCTGCCCGGGTTGCCGTCGATCCCCGTCCCCTGGGCCGCCGCGCCCGCGGCCGCCGGCGCGTCCACCAGGAGCTCCACCAGGAGCGCGCCGGCGCCCGTCGTCGTCAACGTCTACGGCGCGCTCGACCCCGAATCGGTCGCCCGGCAGATCCGGCGGCTGCTCGAGCGCCACGACCGCCGCCAAGGCTCGATCGCCTAGCCGGTGTGGATCCACCAGATACGGGTCGACGGCGTCACGGTCGGGCTCGAAAAGTGGCTGTCGCGCGCCGTGATCCGGCACGGCCGCGGCGCCGTCCACGACGAACCGACCGCCTCCACCGCCACGTTGACGCTGCTCGACCCGCCGGGCTCGTTCACGCACGAGCTCGGCGTCGGCGCCGAGCTCGAAGTCGACTGGACGAACGAGGCCACGACCCCGACGATCCTCCCCCGGTTCCGCGGCCGGATCACCGACCTCGAGCTGCAGGATCCCGAGCTGACGATCATCGCGACGGGGCGCCTCGCGACCCTCAAACGCGACTCCGTCTCGACGGCAGGCTGGACGGCGCTGCCGTGGTCGGAATCCGTCGCACGGCTGCTCGAGGCGTGCGACGCGGGCCCCTACGCCGTGATCGCCCCGAACGACTGGGATCCGATCCTTGAACCGCCGCCCGAGGAAGAGATCGCCGTCAACGGGTACCTGACCGAGCTCGGCTACGCGGTCGGCGCCGCGATCTACGACGAGCACGACGGGACGATCGTCGTCGACGCGCTCGGCTCACGCGACGAGGGCCGCGTCGTGATCGCGCTCGCACCCGCGAACGTGCGCCACTCGCCGACCTGGACGCAGGAGCTCTCGATCACGAACCGCGTCACCGTCATCTACGGCGCCACCCGTGAGACGTCGGTCACCGTCAGCGACGCCGAATCGGTCGCACAGTACGGGCCGCGCCGGCTCGAGCTCACGACCACGCTGCAGAACGAGGACGACGCTCGGCGCCGCGCGACCGAACGGCTCGAGCGCGGCGCCTGGCCGCGCTGGCAGTTACAGCCGATCCAGCTGCTCGCGGCGACGATCGACCCGTTCAGGATCGGCCGCCGCGTCTCGCTGACGCAGCTCCCGCCGTCCGCCCCGTACCCGTCGTTCCGGCCCGTGCTCGAAGGGTGGGCCGACATCATCGACGGGCCGACCTGGGCGATGGAGCTCTGGTGCTCCGACCCGCTCGCCTCAGGGTTCATGGCGCGCTGGCAGGACGCCGGCGACACGACCGACTGGGACGACCTCGCCGCCGATCTTCAGTGGCAGGACGTCACTTCCCCCGAGCAGATCGGAGGTTTCCCGTAATGCCGAACACCGCGAACGGTGTCCCCTACCCCGCCGCGACCGACCTCGTGCAGGACGGCGCCGCCGCCATTCAGGGCGTCGCCCAGGCGCTCGACGCGCGCGTCCTCGCCTCCGGGATCACCTTCGGCCCCGTCGGCGGGACGACCCGCCTGCACTCCCCCTCCGGCGGTCTGCTCAAGACGGACGGCGACCTCAAAGCCGCGTCGAGCATCGAGGCGCACGCGGGCACATCAAAAGCCGTGTTCGCCGGCTACGTCCCGTCGATCGGCTTCGCCGCCGGCATCTCGTTCGGCGCGAGCTACGACGCTTCCCTCTATCGCTCGGCGCCGAACACGCTCGAGACGCCGGGAACGCTCAACGTTGGCGGGCTCGCGATCGCGTTCGGGATCGGCGGCCGCGCGCTCGAGGTAGGCGCCCCCGACTCCGGCGGCTCCGGCTACCGCATGATCCGGGTCACGAACTAGCGGTGGCGGAGCTGCTCGCGATCCTGATCGCCGTGTTGTTCGTCGTCGTCGGCGCGCTCGTCCGCACGCTCTGGCGGCTCGCCGAGCGCGTCTCGCGGCTCGAGGGCCGCGGCGACTGACACCGCCCGCGTATGAATCCGCCGCGCCTGTTGACTTCCCCCCCCCCCCCGACTAGCGGGCGCACCCG
>Ga0193738_1001353_pt1 | contig 10017 bp, 8 predicted proteins | sample L2a1metaG_FD_144927 | JGI IMG/M metagenome (GOLD analysis project Ga0193738, IMG submission 144927) | Soil microbial communities from a riparian zone of the East river system, Colorado, United States - L2a1 | ecosystem: Environmental > Terrestrial > Soil > Riparian zone | place: USA: East River...
TGCATAGCCACCCACTCCCACAACTGCATCCGGTTTGAAATCACTCATTATAGTTCTTGCCTGGAAATAACTTTTAATGATCTTAAAAGGCAAACCAATATTTTTTATCAAAGAGCTTCTGTTAAACCCTGCTATATCCAATCCTATTATTTTATATCCTGCCTGCGGTACTTTTTCCATTTCCATCTTTCCTTTTGCCCCTACAAACAATATCCCGATCGAACTATCTTTTTTTTTCAATGCATTGGCAATTGCTATTGCCGGGAAAATATGTCCCCCGGTGCCGCCACCCGCTATAATGATCCGGCCCCCTGTCCCCCTAAGGGGGAACTTAGATTCATCACCTTTACTATTTACTTCATTCATCTTTATTGTATTCTCCTAGGCCTCTCCGCCTAAGGCGGAAGGTTTGAGTGGCTTTCCTTCTAGCTGCTCCACATTTCTTGCAACACTTAATATGATCCCAATTGCAAAGCATGTAAACAAGAAACTACTTCCACCCATGCTCACTAACGGAAGTGTTACTCCTGTTACAGGAAATAGATTCACACTTACTGCCATATTTGCCACTGCCTGTATTACCAATGTAAAACTGAGTCCCAATGCAAGGAATGCTCCGAATGCATAAGGACATCGCTTGAAAATTCTAATGCTTCGCCACAAGAACACGAGATAGATGAACAATATAAACGCACCGCCGATCAATCCATACTCTTCCATAATTATTGGATAGATAAAATCATTATATGCTTGTGGTAAAAAATCTCTTTGTGTACTATTGCCGGGACCAACGCCTACAAAACCACCTTTTGCAATTGCGATCTTTGCTTGTGTTACCTGGTAAGCATCATCATCAATTGATTGTTTGCTTCCATAGATAAATCCTTCTACACGGTTTATCCATGTATCAACTCTTACAAGAAGTCCGGAGGATGTTTTCCTTGTTGTCGCTAATTCATCATTAGCAGAATTATGTTTGATAACAGCTGCGGCTATTAACATTATAATTGGAATACATGCAATACCAATTGTTATCAATAAATGTTTTGTATTTGCTCTTCCGATAAAGAACAACATCAGGCAACTTGCACCAAGCAATAATGCTGTTGAAAGATTTGCCGGTGCTATCAAAGCACAAACAAGACCAACCGGGATGATCAATGGCAAATACCCTTGTTTGAAATCTTTAATTGTGTTTTGCCTCTTACTGATCTGTCTTGAAATGTACATGAACAATGCAAGCTTTGCCAGATCGGAAGTTTGCATTGTCATGTTTATAATCGGCAATCTTATCCAACGGCTGCCTTCATTCATCCTTACTCCAAAGAATAAAGTATATATCAAGAGTGGAATTGAAATGATAAATAAGAAGTATGCAACTTTTGACCAGATAGTATAATTGACACGATGGGCAAAATAAATAACCGCCATTCCCAGTATGATGAATGTTATCTGCTTGAACAAATAAACTTCAGTGTTACCGCGATATAATTTATAAGCAAGCGAACCCGTAGCACTGTATACTACAAGTAATGATGCAAGTACAAGAAGTATCACTAATGCCCATATCACTTTATCACCTTTAGTCCGTTGACTAAAGTTTTTTATCTGGTGTTGTATATTTAATGTCTCGGTCATTTATTTTTTGTTGTCATCATTTGTTGAACCCCTACGGGGTTCTTTTGAAATCTCATTTTATTTTTCCCGGGTTTCACCCGGGGCTACCAACAGGTTGCTCCTACGGAGCAAGGTGAACATTCTCATTTTTCACCCACAGGTTAAAACCTGTGGCAATTCATTTGTTGAACAAAGAACTAAGTGTACAAGAGTGCGACGCAACAGAAGCTAAATAGTAACATTGTTGTTCGTAACATAATCATCACACTCATTGTTAAAGAACTTTTCAAATCCGAAATGAAAACCCCGATCTAAGTTTCTCCGCCTTAGGCGGAGAACAAGGGGTTTCATAATTCTTTCACTGCTTTCTTAAACTGGTTCCCCCTGTCTTCATAATTTTTAAACAGATCAAAACTTGCACACGCAGGGCTTAACAAAACCACATCACCCTTTGATGCAAAATGAAAGGCAGCATGTACGGCTTCTGAGGCGCTGCCTGTATTTACAATAGGGCTAATTATGTTTCCAAATGCCTCGTGAATTTTTCGATTATCTGTACCTAAACAAATGATCGATCTTACTTTTTCTTTTACCAACTCAGTGATCAATGAATAATCATTCCCTTTGTCAACTCCTCCCAGGATGAGGATAGTGGGCTTGTTCATACTTTCCAATGCATACCATGTACTATTTACATTTGTTGCTTTGCTATCATTGATGAACTCAACACCACGGATCGTTGCCACGGATTCCATTCTATGTTCAAGACTTTGAAAAGTTGTAACGGCTTCTCTTATCTTTTCCTTTCTCAGTTCCAGCGTTGACGCTGCTACACATGCGGCCATCGTGTTATATTGATTGTGTATTCCTTTTAATGCAAAATCGTAGACACTCATGCTTACATAATCGTTTCCTGTTCTAACATACATGTCCCCGTCTTTGATAAATGCTCCATTCAGTGGTTCTTTTTTCATGCTAATTGGCAGTTGTTTTGATTGAATATTGAATTGTTCTAAATATTTCATAGTTACTTCATCATCGAGGCAATAAATGAAATGATCATCTTTTGCCTGGTTCATAGCGATACGGAATTTGCTGCGGATATAATTCTCAAACTTGTATTCGTATCGATCAAGATGATCTTCAGTAATATTGGTAAGTATCGCTACATCCGGTCTGAATGTTTTGATATCATCCAACTGAAAACTGCTGATCTCTATTACATACAGCGGTTTGGGATCTGCTGCAACTTGTCTTGCAAATGAAAAACCGATGTTGCCAACCATTGCACAATCAACTTCTGCTGTTTTGCAGATATGATAAGTGAGTGCAGTTGTTGTCGTTTTTCCATTGCTGCCGGTGATGCCGATAATTTTACTGCTTCCTTTGAAGCGATAAGCCAATTCTATTTCACTGATGATCCCAATTCCTTTTGCTCGTACCTTTTTCACCATTTCATTTTTTTCCGGAATACCCGGGCTCTTCACCACTTCATCCGTATTCAGAATTTTTTCTTCAGTGTGCTTACCTTCTTCAAATTCAATTCCTGCATTCAGCAACTCGTTGCGATAGATCTCTTTCAAAGAACTTTCATCCGAAAGAAACACGTCATACCCTTTTTGTTTAGCCAGCAACGCAGCGCCGACACCACTCTCACCTCCGCCGAGTATGACAAGTTTCTTGTTCATGACCTCACTCTCATTCCCTCTCCTTCAGAGAGGGAGGCCGAGCTTTTAGTTTTCAAATCAACTTTTGTAATTAAGCATTTCAACATTACCCATGCTTATCTTTTAATTTTCATTGTACGGAATTTGGTTCTTCACAAGCATTAGTTCTTCTAGATGTTCTGCACCACAATCTGGTCTGGACTTTTGGTTTAGTTTCTTAGGGTTTGAATAGAGGGGCGGTTTTTCAATAATTTGTTCGTCAATCGTGAATCGTCAGTCGTCAATAAGAACTTTTATTTTTGAAATCTTTCACGATTCACGTCTCACGTTTCACGATATATTATCTCAATTTCAACGTTGCTATACTTAATAACACACCAAGCACTGTTACGATCCAGAATCTTGTTGCAATTTTTGCTTCATGATATCCTTGCTTCTGGTAATGATGATGCAAAGGACTCATGAGTAAAATTCTTTTTCCAACTCCTGTTTTTCTTTTCGTGTATTTGAAATAGGTAACCTGGATCATTACACTTAACAACTCCACGAAAAACACTCCACAGAAAATTGGTATCAATAATTCTTTATGAACAATAATGGCTATTGATGCAATGATGCCACCAAGCGTTAAGCTTCCCGTATCTCCCATGAATACTTGCGCCGGGTAAGAATTATACCAGAGAAACCCAACACATGCACCGATCATTGCCGCTATAAATATTGTTAGTTCGCCGAGGTCAGGGATATACATGATATTGAGATAGTCCGCGAAATAGAGATTACCGCTTGCATAAGCAAAAATTCCAAGACACACTCCTATCAATGCTGATGTTCCGGTTGCAAGTCCATCCAGTCCATCAGTGATATTTGCTCCATTTGAAACTGCAGTGATAATAAATATTACAATTAGTATATAAAGCAGCCATGTGTAATCTCTCCAATTTGAAGGCAGCAACTTTGAATAATTGAACTCATGGCTTTTCACAAAAGGAATTGTTGTTATTGGCACTTTGGTTTCTACAAAACATTTTTGCTTATTATTGATCGTCTTACAGAATACCGTTGGACCGCCGGTTCCCGGATCACCCTGGTATTCTCTCCATATTCTTACATCAGCATTGAAATAAAGTGTAGCGCCAACAAAAATTCCAAGCCCAACCTGTCCCATGATCTTGAACCATCCGGCCAATCCATCTTTATCTCCTTTTTTATAAGCGACGCCTTGTTCATGCGCAATACGTTTTGCTCTCAACTTTAAATAATCATCAATGAATCCAATCACGCCAAGCCAAACAGTAGCGATCAGCATCACTATAATATATATTGTATCCAGTCTTGCAAAGAGCAAAGTAGGAACGACGATACCAAGAATGATGATGATCCCTCCCATTGTTGGCGTTCCTCTTTTCTGTTGTTCGCCCGCCAATCCAAGATCTCTTACCGTTTCATCTCCTATTCTTCTCTTTAAAATATTTATCAGTCGTTTTCCAAAAACCAATGTGATCAATAATGAGAGCAACATTGCCAATAACACCCGGAAAGAAATAAATCCAAGTATCCCGCTTCCAGGGAAGCTGATCTTTTGTTCTTTGAACCATTCAAACAAATGGTATAGCATTGTTGGTCTCAGGTTTGGCCTTCCCATCCTCTCTGCTTGCGCAGAGAGGAAGTAAGAAGGACTTTGGTTTTTCGTTCAGATCATTTTTTCAAATGATCTACGTTTATATGATTACCGTCCAAGTAATTTCAATCCTGCCTCTCCCTCTTATCCCTCTCCACCTGAGGCGGAAGGGAGGCCAAGCTTCACTTATCAATCATCTGCCGTAATTAAGCATTTCAGCTTTATTACAACTCTCTCAACACAATCATGATGCTCCTTCATCTGGCCTGTGCGTTAGCACTTCTTCTCCGCCTTAGGCGGATTGGGATGGGCTTTATCTACCCAACAATTCAAACATTTCCTGCACTATTTCTTTATCATCAAAATGATTTCTTACTCCTTTTATCTCCTGGTATTTCTCATGTCCTTTGCCAGCTACCAGAATTATATCTTCACTTTTAGCCAAACTCACTGCTGTTTTTATTGCTTCTTTTCTGTCAACTATCGATAAACATTTTCTTTTTGAGACCACATTCACTCCCTGCTCCATGTCTTTAATGATCTGCGCCGGGTCCTCGCTTCTCGGGTTATCACTTGTCAAGATCACTTTATCACTATGCTCACATGCAGCTTCAGCCATGATCGGTCTTTTCGTTTTGTCTCTGTCACCTCCGCAACCGACAACTGTGATCACCTGTTCATTTCCCTTTTTTAACTTTTTAATTGTTACCAGCACATTCAATAAAGCATCCGGTGTATGTGCGTAGTCAACAATTGCGATCAACCGGTCTTTTGATGATATCATATAATCAAATCTTCCTTCTGCACCCGTTAACACACTTAAACATCTCAACACTTCCGTCTTATCTTCTCCCATGCACATTGCAGTTCCATAAACTGCAAGCAGATTATATGCGTTGAACTCACCGATCATTCTGAAATGAACTTCAGTATCATTCACCGTCATCACCAAACCTGTGAGGCTGTTATCAAGGATCTTTCCTTTGAAATCAGCCATCGTCCTCAGACTGTAGAAATACTTTTTTGCATTTGTATTCTGCAACATCACCATTCCTCTTTTATCATCTGCATTGCTTACTGCAAATGCATCAGATGACAATGAATCGAAAAATGTTTTCTTCACCTTGATATATTCATCGAATGTTTTGTGATAATCAAGATGATCATGGGTGATGTTGCTAAATATGCCGCCGGCAAACTTTAATCCTGTGCTTCGATGCTGATGAATGGCATGAGAACTGTTCTCCATAAAAACATGAGTGCATCCTTCATCTGCCATTTGTTTCAGCAAAGCATTCAGGCTAATTGCATCCGGTGTAGTATGCGTAGCAGCAAGAATTCTTTCGCCGATACGATTTTCTACAGTGCTTAGCAATCCGCATGTATATCCCAACGATGTAAAGAGCTTATATAATAAAGTCGCAATAGTCGTTTTACCATTTGTTCCTGTTACTCCTATTACTTTCATTCTTTCCGAAGGCTGTTCAAAAAAGTTTGCTGCGATATAACCTGCAGCCTCAGCGCTATTTTCTACCTGCACATATACAAGACCCTCTTTTCTTTCTGCAGGCAACACTTCGCAAACAATTACTGACGCGCCATCTTCAGTTGCTTTATCAATAAAAAGATGACCATCAGCAGCAGAACCTTTAACAGCAATAAACAAAGAGCCTTTCGTAATTTTTCTCGAATCGATCTGAACATCTTTTACATCTATATCCGTGCTTCCGATTAATGACCTGATACTTACTTTATATAAAATGTCACTTAGCTTCACATTAAACATTTATCCTAATTCAACATAAACAGTCATTCCTTTTGTCAAAGCCGTTCCTGCTTGAATTGATTGCACCATTACTTTTCCTTTTCCATTCGCTTTTACTTTTAACCCCATACTTTCAAGCATATAAACAACATCTTTCAATCCCATGCCTTTTATATTCGGCATTACAGCTTTACTAACATTCATTTCTTTTATTACCGGCTGGTAATTACTCGCAATTACATTTCCCCATTCTGATTTTCTTGAAAACATTTTTTATATCACTGTTACTACCCGCATAGAAATAATTCAAACTGTCTTTCTTCACTTCGTATGTGGGACCAGTTTTTTGTTCGATATACATTGCGTATAACTTAATTGCTATCTCACGGAAAACCGGTGCTGCAATTTGTCCGCCATAATGTATGTATGCATGAGGTTTTGTTCGAACTACAACGATGCACGTGTAAACAGGGTCATTTGCCGGGAAGTATCCGACAAATGATGCCTGGTAAACCATATCATGATACTTTATATTACCATCAGCTACGTGTGCTGTTCCTGTTTTTCCTGCAACAGGGAATGGCATGTCTTTGAAAGCTGGCCTGCCTGTTCCTTCAGTTATCACCATCTCCATACTTTGTTGTGCAGCTTTTATAGTTGAGGGCTTGCAAATATTTTCTTCAAGAACTGTTGGTTGAAACTCACGATAAGGAATTCCATCTCTTACGATTCTGTTCACCAAATAAGGCTTCATCATCTTGCCATTGTTGGCAATTGCATTATAAAGTGTAATTGTTTGCAGCGGGCTTACCTGTATAGCATACCCAAAACTCATCGTGATCATATTCATCGTACCACCTGCATTTTTTTCAAAAGAAGCAAGCTGTGGTTTTGGTATATCTGTAAGATCGATCGGCGATCTTACATCCAAATAATAGTCATGTAAGTATTTTTTGAACTTCTTTGGATCATTTCCAAAAGCTTTATAGGCAAGTTTGCTCATTCCAACATTTGAACTGTGAGCAAAACATTCTTTAACTGTTTGTACCGATTTAGGTTGACGCTCCGCATCATTTACCATTCGCGGTCCCACTACCATTTGTCCTGTACCACCAACTTCAACCAGGTCATTAAGAGTTGAGCTTCCACTTTCAAGTACAGATAAAAGCGTTGCAAGTTTTATTGTTGAACCGGGTTCAGTTACCCTCAATGCATAGTTATCATCTTCCCAATAGCTACCATCTTTTTGTCTTCCAAGATTTGCGATCGCTTTGATCTTTCCTGTTTTCGTTTCCATTACTATCGCTGTTCCATACTGTCCTTCACACTCGATCATTTTTTTCATCAACGCAGTCGAAGTGATATCCTGGATGTTTACATCAAGCGTTGTAATAACATCTTTTCCATTTTCAGGTTCCACCTGGTAACCATCCACGGGAACCGGTACACCACCTGCTATAAAACGAACAAGCCGCTGACCTTTCTGACCAGTCAATAAACTATCATAGCTTTTTTCAAGGCCGACATTTTGTTTTTTGGCTTTTCCATTGCTTGCAACATACTCTCTGGACAAACCAATTGTTCTTGTAGCCAGCGTTTGATATGGCATTAATCGTTTGCTGTTCTCTTCTATGATCACACCACTTCTATTCCTGCCCAATCTTGCTAAAGGAAATTCACGGAAGATCTTATAATCTTCAAACAGCAATTTCTTTTTCAACGGGAAGTAGCGATCCTTCTTTTTATAAGCAGATTGTAATTCTGTTTTATAAGCGTTAGGAGTTTTGTCTTTAAAATAATTTGCCAATGCTTTAGAAAACGAATCAATGTTTTCTTTGAAACGCTTTCCGTTCTTCTCACGAAGACCATCAGCCATAAAATCCATGTAGATATCGAAGGTGGGAAGCGAAGTACTTAGCATTTGTCCGTCTTCGCTGTAGATAGTGCCGCGGCCGGCGTCAATTTCTTCTATTCGTTGATGAAGGCTATCACTCATGCTTCTCCAGTAACTGCCCTGCACCTGCTGAATATAGAAAGCTCTGCCGAGGACCAACAGACTCAGCAACACTATGCCGAGAAAACTGAGGTACACTCTCCACAGTATGTCTTTTTTGACTTCCACTCTTCTTCTAAATTCTTTAGTTGTTTATCCGCCGACGGCGGATTATATATATGATACCAGCTTCAGTAATTCTTATGATCGTCTGTTGCGTCGCACTCCTTTCATCGTTCTGTAATTCTATTCGGCCTCTCCCTCCATCTCCCTCTCCAATAGAGAGGGAGCGGTGCTCCATATCTTTAATCATCTATATCTCTTCCACATCATCTTCATTTATCTAATCATCATCTTTCAATTATTCCTATCACATCAACATCCCCGAATAAGTTGACCCTGTGGGCCTGCTATTCTCCCCCTTTGGGGGAGTTAGAGGGGGCTTTTAATACTATCGGTGCCTCCGTCAATTCTTTTAGCTCTAATGGTTCAACTGCTTTTACTAATTCACTTTGCTTACTCAGGAACATCACTTCACTCTTCACCGTTTTATATTCCCATTGCAACTCTTTTACTTCTTTCGCTGTTCTGTTGATGTTGCGAATGGTCTTGTCAGCATAGTGACCATTATATATGTATATAACTGCTAATACTGCGAGAAATAGAAAGAATGGCACTTGCCGAACGAGTGATTGATAATTCAACCATCGTTTCCAGTCAAGTTTAATTTCCCGCTCTTTGATGTTATCCTGTTCCTGCATGCTGTTTTTCGAAAAGATTCTTGGTTCTCTGTTCGGTTTTAACCGTGCCACCCCGATCGAGTCGCTGGTGGCACGGAGTTTCAAAGAAATTGGATTTATACCCTTTATGTGTTGATAAGAACTAACGTTGTTGATCCGCCTGAGGCGGACGCAAAGAAGTGAATAGAATTGTTGTCGCTTGCTCCAAAATCATTTTCACAATTCACCATTGTCGAAATCACACCATCATAACTTTCTCTGCCACTCTCAACTTTGCACTTCTTGCTCTTGGGTTTCTTTTCATCTCTTCATCTGTCGCTTCGATTGGTTTCTTTGTTATCACTTTCAATTCATTCACCGATTTAGTCATGATAAAAGGATTCTCTTCCGTCTCCACAAAGGTTCCGCGACGAAAAAAATTTTTTACCAACCGATCTTCTAAAGAGTGAAACGTGATGATGGCTGCCCGGCATCCCGGTTTCAACAATGGTGGAATTTGTTGGAGCATTTCTTTTAATGCTCCGAGCTCGTCATTCACTTCGATCCTCAATGCCTGGAATACCTGGGCAAAGTACCTGTTCGGATTTCCTTTCACTACTCCGCGGAGTGCTTGT
>Ga0193738_1001354_pt1 | contig 10012 bp, 24 predicted proteins | sample L2a1metaG_FD_144927 | JGI IMG/M metagenome (GOLD analysis project Ga0193738, IMG submission 144927) | Soil microbial communities from a riparian zone of the East river system, Colorado, United States - L2a1 | ecosystem: Environmental > Terrestrial > Soil > Riparian zone | place: USA: East River...
GGTTCCACGATCCGCGCGGCCACAGACGCCTACATGACCAGCCGCTCCCAGGGCGTCACCACGAAGACTGGCGTGTTCACCATGGATGCCACAACCGTGAACCACAAGACGGTCGCGGCGAACCTGAAGGAGCTGACCGGGTTCCGGGTGGAACATGTCAAGCAGCCTGCCGTGATCAAAGAGTTCATCGACTCGCTGCGGCCCAAGGTGCCTTTTGTGCAGGGTGCCAACTACTTTCCGCTGATCAAACGGGAACGGATCAACGACAGCAAGGAGGTCGTGATCCGGCACAAAGTGTCAGGGAAGATCTTCGGCGGCCCGCACGCTCGGACACTGGTGGGGTTGCCGGACACTGGTGAGGTGTCGGTGTCCCCTCAGCCGAACAACGAATATGACGTGTTCATTCAGTCGACGTCGTTGAACCGTAAGCTGATCCCAGGTCATGATCTGCTGATCAAGGTGTAACATCTAGACTCCCGTGCTTTCGAGCTGTTGGCCGGGAAACGCGGAACCTCTGCGACAACAGGGGTTCCGCACCACAGGCCCCTGTGGCGGAACTGGAAGACGCGCCAGCATGAGGTGCTGGTACTTCGGTATGCAGGTTCGATTCCTGCCAGGGGCACGCGTTGGGATGCTTCCGCAGGACGCTGCGATCTTGGCCCAACTAGCCGCCGCTGCTAGATCAAGCGTTCGTCGTTCCCCCCGAACCGGTCGGGTGCGGGCGGCACCTAGCAGCGGCGGTGAAGCCCCGGTAGCCTAACTGGCAGCGGCGTCTGATTTAGGATCAGAAGGTTGGGGGTTCGAGTCCCTCCCGGGGCACAAAGGCCAGTAAGGGACTTAGGAGCTTCGTGGGCACTATCTTGCCTTTGCGCCACGAGCGATGGCCGGGATCAGCGGCGCGGCTGGCTTTGCTGATCTGTAAAAGTCCCCAGGTGTGGCAGCGGGGGCAAGCTGCTGCCGCACCGCATGCCCCCCTAGCCCAATTGGCAGAGGCGTCGTCTTCAAATGGCGAAGGTTGCGGGTTCGAATCCCGTTGGGGGTACGTGAGCATTTTCGATTCAGGGTTCAAAATGGCCAGAGTCCTGCGCCACCGATGGTTCAGGGATATGCTCGCTGAGGTGGGCTGGCAAAACGGGGAACGGTGCATGGCCGTGTCACCGGATGTGCCGATTCATGAAGTCTTCGACACGTTGAAGCATGTGGAGAAGGGTGAGCCGGTGACGTTGGTGATGTCAAAGTGGAGCGATGACCCTGACTATCGCAACTTGGCGGTTCCGGTGCGCTGCATCAGGTTTGAGAAGACGTGGTGAGGCTTTGGTTCAATAGAAGGTTTCCTTATTTCCGGCTGTGTCTGCATGACTGGAGGCATCGTGAGTGACTGGTATTGGTGGGTCTCCGCCGACGCCTGGCCCACATTCGACATTGACCGTGAAGAGTTCATGGAGATGCTTGACCAGTTCGACGAATACTATGGCTACGCGGTGGAGAGTTTGGCCACTGCGGGAGAAGATGATCCGGTGTAGCTCAGCGGCAGAGCACTCCTCTCCAAAGGGAGTCCGCGCAGGTTCGAGTCCTGTCACCGGGGCGCAAGGGGAGGGTCAATCCCAAGGGAGGAAAGGTTATGCCGAAAGTGGAAGTGACCTTGTCGTCGTACGCGAACATCAGCTTCAACGAGAAGAAGGTGTTCGAATACGATGACGGGGACTGGGAGGAAATGCACCCCGAGCAGCGTCAGGAAATGATCAACGAAGATGCCGAGCAGTTCCTGAACGAAACAGTGGAATGGGACTACAAAGTCCTGTCCTAGCAAGGTTTTGATCACTAGCACAATTGGACGTGCACTGGATTGTTACTCCAGGGGATCCGAGTTCGAGTCTCGGGTGATCAGCAAGAGCCGTCTGTCTCCCGATCTCCTGTGACGCCAATGAATAACAACGGCATCCTTGCAGTCGCGGCACCGGCAGCCACCCTTGTGCCGCTGGATTGTTCCGTGTGGCCAAGTCCTCTTCCGCTCTAAGGATGTCTTCTCGTGGTGGCAGGTAGTGCAAAGAACTTGGCATTTGGCGAGTTCAGCAAGTCGCACTTTCTCTTGGCGAGACCAAACGCCCGCCAGCGGAAACCCCTTGGTCCTTGGGTCTACGTGATCTATTTCCAGGCTTTCCCAGGTGCCGCATCGGCGGCACGGGCCGTTGGCCTGCAACCATTCGACCCTGCGATCTGCCATCCATTTTCGCTGGTAGTCACGTATGTACTGTTGGCGTAGGATGGGGTTCGATCGGCTCATGGGAGCAAGTATACTAAGTTAATCGCCTCTGGTGTAATCGGTAACACGGCAGGCTCTGAACCTGCAGTACTGAGTTCGAATCTTGGGGGGCGAGCGTGGAAGAGAAATGGGATGAGTCGCACCGCACATCAATGGACGACTGCAGCGACGATCGTTGCCCTATCAACAAAAGCGAAGGCCAATGTCATCTGCGGCGTGGGCATGTGGGGGCATGTGATCCACACGGCGAGTCTCATTGGGAAAGCGGTATGGAAGCTGCGCCTGTGCCTGATGGCGTTTAGTTGATGGAGGGTAGCGCCCATGGTGGGCAAGCCGCCTCGAAAGCGGTGCCACGGTGAACAGTCGTGGGAGTTCGATTCTTCTACCCTCTGCTGTGTATGAAGCCGGTAGGTTTTAGGCACTGGCTTGTGGTGCCAGTTTTCGCGGGTTCGAACCCCGTCATACACCCTGGACATTTGGGAGGATCAATGCCACGTACAGGTGAGCGTGAAGGAAAGTTCACCATAGACCAACGCGACCAGCTCAAAGCGCAAGCCTGGACCATGCACCTAGCCCGGGTGCCGCAGCAGGACATAGCCAACAGGCTGGACGTCTCACAGGCCACCATCTGCCGGTGGCTGGGACAGATGAGACTGACACAGCCAAAGGCGCAACATGTCATCGCCGAAAAGATCCGAGCCGAACTGGTGTGCTGCGACATCTACCAGCGGCTGGAAGACCTCAACGAGCCGGGGCAGGAGCAGGCGTGGAAGAAGCTACGACACAGCCACGACTACCACGACATCTGCCACTATGGTGAGTGGGCGGCACGGATCGCGGAGCAGTTCTGATGGCCGAGCGGCAGCTGATGTTCTCCGTCACCCTGGCCGACTGCAACGTCCAGACGTTTCGCTGCAGCGGCAACGGTGGGCAGAACGTCAACAAACGTGACACAGGTGTGCGGATTGTGCACCGTGCGTCGGGAGCGATGGGTCAGTCATGTGATGAGCGTTCCCAGTTGCAGAACAAGAAACTGGCGTTCAAGCGTATGGCCGAATCGGTGATGTTCACCAGCTGGGTTGCCCGGCAGTCTGATACAAATAAGAGGATCGAGGCCAAGGCTGCCGCGTGGGCGCATGAGCAAGTGGAAGATCCTGACGTACTGAAGGTGGAGGTGTATCAGGGTGGGAAGTGGCGCGCTGAAAACGTTGAGGGACATGATGTCCGGACGTGAACAGGATCCCTTTAAAGATCGTTGGCACATCGCGTGTGCCTGCAGCTATGAGTTGACCCAGTGCGGCGGGATTGTGCCGGGTGTCACAGGTGTGTTCCTGGCCTCCATACCCCAGATGAAGACCTGCTGCCCGGCATGCCGTGAGACGTGGTACGCCAATGGTTGCCTGCTTTGTGACTGCAAGGCGAACAACCTGTGCGCCTTGTGTAGGGCCAGCATCGAAGAAGAATGATTAGGGGGTGATGGTGATGGGTGAGGACGGCGGCTTCTGTTAGGTGCGAACGCACCCGAACAGGAGAAAACCATGTCCAAAACAGACAAGACGGCACCTTATTGGATTCAGGTTCTATACCCGCCAAAGGGTGTCGTCATCGTGGCACATCACCGTTGCGGCAGCGTAGACGAATGCGACTTGGGTGTGTTCCTGCCGTCCACACGAGGCGAGCACCGCCGTGCCCAACTGAAACCGTTGTGCAACCTGTGGCCGAAGCACTACCGCTGCGACAAGATTTATGGGCGGCATCCGAAACGGGCTGTGCGCAAGGCTCTCGGGTTCGAGGGCAGCATCCGCATGCAACTTCGTCAACTGTGTCGACGGTGGCGCTACGCCTCCGACCGTGACAGTATCGATAGCAGCTGGGGAGCGCCACGGCGACGTGCACAGGTGCGTGATCAGTGGCACTGGGATTAGGGAGGACAAGGCATGGACTGGTTCGTGGATACAGTGGCACCGCTGGGCAGCTTCGACGGGACACCGCAGCAGCTGGCGCAACTGGTGCTGGATCAGGTCGTTACCTATCCGGAAACACATGACCAGCGGGACTGGGAGTCCTGTGGTACGCAGGCGTGTGTGGCTGGGTGGGCGTTGCTGTTTTCGCAGGGATTCGTTCGTAGGGGGATTCCAACGTCGAGCCCTGCCATCGCTGCGGCTGCACGTGAGGCTTTGGGTTTGAGCGTGAACGACGCGGCCCGTTTGTTCTTCTGCGTCACCGAGGATCAGGCGAAGCTGGCGTTGAAAGCTTTGGCCAACGGCGAGACGGTTGACTGGGATGCGGTGGGGCACAGGTTCCGAGACGATATAGGCCTGGCCGCGACTCTCGAATCTGCTCTGCGGTACAACATCGTATGATGCGTCAGGCGTTTGTTGCTTTCGATTTAGCCACGCTGCAGCAGCAGGTCGACGAGTTCGTTGATCAGATGCTGGCGCAGGGGGTCCGGGCGTGGAACTGTGACTATTGGCCGTCGACTTTCACGCATCCTGGGGAGTCGTCGCGGCGTGAATGGCATTGCCAGGTCAGCGAGGACACGCAGTGGGCTCGCGGTCCTGTGTCATGATGGACTGGGGCGGCGCGGCGCTTGGCGTGGGTAGTTCCTTCCACTCTGCTTGTGCCTGAGCGCCCCGCTCCACACGGCGGGGGTACTGCTCTGATCCTCCCCAGTTTCAGCGGTACCCCCGCCTTTATGCGCCTGTGACTAGGTGTTGAAGCGGCCTGCAAAGCCGTTTACGGGGGTTCGAGTCCCCTCAGGCGCTCAAGGGGAGATGTGAAAGCGGTTTTCCATCATGGTTATCCTTTCGCCGCAAAGGTTCCTGGCTTCGACTGACCGCGAAGCGTAAGGTCCCCGCATCTCCCCGCTATGCGAGGCGTTAAAGCATTGCTAACGGTGCTAAGGTCCCTGGCCTTCTTTCGCGGCGGCGTAAGGGATCTGCGTCTCTACGGGGGCATCTTTTTGGGACCGAATCCGTCTTGGTTCATACGCCCTGGAAGATGCCCCTCAAACATGTACTTGGAAGTACACGGAAGTACGTGTATAGTATTCGGTATGACTGACAAGAAGATGTGGAAGGAAATGCGCAGACAGCTGCAGGCCGCAGGTTGCGAAATCGTGCAGCCGAAAGGCCGCAGCCACGTACGCGTATACCACGACGGTGTCTTAGTCACCGTCATGCAGCAGAGTCAATCCTGCTACCGGGCATACCAGAACAAGCGAGCAGAGCTACGGCGTAAAGGATTCGAGGTCACATGAGCAACAAGGTCACCATTGCCATGATCGCCAGCGTCTGCATCATCACTGTCGTCGCGGTGCTTGCCCAGACACAAGGCAGCTGCTGATGAACAGCGACATGTTCGCCATGAACGACGGGACCATACTCGTCAACGTGCACACCGCGCAGCAGTGCTCCCCGGGGCACTGCTGCCTGCACAATCCAAGCAACCACCACATGGCCACATGGCCGGGACGTTGGGACGGTGTGTTCAAGCAGATGTGGCGGCAATGCGACCACGGGCTGGAACATCCAGACCCAGACGATTTGGCGTTTCTGCGGATCCGCTGGGGCGCAGCTGAGGCTGCGGTCGGATTCCTGCACCACTGCGACGGCTGCTGCCAGCCGAATGTAGTACCAGTAAGACAGATCGAGGGAGGAAAAGGTGACTGACACCACCGAATATCACAAGCTGTGGGCACCATACAAGCGGGAAATCGACGGCAAAAACAGGTCCCGCCTTGTGGAAGGCAAATGGGCGCGGCCAGAATTCGAGCTGCTCAAAGATCTTGACTGGTCGTGGACGGAAAAAGTCAACGGCACCAACGTGCGGATCATCTGGGACGGGCGGCGCGTGAAGATCGGTGGCCGCACCGGCGACGCACAGATGCCACTGTTCCTGGTCGACTATCTTCGCGACCTGTTCCCAGAAGAGCTGCTGGAAAACCAGTTCCACGGCAACCCTGCCGTGCTCTACGGCGAAGGCTACGGAGCGCGGGTGGCCGCCGGATCCGGGGTGTACAGGGCCACCCCTGGCTTCGCCTTGTTCGATGTGAACGTGGGCGGCTGGTAGCTGCTGCCGGACACGGTGGAACTGGTAGGCACGGCAGATGGGGATCAAGCAGGCCCCGCACGTATGCGCCTGTCCCATCTCCGACGCCATCGACCTGGTCAAAGACCGGTTCCTGTTCAAAAGCTTCTGGGGCGACTTCGCGCCTGAAGGCCTGGTGGGCAAGCCGCCACTGGGGATCCTGGGGCGCGACGGCGACCGGCTGATGATCAAAATCAAGCCCAAAGATTTTGTATAAGAGGAGAAAGGCGCGGCATCTCCCATGGGCGCAAAGAAACCCCAGCAACCTAGTTGCTGGGGTTTCTGTTTGCCCATGGGAGATGGGTGATCAAGTTGGTAGCGGAGACGGGAATCGAACCCGCGTGGCCGGATTATGAGCCCGGTGAGTGACCTCTACTCTACCCCGCAGCCCAACTGTAGCAGCTACTCGTCCTTGCCGAAAGCATGATCACGGGCGCGCCGGAGCACGAAGATCATCCTGTTGATGGAGCGCCGGTCACAGAAGGTGGCATACCAGCCTGCAGCATTGGCGGGAAGCTCCGGCAGCGGCTCGCGATGGATAGAGGCGACTTGAACATGCTCTTCGGCTGCACCCCATTGGATGACTATGTCGATTGGCATAGCTGCGCCGGGGATGGTTTCTTTTGGCATCTCGCCGTTCCCCTTCTCGGGTTGTGTCAGATACCTGACAGTAGCAGCATCCTAGGATGGTGTAAATTGTAGGGATGTTGACTAAGTATCGGGAGGCCCATTTCTGGTCGAAAGCAAAGGTGGGAGGACCTCAGCAATGCTGGGAGTGGCAGGCCTTCTCGCAGGCGAAGGGCTATGGCCAGTACCGGCTCGGCAAGGGAGTGGTGGGGGCACATCGGATGGCGTACCAAATCTTTAAGGGAGACATCCCTGCTGGTTACGACGTTGACCACCTGTGTCGCAATGCCCGATGCGTTAACCCAGGGCATCTCGAAGCCGTGCCACCCGAAGAAAATAGACGCCGTGCAGCATCAGCGTGTGCCAACACCACTGAATGTAAACGGGGGCACCCCAGAAACCCAGGGAATACGTACAAAAACGGTAACAAAAGAGTCTGTAAGGAGTGCCACAAAATTCATGTAGCTAGGTACCAGGCAAAGCTTCGCGCTCTGAATGTCAGACCTTCCTAGTACGGTCTGTTCAAGACCCAACACGTCAGGGGGAAGCAGATGAAGATCTACCGTGTCCAGTACCGCGATGGTGGGACGCGCAGTGTGTGGATGAGTTACCGGTCTGCTGTGGGCTCGGGTGCACAGGCACGCGCTGAGACGCACGTTCAGGTGGCGCATGTGCCTGAGGCGGCCTGGAAGCCCGCTGATTCGGTCGCTGAGGCACGTTTGCGCCGGGTTGAGGAGCTGTGGGCCACCTTGAGTCACACGGACCAGGAAAGCCTCGACATCCTGTTGGAGCAGCTCCTGGCGCGGCAGAAGCGGATGGCGACGGTGACACCGGCAGCGCGGCTGGCTGATGCGGAGCGCGAGGAAGCAGAAGCACTGCTGGAACTTGATCGTCTCGTGGATGCAGCCTGATGGATAAGCCGTACTACCGCCAGGGTGACAAGCAGAAGCAGAACGTAAGCAGTCACGCAGGCCGAGAATATGCGCAGAGCGCGGTGGTCTCATTGCCTCAAGGGGCACCAGCTTGACGAGAGGAACACTTATGTCGATCCCAAGGGGCGACGCGGCTGCAGAGAATGTCAGCGCCTCACTTCAAGCAGGTACTACCATCGTAAAATGCAACGCCTGCGCCAAGCCGCTGATCCCATCGGAGCCGGGGTTTAACTGGCACATAGAGTGCATCCCCACTTTTACACCTATCCCTGGAATGCAGGGGATGTCCGAGTTTGATCTGGGTGTGAAGCACGACATCATCGAGGTGGTGAGGTGGGCTGATGCGAACAGGGGCCGGTCGAAGCAGGTCACGTTGGGGTGCTCTGAGGTGGGGCACCAGTGTGACCGGCGATTGGCATATCGGATTGCGGGTGTGGACGCAGGAGGCTACTCCAATGACCCTTGGCCAGCTGTGGTGGGCACTGCGGTTCACGCGTGGATGGAAGAGGCGGTGCGACTGTTCCAAGACGCACATAACTTGGATCATTGGGTTACTGAGATGGAGGTTCTGCCTAGCCCCATCGTCAAGGGGCACACTGATCTTTATGACTCGCGGCGCAAGCTTGTCTTGGACTGGAAGTTCCCGTCACCCGATAACCTTCGCAAGATGCGCAATGACGGAGTGCCACAGCAGTACATAACCCAGGTGCAATTGTATGGCTTAGGTCATGTGAATGCGGGGCGTGAAGTGGAGCGCGTAGGTATCGCTGCTATGGGGCGGCAGGGTTGGCTGAAGGATTGCTGGGTTTGGAGTACTGAATTCGATATTGTGGCGGCTCGGAAATCTTTGGAGCGGATCTATTCGATAGGTAACGCATTGATTCAGGCGGATCTGTCTGATCCTGTTACCTGGCAACAGATCCCCGCCACACCGACACGCCTATGCAGCTGGTGCCCATGGCATCGCAGAGAAAAGAAAATAGCCGACGAGAAAGGATGCCCAGGGAAATGACGACACAGATTGTATGCAACGGGTGCGGAGCCGTACTGACAGAAGAAAGCATGGGGCTACAGGGCCGCTACCGTACGAGGGTTACAAGTAAGACGGAAAGCGTGTCCTCACGGACAGAATGGCGCGAGTTGCATCTTTGCGAGGCGTGTAAAGAGATTTCGGCGTCTTTTGTCAAAACCGCAAACGAAGTGCAGGCTGAAGGGAAATGACTGTTCTCTATCCCGGCGACAGCATCCATTTGACGCTGTGGTTCAACAAAGACGCGCAGACCCAGGATGAAGCCTATGCGGCAGTGAAGCCCACATTCGACGGCAACGGAATTCACGTCTATTCGTGGACTGCCGTTGCCGGGGGGAACGCGTTTCCCATGCAGGTGATCGTTTTTCGTAAGCCCGAGGAGAAGAAATGAACGAATCATATTACGGCGAGGCAAACGTTGTAGCTTTCCGCAACAGCCCTGAGGAAAAAGCCAAAACCTCTCACCTGTCCGAATCGCCCGAGTGCTACACCTACATCAAAGCCGTGGGCAGTGGCTGGTTGTGCAGTAGGTGTGGCACTCAATACCCTCGACAGGAATCCTAGGAAGCTAGGAAACTACTGAATCTTGAACAGGAGCAACTATGTCTAGTCCATTCACGACAGTCACCGACAAAACCAGCGACGAGAACAAGATCTATCTGCCGGTGTCGCGCTGCAGAAGCAAGCTGCTGATCATCCGCCCGTTGAAGTACCAGGACAAGGACTTCATCACCACCCACGCCCCAGAAGGCACAGATGCCGTGTTCGTCGATGCGGTACTGCTGGATCCGATCCACGCGGCCGAGAACGAGGACGGGGAGTCCCTACCAGGGTTTGCTGCCGGAACCCAGTTCCGCGACCAGGTCATCCTGCAGGGATACCTGAAAGGCACCTTCAAGCGCTACCTGGGCCAGACCCTGATCGGCACCATCTACAAAGGGGTACCCACAAAAGGTAAGCCGCCGCTGATGTGGCAGGACCTCAGTGGGGACGCAGGGTGTGTGCAGCGGGGTCAGCAGTTCCTGATCGCCCATCCCGAGTTCCTGGTACCGGTGGCAGGCCAGTTTTCGG
>Ga0193738_1001355_pt1 | contig 10012 bp, 8 predicted proteins | sample L2a1metaG_FD_144927 | JGI IMG/M metagenome (GOLD analysis project Ga0193738, IMG submission 144927) | Soil microbial communities from a riparian zone of the East river system, Colorado, United States - L2a1 | ecosystem: Environmental > Terrestrial > Soil > Riparian zone | place: USA: East River...
AAAACCAAAAGCAACAGTTGGTGATCATGGATATAATGACAGCATATCTTAAAGATTCCATGAATAATTTTGAGAAAACCCCTTCATCTCTTAGCATTTCTGATCAGGCATTAGGTGCAATGGTGGGGACATATAACCAATTGCAACTTGATAGAAAAAGATTACTCGAACAAAAGATACCGGAAGAAAATCCGCAAGTACAGGCCAAAAATGCTGAGTTGGAAAAGCTGAGGAAAATTATTTTGGAATCCCTTAAAAATGTGAAGATAGCTTATAACTCATCCATCGATGATTTTTATAAAAGGGGAACCGCTGCCATATTTAAACAAAAAGAAATGCCGGCTAAGATCCAGCGATTGGTGCAAATGGAAAGAGAAAGAGACAGCAAACTTGCTCTTTATAAATTTTTGGAGGAGCAACGGGAAGAAACTGCCATGCAACAAGCAGCTACAGTTTCTAACTCCAAAGTCTTAACTGTTGCATACCCTACCAATACACCAATAAAACCTAACAAAAGGGCCATACAATTATTAGCGATCATTCTTGGGCTTGGTTTGCCTGCGATGTATATATTCTTCGTGGAAATTATCAATGATAAAATAAATACCCGCTATGATATTGAGAAATTAACGAACGCTTCTGTTCTTGGGGAAGTGGGTCATTCACACAGTGCCTCCTCCATGATCGTAAGTAAAACAAACCGGTCAATGGTTTCTGAGCAATTCAGAATTATACGTTCCAATCTTCAATATGTCCTGAATAAAATAGAAAAGCCAGTGATCATGGTCACCTCTTCCTTTAGCGCAGAAGGTAAATCGTTTATTACAACAAACCTGGGTGGAGTAATGGCCCTGGCCGGAAAGAAAACGGTGATGCTTGAATTTGATATTCGTAAGCCAAAACTTTTTTCCGGTATGAAATTGAACAGTAAGCAAGGCATTACTAATTTTCTCGTTGGTAAAGCACAGATGGCTGATCTGCCGGTAAAAATACCAGGTTATGAAAACCTTTATGGAATAAGTTGCGGACCGGTTCCTCCCAACCCCGCTGAGCTTTTGCTTGATTCAAGAGTGGAAGAAATGTTTCATTGGTTAAAAGAAAATTTTGATGTTATACTTATAGATACTGCACCGGTAGGCATGGTAAGTGATGCAATGACACTCGGAAAATTTGCTGATACTACGCTTTACGTGGTTCGCCAGGGGTATACCTATAAAAAACAGGTCTCATTGATCGATGAATTATATCATGAGAACCGTTTACCGAAAATTTCCATAATCGTCAATGATGTTAAAATAAAACCGGGATATGGTTATTATGGTTATGGCAGGTACGGCTACGGTTATGGTTATGGAGGCGGATATTATGAGGCGGAAGAGGGCCAGGATACACCCAAAAGGATCTTTTCCTTTAGGAGGTTGAAAAATTTCATTACGAGGAAAAAATAATCTACAAAAGACAGCAGTATAATGAAGGTATTGGTTACAGGTGGGGCAGGATTTATTGGTTCCAACCTTGTAGATAAATTGATGAACGATGATCGCATTACAGCGGTAAAAGTGCTGGACAATCTGGAAACAGGAAGAATTGCCAACATATCAAAATTTAAGAACGGACCTAAGTTTGAATTTATCGAAGGCGATATAAGAAACTACGCTATTTGTCTGGGAGCTACCGAAGGAATTGATATTATTTCACACCAGGCAGCGCTTGGTTCGGTACCACGTTCTGTTAAAGATCCCCTGACTACACACGAAGTAAATGCAACAGGGACATTAAATATTTTCAATGCTGCAAGAGAAAATAAAATAAAGCGGGTTGTATATGCTGCATCATCATCTACGTATGGTGACCATCCCGGTCTTCCAAAAGTAGAAGATAAGATCGGTTCTCCTATATCGCCTTATGGTGTTACCAAACTGGTGAATGAACTTTATGCAAAAGTATTTGCAGAATTGTATGATATGGAATTTATAGGTCTTCGTTATTTTAATGTTTACGGTCCCCGGCAAAATCCTGCAGGCCCCTACGCGGCGGTGATACCTTTATTTATTAAAGAATTACTTGAGGGCCGGTCGCCAATAATAAACGGGACAGGGGACAGCAGCCGTGATTTTACTTTTGTTGAAGATGTTGTACAGGCTAATCTATTGGCAATGTTTACCAATAATGAAGACGCGATAAACCAGGTATATAATATACCTGGTGGAGAACAAACAACCTTGAATGAACTGTTTGATATATTAAAAGAAATTTCAGGAAAAAACATTGAGGTTGTTCATGGGCCGGAGCGGGACGGTGATATAAAACACAGTTTGGCAGATGTTTCAAAAGCAAAAAGATTGTTGGGGTATGACCCGGGCACTTCGCCGGCAGAAGGATTAAAAAAAACTCTTGATTGGTATAAAGAGAAGGAGATTGAGGTTAAGGTTAAGGATCAGATTTAGTCTTTCTCAGCCTCAGCCTCAGCCTTTAATCTTAATCTGTTTATAATATGCAACGAAATATAATCATAACAGGAGGGGCTGGATTTATCGGTAATCATGTCGTTCGGTTATTTGTAAATAAATATCCCTCCTATCGCATCATCAATCTTGATGCATTAACCTATGCAGGCAATCTTGAAAATCTGCGTGATGTGGAAGACAAACCGAATTATGTTTTTGAAAAAGCCGATATTTTAGAAGTAAGCGATCTTGAAAGGATCTTTGGTGAATATAAAATTGACAGTGTTATCCATTTAGCGGCTGAATCGCATGTTGATCGTTCCATTCTGTCACCGCTTGATTTTGTTTACACGAACATCATTGGCACTGTCAATTTGTTGAACACGGCAAAAAAATTCTGGCTTCAAACCTCAAACCTCAAACCTCAAACTTCAAACCTCTTCTACCATATTTCCACTGATGAAGTTTTTGGTAGTCTTGGGGAAGAAGGTTTTTTTACGGAAACCACAGCTTATGCGCCTAACTCACCTTATTCTGCATCGAAAGCTTCGTCCGATCATTTTGTAAGGGCTTATGGTGAAACCTTTCATTTACCGGTTATTATTTCAAATTGCTCAAATAATTATGGCCCTTATCATTTTCCTGAAAAACTGATCCCGCTTTTTATAAATAATATCATTCATAAGAAACCGTTGCCTGTTTATGGCGATGGAAAATATACCCGTGACTGGCTTTATGTAAAAGATCATGCAAGAGCAATTGATGTAATTTTTCACAGGGGAAAGATTTTCGACACCTATAATATCGGCGGTTTTAATGAGTGGCAGAATATTGAATTAGTGAAGCTGCTTTGCAAAATGATGGATGAGAAATTGGGGAATGCACCGGGTACAAGCGATACACTAATAACATATGTAAAAGACCGGCCTGGCCATGATAAACGATATGCCATTGATGCATCGAAACTTAGCCAAGAACTTGGATGGGAACCATCTGTTACTTTTGAGCAAGGGTTAAGTGAAACGATAGATTGGTATTTGGAAAATACAGAGTGGCTCAAACATGTAACTTCAGGAGAATACCAGAAATATTATGAGCAGCAGTATGCGGGAAGAAGTTGAATGCAGTTGAATGTAGTTGAATGGTTGAATGGTTGTTGAATGATTGTTGAATGCAGTTGAATGTAGTTGAATGGTTGAATGGTTGTTGAATGATTGTTGAATGGATGTTGAATAGTCTTAAAGCAAGTCAGCTAAACCAACAACTTATTCCACTATCTTAAACCATATTAAACCATATTCAACTATCTTAAACCTTAGTCAACCATATTCAACCATCCTTTTAAACCTCATCAATGGATACTTATCAATTTTCTTTTGAAAAATTGGAAGTCTGGCAATTGGCGAGAATTCTTACAACTGATATTTATAAGCATACTGTCAAGTTTCCAAAGGAGGAGAAATATTTGCTTACATCTCAGCTAAGACGGGCGGCAGTTTCAGTTGCGTCTAATTTAGCCGAAGGCAGCACCAGGACAAGCGCAAAAGATAAAGCTCATTTTACAACAATGGCCTTCAGCAGCTTGATGGAGGTGTTAAATCATCTTATGATCGCGGTTGATCTCGGGTATTTAAAAAATGATGACTTACTGATCTACAGGAAGCAGATTCAAACTCTTTCAGTCAAATTATCGAACCTTAAAGCAAGTCAGCTAAAGCAAATGAATAAATTGGGCTTTTTGTTTTGGTCTTTATTCATACCAACTTTGACCCAACAACTTGTTCCACTATCTTAAACCATATTCAACTACTATTCACCCATTCTTCAACATCAAATGAAAGGAATAATTTTAGCAGGCGGATCAGGCACAAGACTATATCCAATTACAAAAGCTATTTCAAAACAGCTTATGCCTGTTTATGATAAGCCAATGATCTATTATCCGCTTTCAGTTTTGATGCTGGCAGGAATAAAAGATATTTTGATCATCACTACACCGGAGGATAATACACAATTCAAAAGATTATTAGGGGATGGCAGCCAGGTTGGTTGCAATTTTCAATATGCCATACAGGAAGTTCCAAACGGACTGGCGCAGGCTTTTGTGATCGGTGAATCATTTATTGGCAATGATAAAGTGGCACTAATCTTAGGTGACAATATTTTTTATAGTGCTGGTTTTTCCTCCCTGCTGTCTTCCTTAACAAATATCGAGGGAGGTTGTGTGTTTGCTTATCATGTTGCTGATCCGGAGCGGTATGGAGTTGTAGAGTTTGACGAAAACAATATGGCGATCTCTATTGAAGAAAAACCAAAGCACCCAAAATCGAACTATGCAGTGCCGGGTCTGTATTTTTATGACAACTCGGTGATTAGTATTGCAAAAAATTTAAAACCATCAGCAAGAGGAGAATATGAGATCACTGATGTAAATAAAATTTACCTGGAAAAAAATAAACTGAAAGTAGCTATCATGGATCGGGGCACGGCCTGGCTTGATACGGGTACATTCGATTCACTTAGCGATGCAAGTGAGTTTGTAAGAGTGATAGAAAAAAGGCAGGGGAATAAAATAGGCTGTATTGAAGAAGTAGCTTATCGTATGGGATTTATATCAAGAAAAAAATTAGCTGAAATATCTGAACCTCTTAAAAAAAGTGGATACGGGAATTATTTGCTTGGACTTGTTGAAAAAAAGTAATAATTATGATTAGCAGTAACACAAAGATCCTGGTGACAGGAGGAGCCGGATTTATCGGAAGTTCTTTAGCGGAGTACTTGTTGAATAAAACAGATGCACAGGTAGTAGTAGTTGATAATTATTTAACTGGCAGACAGCAGAACCTCCCACAGTCAGATCGCTTTCGATTCATAAAAGCAGATGCAAATGACTTTAATGATATCGCGTCAATATTTCAAACCTTCGTATTTGATTATGTATTTCATTATGCGGCCGTAGTTGGTGTAAAACGTACACTTGAAAACCCTGTATTGGTACTTGATGATCTGCAGGGTATCAGGAATGTTCTTACGCTATGTAAGAACACAGGAGTTAAAAGAGTTTTCTATGCATCATCATCTGAAGTATATGGAGAACCAGTACATTTACCGCAACACGAACATAATACCCCCTTGAATTCAAGGCTACCTTATGCAGTGGTAAAAAATGCAGGAGAATCTTTTTGTCGTTCTTATTATCAGGAATATGGTTTGGAATATACCATTTTCAGATTCTTCAATACTTATGGCCCGAAGCAAAGCCCGGATTTTGTGGTTTCAAGATTCATAAATGCGGCGTTGGAGCATAAACCTATGACAATTTATGGTGATGGTCAGCAAACACGAACTTTCTGTTATATTGACGACCACCTCGAAGCGACGGTAGGGTGTTTAATAAATAAAATGTATGTCGATGACGTAGTGAATATTGGGAATGACCACGAGATCTCTGTATTGGAATTAGCAAGAGCTATTAAAAAGAGCACTAACTCAAGATCTGAGATCGTTCATTTGCCTGCATTGCCAGAAGGAGATATGACAAGACGCCAACCTGATATTAAGAAAATGGAATGCCTTTTGAACCGGCCATTTATTTCATTGGAAGAAGGCTTAAAGAAAATACTTAACGCAAGAAAAAAATAGAATGAGTAAAACTGCATTAATTACCGGCGTAACTGGCCAGGATGGAGCTTACCTCTCATCGCTTTTGTTAAAAAAGGATTATATAGTTCATGGTATAAAAAGACGAGCTTCACTTTTCAATACTGATCGAATCGATCATCTTTACCAGGACCCACATGTTTCAAGCCGCAATTTTATATTGCATTATGGCGATCTTACTGATAGTACAAATCTTATTCGCATTATACAGGAAGCACAGCCGGATGAAATTTATAACCTCGGTGCCATGAGCCATGTGAAAGTGAGTTTTGATACACCTGAGTATACTGCAAATGCTGATGGCATTGGTACACTTAGAATTTTAGAAGCCGTACGTTTACTTGGACTTACTAAGAAAACAAAGATCTACCAGGCATCAACTTCCGAATTGTATGGATTAGTACAGGAAATTCCACAATCAGAAAAAACTCCTTTTTATCCACGTTCACCTTATGGTGTTGCAAAACTTTATGCCTACTGGATGACAGTAAATTATCGGGAAGCATATAATATGTTTGCATGCAACGGAATTTTATTTAACCATGAAAGCCCTTTGCGTGGGGAAACTTTTGTAACAAGAAAGATCACAAGAGCTGCTGCACAGATCGCTTTAGGAATGATCAACAAATTATATGTCGGTAATCTTGATGCAAGCCGTGATTGGGGCCATGCAAAAGATTATGTGGAAGCAATGTATTTGATGTTGCAGCAGGATGAACCGGAAGATTTTGTGATAGCAACGGGTATTACAACAACAGTTCGTGATTTTATTCGTATGACCTTTAAAGAACTTGGTGCAGAACTTGAATTTAAAGGAATGGGGAAAGAGGAAAAAGGGTTTATCAGATCGTGTGATGATAGTTTCAATTTTAAACCGGGACAGGAAGTCGTTGCAGTAGATCCAAACTATTTCCGACCTACCGAAGTTGATCTGCTCATTGGTGATGCTACAAAGGCAAAAGAGAAGCTCGGTTGGCAACCGAAATATACTTTAGAGGAAATGGTAAAGGAAATGGTGGCCTATGATCTGGAGCTTTTTCGTAAGCATAAAATTTTAATGGAGGCGGGGTTTCATGTTTTACCGCAACATGAGTGATGCCATTCCTTTAATAACTGATGTTTTGATCATAGCAAGTCGATTTTAAGTCATGTCATTTTTCGATATAGATTGCTTCGGCCTTCTGAAATATGACTTGCAAAGATACTTTGAATGACGGCCTCGCAATGACGAACACTCAGGTGGGTTGAAAGCTTCGTCAAACCGAGCAGACCTTTCGTCATGCGAGACCCCGGAAAAACGGGGCCGAAGCAAACTAAAAAAAATAACTTGTAAAGGTTTAAATGGATAAAAAGGATAAAATATATATTGCCGGCCATCGCGGAATGGTGGGCAGCGCTATTCACAGGCGATTGAAAAAGGAAGGCTTTGAAAATTTTGTTTTTAGAACTTCAGACGAGCTTGATCTGAGGAATCAACAGGCAGTGACAGATTTTTTTGCAAAGGAAAAACCGGGTTATGTGTTTCTTGCTGCGGCTAAAGTGGGAGGCATTCTTGCTAACAATACCTACCGAGCAGAATTTTTGTATGATAACTTAATGATTCAATCGAATGTGATCGAAAATGCTTACAGGCAAGGAGTAAAAAAATTATTGTTCCTCGGTTCATCATGCATTTACCCCAAACTTGCTCCGCAGCCTTTGAAAGAAGAATATCTGCTTACTGGTTTATTGGAACATACCAATGAGCCTTATGCCATTGCAAAAATTGCTGGCATAAAAATGTGTGATGGATATCGCAGCCAATACGGGTGTAATTTTATTTCTGTAATGCCCACTAATCTTTACGGGCCTAATGATAATTATGATCTGAAGAATTCACATGTTTTGCCAGCGCTGATTAGAAAATTTCATGAAGCAAAGATCAATGACCAGCCTGAAGTAATTGTTTGGGGAAGCGGAACTCCACGCCGTGAATTTTTGCATGCAGATGATATGGCCGATGCCTGCGTGTTCCTGATGAAAAATTATAATGAGCCGGGGTTAATAAATATTGGAGTTGGCGAAGATCTTAGTATTAAAGAATTAGCGGAGATGATCAGTGAGATCACAGGCTATAACGGCCAAATTGTTTTTGATTCGTCTAAGCCAGATGGTACTCCGAGAAAACTAATGGATATCTCAAAACTTTCATCGCTGGGGTGGAAAGCAACAATACCACTACAAAATGGTATAGAAAGAACATATAAAGATGGTTTTATCAGTAAAAAGATTGTATAAACTGTTGGAAGAAAGGGTTGGCTTCAGCAAGGGCGATTATTTTAGAGGAGTTTAGTTCGTTTAATCAATATAGTGATACCTTTTAACAAACCATATCTTTCTGGCAATGAACTTGAATACATCAGGGAAGCTGTTGCATCAGGAAGAATTTCGGGTGATGGCATCTTTACAAAAAAATGTCATGAATTTTTTGAAACCAGGTATGGGTTTCAAAAATGTCTGTTAACTACGTCTTGCACTGATGCATTGGAAATGGCCGCAATTCTTTTGGACATCCGGCCCGGGGATGAGGTTATCATGCCTTCCTATACTTTTCCTTCTACGGCCAATGCATTTGTGCTGCGAGGTGCCAGGATAGTTTTTTGCGATAGCAGGGAAGATCATCCTGGCATGAGTGAGGATAGTATAGAAGAATTAATAACTCCCAAAACTAAGGCGATCGTTCCCGTACATTATGCAGGCGTGGCTTGTGATATGGATAAGATAATGTCGCTGGCTGATAAATATAATTTATATGTCGTAGAGGATGCCGCACAGGCGATCGACAGTTTTTACACCAATAAAAAAGGTGAAAAAAAGCCATTAGGGGGAATTGGACATCTTGCAGCATTTTCTTTTAACGAAACAAAAAATATTATTTCCGGTGAAGGAGGCATGTTGGTTATAAATGATCCTCAATTTATTGAAAGGGCAGAGATCATAAGGGAAAAAGGCACCAATCGAAGTAAGTTTTTTCGTGGAGAGGTTGATAAATACAAGTGGGTAGATATTGGTTCGTCATTCCTCCCGTCTGATATTATCGCAGCATTCTTGTATGCGCAATTGGAAAAGCTTGAACTAATACAATTAAAAAGAAAGGAAATTTGGCAATACTATTTTGAAAAGTTAAAACCAATGGCAGAAAAAAGTGCTTTCCAATTGCCATTCATACCAGAATATGCGACCAATAATGCCCACATGTTTTATATTGTTTGTGATTCTTTGAATGAAAGGACAACATTGATCAATCAATTAAAATCAAATGGGATACTATCCGTATTTCATTTTATTTCTTTACATCATTCCGCTTTTATTAGAGGAATGGAAGAGGAGAGGGAAATGCCATTTTCTGATCTGTATACAGAAAGAATACTTCGACTGCCGTTCTATAACGAACTTTTGAAAAGTGACCAGGATAAAATTGTAAACCAGCTCTTAAGTAGTATCGTATGTCTAAAAGGAGCAGCGTATTAATTTTTTTCCTGTCGCTCTTATGTTGTATTTCCTATAATGAGATCAATAAATACTTTGTTAAGAAAAACAATCCGTCCAATGAATTGAGAAATGTCAAAAGCGTCGTTCATGAGAGTACAATTTGGAGCATTGATAACTTCTGGTATGTTACTCAGCCTAAGAATTTTTTAGAGGGCAAGGGCTTTTTGCTGGATCCTCAAAACCCTTATACATCTGTGAGGAGAACACCAGGATATTCCATTTTTTATTTGACACATCTGGTCCTGTTGGGTGAAAAATATGCACATAGAATAATCCCTTATAGTCAATCAGTTTTGTTCGCATTATCTGCTTTGGCCCTGGCTTTATCAGTTTTTAATTTTACTCAATCTGGACAAAGCGCTTTTTTAACCGGA
>Ga0193738_1001356_pt1 | contig 10012 bp, 5 predicted proteins | sample L2a1metaG_FD_144927 | JGI IMG/M metagenome (GOLD analysis project Ga0193738, IMG submission 144927) | Soil microbial communities from a riparian zone of the East river system, Colorado, United States - L2a1 | ecosystem: Environmental > Terrestrial > Soil > Riparian zone | place: USA: East River...
CGGACAGCAGGAGGTTGCAAAGCACATGAAGGAATTATTGAACGGCAGTCAGCTTATCCGCAGAGCGAAGGAGCATGTGCAGGATCCTTATTCATTCCGCTGCATTCCGCAGGTGCATGGCGCCTCGCTTGATGCAATAGACTATGTAGCGCTTGTGATGGAAACAGAAATTAATTCTGTTACTGACAATCCAACCGTATTCCCCGATGATGATAAAATAATTTCAGGTGGAAATTTTCATGGTCAGCCTTTGGCAATTGCTTTGGATTTTCTCGCCATTGCATTGGCTGAGCTTGGCAGCATCAGCGAACGCAGGACATACCTTCTTATATCCGGGCAGCGGGGACTGCCGCCATTCCTTGTTGCTGATCCCGGGTTGAACAGCGGCTTCATGATTCCACAGTATACTGCTGCAGGAATTGTAAGTCAGAATAAACAGTTGTGCACACCTGCTTCCGTTGATTCAATCACTTCGTCCAATGGTCAGGAGGACCATGTGAGCATGGGCGCAAATGCAGCAACGAAAGTTTACAGGGTGGTTGAAAATCTCAAAACTATTTTAGCAATTGAATTCATGAATGCTGCGCAGGCGCTGGAATTCAGAAAGCCTTCGAAAAGTTCCGACGTCATTGAAAAACTTGTTTCAGACTACAGGAAAAAAATTCCGGTAATGAAAAAAGACCGTATCCTTTACGAAGACATCAACCGGACCCGCACATTTTTATTCGGGTAATTCAATTTTTTCCAAATACGTTTTTGCATCCATCCCTTTATTGAACAGCAGGTCAAGGATACTGAGGTCGGAAATGAAATTGTGGCGATCAGAAAAAACCTGGCGGTAAAACGGAAGGTTCAAATTTCTTTTGTCCGGCGTGAAAAAATTTCTGAAGTCAGATTTATCACCTGAATTTTTTTCATAACCGGAAGTGAATCCATAGTTAAATGGAATCCGCATCAACGAAAAAATTTTTTCTGTCAATGTGAAATTGAAATCAAAAAGTTTTTCTGCGGACTTTTCAAAATAAGGTTTGAGGTCAGCTTCGAAGTATTCAAAGTACGGTGATTTCCTATAGGCGCTTTCAATGCTTCGCCAATGAATTTTTTGCCACCCAGAACCCTGAGAAATTTTTACTTCATGCACGGGTATGCGGTAGAGGTTTGTATGTTCAACTGGGATGATAAGCTGCAGCAAACCGTTTGCAGAATAAACCATTGAACGGTTGCGGAATGTTTGCTTGATAAAATGCTCGTGCTTGTCAAAAATAATTTTGTCAGCTTTCACCATCGCAGCAAAACAACTGATCGATGGCAGATATGCTGTCGGGAATAATGCTTCCTCCACGAAAAAAATTATTGGTGATCGTCCTCGTAAGCACCTATATCAGGGACCAATGAATGAACGTCCGGTCTGTCATGTCCTTCAATGTCCTTTGCAAGCGATGAATTTGATTGTGTAATACCCAAATCGCCTTTGTTGAATGCAGATGAGAGTGAATCCGTTTTGTAATAGTTGTTGTCAATGTCTTTGAATCTCGGATCGCCCCTCTGAAGATCAGGATAATATTGCGAGCTTCCATTAAAAGTTTCATCGTCAATTTTCAGAACACAATGATCCATATTTAGCGTAACATAATTTCCGGTTGGAACAGTATCAAAACCAATTTCATTGTCCTGGTTCCCGTAAACAATGCAGTTGCCGTAGGTGGCATTGATGGGACGTATATGCAATACACCAAACTGATCAATGTAGTAATCGTTAATCACGACCGAAGGTGTAGACCTGGTGCTGTAGTTCCAGTAATTTGCAAAAGTGCAATGCAGGAAACGGTAAAGACCTCCGATTGAAAGGTAGGAAAGGAATTCGCCGCAATTGGCAAATACACTGTTGTAGGCAGAAACAAAAGAACCATTACCATAAAATGCAGTGCTCGCACAGTTTTTAATAATTGTATTAGTGATTGTAACTGTCTCAATTGAATTATGTCCGAATGAGTCGCACTGTACGCCTACATATCCATTCTTGATGATTGCATTTTTAATTTCATTCCCATAAGATCCTGCACCGGGAGTTATACCGACAGGGCATGGTGCCAGATCAATTCCTGCGATATTCGAAAACCAGATCCTGTCCCATTGTCCGGGAACATCTTTATAATCCTCACCAAGCCTGTCGCCCTGGAAAATAACCGGATTATCTATTGCGCCATTCACTATAAGTTGTGCAGTGCTTGTAATGATCAATCCGGAGTTATTATGAAAATGTACGCGTACACCCGCATCAATCGTAAGTGTACAGCCTGCATCAAGAATTGCATAGCCATAGATCACGTAAGGCTTGTCGTTCGTCCAATGAAAATTATTTCCGCCTCCGTCACAATTCTTAAGCTTGAACAAAGGAGTGCATTGTGATTGTTCTTCATCACAATTCGACGACGGAAAAAAATGGGCATCTTGTCCGTAAGCGTTAAGGATGGTGCCGCTGTTTGGATCGACAGTTACTTCCACAAAAATCCAGATGCTGTCGTTCGCATTGATTTCAACATCTGTAAACGTTCTCCCCGGAGTTCCATTTACATTCAGCCTGTAGTTGGAACCTTCACCTGAAGCAATATAAACTGAGCCGATCTTAACCGGCTGGTCGTAGGTATTACGGACGGTGAATACCTGTGTAGCACTGCCAATCGAAGTAAAGACCGTGTCGAATGCAATTGTGTCATCGCTGAATTCAAGCGTTGCATTTGAATCGGTAAGCAGCTTTTCCTTCTTACAAGCCGTGAACGAAATAAAAAACAGGATGCTGAGTACTGCAGTAAGTGAAATAATTTTTGTCATGCGCGTCAAAGATAAATAACCCAGTGAAACTCGATAGTGGCTAAGATCGAAAATGTAAAATGGGATTAGCAGTTCTGCCGCTCTTACCCTAACCCTAAAGGGGAAAAGCAAGCTGACACCCTTTAGGGTCGGGGTTTACGAGAAGCAATTTAAGATTAAACTGAGCCACTATCCGAAACTCTCATTGAGCCCGAATTAACGATCCTCGAATACTATTATTCATTGCGTGCGCAGCAGACATTGCGAGTTTTCAATTATTGGGAATAAAACCGTTAGGATTGACATGGAAAATCGAACTCAATACCAGTCTTTGATTTTCCTTTACTATCTACCTAAAGTAGTCACTGCGACGAAGGAAGCAGTCTGTCAAATCGAATTACTTTGCGACAAAATTCGGTCGTCGTCAATCTTTAGCCATCCTGAATATTCGGGATTAAATATTGAATGCAGTTTTAATAATTGAGGGACTGCTTCCTTCGTCGCAGTGACTACACCGATGGGGTAAATGAAGTTGTCAATGGCTGCAAAGCGAAGCAACCTGTCTATTCCCATTCCGCAGAGCCCAAACTGAACACGTAAGTATTTATCAAAACACTATTGTGCAACTTTGCAGGCCATTCTATTTTTACCGCTAAATTTAAAACAGTCTCTCTATGAAAACACTTTTACCATTCAAGTCCCTGCACCTGTGTGCAATTTTTTTCTTAAGCATGTTGCTGGGATCATCATTGTCTCAAGCACAATGCACATCTTCTTTTATTTCGGTTCCTGATACTTCAGGAACAGGTGTCAGTTTTACCAGTACATCTACCGGTACTTCTGGCTCCACTCAGTATTATTGGTCATTCGGCGACGGAAGCACCGGAACCGGCGCCAATCCATACCATGTTTACAATTCCACCGGATGGTTTGCAGTCTGCCTGCTCATCACCGATACAAACTGCCAGAGCAGCACCTGCGATTCAGTATTTGTGGGCAGCGTTGTCAATTTTTGCCAGGCATCCTTCACCTCACAGGTGGGAGGACTCACTGCATCGTTCACAGAAAATAGCGTTGGGACAATGCTGAATTTCCAGTGGGACTTCGGCGATGGTTCAACTTCAACAGGACAAAATGCAACGCATACATATGCACTGCCGGGACAATATCTTGTATGCCTTATCATCTGGAATCTCACTTGCAGTGATACAACTTGTAATTACATTACAGTAACGTCAGGCGGCAACTGTTCTGCATCTTTCTTTTCGATCGATTCAGCGGGAGTAACATATTTCTCTGCTACTTCACAGGGAACAGGGTTCCCGACATATACCTGGGATTTCGGAGATGGTTCTTTCGGCACAGGTCAGTTTCCTATGCATACCTACAATTCGATCATGAGTTATTATGCATGCCTTACTGTAACATACTATGATACGAACCAGACGATGCTTTGTACTGCTACATACTGCGATTCAGTTTTAAGCAATGGGGGAGGATGCCAGGCATCATGGAACTGGACTGCAGGCACTGCAGCGGGTGAAATTGATTTTACGGATCTTTCAACAACAAGTGATTCAATCGTAAGCTGGTTCTGGGACTTCGGCGACAATTCAACAAGCACACTGCAGAATCCATCGCACATATTTTCACAAACCGGCAACTACTATGTTTGCCTCACCATTACTGCTACCGATCAGAATGGATCCATAACCTGTACAAACACATATTGTTCATACATCCTTGTGCAGAATGGCGGCGGATGCCAGGCATCGTTTGCTTATTATGATTCTCTCGGGCATATATCTTTTGTCAATACTTCAACCGGGATCAATTTTGTAACTGCACAATACTATTGGGATTTTGGTGATGGATTTACTTCAACCGATGTTAATCCATTTCATACTTATAACGGGCCCGGACCATACTACGTCTGCCTTACAATCAGCGACTCGGCGGCTGGATGTTATTCAACTTTCTGCGATAGTGTTTATATAGGACTCAATACAGGTTGCCAGGCCAGCTTCAATGTTGTAGCGGATACAACAGGTTTCGGTTTTTCGTTTTACAACACCAGTATTGGAACTAACAACACAACAACGTACCTGTGGACAAGCAGTGATGGATTTACTGGAACAGGGACTTCCTTCCAGCACATTTATACTGCACAAGGCTGGTACCAGGTCTGCCTAACCATTAATGTTTATGATTCGTTGCAGAACCTGATTTGCAATTCCACTGCCTGCGACAGTTTGTATGCAGGAACCGGAGGCGGTACACAATGCAATGCAAATTGGGGTTACCAGGTGAGTAACTTCGATGCCTTCTTCGCAGATCTTTCAACTGGTAACGATACTGTTATTTCCTGGCTGTGGGATTTCGGTGATGGCTCAACATCTTCACTTCAAAATCCTGTGCATACTTATTTGCAAAGCGGATACTACTATGTTTGTCTTATGATCGAAACAGCGGCGAATGGAGTGATCACATGCAGTGATATTTTTTGCCAGTTGATTTATGCGGGACTCAACAACACCGGATGCCAGGCGAACTTCAGCATGTATCCTGACAGCGCCGGAACAGGATTTCAGTTCCAGAATATTTCTACCGGTACCACAGGCGCTACAAATTATTATTGGGATTTTGGTGATAACAATTCCTCCACGCAGGAAAATCCATTTCATACATATTCAACCACAGGTTGGTTTATGGTTTGTCTTACGATTTCAGATTCCGCTGCCAACTGCACTTCCACGGTTTGCGATTCAATCAACGTAGGTGGATCGGTCTTCTGCGATGCTTATTTTAATTGGAACGGAGACACCACTAACGGCGTACAATTCTACCAGTTCAATAATAATTTACCGAACGTCTATTATGCATGGACTTTCGGCGATGGAGATTCGTCATCACTCGCTGACCCTTACCATGCATATGCTGCTGCCGGGGTGTATAATGCCTGCCTGACCGTATGGCAACTGGATTCACTGGGTTCCATCATTTGTTCATCAAGTTACTGTGATTCTGTTTACACAGGTTTGAATGCAGGATGCGGTCCGCAGATAAATGCATCGCCTGATAGTAATTCATGGGGAAATGGAAATATGAACTTCAGTGTTTATTCCGCTTGCGGAAATATTAATAGTGTGACTTGGGATTTCGGTGACGGCACAACAGGAACCGGGATGAATCCGTCGCACCAGTACAGTTCAACCGGTTGGTACCATGTATGTGTTGATGTGGAAATAAACGGAACGATATATACGGAGTGCGACAGCATCTTTGCATTCCGCCTGGTGGGTGTTGAAGAAATGACATCGTTGATCATTTCGGGATTGTATCCAAATCCTGCGAGCACATACATCAATATTTCTTATGCACTGAATAAGTCCGCACAGGTAAGTGTTTCGCTCTTTGACCTTGCAGGCAGAAAAGTGAAAATGATTTCTGATGGCAGAAAAAATTCCGGACTGCATATTGAAGTTGTAGACCTTCAAGATATCAGCATGGGATCCTACCTGCTTCAGCTATCCACTGACGGATCAGTTACAACCCGCCGAATTATTGTGAATCGTTAATAGTTTTTAGATGTTTCTTAAACCCCCGTTTCAAGAGCGGGGGTTTTTTTATTTGAAGAGAGGAGAGAAAACAAAATTGATTCTAGCAACCAATTTATTCAGGATATTATTTCATACCTATCATTTTTTTCGACCTGACAGGTTACTAGCAGACATCTCAAAATTAAATTTTTACAGAGATTCCTCTCCCGCATGGGCGGGGTCGGGATGACAGCATTGTGTAATTTAATTGGCGCTGCAGAACAATGCTGATGCATTAAGCAATCCTAATCAGCGCCATTTAACCCCTTAGCACTTGTCATCCCGAGTTTTCGATTATTGGAAATAAAACCGTTAGGATTAACAAGGAAAATCGAACCAATACCATTATCAGATTTTCCTTTGCTATCTACTTGAAGTAGTCACTGCGACGCAGGAAGCAGTCTGTCAAATCGACTTAGTTCACAAAAATATTGAATGTAGTTTTAATAATTGAGGGACTGCTTGCTTCTTCGCAGTGACTACACCGATGGGGGCAATGAAGTTGTCAATGGCACGAAGGAGGGATCTCATTTAATTTTGAGATGGCTAGTAGTAAAATTTCAGCTGAAAAAATTATTCTGCGCGGTTTATTTTCCAGACAACCCAGGAATAGATCAACAACATGCCTGTGAAAACAAAAGGGGCACCGAAAATAATCCCAAGGAAAAATTCATTCTGTCCTTCCATGAAAATAAAAATACAGATACCTGTAGCAAGTTGGATGAGGGCACCCGGAATTTCCCATTGCCAGGAAGCAACATATCCAACGATTGCAAATGACAACAACAGTATAAAATACAAGCTGTTTACATTGCTATACTGAGTGATCACAGGAATAACTTCCCAGATTGCGAATGAAAAGAAAAAAATACATACGAGAAAGCCTGTAATCCGGGCTGTCCATTTCAATCTGTTTTGTAAATCCTGGGCTCTCATTGTTTAGTTTAAGTACGTAAAATTATATCTTTTTGTTTGAGACTTTTTCAAAAACTCAATTCTTTCTGTTTTATTTTGTGAAGTGAATTTATGAGTTGACCAACGTACGTTTTTCTTAGGTGATTAAAAGTTGCATCGAAAGTGCATGGTCATGAATCCTTAAAAAGCTTACATGTAATACTGTAAGTTTTATTTGATTGCTAATATTAGCAGGTATTGACAAATCACTGACAGTAAATTAACCTGGTTAAGGGATATTCGCTGGAGTTGAGACTGATCTGAATTTGAATGGAATACGAATTAAACCGGTGGCAGTAAACAATTCACATTTGAAAAAGATAGCTGCCTGCCACCATAATTGATTTTCGTTTTCATGTCATTCCGATCGCGCTTTAGCGGGTAAGGAATCTGTCGAAATTAAAACTGAGCTATATGAATGGATCAGTAGTGGTCAGTTTAAAATTTTCGGGTAACAATCGAAACAGCCATGGCCACTAAGACTCCAAGACACTAACCTGCCTGCCGGCAGGCAGGTTCGAGTCTTTGTTCCCGATGGCTATCGGGATTTGTGGCAAAAATTGACTGTTCAAAAAATCGCTTTACCTTCACACTCGCAAAAAAAATCAGTGGTAATTATGAGAAAATTTTATTCAGTATGTCTTGCAGCGCTGTTCATTTCCCTGAATTGTGCTGCTTCTAATCCTTTTAACAAATCGAAGCGTCCGATCCAATTAATAGAGGGAAAATATAAAAAAGGCGAAGTCGTCGTGCGTATTAAACCTGAAGCAAGGATGGTGTGCCGCATGTCATCAATAGACCTCGGTTCAATGAATGAAAAGCTGGCCTTGCTTGGTGCCACCGTCGTGAAAAAATTTCCGAATGCAAAAGATGTTTCAAACCTGCGGAATAAAAGCAACGTGCAGTTGATTGACCTTACACTTATATACGCCGTTAAGTTCAACATAAATACTCCCGTTGCCGATGCCATCGCCTTGCTTTCTGCCGATCCTTCAGTGGCTTATGCAGAGCCGGTTTATATTCATAAGTTGGATTATACGCCGGATGATCCTGGCCAAAATTTTCAAGGGTTCCTTGGGAAGATTGAGGCATACGATGCCTGGGATTACTGCAAAGGAGATTCCAATATAGTGATCGGTATTATCGATAGCGGAACCGATCCCACGCATCCAGATCTTGCCGCTAACCTCAAGCACAATTATGCCGATCCCATTGACGGATCTGATAATGACGGCGATGGTTTCATTGATAATTTCTCAGGATGGGATGTAAGTGAAAACGATAACAATACTATAGTTGTATCTAGTGTCCATGGATCACATGTTTCCGGATGTGCTGCGGCAGTTACTGACAACAACACCGGCGTTGCAAGTCCAGGATTCAACTGCAAGTTTCTTCCTGTAAAGGCTTCGCTGAATACAAGTTCCAGTGCGATCGACAACGGATATGACGGTATCGTTTACGCTGCTGACCATGGATGTAATATCATTAACATGTCGTGGGGCAGAGGTGGTTCGGCAAGTCAGTTCGAACAGGACGTCATTAACTATGCAGCCATTAACCATGACATTACTGCTATTGCTGCGTCAGGTAATCAATATTCAGAACAGGATAATTATCCTGCTGCTTATGATAACGTAGTGAGTGTGGCAGCGGTGAAGCCTAACGATGTGAAAGTGGATTTTTCCAACTACAGCTATAGCGTGGATGTGTCCGCTCCCGGTGAGAATATTTATTCAACCGTTTATCCTTCCCAGTATACTTTAATGTCAGGCACGAGCATGGCTTCCCCTATTGCAGCAGGTTGTGCAGCAATGATTAAATCGAAGTTCCCATCTTTTACCCATGAGCAGGTTGCAGCGCAATTGCGGAATACCTGCGATAATATATATGGGATTCCCGCCAATACCCCTTACATCAATAAGCTTGGGAAGGGAAGGGTCAATCTATTTAAAGCTGTTACTGATTCAACTTCACCGGGCGTAATTGCAGAAGTCATTAGCATTACTGACGGCAACGACAATTCATTTGTTGCAAACGATACACTGAACATTGTTGTGCTTTTTAAAAACGTACTTCGTCCAACAGTAAGCCTGATGACTGAACTTACTCAGACATCTGATTTATACGATACGATCATTCAGAGTTCATTCAATCCCGGCGTACTGAATACTTTTGATACCGTTTCAAATTATGCTGTCACTTATAAAGTAGTCGTTTATGCAAACGCTCCGATTAATTACAACATGCCTTTAAAGGTTGAGATGACGGATGGCACATGGTCTGACTTCATGGCATTTTCAATTGTTGTAAATGTAGACTATATCAACATTGAAGTGAATGATATTTCCACATCACAAACCAGCAAAGGAAGGATTGGCTATAACACACAAGGTCCCGGCGAGGGATTGGGATTCTGTTTCCGTGGCGGACCGAGCAATCTTTTTGAAATGGGATTAATGATCGCTGACGGCGTACATCCTCCGGCTAATGGTGTCCGCAATAATGTGGCAGGAAGTTCTGACCAGGATTTCGGATATGACATCCGTGTGAGCGAGGGCTCGATGATAGGTGCTGATTTTTTTGCAAGCGGTATCTGCAATACCGACGGTCCTACTTCTCCTTCCGACAGCCTTCCGATTGAAGTG